>Ga0070697_100003654_pt1 | contig 11826 bp, 7 predicted proteins | sample KBSK1501metaG_FD_65475 | JGI IMG/M metagenome (GOLD analysis project Ga0070697, IMG submission 65475) | Corn, switchgrass and miscanthus rhizosphere microbial communities from Kellogg Biological Station, Michigan, USA - KBS K1-50-1 metaG | ecosystem: Host-associated > Plants > Roots >... | reverse complement strand
GTCACCTGCGGCAAATTCACTGAATAGAGATCAACCTGGTCGCCAACCGCAACGCTCATCAACTCGCCAACTGAAGCGCTCAGTCACAGTTCTCACGAGATCTGGCCAATCCGCAGGTCGGCGCGGCCGGTATCTCGGCGGCCGACGTGGTGGTCGTGTATACGGTGTCCTGTATCGCCGAAGGCTGCGAATGTCAGACTTAGGTTGCGAGTGATCTTGCGAAGGTCAGGATTACTCTGCGAGTCGCTTGGTCAGGTACGCCTTCGGATCGGTGATCGTGGTCCCCCGCCTGGCGCGCCCGGGTCAGGCCGGGGAACGCGTCCTGCACGATGTCCCCGGCGTCGCCCGCGGATCCGGTCATCCCGTAGGCGATGGGGAACAGCAGCGGCCGGTACTCCGCCTCCGCCGCGTCGGCCTCAGCCGCGGACCCAGGCACGGAACCCCTCCCGCCAGCTCGCATACCGCGGCACCCAGCCGAGTTCTTTCCTGGCCTTCTGGTTCGAGGACCCGCGCGAGCTGGTCATCTGGGCCGCGACGAACTCTCCGGCCAGCAGCCGCCCGAGCCAGGCGGGCACGCGCAGCGGCGGCTTCGCGCCCGCGACCTGGGCCAGGTACGGCAGCCACTCCGCGACCGGGGCCGGGTCGTCGTCCACGACGTTGTAGAGGCCAGGCGCGCCGCGGCCGACCGCCGCGAGCGTCGCCGCGGCGGCGTCGGTGATCTCGATGAACGACCAGATCCCGGTCCCGCCGCCGACCACCGGCACCTGCCGCTTCCGCACGATGTCCAGCAGGACATCCGAGGCGCCCGGCCCGTAGAAGCCGCCGTAGCGCAGCACGATGCCCTCCGGCGCCTCCAGCGGCACGGTCTTGTCCACATACGTGATCGCCGCCGGCATTTGCACAGCCGACCGGATGGGCCGCCAGTCAAGCGGGTCTGCTTCGGTCTTCAGCGGGCCGCCGGAACGCTTGTCCGGCCCGGGGCCCGCGTAGCCTTGCGCGATGACCCGGCGGGTGCCCGCCCGCTCCGCGGCCGCCAGCAGGTTGTCGGTGCCCCGGGTCCGGAGCTCGTTCGTGGCGGCGAACACCTTGTCGGGATTGCGGAGGCTCCGCATGCCCCCCGCCAGCGCGGTCATCTGGTGCACGATCACCTCCGGCGCGGCGGCCCGCACCGCCGCGATCACCGCCTCGCGATCCAGCCCGTCCAGGACCGCCGGCTCCGCGCCCGCCGCGCGCACCTGCGCGACCTTGCCGGGCGTCCTGGTGGTGGCGGTGACCTCATGACCCGCCGCGACCAGCCCGGGAACCAGGTGCCGTCCCAGTGCCCCGGTCGCGCCCGTGACGAAGACTCGCATGATCTTTCCTTCCCGTGTGGTGCCTTTCCCTCGAAGACAAGGCACCACCCGAAGCTATGACACTCTCCAGCGCCGCCCTCCGAGCGGCGCGGGCTCGCTCCCGCCCACGCAGGCCTCCTTGGGCTGCGTCGGTCCTCCGCACCGTCACGACATCAGCGACGCTGTGACCACCTGGATGCTCACCCGGTGCTAGCTTAAGTTTTAACCTTTTCCCTGGTCAGCACCGCTTTGGCTGTGCGTGGCATGTCTGCTTCGCCGGGGAGAAGGTGGCGGGGTGCTGGGCCTTTGCTGCTGCCTTTGGGCCGGCCGGGCCCGGGGCGGGAGGGTTTCGCGACACGGGCGGGTGTGCCCAGCCCGGCGCGGATGTTGCGAAACCCTCGGCGGACCCGTCCCGGGGCCAGCGGCCGGGCGGGATCGGGCTGTTTCTCCCAGGGGCGGCGGAGATCTGCGGCCAGGGGCCGTGCGAGCAGGAGCTGGGCGTGCGCGGCCATGAGGAGCCGGACCCAGCGGTCTGCCTGCTCAGGGGCCCTCACCTTGGCGGCGGTGAGGCCGAGAATGCCCTTGAGGGTGCGGATCGCGTGCTCGATGTCGAACCTGGCGAGGTAGGCGCGCCAGAGCTCGTCGAGGGACAGCGGGCCGGGGCCGGCGTGCCACAGCCACATGGCCCGGTGCGGGTCGCGGCCGTCGGGCAGCCGCTCGACGGTGACGTGGGCGAGGGTGCCGCGCAGGACCGGCAGGCTCTTGCGGCCGGCGAGCCAGCCGCGGTCCCCGTGGATGAGGGGATGCACGTCATGCCAGGCCTCGGCGCGGACGGTGCCGTAGAGCGGGGTATCGGGCAAGGTGAGCGTCTCGCCGGGTTCCGGGTTCGGGGGCAGCGGCTTCTTCCGGGCCCGCGGCCCGCGGCCGGCGGCAGCGGCGGCGAAGCCCGCGGGCTCCAGGCAGTGCACCGCCGCCCCGCGGCGGGCGGGGCGCCCGTACCTGCCTTCCCAGGTGACGGGATCGGCATAGAACACCGAGCCGGCGGCGAGCCGGACCAGGACGTGGACGGGGCAGCCCAGAAGCCCGTCCGTGAGCGCGGCGGCGCTGTAGCCGGCGTCGAAGATGAACAGCGGCGCGGCCCTCATTCCGTGCCCGGCGGCGCGCAGGCGGCGCAGCACGCTCTTCACCTGCGCGATCGTCTGCGCTGTCCGGGTCGCGGGCACGGTACGCGCCACGTCGGCCAGGGCGGCCCACGCGGTGCGCAGGTGCCCGATGGCCGCGGTGAGCTGGTATTCCCAGCCGGGCGCGGTCTTGGACGAGCCCTGGCAGTGGCAGGCGCCGTTGTGGACGTGCTCCCGGCCCGGGGAGCACCACGCATCCGGCCGGGGACAGGCGGTCGCGTCGACCGCGAACCGGAGCCGGGCCCACCGGGCGCACGCGTCCCGCACCTGCGCGGCGTCGTCCGCCGGCAGCCCGGCCAGCGCCTTCTCCAGCAGGCCGTGGTCGATCACGTCGTGCTCCGCGATCCACGCGCGGGCCTCCGGCCCGTCGACGGCCTGCGGCAGTTCCGATGCCAGCAGGGAGAAGAACCGCTCGTCGTCGATTCTCCCGGCGGCGAGCGCGTCGTACAGCGCGCCGTGGCCGCGGGTGAACTCCGGCTCCAGGCACAGCTGCACCAGCGACGTCACGGCGTGATCGGCGCACAGGACCGCGTCGGCCAGCTCGAACAGGGCATCCGCCCGCGCGTCCAGGCATTCATAGAGCGACTGCCGGAACCCGCGCAGCCGTTCCAGCGCCCGGTAGCGCGCAACCGCGTCCGCGAACACCGCCGGATCCGGCGCGCCCGCGGGCACGCACGGCAGGGCCGGTCCGGTTCCCGGGACGGTTTGCAGCCCGGAACCGGGCCGTGGCAGGGTAGTAAGCACGGCCGTTTCCTTCTTGTGATGTGGGATGTGTGGTAACACCCAGCATCAGGGAAACGGCCGTTCCATACACATTGCCGGGACATATGAGCGAATACTCAGCATATGGCCTGATATGAATAGAAATCAGGTTAAAACTTAAGGCTAGGGCCTGTTTAAAAAGATGGGGTGCTTGGTCACAAACTGGTCATGTGGCGCGTTCGGCTCGGGGTGTGGACGTTACTGCCACACCGGGGCAGCCGCGTCGTTCGCAAGACCGGACAGGAAAGAGCCGCCGGCCCGAGGCCGGCGGCTCTTTGGTCACCCTCCTGTCGCGGTTATTGTTGCTGAGCCAGAACGATCTGAGGCAGCGGGCAGGTAATGCCGCTGGCCGCGCAGAAGAAGCTGGGTCCTGACTCCGTGGTCGTGGTGATGGTGTCGTCGGTGTAGATGATCGCGGCCTTGCCGTTCAGTGGATCGATGGCCACCTGGAACAGGTCCAGGAGGCTGCGGGTCCCCGGTGCGCACCCTGTTCCGTTCGGGCAGATGACGCCGACGTGGTTGGGGTGCTGGCTGACCAGGCTCTGGGTGAACGTCGCTCCGCCGTCTGTTGTCTGCGCGAGGTAGACATTCCATACCGCGCTCGAGTCGTTGGACGTATTGGTGCCGTAATACACGACATCAACGGTGCCGTTGTGGGCCGCGACCCAGGGCAGGACGGCGGTGTTGGCAGGGGCTATGTTGACCGTTACTGCGGGGGACCAGTGCGTCCCGTGGTCGCTCGACATGGAGAACGAGACGTTATGCCCGTCCGACCAGGTGGCATACAGGTTCCCGTTCGCAGGGTCAACGGCGAGGGCCGGGAAGACATGAGCCAGGCTTGTTCCGGGCGGGGCCTGGAAGACAAGGTTGGCGGTCCAGGTCTTTCCGAGGTCCGTGCTGCGGGACACGATGATGTGGTTGGGGGTGAATGTCCTGCCTTTCAGCTCGCCGGTCACGCCGGACGCGTAGATGTCGAACACGTCGTGGGTCACGGGATCGGCCACGAGGTTCCCCTGGATGTTGTTGAACGTCGCATCGGCCGTCGCCCCGCCCTGCCCGACGATCGGGTCTCCGACGCGGTGCCAGGTGAAGCCGTCATCGTCTGAGCGCATCACATCGATGAGCGCGGCCTGGGCTGGATCGTGGAACGAGATGTAGACGTGGCTGCCTTCGGAGGTTACCCACGGCCGGTCGCTATTGGTCGTGCCGATGATCTGGCGGGTGCAGCCGCTGATGCTGAATGTGGCGGACGATGCGTTCGGACAGGTGATGGCGGTAACGCCGAGCTGCGCCGCGTTGAGCGCCGGATTAACCAGGGCGATCAAGGTTGTGATGTGCATGGTCCCTGTCGAGCCCATATCCACATCCGCATCTTCGCTGCCCAGGACGAGCTTGCTGGGCTTCTGCAGATCCGCGTCGACGAGCCCGCGGAAGGTCGGGGTGGACCCGAACGGCCCGGTCCACAGGTGAGTACCAAGAGGGAGCTGGAAGAGCGCCTGGAGCCCGACGATCCCCATCGTTCCCGTCGGTCCGACGGAGATTTCTGGTTCGCTCTCGCCCACAGGCTGAAGCAACGGCGTATTGGAGAAGCTGAGAGCAGCCGGAGTCGTCGCGGCAACGGCTTTTGGGGAGGCAGGGCCCGCCATCAAGGCGGCGAACGCTGCGAGCAAGACCGCGAGCCCAGCGTAGTAATAGCGGTAGCGAAGGAGCCGCTTACCACTCTGATGAGACATGCTGTCACCTTCTTGCTACTGACAGTAAGGCCAGGTAGATTCCTGCCTCTCGAAAGACTGCCTAGCCATGTGACGTTTCACTGTCGTTGCCGGTGCACCTGGCTGCGTCAACCGCTCAGCTACGGCGCGTCTAGTCTCTGCAAGCACTCGGCTGGCTGCCAGGAGCACGGTTTGGTTATCACTAGACCAGCCGACCCGGCCCAGGGCGTGTTTGAAAGCCTGGGCGGAGCCATTCGTTGATGGCGGCAACGTGGAGGGTGGCTTCGTAGCGGACGGCCAGCTTGTCGTAGCGGGTGGCGACGGCGCGGTTGCGCTTGAGCCGGTTGATCCCGCATTCCACGGCGTGGCACTGCTTGTACAGGTGCGGGTCGAACCCTGGCGGGCGGGCCGCCGGCGCGGCCTTTGTTCTTGCGGTTGCGGACCTGGTCGGCCTTCCCCGGGATGGTGCAGGCAATCTTCCGCCGTCGCAGGTAGGCGCGGTTGGCGCGGGACCCGTACGCCTTGTCGGCCAGCACCCGGCCCGGCCGCGTGCGCGGGTGCCCTCCGCCGGGCCGGGGGACCCGGATGCGCTCCAGCACGGCCTGGAACTGGGGGCTGTCCCCGCGCTGGCCCGCGGTGACCAGCACCGACAGCGGCTTCTGGTCCTGCTCGCAGGCCAGGTGCACCTTGGTGGTCAGCCCGCCCCGCGACCGTCCCAGGCCGTGATCGTCCGGCTTGTCACCGGCGCCGCCGGGCGGTTCGGCCTGCAGGTCCCCCTTTTCCGCGCCCCGGCCGCATGCTTGTGCGCCCGGGCCACGGTGGAGTCCACCGACACATCCCAGGTGATCAGCCCCGCCGCATCCGCCAGGCCCTGCAAGGCGGTCAGGATCTTCCGCCAGGTGCCGTCCCGCTGCCAGCGCCGGAACAGCCCGTACACCGAATGCCAGGGCCCGTACCGGGCCGGGACATCCCGCCACGGCGCCGGTGCGGACCCGCCACCGGATCCCGTCGATCAGCTGCCGCCTGGTGTACTTCCGCCGCCGGCCCGGCTTCTTGCCGCGCGGCAGCAGCGGCTCCAGCACCGCCCACTGCGCATCGGTCAGGTCGGCACGGCCGGTCACGGGTACGGTAGGCACGAGGTCTCCGCGGTACTGATGGGCTTTCTTGGTCGATGCCCCATCTACCGGAGACTTCACTGCTTCGCAAGCCCGTCACTAGTCCGTAAGCAGTACCTCAGCACCACGAAACACTTTTAAACACGCCCTAGCGTGCCGCCGCTGCGACCGGTGTCCATCTACCCGGATACTGGCCACCACGACGACGGCACCCCGTGCGTCACCGATGGGCAGCGGGTGGCCGAGCGGCTCACCGTGGCCCGCTTCGGCCGGGACCGGCGCGCGCCGCGCGCCCCCAGTCCAGGGGCACCGATGCCCTACGCCCACAGGCCCGCTTCGGCCGACACGGGACCAAAAGGGCGAGCTGACCCCGTCGTGGCCGCCGAATCCGCAAGGTAAGTCTGACCAAATCCCGGGTGGTCGGTCACACCTACTCTGCGAGTCGCAGGCGACAGGCGCACCAAGCGCTCGCAACCTTCAACTGGATGGGACATACGGCCCAGGAATTGGCCACATCGGTTGAGACGAACAGCGGTGGGCCTGTCTCAGGACAACTGGCCAACGGGCAGGTCAGCAGCATGAACAGTGGCCAGACCAAAGAAGACCTGACACGAACGTTTAAACGCCCCAGGTCCTCGAGAACCGGGAGCGTTTAAACAGGTTCGGGCCGGTGACCGGCCGGGGTCAGTCCTCGTACATGGGCTGGCCGTGCGGGCACAGCGGGTAGCCCTGGTCGACCCATTTGCGGGTGGTCCGGACGGTGTAGCCGCAGCATGCGGCGGTCAGCTTGATCAGGCGGGTGCCCTGCTTGCCGGGGCCGCTGTGGACCTTGCCGCCCGGGTCGGGCGCAGCAGTCCCGCCGGGCGGGACGGGCGCCGGCACGTCGGCGGCCGCTGGGTCGAGCCGGGCGTGGGGGAACGGGCCGAGCGCCTCGGCCAGGGTGATGACCTCGGCGGCCAGCTCGATGCCGGGCGGGGTGCGGGTCATGGGACCGTCGAAGCCGAGCCGGGTGGCGGCCTCGGCGAAGGCGCCCTTGTGCCCGGAGGCGCAGTCGTCGGCGGCGTGGATCAGCTCGTGGAGCAGGCTGACCAGCATGCCGGCCGGGTCGCCTTCCTGGGGGCCGAGGAAGATGTGGTTGACCCCGTCGGCGCTGGCCCGCCGGGCCCAGCACTGGCCGAGGATGTACTTGCTTTCCGCCCGTGAGCTGTAGCCGAACCCGACCGAGACATGCAGCTGGTCCGGGATCGGCAGGCCGATCTCGTCGAACCGGGGCCGGAATGCCTCGATCGCCCGGTGCAGCCACGCCTCACGGGTAACGGCCTGGTCGTTTCCGGGCCCGCTGCCCTGGTTCAGCATTTCCGTCATGATTACTCCTGACTCGTTTAAACGCGCATGCTGATTTGGTGGCCGTTCACTTTGTGGCCATTTCCTGACTGCTGCCGGGTTCTTCGATCGGGAGGAGGCTGCAAGGGCCGTAGAGCAAAAAGTTTTCGCTCTTTGAAAAGTTTTTGCGTGCCCTTGCGGCTGGAGGACGATCGTGGAACACTTTCCGGCGCAGGGAATGGCCCCCCTCCCGTAGGCGCGGGAATGCCGGGTAAAGACGGATTGACTAGTGGATGCTCAGCGGCGCACACTGGAGCCGGAAGTGAGTGACCATGACCGACGTGACCATCCGCGAGGTATACGACCTGCGCGAGCTGTCTGACCTACCCGCACCCCGTCCCGAGCACAGCGCGCAAGACGAGAAGGCCGAGCGCGAGGCCGCGCTCACGAACGCGCTCGCGCTGATCGCCAAGTTCGACCGGGAGCACTAGACCAGGCCAGGCTCGGGCTCCGGCCCGATCTCCGCGGTTTCGGCTGCCTCCGGGGTCGCCTCGGGCTCGTTCACCTCGCGCTCAGCCTCGAGTTCCGGCCCAGGTTCCGCTTGGTGCTCGGGCTCGTCGCCCTCGGGCTCGGAGTGCTCGTCCTCCGGCGTCCACGCCGGAACGTCGTACCCCCGTCGCTGAAGTTCCGCTTGCGCTTTCCCCGCGATGTCCCGTACGCCCGCCGTCGACTCCGACCATGCCTCGTATGCGGTGTTGTCCGCTTCCCAGCCCTCTCGCCGGGCAGCCAGCTCCACAGCCGTCTGGTCGTAGATAGCCGGGTCGGCGCCCTCCACCTGGGCCTTACCCGCCATGATGTGCATGTCTGTCTCCGCCTGGGCTGTGGCGCGCAGTTCTGCTGAGACATCCCGTGGCGCGGCGGCCCTGGCTCTGGCTCCGGCGATGACCTTGGCTTCTAGCTGGCCGCGGCTCATCGCGACCAGGTCCGCCTGTTCGTCTTGGATTTCCAGGGCCCTGATGGCGTCATTTCGCATCGCTTCGAGTTCGGGGTTTCCTTTGTGTCCGTCCCACCGGATCGCCTGGTGCGGGTCGGTGATCGCGGCTGCCTCCCGGTATGCCGCCGCGATGCCAGCGCACCGGATCCAGTCCTGGGTGAGCATTGCCTGGAGTTCCGGCTTGGCCTCTCGGGGCGGGGGCTTGAGGTGGCGCAGCACCCACGGCTCGGGGTTCTCCAGCTGTCGTTCCCCGAGCGCTGCGGTCCTGGCGTCCAGCGCCTCCGCGGTGGCGGCTGCGATCTCGCCCGCGCCTTCTGGTGTTCTGGCCGCCCAGGACACCGGGGTGTCGGGGCGGATCGTCTTGCCGAGCCGGCCGTGCAACACCGCGGACACCGACCGGGCGCCGTCCAGCGGGGACAGGGTGATTTCCCGGATGACCGAGCGGACATCGTTCCCGGCGAGCACCCGTTCGCGGATGGCTTCAAGCAGCGCCGGTCGCTGGTGTTCTTTCTCGTACCGGCCGTATTCGCTTTCGGTCAGGACACCGCGCAATTCGGCGTCAATCGCGGGATTGAGCGTCCCGCGCATTGCCGCCGCCCACAGGTTGAGCACATGCCCGGTCCCCGAGGCCCATTCCTGGCTTTCCCGGATCTGTTGGGTAGCCGACAACTCGCGGGAATCCCGCTCCATTACCTGGTGGATGACTGCCTCTGCGGTCGCCTGCTCGTATGGCTCCCTCCCTTCCGGCGCGGTTTCCCCGGTCACCACGTGCGCGATATTGCTCTCGCGCCCGCGGGACATGCCCACGTAAAGGGACTGCCGGGACAGCGTGTCCGTGACCAGCACGTGCGAGTTGTCGACGGTCCGGCCCTGCGCCACATGGATATTGCCCGCGTAGTGCAATTCGGCGTCAGAGGCGAGGTAGGAGCGGGGCACCAGGAACCGGGCCGACCAGCCCCCGCCCGGCAGCCTGCGGACCACCTCCGCGTCCTGGCCCTGCCAGCCCTCGATCCGCAGCACGTCCCGGTTGGTCAGCCGCTGCCCGCCGGCGTCGATCTGCGTGTTGAGCCGGGCCCGGATCAGGTCTCCGGTGCCGGCCCGGTTCCCGTCCGTCAGCGGTGCACGGGGCTGCACCACGGTCCCCATCTTGACGAGCTGGGCCTGCACCCGCCGTGCAAGCTCGGCGGCTTCCTCGTTCGACCCGGCGAGCAGGATCGTGTCCCGCCCGTACAGGTGATCGGCCAGCCATGCACCCGCGGCACGGTCGAACGCCGCCTCCCGGTGGCCGCCCCTGACCCGGCCGCGCCGGTCATAGGCCGCGACAACGGAGAAATCACCTTCCCGTAGCCGGGCCGAGGCCTCCCGCTCCCACTGCTGGTCAAACCGCATGACCTCGGACAGCTCCGCCACGCCCAGCTCGCCGATCAGGGCGTCGAACATGCCGCCCGCCTCGACCGGGCCGAGCTGGAAGGCGTCCCCGGTTGGGACGACCAGCGCCCCGGCGCGGTCCGCGTAATCCATGATCAGGCCCAGGTCCGCTGTCGAGATCATGCTCGACTCGTCCAGCACCAGCACGTCCCCGGCGCCGATCCGGACCGGGTAGCGGAGCAGGTCCGAGCCTTTAGTCTTGCCGAGGAACGCCGCGGAGTTGTACACCTCGGCCAGGCCCTCGGCGGTCATCTGCCGGGCCGCGTTCTCCGCCGTCGTGATCCCGATGACCCGGCGCCCGGTCAGCCTGGTCCAGGCCTGCGCGTACGCGGCCACCGTGTGCGTCTTCCCGGCGCCCGCCGGAGCAGTCAGGATGGACACCATGGTCGCGGAAGTCAGCAGCCGGACCGCGGCGTCCTCCTGCTCCTCGCTGAGCCCATACCCGGTCAGGGCCCGGCGCGCCATGCCCTCGCTTACCCGCTGCGGTACCTGCTTGCTCGCCTGGCGGAGGATGCGCTCCTCCAGGTCGACCTGCCCCGTGGTGGTGTACCGCGCCTCGTTCGGCGGGCGGTAGATGCTCGTCCCGTCCTTCCGCGTGCCCAGCGCCGTCACGTCGGTCACCTCCGGCGCGGTCACCAGCAGCACCCCGGTCCCCGAACCCGGCGTCACCGCGAGATCGGCCACCTGCCGGACCAGCTCCGGGGAAGCGCCCGGCGGCAGCGCCCGGCCCACCTCGAACCGCAGCTCAGACAGAGACCACACCGCGTGATGCCGCTGCACCTCCGCCACCGCGGCCCGCGCCGCCATCGCCTTCATGTTCTCGTCAATCGTGACCACCGGGCGTGAGCCGAACGCCGCGACATCGGTGTGCACCCGGGATAGCGCGGTGATCTCCCGCGCCGCGGTCTGCGCCTCCCACGCCGCCAGGCGTTCGGCCTCGCCGGCGTCTCCGCCGCGGCCGTGGATCTTGCGGGCCGCCGACTTCGGCCGCCGCGTCATCGCCGCCGCCTGCTGGCCCATCAGCCACAGCGTCCGCGCCGACGGCTTGTGCCCGTACTTGCGGCGGTACGCCGCCGCCATCTTGGCGACCTCGGGGCCCAGCGCCGCCTTCCGCGACGAGAACAGGCCCATGACCTGCTCAGAGACCCCGCCGATCTCGCAGCCGTTCCCGTCGGCCCGCGGCACCATCGCATACCCGCGGGCGATCAGCCGGGCCTCCATCTCCCGGTCGACCTGCGCCGCGATCGACAGCCGCTGGTTGTACAGGGCCCGGGTGTCCAGCCGCCGGTACTTGCCGTCGGCCCTGTCCGCGCGCTGCACCAGGTTCGCGATCGCGATGTGCACGTGCAGCTGCGGATCCCCGTCCCGGCTGATGTGATGGGTGAACATCCCCGCGATCAGGCCCGCCCCGTCCCGCCACTCCCCCGTGGTAGCCGAGTGGTGCCCGGTCCGGGTGAAGCACGCCTCGGCCTCGGCCCGTTCCAGCGCGAATCGCGCCGCGGCTTTCAGGTCCGCCTCGATCCCGTCCGCCTCCGCGTTCAGCTTCCCCGCGGCCACCAGGTCACCCCGGTTGTACGCCTCCTGCGCCGCGATCTTGAGTGAGGCATGCAGTACTGAGATGCTCTTGGCCGCCGACACCGTCAGGTCGTAATACGGCACCGTGACCCGCGCGCTGGCCCGGGCCCTGACGACCGCCTCGGAGACCTCGGTCTCCGACGCGAATGGGTGCGCCGCACGGAACGCGGCCTCCTCCTGGTCGTCGTTCTTGGCCTTGCCCCGCGGCTTTGCCAGCAGCTCCCCCGATGGGCCGACATGCTCCATGTAGAGCTGGTCCATGATCTTCGCGTCCACCTTCCCCGAGAACCCGAGTGCGGCAGCGCCCTTGCCTGCCCACCGGCCCGGCGGTTCCCCCGACGCGGTGTAGTAGCGCATCGCCCCGGCGTTGCCGCCGTGCGCGTTCCCCGCCGTCAGGTAGCGCAC
>Ga0070697_100003653_pt1 | contig 11826 bp, 10 predicted proteins | sample KBSK1501metaG_FD_65475 | JGI IMG/M metagenome (GOLD analysis project Ga0070697, IMG submission 65475) | Corn, switchgrass and miscanthus rhizosphere microbial communities from Kellogg Biological Station, Michigan, USA - KBS K1-50-1 metaG | ecosystem: Host-associated > Plants > Roots >... | reverse complement strand
TGGAATCGGCGAAGATTTTGCTGTCCGATTTAAAGGCGCTAAGATCGACAATCGCCAAACAATCGCGCCGCTTCAAAATGACGCCGATGATCGGGCGCAGCCATGGAATTCACGCAGAACCAATCACCTTCGGATTGAAGCTTGCGCTGATGTTTGACGAATTCGGCCGGGCGGAAGAGCGGCTCAAACAAACGATCGAGCGGGTGCGAGTCGGGAAATTGAGCGGTGCAGTCGGCACGCACGCATATGTCGATCCCGCGGTGGAGCGAGCGGTCTGCGAGAAACTGGGTCTGAAGCCGGCCACAATCTCTACGCAAATTGTGCAACGCGATCGTCACGCGGAGTTTATCGCTACCCTCGCGTTGATAGGATCCAGTATTGACCGCTGGGCGACGGAGTTCCGTCATCTTCAGCGCACTGAAGTTCTCGAGGTAGAAGAATTTTTCGGCGAAGAACAAAAAGGCAGCTCGGCCATGCCACACAAACGGAATCCTATCACGGGCGAGCGTTTGAGCGGATTGGCGAGAGTGATCCGCGGCAACTCAATCGCCGCACTCGAAAACGTGGTGCTTTGGCACGAGCGCGACATCAGCCATTCCAGTGCGGAAAGAATCATTCTGCCGGATTCGTGCACATTGCTCGACTACATGCTGGCGAAATTGGAAGAGCTTGTCGGAGGTTTGCAGGTTTATCCGGAGCGAATGGCGCAAAACCTGGCTGTGACCAAAGGTTTGTATTTCAGCCAGGCGATCTTGCTGGCGCTGACACGAGCGGGGGCGCAACGCAAGAGCGCCTATGAAGCCGTGCAGCGTGCTGCCATGAAAACGTGGAAAGGCGAGGGGACGTTCGCGGAAAATGCCAAAAGCGAACCGGAGATTGCGTCCCGTCTTTCCACAGAAGAAATCGATCGACTTTGTTCGTTGGAGATTCATTTCAAACATGTCGAGTCAACTTTCAAAGCGCTCGGTTTGGATTAGGGACGCGCCGCAAAATCGACAATTGCCGCGACCGCCTATCTTATCGGGTTAAGCAGTAACTCTGTAATTCGGCCGCTGGCATCAAGTTGCACGACCGTAATCTCAAACGCGGCGCCGTTGGATTCTCCTCCGGTCGCTTTCGAACTGAGCGTCACGCGCACCCGACTACCGCGCCATTTCAAAAAGACGTGCCGTACTTGAAACGTTGGAGACAGCTCGACGCCAGTCAGATCGAGATGCGCGAGTAATTGCATCGTCATCGGCGTTGCTACGGTAGGAGTAAGCCGGACACTTTCGCGGGGCGAGCCTGGGAGCACGGCTACGTCCCCGATTTCCAAAGCATTCCGCGTCTTGGCCGGTTGAAAAGGTTTCATTGTCGGGACCAATCGCATGGTTGCGATGTGACCATTCGCATCCAGTTCCGTGCGTCCCAGCTCAAAGCCGGTTTCGACGGGCGTTGCGTCGCGCGCGGCTGAGGACAGATGAAGGGATACCCTCGAACAAGAGGGTTTCGCGCGGATCGTCCCCATTTGCAATTGAGGCGTGAATTGCATCGACATGACTTCGAGGAAGAGACCGAGCACGGCGTCCTTTGACGTTGAGACAACGGGCATTGTCATCTGCGTCGGTGCCGGCGCGGTTTTTGTGACTGTGGTTTCCGCTACTGGAGTTGGAGAAACGCCGGAAGATCGAGGCAGAGTTACGGATTCGGAATGCGCAACGAGTTTCGGTTTCTTTTTGCGCGGCGTGGGCGGAGCTGGAGAAAGTTCGGGCGGCCCGATCGAACCGGCGGGTTCGGCTGGAACTTCAATCCGCGGCGGAGCATCAAGAGTCCGTTGGACCAAATCGATCAATGCGTCAGAGCGAAACGGTTTTTCGATCGTGGCCACAATGTTCTCGAAATGCGCCGCGGCCGCGTGCATCTCGAGCACGTGGCCCGACATCATCAACACCGGGATCTGCGCCGTGCGTTCATCCTGCAGAAGTCGCCGACAAACTTCGTCTCCATTAAAATCAGGCAGGCTGTAATCGAGAAGGATGAGATCGGGCATGATGCGTTCAACTTGCTTGCAGCCAGTTGCCCCATTTCCAGCCACCGTGATTTGCCACTCGGGATGATGTGTGGCGAGAACATCGGTCACGAAAATTAGCAACATCTCCGTGTCATCGATGACGACAATTTTCTTTGCACCTTCGAGGGCCGTTTGCGTCGGCGTTGGTTCTGCTACTGCTGGAGGAGCCTCGTCGGCTCGTGTGGACTTCGTTTGTCGCAACAATTCCAAAACGACGGCCGTCCAAGGTCCGTGAATTGTCCGATTTCCCGAGGGGCGCTTTTTCCCCTCACGCAGAGTTGCTGCCTCCCAGTTAAGCATCTCTGCGAGCGCCTCGAGACCGTCGAGTTCGGCGGTCTCAGCGTGAGAAACTTGGCCCTGGATGAAGTGGATTTCTCCAAACTGTTTTCGACCGCCCTCGACTTCTACGATCGCGCTCGCGCTCGCCGCGCCTTGCAACAGAAGGATGTCGAAAAGGTTGAGCCCGCGCAGTGTTCCGCGTGAATTAGCCGAGTCCGATTCACGCCAGGGTCCGAGCAGCGCCTGGACAGCCGCGCCGAAATCGGCCAGCTCAAATGGTTTTTCGATGAATTGCAGCGCACCGAATGATCCGCGTTCATCGGCGATTTCCTTTGGAATGGCCGTGCCAATAACCAAAATGCGCCCGTTCGGGTTCGTTTCCCGCAGCGTCTCGAGAAGATCGACCAAACCCGGCCACGCAGGCTCGACATCAACGATAAACAACGCCGGTCGCGCCTCGCTCGCGATCGCTTCGGCCTTAGCCAGTGAGCCAGCAACCGAGACCGGGTGACCAGGTGCAAACTTTTTCAGCGCTGAGCCGATCGCTGCCGCAAGCGCATCGTACTCCTCGAGAAGAAGAACACTAGGCTGCGGCGTGGTCCCTGCGGAAATGGGAATCGAAGAAGGCACGTCGACGGCTCAGTCTAATGAGAATAGGAGAAGCACTTGGCATGTCAAAGTAAACAGGCGCAAGTTGCATGCCCTCGCGGCGTGGAAAACCCCCGCCGCGGCGATGAATCCGTTATTCGTAACGAAGGGCTTCGATCGGATCGAGCGAGGCCGCGCGATAGGCCGGATAAAGTCCAAAACCGATCCCTATACCCGAACAGACGATTAACCCGGCCAGGGCCCATCCGAACGGAAAAATGACGTCCGCTTGCAACCAAACAGCGAGCAGATCGCCGCCGATCACTCCGAGAATAATTCCCATGATGCCCCCCACTTCTGAAATAAGCACGGCCTCGGTCAGAAACTGTCTCATAATATCACGACTGCGGGCGCCAACCGACTTGCGCACACCAATCTCTTTTGTTCGTTCGGTTACGCTCACGAGCATGATGTTCATGATACCGATGCCGGCCGCGACGAGTGCGATGAAACTAATCACAAACGCGCCAATGCGCACTACGCCCGCCACAGAAGCGAAAGCGCTTTTGAGCGAGTCGTTCGTATAAATTTCGAAGTCGTTTTCCTGATCGGCACGAAGGCCCCGCGCAATTCGCATCGCGCTAATCCCTTTGTCCAATGTCCGGCTGTAGAGCTCGGTCGAAAATGGCTGCGTCGCGATGTTAACCGTGCGATTGGCTTCGCCGTAATTCTCGAAAAATCTGGTAATCGGCATGAAGCAAATGTCGTCCTGATTTTGCCCAAATGAAGTGCCCTTTTCCGCAAGTACACCGATTACCATGTAAGTGTGTCCACTCATGCGGATGACTTTGCCAATGGGCGATTCGTGCGGGAACAATCGTTTCTCGATCGATTTCCCGATGACGATGACGTTACGGGCGAGATCGACATCTTCGTCGGTCAGATTGCGCCCATAGCCAAGCGTGAAAGCGTTGGCGGTGAGAAAACTTCGATTTGTCCCGACGACGGTGAGACTCGGCGTCGTCTTCACGCCGTTATAAACCGCTTGTCCCTTTAAATCGCGACCAAAGCATTTCAGGCAAATCTCCTGAGCTTCGCCCTGCATCAACTGAGAGTAACGCAGCGCCTGCCGATAGGTGACATTTCGTCGATTCTGATATTTTTTCTTCGATTCGCCACCGGCATCGATGTTCACGGGATATTTCGCGAACTGGAAGATGTTCGATCCGAGAAAGCTTATGCCGCTCTCGATCGAATTTTGCAGCGCACCGATGGCCGTCATCACGCAAATAACGGAGAACACCCCGATCGTGATCCCGGTCATCGTTAAGGCCGCGCGCAGCTTGTTCGCACCGAGCGAGGACAACGCCATTTTGATGATCTCGCCAAACAACATGTCGATCTTACTAAAGGTTCACCGCAGAGATCGCAGAGGGCACGGAGGTCATAATGAAACGTCCTCTGAAAAATCGAGCATTTTTCGACGGATGCCATGCTTCAAAAGTTCGACATTGAAGTTGATCATTACACCCTCTGCGACCTCATCGTTCTCTGCGGTAAATTTTTTCTTATTCATACCGAAGCGCCGTTACCGGATCGAGGCGCGAGGCCGACCAGGCCGGGGCGAAGCCTGAAACCAAACCGGTCAAAACCGAAACGATCATGCTCGTGATAACGAGGCCCATCGAAAAATGAACAGGGAACGACGGAAACGCGGCGCCGATTAACAAGCACATCAGAAAGGCAACGGTCAGCCCGATCAAGCCACCGAGTAGACAAAGCGCGGTCGATTCGATCAAAAATTGAAGCAAGATCGTCCGTCGACGCGCCCCGAGTGCTTTGCGCGTGCCGATTTCTTTCGTCCGTTCCTTCACGCTCACGAAGGTGATGTTCATGATCCCGATTGCCCCTACGAATAGCGAAAGACCAGTGATGAAAAGCCCGGCCATGGCGATTGAGTTCTTGATCGGATCCAACGTGCTCTTTAACGCCTGTTGCTCGTTGATGCTGAAGTCGTCCTTTTTTTCCGGAGGCAACCCGCGCACGCGCCGCATCAAACCACCGAGCTCATCTTTCGCCTCGGTGAGTTTGGTCTTGTCCTTCACCTTGACCAGGATTTCGGCTTCGCTCTTGGAAGTGAAGTATTTCTGAAAAGCGGGCAGGGGCATCACGACAATGGAATCGAGACTAAAAAGTCCGAGAAATGACCCTTGTCGGGAGATGACTCCGATCACCTTAAACGGCTGTCCGTTCATCTGGACTGTTTTGTCGATCGGGCTCGAGGATGGAAAAAGCGCATCGGCTACGTCATAGCCGATTACGCATACCTGCGAGCCCCCGCGCGATTCCAACTCGTTAAAAAAGCGGCCCTCCTTAAAATCAAACGTCGAAGTGATGATGTAATCCGAGACGGTGCCGCGAACGAAAACGTTGTTCACCTCGCTGCCTTCGTACTTGACGCTGCGGGAAACACTCGAAGTCGGGATCGCGATGATAAGGTTCGAGTTCGGTGTCTGAGCGATCATGCGGTTGAGGGCGTCCGCGTACTCGGTCTTGATCTTTTTGCGGTCGCGGTAATTCCACCAATCATTCACCTGCCGCCACGGCCATTGTCCGATGTAGAGGACGTCCTCGCCGAAAATGGACATGCTCTTGTCGAAGCCAACTTGAATTCCGCTGATCGCCGTGCCCATCAGCGTGACTGCGACAATCCCGATGATGACGCCGAGCGCCGTGAGAGTGGAACGCGTCAAATTGGAACGCATTTGCGCGACCGCGATCTTCCAGCTCTCGCTCACCTCATAGAGAAAACGTTTCATGTTCTGAGCGCGATTTCAGCCAAGGCCCCAAGGAGCGGCGATCTCCCCTGGCGCGCCGTAGCCTTGCGAAGGAGGCAGATCGCCGTCGGCGGTTTCGAAACCGCCGTTCCTTGAATATTTCGCGCGAAGTACATGTCTTAGCTCACCGCCATCGATTCCACGTCCGGCACAACTCCAACTTCGTCGCTTTCAATCAAGCCGTCACGCAAATGTACCGTGCGGCGGGCATGCGCGGCAATGTCGCGTTCGTGGGTCACGAGAATGATGGTATTGCCGCGATGATACAGGTCCTCGAGCAGCGCCATGATTTCCTCGCCGGTTTTTGAATCGAGGTTGCCGGTCGGTTCGTCGGCCAAAAGAATCGACGGCTTGTTCACGAGCGCGCGTGCGATCGCTACGCGCTGACGCTGGCCTCCGGACAACTCGTTTGGCTTATGATGAATGCGATCGCCCAGACCGACATCAACCAGCGCTTGCGTCGCGCGTTCTTCGCGCGCCTCCGCATTCATGCCTGCGTAAATCAGCGGCAGCTCAACGTTGCGCAAACTGGTTGAGCGCGGCAGCAAATTGAATGTTTGAAAGACGAAACCGATTTCGCGGTTTCGAATCGCGGCCAGTTCGTCGTCGTCCATTTCCGCCACATTCTTTCCGTTGAACTCGTAACGGCCGGAAGTGGGCGTATCGAGGCAACCGAGCATATTCATGAGCGTCGACTTGCCGCTGCCGCTCGGTCCCATGACCGCGATGTATTCGTTCGTACGAATTTGTAGGGAAACGCCACGCAACGCACGCACGATCTCTTCGCCCATCACGTAATCTTTCGTGATGTTCTCGATATCGATGACGATGGGCCCAGCGGGTTGAACAGTGACGAGTGACAAGTGATGAGTGACTAGTTACTGGCGCGCAGCTAATTTGCGGCGCAAGCCATTGAGCATTCGGCGAAGCTCGTCGATTAACTCGAATGCAGGAGTTGCGTTTGTTTTGTCGCAAAACCTTAACTCCGTGCTGATGATAAGCTGAGTGTCGAGTTCAGCGACGGATCCCTCGGCGTGGGAAATAAACTGGATAAATTCGCCGGTCGTGTGTCGCGCCTGACCTTCCGCGAGATTGCATGGGATGGACGCTGCAGCGCGTCGCATCTGAGCAACCAGTCCGAATTTTTCGATTGTCGGAAAACTCTGCGTCAATCGATAGACAATTTTCGACAACACAATTCCTTTCTGCCAGACAAGGAGATCTTTCTTGTCACTCATCCCTTATCGTCACTTCTTTTCCTTTTCGATGACGACCTTGGCGCCGTCCTTTAACTTGCGGCTGATCGCGCTGTAACTGCCCGAAATTACTTCATCGCCCGGTTTGATCCCGCTTTTGATTTCCATGTACGTGTCGTCCGAGATTCCGGTCGTCACCTTTACCTGTTGCGCCTTCGCGCCCTTCTTCAAAAACACCACCTTGGCCAGTTTTTCACTTTCCGCACGTTGGGCCGCTTTTTCCTGCTTCTCATTTGTGAGCTCGGCGCTGTTGTCCCCTTTGTCACGCGCGGCCGCTTTTTGTTTTTTCTTTTCGATCTCCTCCGGGCTCAAATTGCTATCCCCCGTGCGAATCGTGACCGCTTGCATGGGCACTGCCACCACATCTTTGACCATGTTCGTCTCAATATCGGCCGTGCAGCTCAGCGCAGGACGCAACGAAACATCGTGCTCGTCCACGCTTATCTTCACCTCGAAGTTGGTTACTTCCTCCTGCGTTCCGGCTCCCGTTGTCTTGCCGGTATTGGCAATTTGCTGAACCGTTCCTTTGAATCGTCGATCGCTATACGCATCGATTTTGATGCTGGCCTTGTCGCCGACCTTCACGTTAACCACGTCGTTTTCATTTACGTCGACCACGGCCTGCATATGCGACAGGTCGGCTACGCGCATCACTTCCGTGCCGGCAAATTGTCCCGTTGCCACAATGCGCTCACCGAGTTTGCTATTTAAAATTGTCACCGTTCCATCGATCGGCGAATAGACCGTCGTCTTGGAAAGTTGATCTCGCGCCTGGCTCGAGCTCGCCTGGGCTCGTTCGATGTCATGCAGTGAACTCTCGAACGTATTTTTCGCCACATCGTAGGCGGCCTGCGCGGCATTGTATTCCTGGATCGAAATCGTCTTCTTCGCGTACATGTCCTCGGCGCGTTTGATATCCTGTTCCGTTTTCAACATCGTCGCTTTCTGCTGAAGGTTCGTCGCCCTGGCCGAGCTGATTGCCGCCTCCTGTTGCTCAAGCAGGGCCTTGTACGAATCCGGCTTAATCCGGACAAGCAGGTCGCCTTTCTTCACCGCCTTCCCGTCTTCGACCGGCAAGTCGATGATTTCGCCCGCTACTTCCGGCGAGATTTTCACTTCAACCTCGGGCTGCACTTTGCCGGTCGCCGAAACCGTCTGCACGATTGTCTTGCGCACCGCCTTTTCCGTCGTCACCGGGATTGGCTTCTCGCGCCTTGCTGCGATGGAATAGACGATGAGCCAAACCACGAGCAGACCGACCGAGGCCCAGATGATGTAACGCTTTTTGCGTGACCAACGCTTCTTGCGCCGCGAGGGTGCGGCGGCCGACGTGGCAGCGTCAGTCGTTAAGGCCTGATGCATAATTAGGGCGGGGTTGGGGACTTACGAAGGTGACGAATAATCGCACTTTAGACCTTTGCAAAGCAAATCCCGTTCATATGGCACTGTAGCCGCCTCGGTCTGCCGGCCCCCATCGTAGCTGGGCCGGCGCGTCGAGGCGTCTTTCAATGAGATGCATCCGAAGATGCCTTTGGATTCACGAATTTCTTCTCCTTGCGGCCGTTGACACGTCGATTGATTCGGTCAATCGCCCAACCGGCGTGCTCGGCGATGAGCGGCTCGGGATCTTGCGCCGCTCGTTGAAGTGCTGGCAGATCATTTATATCGCCGATGTTTCCCAGTGCCACGCAAACGTTCCGCAGAAATCCGCGACGCTTGATCCGTTTGATCGGCGAATTGCGAAATAAGGAGCGGAATGTTTCGTCGCTTAAACTGAAATAATCGCGCAGCGCCGTGCCCGTTGTCGATCTTCGGGCAACGAATGCGGTTTCACGCGAGACCTGCGCGAATCGGTTCCACGGGCACGCGTCGAGACAATCATCGCAACCGAAAATTCGGTCGCCGATCAACGGACGAAGCTCGAGCGGAATCGAACCTTTCAGTTCGATCGTTAAGTAGGAAATGCAACGGCGCGCATCCAAGTGGTGCGGACCGGTGATCGCGCCCGTTGGGCACGCTATCATGCAACGTTCACATGTGCCGCACCGATCTCGTTGCGCAGCATCCGGCGGCAGTTCGAGCGTTGTTAAAACTTCCGCCAGGAAAAACCATGTGCCGAGCTTTGGATCGATCAGCATCGTACTTTTGCCGTGCCAGCCGGTGCCAGCTTCGGCTGCATGGTCGCGCTCAAGAATCGGTCCGGTATCGACATAACATTTTTGCGTCCCTCCAAACTCACGCAGGAAATTGTCGATCTTATCCAGCTTCGCCGCGGTCACGTCGTGATAATCGTCGCCCCAAGCATACCGCGCGATCCGGCCGTGAGCTTTGGAGCCGGCCCGCCCTCGGGCCGGTAATATTGCCGCGGCGCGAGGGCGCGCCGGCTCCATCTCACCTTGAAAATAATTCAGCGCTAACACAACGATCGAGCGTGCGCCCAACAAAACTTTCTGCGGATCGCGACGCTTCTCTTCGGCGCGCTTCATATAATGCATCTCGCCGGCTTCTCCCGCCTCGAGCCAGTTTCCAAACTCACTCGCGTGGGGCGGAGGAGTGCACGCTGCGATGCGGCATGAATCGAAACCGATCTCTCGCGCGAAATCGATCAGCCTCGCTTTCAAATCCGCACCGGAAAGACGTTCCGGCCCATGGTCGATGTTGCTTGGAGACATCGTTTTCATTCGCCGATGGGAAAACTGCGGATGTTTTTTAAGATCAAGTCAGCTATTTCTTCGGGCTTTTTTTGAGAAATATCCACTCGAATATCGGCCGTGTTTCGATAAAGCGGATTACGAGCATGTAATAATTCCGATAGCGCCGCCACCGGGTTCGCGGTCTGCAACAGCGGGCGATCTTTTAATTGATCCATGCGCGCGCGCAGCGTCGCGTGGTCTGCATCCAGCCACACCACCGTTCCAAGCCTCTTCAGCAAATCAATGTTCTTTGCCTTTGTCACGACGCCGCCACCGGTCACGATGATGGCCGATTCTTTGCCGGTCAGAGATCGCAACGCTTCCGTTTCTGCGGCGCGAAATTTCTCTTCACCATGCTTCGAAAAGATTTCCTGAATCGACATGTTTAGCTTCGACGAAACCATTTCGTCGGTATCGAAACGGTGGAATCCGGTTTGTTTTTCCAGGATTCGTCCGACCGAAGATTTTCCGGTCCCCATGAACCCAATCAGCACGATGGATTTGGCCGAACTCACGATGCAATATGGGATTGGAGATCGACAATGGAAAGGCAGGTTCTGCTTGCCGCGCCGTAGGCTTGGCGAAGGCGGGAGCGAGGGCGAACGGTTCCCCACCGAATAAAGCGAGCCGTGGAAATCTGTAGGGGAAGCTGTTAGCTTCCCGTCCATTCCTATGCCTAAAACGAAATCACTGGTCGCCGTCCTTATGGGCAGCGCATCCGATTGGGAAACGATGCGGCACTGTGTTGAAACGCTCAACGAGCTTGGCATTGCCCATGAGCATCATGTTCTTTCCGCACATCGCACGCCGGACGCGACGGCCGATTTTGCTCGCAAGGCAGCGGATCGAGGATTGAAGGTAATCATCGCCGGCGCGGGAAGCGCTGCACATTTGGCGGGAGTCGTCGCGGGACTCACCCAACTGCCCGTGCTCGGCGTTCCAATCCCCTCATCAACGCTTCAGGGGCTTGATTCGCTTCTTTCTACCGCACAAATGCCAGGCGGCATTCCTGTCGGCACACTCGCGATCGGGTCGGCCGGGGCAAAGAATGCTGCACTGCTCGCCGTCGCCATCCTCGCGCTTTCCGACGACAAGATTCGCAAGAGCCTGGAAGCGTTTCGGAAAAAGCAGACCGAAAAAGTTCTCGCGCAACCGCCGCCCAAGTGAAAACCGAGGTTGTCTTTGCGCGCACCTCGGACGAGCGCGCAAAGGCGATTACTCTTCTTCGGGCCGGCGAAGTCGTCGCGTTGCCCACGGAAACGGTTTACGGATTGGCGGCAGATGCGTTGAATGCGGAAGCGGTCGCGAAAATCTTTGAAGCGAAAGAGCGCCCGCGTTTCGATCCGCTCATCGTCCATCTGCCAGATCGCGATTGGCTCGAAAGGATTGTCGATCTTCCGGCGCAAGATCGAGAAGTCATTCTAAAACTTGCGGAGACTTTCTGGCCCGGCCCTTTCACGATCGTTATGCCAAAACGCGCGATCGTTTCCGAAATTGTCACCGCCGGTCTTGATACCGTTGCGGTTCGAATCAGCGCGCATCCGGTTTTTTCCGAAATCATTAAAGCGTTCGGCGCGCCGCTGGCCGCGCCGAGTGCGAATCGTTTCGGTCAGGTCAGTCCCACAACCGCGCAACATGTGCTCGAAGAACTCGGCGGACGCATTCCGCTGATCATCGATTCAGGGCCAACAACCCACGGAATCGAATCGACTATCGTGGCCGTACGCGACGGCAAGATCGATATCCTACGTCGCGGCTCGATCACGGAAGAGGAATTGTCGATCTTCGACGCGAAGGTCGACGTCGTCGCGTCATCGCAAAAGATTTCTGCTCCCGGCCAATTGTCGACGCATTACGCGCCGAACACGCCGCTCCACTTGATCGATACCGCAAAATCTTTCGAACCCGAAGAAAATCAGCGCGTCGCCTTGCTGGCATGGACATCAAGGAAGGGCGATCTCCAAATCGCCCCGGCGGTTGGAAACCGCCGCTCCTTGAGGTTTGTCGCCGTACGGCAACTGAGCGAAAAAGGCGATCTACGCGAAGCGGCGGCAAATCTGTTCCGTTACTTGCGCGAGCTCGATGCCCTCGATGTCGATCTTATCGTTGCGGAACGAGTTCCG
>Ga0070697_100003649_pt1 | contig 11829 bp, 12 predicted proteins | sample KBSK1501metaG_FD_65475 | JGI IMG/M metagenome (GOLD analysis project Ga0070697, IMG submission 65475) | Corn, switchgrass and miscanthus rhizosphere microbial communities from Kellogg Biological Station, Michigan, USA - KBS K1-50-1 metaG | ecosystem: Host-associated > Plants > Roots >... | reverse complement strand
TGTTCAAGTCGTATCGTCCGATCAGCGCGGAGAACTTGTTGCCAAATAGGTCTTGTTGGATCCACACCTCCTCCAGTGGCCACTTTGTCGGTCCCTCGATATTGCTCACTCCCTGCGCGTCCCCGGCAAGGGTGCTGGGGTGCCCGCCATGGATTCCGAGCCCGTAGAGGAACACGGTCAGACCCGACCAGCCGATCAAGCGTTGGGCATCGAGGGTGAGCTCGAGGTTTACGTTGCCAAGATAGGTGGCTCCTCGCCGCTGTCCACCGGACAGGTTCGAGAATCCCTCTCCGTCATAGCGGATACCCAACCGGATCCCACGCTTTGCCAGTCGTTTCTGCAGGCTGTCGGAATCGTATTGGGATGGAGGACCAACCTGGGCATGAGCCTGTTCCCGTGGGTCAGCCAGCAGATGCGCTGCCAATACGGCAACCACGAACCAGAGGCGCCGCCGCCGTCGAGCATGGTGGGCTCGATAGTTGGTCGTCTCCTTCACCCGTAGATGGGTCGGCTCGGATGCTGTGGCATTTGAGGATTCCGCTCTGGCGGCCACCGCGATACGAACCGGAACCCCGGCAATGCCGGCGACAGGCAGGCGGCGCATGGTCTTCAGCGACCTCGCAACCCTGGGCATCACCGGTCTCGCCTGGTTCTTCGTCCGCCTCGACTTCAGTCGGCCTTGACCAGCGGCACGTCCACGAGGTGCTCCGAGACGAAACAGACCTGCTTCTCGTTGGTGCGGATGACGTCCGAGACCAGCAGGTCGTTGGTGCCGTCGTCGCCGGCCTCGACGGCCGGGCGGGCCATCGAGCGCGCCTCCTCGAGCACGATCTCGTGCCCGTGGAGCAGCCGAGAGATCTGCACGGGCACCTCCTCTCGTCCCTTCGGCGGACGAGGGATCATCGTCGTCTCGGCCACGTCGGCCGCCATGGCCAGGGTGATGCCGCCGAGCATCTGGATCCGCTCGGCGATCGTATCCACGAGATCGTTCTGCTCTGCGTAGTGCTTGTCGATACGCGATGCTCGAACATCATGGCGCTTTGACTGCCTTCGCTCAAGAACACCCACGCGGGTTCACCGCTTCAGCCCTCCGTGTCAGACCCCCTTCCCCAACAGGACCGCCACGCCGGCCAGCGCCGCCGGGAATGACCAGGTCCGGTCTCCCAGAATGGAGGCAGCCGCGGCGGCCACACGGCAGCCCCCACAAAATCCGCCGAGGCCGCTGCTCGCTCTTCTCGTGGGGACTCGGTCCTGGACGATCGCACGTGCTTCGTAAACGCGATATCTTCCTCGACATCTCAATGGCGACGTCACCGAAGCGGGAAGCACCAAGCTTGTGGCGGCCGTTGCGGACGCCGATCTTCCGCGAGCTGCTCGTCGCCGACGTCGTGTCCGACGTCGGCACGTTCATGCAGGGCGTGGGCGCGGCATGGCTCATGGTCTCGCTCGGCGCCGGCCCGATGTACGTGGCGCTGACCCAGACGGCCTCGACGCTCCCGTTCTTCCTTCTCGCGCTGCCCGCCGGGTCGATCGGCGACATTGTCGACCGTCGCAAGCTGATTCTCTACACCGAAGCATGGATGGTATGTGTCGCGATGGCGCTCGCAGTCGTGACGTTGACCGGGGTCGTCACGCCGTGGATCCTGCTGGCGCTGACGTTCGCGTTGTCTGCGGGAGATGCGTTCGAAACGCCCACCTGGCGGGCAGTGCTTCCGGAGCTCGTGCGGAAGGAAGACCTGCCCGCCGCCTCGGCGCTCAACGGCATCGAGTTCAACATCGCACGGGCCGTGGGCCCCGCGCTCGCCGGCGTGCTGATCGCGGCGGCTGGCGTCGGCGCCGCGTTCCTCGTGAACGTGGCGTCGTTCGTCGGCGTCATCCTGGTGGTCGCGCGTTGGAAGCGGCCCGTCCACAAGCGGACGGCGCCGCCGGAAACGGTGGGCGGAGCGACGGTAGCCGCCATCCGCTACGTTCGCTACGCGCCCGCGATCCGCGCGCTGATGCTGCGGTCCGGCGCAGTGATGTTCTTTGCCAGCGCGTCATTTGCGCTGTTGCCGACGGTCGCGCACAACGTTAGCAACAGCGCGATCGGGTATGGGATCCTGCTGGGATGCTTCGGAGCCGGCGCGGTCGGCGGCGCGCTGCTGATGCAGCCCGCCCGGGCCCGGTGGTCGACGGAAGCCGTCGCCTCGATGGCCGTCGCCGTGCTCGGCGTGACGATGGTCGCCACCGGCCTGGTGCACGTCCTGGGTGGGCTCATTGTCGTCATGCTCGTGAGCGGTGCCGCTTGGATCGTCTTCATCTCTCTCGTCAGCGCTCTTGTGCAGAACCTGGCGCCGGACTGGGTACGAGCTCGCGTGCTCGCGGTCTTCATGCTCATCTCTCAGGGAGGGATGGCCGCCGGCAGTGCGGTGTGGGGAAGCGTCGGCGCCCGTGCGAGCGTCGAAACGGCTCTGCTGTGGGCGGGCCTCGGGACGATCGCGACGACGGCGCTGGGACTCCTGGCGAGACTGCCGGACATGACCGCCGATGTGAGCCCGTGGAACCACTGGCGTGTGCCGGCGATCGTCAAGGACGTCGCGCCCGGGCTCGAACAGGGTCCCGTGCTCGTGACCGTCGAGTACCTAGTCGATCCGCAAAACGCGAAACAGTTCTTGCGGGCGATGCGCAGATATGGGCGCGTCAGGCGTCGAGACGGCGCATCACGCTGGGGAATCTTCCGGGACGTCGAACACGCTGATGTCTACCTCGAAACGTTTCTGGTCAGCTCTTGGGCGGAGCACCTCCGCCAACATGAGCGCTCGACGCGCGCGGATCGGGGTCTGGAGGAGCGGTTGAAAGGCTACGCTCGTAGCGAGCCTAAGGTGCGGCATCTCATTCATGTCGGATCCGAGAGTGAGACGCGGATGCAACCGATAGGACGTTGAATCTGACCGATAGGACGTTGAATCCGCGGCCTCGGTCGCGGAAGTCAGCGGCGAGAGGCTTCGGGCCCCTCCAACCCTTCCAACAGCCATGCGAGAGTCCCGGCATGACTCCGGCCGGGCCATTTGGCCCCCATCGACGCATCGAACTTCCTTGCCTGCCTTGGACGGGACACTACCCCCCCTTCCGGCGTGACGGTCAAGGTTAAGATCGCGTGTCAGGCTGGGTTGGCCCCGATCTGTCGCCCCTCGTCGTCCACCGGCACACGGACAATCTCTCGGACCTCAGGAGGCGGCTTCTCCAGCGGGCTGAGACCGAGATGGTCCAGGATCCGGCGGATCGCGACGGTGTGGGTGATGTAGGCAACGACCTTGAGCGGGCCACCGCAGCGTCTGCAGACGAGCGGAGCCGCCTGAAAGACAGCGTCGCGCCGTGGATCCGGAGGTGGCCGTCGGGCCGGAACAGGCGCTTCGGCCATTCGAACCAGGTCCCGGCCGGGAACAGCGGCTGGCACCAGGTCTCCATCGGGGGAACGGCGAAGGTGTCGACGGGAAAGTCCGGCGTGCGCAGCAGGAGGTTCCAGTTGTGTCCGCCCACCCAATTCGGGGCCCGCGAGCAGCAGTGCGACGGCCGCCGGCATGGCCGCGGCGCATTCGGCCCGGCTGCGCGCCAGGCGCCGCGCGGCGATCGGGAACTGGCGCAGGCCGCCGAAGGCCGCCTGCATCTGCGCCTTGTACGGGTCGGCCCCTTCCCGCAATCCCCACATGCGGCGCATGCAGTCGACACCGGTCTCGATGTGGTGCATCAGGTGGCGCTCGGCGAAGTCCGCCCAGGTGCCGGTGTCGATGACCTCGACGACGGTCCCGCCGTTCTTCGTCCTCACAGGCCCCGGCGCCGGCTCTTCGTTGAGGGCGCGGACCAGGGCGGCCGGGCCGCCGGCGACGTCGAGCGGCATCTGGCTCACCTCGCTCATCACCGCGGCCAGACCCGCGGGCACGAAGCGGTGGCCCGCCTCCACGCTGTAGCCGACGCTCATGATCACGCTCCCCCAATCGGACAGCCCGTCGGGATCGGTGCGGTCGAGGTACTCGAGGGCGTGGGAGTGGCCGAGCTTCGAGTTCAGCCAAACGAAGTACTCGCGTCGCTCGAGCAGGCTCGCGTGCTCCGGATCGGGAAGAAGCCGCCAGTCCTCCGTGTTCCGCATGCGCAGGGTCCGGCTCCAGGCCCGGGCGGCCGACGTGAGGCCGGGCGATGCCTCGACGGCCTCGAGCCGGTGGAGGACGCCGCGCTGATCGCGGAAAGTCAGCGTGAGCAGGGTCGCTTCCGCGATGCGCGCTGAAGGCCCCGGCTCCGCGCCCTTGCGCAGGGCCTCGGCCATCGCCAGGTGCGCGGCCAGACGGCAGAGGGTGCGGTGGTTGTCGTAGTACTGGCCCGCCCACTCGCGCAGGCCCAGCGCCGCGTAGAGAAGCGCGGCGTCCTCGTGGGCCGCGGCATCGGTCATCCGCGAAGCGAGCGCCGAGGAGACGCGAGCGCTCTCCGCCACGATGACGTCGGTGCGCGGCCGCGTGAGCGCGGCGAACGTGGCCGATTCCGAAGGGGGCGGCGCGGCCGTCGCGGCGGGGGCCGCCGGCCCGAGGAGCGCGGTCGCGAGCGGGGCGTACATCGCCGGCGACCAGATATGCTCGCTCGCCGTGAGGCGGGCCGGCTCGTGCCCCCGCACCCGCACCGTGAACACCGCGGGGCCGGGGCCGGTGACGGTCTCTACGTCCACGTCCAGCGCCTTTGCGTCGGGGGCGGCGCCGTTCCGCGCATATTGCGCCATGTCCGCGATCGCCATGGCGACGTGCGCGACGATCCAGTCCTGCTCGGTCGGATAGCGCCACTTCGTGACGAACGGCGACGGGGGGACGGCGGCGTCCGGCCGGGCCAGGTAGCGGATGCCCAGCGCCAGGCCGACCGCCGCAATCAGGCCCGCCACGAGGACGGCGCGAACGACCGATCGAAGCACTATGCCGATTTGGGGGTGTTCACGTTGACTCCCATGAACGGACCCCTCAGCTGCGAGAGGTCTGTTACATTCGTTATGCCGAGTTGGCCTAGCTTACCTCCAGACGTGCCAAATGCCGATCCCCGAAACCCGAGTGTCCCTGAAGTATGTGGACGGGTGAAGCCGACGGGGCCCGCGATCATGCCAGCGTTGACGCCGGCGCTACCGACGAACCCAGCGAAAGTGAACGCCGTCCTGGGTTCGATTCCCACCCGCTTCCGCCACCGCGTGGGTGCGAGTCCGTTACACTCTTGGCCGTGGGCTCGATCGACCGTGCGGTCAGCTCGATCGAGGGGCTGCACGCGCCGGAGGCGGAGAAACAGCGGAGCTTCTCCGGCACCGCTCTCGCGCTCCTCGATGATGTCGTGGCTGCGTGCGCCTGATCCCGCCCGTCCTCACGCCCACGGTCGTGTCCAACGCGAGCCCCGGACGCATCTGGGCTGCGCGCGCGATCGCCATGGCCGCCGACCTCGCGCAGATCGTGATCTTCCCGGCCTTCGCGGAGGGCGCGCTCTCGCCCATCAACGACGCGGTGGACGTGGCGGTGGCGGTGGCGCTCAGCGCGCTGATCGGATGGCACTGGGTCTTCCTGCCCAGCTTCCTCTCCGAGCTGATCCCGATGTGGGACCTCGTCCCCACCTGGACGGCCGCGGTATGGTACGTGACCAGCGGAACGGCGCCCGGTGGCGGTCCGCCTGCTGTGCGCGTCGAGCCACCGCCTCCGCCGCCTGCGCTGAAGCCCTGAGCCGGAGTCTCGATCACCTCACCCAGTGCGCGGGGACGGCCCGGACGCGCGGCCCGACCGGCCGGCGGGTAGTGCGCCGCCTCGAGCGCGTTCTGCCATGCACGGCGGAGCTCGGCGCCCGACGAGCGACCGGTTAGAATCCCGGCAACCTGACCACCATGAATCCGGCAGCGGGGAATCGCCCCGAGGGACCTGGCCCGGACGTCCAGAGGCAAGGCGCCGCCTTCGTTCCCTCGATGCTCACTTTCGCGATCGTGATCGGCTCGATCCTGTGGTGTACGGTGATCGGAGCCTTGACGAGATGGCCGGGTCCTCCGGAGATCCGACTCGAGTCGAGGGAAGATGCCCACCCCAAGCGGCTGGGGGAGGACTTCGCCGACCCATACGAAGCGGCGAAACAGTTCATCGCCCACCAGCGCGTGTACTGGCCCGTGGTGAAGCGACACCCGGTCTACGACTATCTCCCGCAGACTCTGGTCCTGATGTGGCCGTTCGCCTTCTTCCGCCGATTGAGGTGGGGCTACTACTGCCTGATCCTCACCAGCTCCTCGGCGCTCTACGCAGTCCTCATGACGTCGGCGCTGCGATCCCGGAAGAGGGGCGCTTATCACTACGCCGTCTTGTTTCCCGTTCTGATGTTCCTCTCCGAGGGGGGCAGGCTGCTCTACGAGCGGGGCAACCTCGATGCCCTCCCGGCGGTGGCCGCCGCCGCCGCGTTTCTGTGCGTGCTCACCGGCCGCGACAAGACGGCGGCCCTGTTCCTGGGACTGATGACCTGCGTGAAGCCGATGTACGCGCCCTTCGCCGCGTTCCTCCTTCTTTTCCGGGAACGCTGGCGCATGGCCGCGCTCTATGCGGGCGTGCACATACTCGCCCTGGCCCTGCTCGTCCTTTTCGCCGGATCTTTCTCGATCGTCGCCGACTATTTTCGCTACCTGCCCGCGTACGTCGCCTACATGCAGAATTGGGTCGGAGGCTACAACATCAGTCTGCTCTCGACGCTGTCTCGGCAGTTCCCTTCGGCGCAGACGGAGCTGATGAGTCTCGCGGCGAGCCTCGTCGTGCTGGGGCTGGGGACGCTCGCCGGCCTGCTTGCTGGCTTCGCGGATCGATGGCCGGATAGGCCCAGTCGGGATGCTCTCACGCTCTACTTCCTCTACTTCGCCTACGTCTCCCTGTTGTGGCAGAGCCACAGCGTGATGTATGCGACCCTGATCCTATTGCCGGCGATTCCGGCGCTGGACCGGCTCTACGAGGAGAGCGAGTACGGCTGGCTCCGGCACGGACTGCGGGCCCACGCGGTGTTGCTGGGCATCATTCTGACGCCCTACATCCGGCAAGCGCCCTTCGACGAGAAGGGTCCCTTCTACTTGCTGGCCTTCCTCGCCGCGAGCTGGGTCCTTGTCCGCTGGCGCCGCATGAGGAACGGTAGAGAGCCTCGTTGAGTGCTACTTCACTCTCAGCGATGGACGCGACGCGAGGACTGCGTGAGCTGCGCGAGCCGGCTCCAGCTCACGCCGCCATCCGAGGTTCGGTGGACCTCCCCTCGCGCGTTGACGACCGATAGGGCGTTGAATCCGCGGCCTTGGTTGCGGAAGTCAGCGGTGAGAGGCTTCGGACCCCTCCAACCCTTCCACCAGCCATGCGAGAGTGCCGGCATGACCTCGGCCGGGCCGATTTGGCCCCATCGACGCATCGAAACGTCCTTGCCGGCCTTGGATGGAGACACTATCCCCCTTCCGGCGTGACGGGTCAAGGTTGAGATTGCGTGTCAGGCTGGGCTGGCCCCGATCTCTCGCCCCTCGTCGTCCACCGGCACACGGACGACCTCTCGGACGTCAAGAGGTGGCTTCTCCGGTGGGCTGAGATCGAGATGGTCCAGGATCCGGCGGATCGCGACGGTGTGGGTGATGTACGCAACGACCTTGAGCGGGCCACCGCCGCGTTTGCAGACGAGCGGAGCCGCCTGAAAGACCTTGGCGATGAGCCGCGCCCAGCTTGGGGAGCAGCGGCGCTTCCTGGGCTGCTCCTCCTCGTGCTTCTGGTGTCCCAGTTCCTCGGACGGCCGCTCGCCGCGTACGCGGTTGGCGTAGTGGGCATAGAAGTGGGTGCGGTGTTTGCCGGGGTCGGGGATGTGGTCGGCCAGACGCGCCAGCCACTCCAGCGGGTCCATGGCCTCGAAATTGCGGCCGAGCGAGGGATTCATGCGGGAGCGGTACAGCACGGCCTTCTGGCCGTCGAGGTAAACGGGCTTCTTGAGCGAGAGCGGCTTCCTGACGATGTAACACGCCACGTCCTCGATGGCCTTCTTGTCCTCGAACGGGATCGCCTTGCCGATATGGGCCGAGAAGCCCGGATGCCGCCAAGCCAGGAGCCTCCGAGCGAGATCCTGCGAGATCGCGTGTCGTTCGATGAGACGGGCCAGCAGGCCCTCGCGGAAAAGTTTCATGACCGCGTCAGCGTCCCAGGTCTCGAGCGGGCGAAAGGCGCCATCGTCCGAGAACGCACCGTCGGTTAGGAGAAGGTGACCATGAGGATGCCATTGCAAGAGGTCGCCGGCGGTGGCGATGGAGACCACGATGCCGGGCCGCGCCTCCGCTCCGACTTGTCTCTTCATGTACTCGGCGACGGCCTCCGCCGCGCACTGCGCGAGGTCGAGAAGAAGCTCGCGGCGCTTGCGGAAGATTCCGCGCAGGAGGCGCGGCATGGTGAGGACGACGTGACGATGCGGGACCGGCGCGAGCACTTCCTTCTGCAACCACTCCGCCCACAGGAGCTGCTTCTTCTTTTCGCATGACGGACAGAAGCTCCGGCCCCGGCACGAAAACGGGCAGAGCACGCTGGTCCGACACGTGCCGCACCAAAGGCGCGCGAAGCCGTGCTCGACCAGGCCACATGTGAGGAACCCCCGCAGCACGCGCTCGACGACGGGGCGGAGCGGGCCGTGCTGCTTGGCGAAGCCGCGGGCGCGGGGCGCGCGCAAGCGAGGAGGCGGGGCAGCACGGGTCGAGCTGTCCGAGATCATGGAGGGGCGGGCCCGCACTGACGTCGACCTCGTCGATCTCGATCGCGCGCTGAACGAGCTGTCCGGCTTGGACCCCGAGCAGGCGCGGGTCGTCGAGCTGCGCTATTTCGGGGGGCTGACCTTCGAGGAGATTGCCGAAACGCTGGGCATCTCGGCGTCTTCGGCCAAGCGCGGCTGGACGTCGGCGCGCCTGTGGCTGCTCCGGCGTCTCCGCGCGGGCCAGCCGGCGCGGGCCGACCGGACATGACGCCCGACCGTTGGCGGTGACTGCGCAGGGCCGTCGAGGCGGCGCTCGAGGCGCCGCCGGAGCGTCGGGAGCCGGTGCTCTCGAAGGAATGCGCCGGCGACTCCAGGCTCATGGCCGAGGCGCGCTCGCTCCTGTGGGCGGCCGCCCACACCGGAGGCTTTCTCGACACTCCGCCGGCGATGAGCCCCGAGCCGCCGAATCGGAAGAGCGAGAGCGGACCGCTTGCTTCCGTCGGAAGGCTGCTGGCCGGCCGTGCGCAGCCCTCCGAAGCACATCCGCAGCAAGGTGGGCGACGAGGTCGAGCTGCTGCACGACGTCCACGAGCGGGTCACGCTCCCGCAGGCCGTGCAGCTCTGCAAGGACCTGGAGAGGTACCGGCCCTACTTCATCGAGGATCCGCTGCCGCCCGAGGAGAACGATCACTTCCGGATCCTGCGCCAGCAGACGAGCGCGCCGATCGCGATGGGGGAGCTGTTCAATACTCAGCACGAGTACGTGCCCCTGATCGCCGGACGCCTCATCGACTTCATCCGGTGCCACCTCTCGCAGATCGGCGGCCTCAGCATGGCGCGCAAGGTGGCCGCGCTCTCCGAGTTCTTCGGCGTGCGCACGGCCTGGCACGGGCCGGGCGACACGTCGCCGGTCGGTCATGCCACGCAGCTCGCCCTCGAGCTGGCCAGCTACAACTTCGGCGTGCACGAGGGCTCAGGGTTCCCGGCGGAGACGAGCGAGGTCTTCCGCGGCTGCCCAGAGGTCAAGGACGGCTACATGCTCGCGCGCGAGGCGCCCGGCAACGGTATCGAGGTAGACGAAAAACTGGCCGCGAAGTTCCCGTTCCCCGAGGGACCGACCTTCGACTACAACTGGGGGAGGACGCGCCGCCGGGACGGGACGGTCATCCGGCCGTAGGTGCCGGCGGCCGCGTTTCGCCCCAGAGGGGCAGGAGGTCCAGCCCGATCGCATCGAACGGCTCGGCGCGCACCACGGCGCCGGACGCTTGGGTCGCCAGGAGCAGCCAGGTTGCCTCCGACCGCCGATAGACCTCGAGCGTCCGTGACTCGGGATTCACGAGCCAGACGTGGGCGACGCCTTCCCGAGCATAGACGCCGAGCTTCAGCGCGCGATCGAGGCGCTCGGTGGACGGCGAGAGCACCTCGCATACCCAGTCGGGTGCCAGGCTGAAGAAAGCGGTCCTGGGGAACTCGCGCATGCGCTCCCGCCGCCACCCGGCGAGGTCGGGCACGAGGACGTCCTCGCCGAAGTGCAGCTCCGGCTCGTAGACGATCCACCAGCCGCCGGGACCGTCGCGTCCGCGATGAAAAGGCCCGCCGAGATCCGCGAGAAGGACCGACGCGGCGAGCGCATGGGGCGCGGCCGGCCTCGGGCTGACGTAGAGCTCACCATCGACGAGCTCAGCCACCTTGCTGTCGGGGACCCCGAGCAGATCCTCGTACGTGGCGCGGCGCTTCTCGATTCGCGACGTCGGCATCGCATCCATGTTAACCCTCCCACAGTCAACGGGAGAGGATCGCATGGCGAATGGACGGCGAAGGTCCGGCGGGTCGTCCCTAGCCGCAGCGCGAGAACACGCGCCAGGTGGTCTCGTCGCTCGTCGGCGGGTTCTCGCTGGCCGCCACGGTGTCGACGGTCTTGCGCTCGAGGCTCGTGATGGTCAGCTGAGCCCCCGCGATGACGGCGCCGGTGGAGTCGGTGACCGTGCCGGCGATGCTGCCGTTCATCGCCGCCCGCTCTGTGTGAACTCGAGAAGCTGCCTCAGCGTGTACTTGACGGGCACACCGTTGATCGTGGCCGGCGCGAACCGCCAGCCGCGGACCACCTTCTCAGCGGCGGCGCGGAAGGCGCTGTGGCCGCTCAGGACGTGCGTGCCGGTCACGTTCCCGTTCTCATCGATCATGATCTCGAGCTCGACGGTTCCCGCCAAGCCGTATTTCTCGGCCGCCGGCGGATAGGGCGGAGGCGGACAGGAGATGCAGTGGGGCCGCGTCTCGATCGGTTTTGCGCTGAGCGTCGTCGGGGGAGCGGGCGCCAGCGTCGTCGGTACCGTCGTGGCCGGAGCGGCGGCCACGATGACCGGCGGGACGGTCGTCGTGGTGGTGGTGGTCGGCGTCAGGGTCGTGGTCGGCGGAGGCAGAGGCGTCGGTCGGGGGTTGACGGTCCGGCGGGCGGGCTTCGCGGCCGGGAGTGGCGTCGGCGACAAGGACGAAGGCACGGTCGGCGCGGTCGCCGGCGGCGAGGGCGTCGGCGCGACCGCCGGCGGTGTCGCGTCCGGCGGGGTGGGCGGGCGCGGCCAGATCCACTCGAGGACGGCGAGGGCAGCCACGAGCCCGACCACGGGCAGCAGCCAGCGCATCGGCAGCGTCGGGGGAACGGCGTCGAGCGTGTCGGTCCGGAACGAGTCCCGCGCGCGCTCGAGATCGCGCCTCAGCTCCGCGACGTTCGCGTAGCGCCGGTCGGGATCCTTCTCGAGCGCCCGCTGGAGCATGGGCACGAGCTGCGTGGGCAGCGCCCGGCCCAGGGTGCCGTCGAGGGGAGGCGCCTCCTCGAGGTGCTTGCGCATCGTCGCCGCGCGGCTGCCGCCGTGGAAGGGGATCTCACCCGTGAAGAGCTCGAAGAGGACGATCCCGAACGAGTAGATGTCGCTGCGGGCGTCGAGCGGCCAGCCCATCACCTGCTCGGGGCTCATGTAGGCGGGCGTGCCCACGACGGCGTCGCGTCCCGTGAGCGGGGTCTGGGTCGTGGACTCTTCCTCCTCGGGACCAGGTATCGCCTTCGCGATCCCGAAATCCAGGAGGCGGACCCGCCCCTTGGCGTCGATCATGATG
>Ga0070697_100003648_pt1 | contig 11829 bp, 9 predicted proteins | sample KBSK1501metaG_FD_65475 | JGI IMG/M metagenome (GOLD analysis project Ga0070697, IMG submission 65475) | Corn, switchgrass and miscanthus rhizosphere microbial communities from Kellogg Biological Station, Michigan, USA - KBS K1-50-1 metaG | ecosystem: Host-associated > Plants > Roots >... | reverse complement strand
CGGACATGAATGAAGTCTATGGCAGATTTTTTGGGCAGCAGCCACCGGCACGAGCCACAGTTCAAGCGGCCCGTTTGCCGCGTGATGCCAGGGTTGAGATTGAAGCTATCGCAGTGATGGATTCCGGACCGGGAGCGTAGCGACCGCATAGTTCAATGAAGGTTGTGCGAACAAGTCAGGCGGCTTTAGCCACTTTGCCGCCCTTAATACAACTCGTGCAAACTTTCATTCGGCGCACGCCGCCCCGCGGTAACTGCACGCGGATTGATTGCAGATTAGGATTGAAAACACGCGGCGTCCGATTGTTGGCATGGGAGACATTATTACCAAACTGTGGACCTTTGCCGCAAACTTCACAACGCTTAGCCATGATTACTGATCTCCTGTCGACACGCGCACGACGTCACAATGTGGATCGCCGCGCATACTTGAAACGAAAACTTATAGCAAACGTGGCAATCAGCGGTCAAGGCCGCCCGGCGCGATCACCCGTTCAGTTTGAGGCAACGAGCCTGTGAACGTCGCGCATCATTCGACTATCTAAGGAGCAAAACGAAAGTGCTGAGAAAACACAAACGTAACCTGTCGCTGATGGCCGTCGTGCTGGGGGCCTTGCTGATCGCAGCCTGCGGTTCCGGAAGCGATACGACCCCCGATAACATGGTGGCCGCCACTGTCAATGGAAAGAAGATTATGCTTTCCGAGGTGGAGCGGGTAATTCAACAACAGATGCAGGGCAAGCAGTCGGAACTCTCAGCGCATGACCTGGCGCAGGCGCGCTTGCAGGTCCTGGACAAGCTGATTCAGCGAGAGGTTCTTTATCAACGCGCCGAACAGGAAAAACTTTTGCCCACTGAAGAACAGATCACCACTGCCATTAACCAGCAGAAGCAGCAGAGCGGTGTCACGCAGGAGGAGTTTGATCGGCAGCTTAAGGAACAGCATATGACCAACGAAGCGCTGCGTGAAGAGGCTAAGAAGGATCTGGCGACCAGCGCGCTGCAGGACAAGTACGCCGGCAAGATCACGATCAGCGATCGCGAAGTCGAAGACTACTACAACGCTAATAAGCAGCAGTTCGTTAACGCCCGCGGCGTTAGCCTAGCAGTAATTATTGTCGATCCCGCCGACAACTCGGCGCAAGGGATCACGAATGACGCGAAGGGTGATGCCGAAGCCAAGGCAAAGATTGACAGCATCTATCAGCAACTGAAAGCCGGACCGACTGATTTCGCCACACTGGCGCGAGCAAAGAGTGAAGATCAGCAAAGCTTGCTGCGCGGCGGTGACATAGGATTCTTCAGCGAGGACGGCATGAAGCAGGCCGGGCTGCCCAAGGATCTTATCGATCTCTTCATGGGCCCGATGGCTGTGGGCGGAATCACCGAGCCAAAGCAAGTAAACAATCGCTGGTATATTTTCAAACTACAGGAAAAGCGCCTGCAGACTGAGAACCTGACGCTCGAGAGTCAGTTTCCGAATGGAGACAGTGTCCGGCATCAGATTACCGTGGCGTTAACCAATCAGCGCAAAGAGATTTTGAACACTGCCCTGGTGTATGTCGCTTTGTCTGAGGCAAAGGTTGTGAATAATCTGGCCGCGAATATTTTGACTAATCCGAGCAACCTCGGGCTTCGGCCGGCTGCGTCGTCCGCGTCAAGACCGGCCAGCAGCCCGGTGGCGACAACTTCGAGTCCTTCGCCTGCAGCTAAGGCAAGTGCATCACCGGCGAAGGCCTCGCCAGTGGCGAAGTAGTTGAAGCCAATCAATCGCAAGTCGGCGGGTGCGAGCAGATATTTTTCCTTCGCGCCCGTTTTGATTTGTCGGACTGCGTGTCAGAAGCCCGCGCGTTAGCAAGGGCTTGCTAGCCCTCCCTCACGGTCGGGCTTCTGACCCAACAAGCGCCGGGCGTTAGCAAAGCGCTCGGTAATATTAATCACCTATGCTTTTTCGTCTTTCCGACGTTTACAAATCCTACGGCGCACAGGTTGTCCTGCGCGGCGCCTCGCTCCAGATCAATCCGGGCGAACACGTCGGCTTGGTCGGACGAAATGGCGCCGGCAAGACGACGATCTTTCGCCTCGTGAATCTGGAAGAAACGCCCGACCGCGGCGAGATCGTGCGCGCCCGCGGCTTGAAACTCGGTCTGTTAACCCAGCACGTGCATTTCGAAGCGGGATCGACTGTGCACGAATCTGCGCTGGCGGCTTTTGGGCATTTGCAGCAAATTGAGCACGAAATGCATGACCTAGAGCACCGCATGGCCGACGCGGGCGACGATCTGGAAAAAATTCTCTCGCGCTACAGTGATTTGCAACACGAGTTTGAGCGTGAAGGCGGCTTTGAATATTCCGCAAAAGCCGAGGCGATTCTGCAAGGGCTGGGTTTCGATCGTGACACCTGGCAACTGGAAACTGAAAAGCTTTCCGGGGGTCAGCAAAATCGCCTCGGTTTGGCGTGCCTGCTCCTGTCAGAGCCCGACGTACTCTTGCTGGACGAACCCACCAATCATCTGGATGTTGGCGCGGTCGAGTGGCTGGAAGAATTTCTGCAAAGCTACCTTTCGGGGTTCGTCATAATTTCGCACGATCGCTATTTTCTTGACCGTGCCTGCCGCCGAATCATTGAAATCGAAAACGGACGCGCCACGAGCTACACTGGCAACTATTCCACGTATCTGGTTGAGCGCGAAGAGCAACGCGAAATCCAGCAGCGCGCTTACGATAACCAGCAAAGAATGATTGCCAAGACGGAAGACTTTATCCGTCGCAACCTCGCCGGGCAAAAAACGAAACAGGCAAAATCGCGGCGCACCATGCTTCAGCGCCTTGAACGCGTCGATGCCGTCCGGAACGAACAAGCCTCGGGCGATTTTCGCTTGCAGGAAATCGAACGTGCCGGCACTCACGTCCTGACGGTGACGGAAGCGACCATTGGCTATGTGGACAAAGTTCTGGCCCGCGACATTTCGTTGATCCTCAGACGCGGCGAGTGTCTGGGCGTGATTGGGCCGAACGGCTCGGGGAAAACCACCTTCGTCAAGACTGTAATCAATAAGATCCCGGCATTGTCCGGAGAATTGCGCTGGGGCTCGAAAGTCCAGATTGGTTACTATGCGCAACAGCTGGAAGACCTGGACGATCGCAACGAGATAATCATGGAGTTGCGTCGCGTGGCGCCAGCGAGCGCAACGGCCGGTGAACTGCGATCCTTTCTCGCGAAGTTTCTTTTCGTCGGCGATCACGTTTACAAACACGTGCGAGATCTTTCCGGTGGAGAGAAGGGAAGACTCGCGTTGGCCAAATCGATTTACTCGGGCGTTAATGTACTGGCGCTCGACGAGCCGACGAATCACCTCGACATCCCTTCGCGCGAAGCTTTGGAAGAAGCGCTCGCGGCCTATGAAGGTACCATTATCACCATTAGTCATGACCGCTACTTCCTCGACCGCGTGGCGACGCAGATTCTGGCTCTGGATGGCGCCGGCAACGTCGAGCATTACAACGGCGACTATACGGAATATCACGATTGGAAAGCCGCGCGAGTTAAAGAGACGTCAGTACCGCCTGAGTTAGCGGGTGGGTTATCTTCGCTCAAGAATGAGTCGACGCTGACTGAGGGACGGCAGAGAAGCGGCAAGAAGAAGTCAGTACCACCTGCGGTAGCGGGTGGGTCAAAACCCGGGAAGCGCAAAGCGGATGAGAGGCCCTCGCGCATCAAGGTCATCAAGAAGCCACGCGGTGCCGACCAGGTAGAAACCGAGGTTTCCGCTTTAGAAAAACGTCTTTCGGAATTGTCGGTAGAGATGACTAAGCCGGAAGTGGCCCGTGACATTGGCAGACTGGTAGAGCTGAATGATGAGTATCAGCAAGGGGAAGCGCGTCTGGCCGAGCTGCTGGACGAGTGGGAGCGCGCGGAAGCGCCAACGAGTTCCTTGAAACATTAGCATTGCAGTGTCACGGACTTCACCCGGTGATGTTCGCGTGTGGCTTACATCCTGGAGTCTGAAATTAGGGATCCTACTTGTGACCAGCGGTGTTCAGAGTACAGACTTCAGTCAGGCTTTTTTGTCGAGCGAGAAAGAACCTAACTCAAGGTAGTGCTCTAAACGCATTGAAATCAGGACAAGGCGAAATCAACTCGCTTGACACTCGATAAGCCGTTTGTTACTTTCGGCCTTCGCTCGGCGGGTAGTCAACTTGACGGTCATTTGAAAGTTTTTTAGGCGCGTAGCTCAGGGGTAGAGCGCTACCTTGACACGTAGGCTTCGCTGGCGCCTAATACAAATCCAAATAGGCGCGTAGCTCAGTTGGTAGAGCGCTGCCTCGACACGGCAGAGGTCTGGGGTTCAAGTCCCCACGCGCCTACCAAGCCCTTCAATAAATACCGGAAAATTCTCAGTGGAGTCCACACAGATCCAACCGCATGAAGTGGGCGAGGTCCTATTTCTCGCGAAAAGGCGCGAGGCTGGAAAGTCAGTTCTCAACGTACAACTCGCCCGTATCATCGTTGTAGGCAAATAGTTCTGCATGTCGGCCCCAGCCGATGGCGGTGTCCAATTGGTCCTCCGCGCGATCTCCAAACTCGCCCTGGAGTTTGTCAAAGAAATAACTACGCGCCGTACTGCGAGTATCGTCACGTTGCAGGGTGTCGTAGATCCAACTAATCAGCGGTAGTCGCAGTACTCTGCCCGCCAGCAACTCTTTACGCGCGAGAATGCTGGCTTCTGCATATGTGTGTCCCAGTGGTGTTAGTACCAGCGCGCCGCCATCCAGGACCACGAAACCAAGTAACTCGCCGGCTTCGACCAGCGGCAGGAGATCGTCGAGTTCCAGAATTAGCGCCGTGCTTAGCTTTTTCAGATCAGTACGTCCGCCTTCATTTGCGACTTTCTCCAGCAATCCGGCCAGCGCGTTGAGTCGAGCATGCGGCAGCTTCTTTTGCGCCAGTTCGCCTTCAATGCTCTCGAGTTTTTTGCCGGCCACGGCGCAATACACTTTGTCCACTTCGGCCTGGAACGCGGTGTCCTTGCGTTGACGCGGATGGTGCAGCGTCACATTGAACTCCGTGACGATGCGGCCGGGATCTTTGCTCATGACAATAATTCGATCAGCCATGAGCACGGCCTCTTCAATGTTGTGAGTGACCATCAGAATAGCCTTGGTCGGGATCGCTTTGTTCAACCACAGTTCCATCAATTCTCCGCGCAGTGCTTCGGCAGACAGCACGTCTAAAGCTGAAAACGGTTCGTCGAGACAGAGTAGTTCGGGCTCGACCGCCATCGCGCGCGCAAAGCCGACTTTCTGACGCATGCCGCCAGAGAGTTCGCGAGGATAGGCAGATTCAAAGCCATCCAATCCGACGGTATCAATCAGTTTCAGTGCGCGTTCTGCACGAGCGACCGGCTCCACGCCGCGCGCTTTAAGCGCGATCTGAACATTGTCCCTGACTGTCAGCCATGGATACAGAGCAAAGGTTTGGAAGACGATCGTCGCGTGCGGATTGACACCTTTGATCGGCTGGCCACGATATAGCACAGTTCCCGAGGTGGCGCGATTCAATCCCGTAATGATGCGCAACAACGTTGACTTGCCACAGCCCGAAGGACCAAGCAGGCAAGTAAATTCACCCGGCTTGAGCTTCAGATTAATATCGGTGACGGCCACAAACTGTTTTTCGTCGGTGCCGTATGCCTTAATGACGTTTTTTAGTTCCAGGAGAACTTCGCCATTGGTTGATGTCGTCGCCATAACTTCCTCCACGAAACTATTCCAATCGATAACGTTCCTCGGCGATCCGATAGAGTCGTTGCCAGAACAGGCGATTGACCAGGACTACGGCCAGCACGAGCGCCAGTGTTCCTGCTAGCAAGAGCGCATAGTCGCCGGCGGCAGTTGCTTGTGAGATCACTGCACCGATGCCTGTGGTTGCGTGTGTTTGGCCCCCGAACTCAACCTGCTCGGCAACTATACTGGCGTTCCACGCGCCGCCACTGGCCGTAATCGATCCGGTAACAATAAAAGGGAAAAGCGCCGGGAGAATCAGAGTGCGCCAACGATCGACGCGAGACAATTGCAACAACTCGGTTGTCATCCGCAAGTCCTGCGGAATAGACGAAGCTCCGGCGATCACATTGAACAGCAGATACCACTGAGTGCCCATCAACATCAGCGCGATTGCGGCAATGTTCAATCCGCCCGGCAAATTAAGCAATGCCAACAGCACAATCGGAAAGAGCGCGGTAGCCGGAATTGCCGCGATCACTTGCACCACCGGCTGCAGGATGTTGGCCACGCGCCGGTTCGTACCGATTAGCACTCCGACCGGCACCGTCCAAAGCAACGCAATGACCAGCGACACGGCCACTCGCACAAAGGTAGCAAAGAGTCCTACGCCTAATCTCGACCACTGCGCTGTCGGCAGAGTGATTAACAATTCAGCAGCGCGATACGCGCCGTAAAGAACCAGCAGGACAAACACTATTCCAATCCCGAGGGCGACGAATGAAGGTCCCTCTTCGGGTAAGGTTTCCGGCGGCGAGATGTGAGCGCTCAAGGGTCCGCGCAACTTGCCGTCTATCCATTCACTAAATGGATTCCAAATTCGCCGGCCGCATTGATCCGCCAACCACGAGCGAGAGAGTAAATGAGCAAACCATGAGCTGGGCGGGTATTCAGCTTCGAGCATCTCCACTTTGAATTTGTCGGTCCAGGCTGTCAGCGGGCGCCAGACAAATTGATCGAGCATCACAATCACCAACACCAGAGTGGCCAAGCCTGCGAGCACCGCGCGAGGACTGCCTGCGTTGGCCGCAGCCTGAAGATATGAACCAAGACCGGGCAAGCGGAAGTCACGAGTGCCCACGCGAAAGATCTCTGCGGCCATGAGAAAGAACCAACCGCCGGACCAACTCATCATGCTGTTCCAGAGCAAGCCAATCGCCGCGAAGGGAAGCTCCAGTGTCTTAAACCTGGCCCACGGATCCAGGCGAAAAATCGCCGCCGCCTCTCGCAGCTCCATCGGAATCGTGGTCATCGATTGATAAAAACTGAACGTGATATTCCATGCTTGCGAAGTAAAGATCAGAACGATGGCCGCGAGTTCAGCAGCCAGAGACTCCGGCATAATCGCTGTCAGGCCCAGCAAAACAACCGGCAGGAACGACAGGATGGGAACGCTTTGCAGAATGTCGAGCAACGGCATTAGCACGGTGCGTGCGCCGCGATGTCGCGCAGCCGCGTATCCGTAGAACAAACTGAACAGCATCGAAAGGAAGTAGGCGGCAGCCATCCGGCCCACTGAGAGCAACGCATACCAGGGTAGGGCCAACGGTGAAAGTGAGATCTCTGGTCCGTGAATTACGGTCGGTGAATGAAAGGCGAGCCGAGACCCGATGTAGAGTGTCGCGGCAATGCCGCACAGAATCAGTCCATCGCCGAGCGTGAACGCTGGCACTTGTGACAGAGCAGGACTGAATCGGAATCGCCGCATCATTAATTCCGGGAACTCGTCGTGCCTTATCGAATTAGACGCGAGTCACCCGGAGGGCGGCCCGAAGTCTAATCGAACGGCGCGTAAGTTAGGTCTGGATCCTCTGGCGAATTCATTTTGCAACTCGTCTTCTCTAATATCTCACGATTCTCGACTGAACACGGCGTATGCAACGCTACTAAGTGAGTGGTCGACCTCGCTCCGATACAGGCCACGATTGCTAAAGTTGGCAGCGCGATTCTGAGATGGAAATTACTCAAGATCTCTACTCACGCATATTAAGATCATTTAAAACTCTAAGTGCAGTCTCAGTCCCGGAACGAGCACAGGTCCTCGGTCGCGGTTGTAGCCGGGGTTGTTGATGTGCTGCAGATCAAAGGAAGTGGATACCCCTCGCCAAAGGTATAGCGTGTAGTAGGTCTCGAGAATATTCTCTCGTCCGTAGGTAAGAGCTCCATCCCCAAGAAGAAATCCCTTTCCCCCAAGCGCCAGATACAGACGGTGATCGGCAGAGATGCCGTTAGTCACAAAGGCGACACCGATTTGGTCCTGTTTGCGCCGCCAACGATCTCCTTTGAAGTCGAAACCCAACGCGACCGTGTTATTGACTTCGGTGTAAGCGTACGATTCGTGCCGGCCTTCGTTCCAGCCATAGCGACCGAAGAATCGCACTTGTTTAGTCGCTTCTTGTTCAAAGTTTACTCCAAAGCCATACTTGATACGCGTCTTCGGAGGATGCGCGGCAATATCCGGCGCCAGCGTTCGTCCGGCGCGGAAGTTGCCAATCGCTGCGCGGTAGCTGCCCATGTTTGCATGGTTCACATAAGTCAGTAGACGTAAGACGCCCGCGCGTTCCGGAATGAAGTTGTGGCGAAACTCCAGTTCCAGATTTTCGGAGCGGGCACGATGCAGGTTCCATTCCAGGTTGATGCCGTTGGCTACTTTCGGCATCAGCGCTGCGGCGAAGCGGGCGCCCCAGTTTCGGTCCTGGTATTCAATGATCAAGCCGAACGTATAACCGCGCGTGTCGGCTGCATAATCAAATGCACCGTTGTTATCCACTGTCCAGTTCAGAAACTGGAGATGGCTGTCGGTGCCGATGGAATTGAAATCGAAGAAGTCAGCCATGCCGAACTTACCGGCGCGAATTTCCAACCGACGCACCGGAAGCTTCGTCGCCAAAGACAGCGGCCCGCGTGTCGCTTCTGTGGTTTCACTACTGAGCGGGATGATTTGGTGGATCATCAAACGCGCAAGATATGGCTTTGAGCCGAGAGTTGGGTTGCGCACCACGTCCAGGTTCGTAAAGCCGGCGAGTCCGAACGCGTCGCTGATGCCGCGGCCACCCGCGCTTTCCAGATCGAAGATGATCTCAGTCTTCTTCGTGAGCTGAACTCCAGTGTAAAGAGTCAAAACGCGTGAAGTGGCGTTTTCAGCTTGAGGCCTAAGGCTGTTATCACCCGTGTACTTCGCTTTGAAGGGAGGATGCCACTGGAAGATCGTATTGATTTGTCCAGAAATCCAAAAGCGACTCTGCGACGAGTGGGGGAACACAGTGGCTGATTTCTCATCCTCATCGTCCTCTGCTTCACCGTTATCTTTGGCGGGCTTGGACGACTGCGCGCCGTTGTTGTTTTCTTCATTCTCAGACTGGGCGTTGACGCGTTGCTGCCAGGGCGCGAGCGTGACGACAAATAGAAATAAAATCAGTTTGGGTCGATTCAGAAGCTGCCGTCCTGTCCTCTGCAAGTGTAGATGCTGAGTTACACACTCCTGAATTAACGCCCCTTCCATGCCTGAAACAGCGAGTCTGAACGTCATTCCTTTCGATTCTGCTTTCTGGACACTGCGAAGCCTAAAGCCGCATTAATTGCATTCAATAACGCCTGTTCACTGAATGGCTTGAACAAGTAGTCCACTGCTCCTTCTTTGAGAGCCTCTGATCGTGCTGTCTCATCACCGTGCGCCGTGATAAAGATAATTGGAATATTACGATTGCTTTTCACCAGCCGGCGCTGAAGTTCGAGTCCACTCATTCCTGGCATACGCACATCCAGAATCAGACAGTGCGTATCGTCTAAGTGATCCGAATTCAAGAATTTCGCTGCCGAAGGGAAAACCTCTATGGCAAATCCTACAGACCTGATCAAACCCTTTAGGGATTCACGAACAGCGTCATTGTCGTCGACAACCGAAATAAGAGGCGGACTAATCATCTTCACCTTTCATCATTGATGTCAGCCCTTAAATAGCAGTGTTTGAGGAGAGGAATCTATTGTACTTTGGTATAGGGGCGTGAGGGGTTGGGCCGCGGTCCCTCGTTTTGGCGGACAACACTTGCGCATCGACAAAGCGCGAGATGTAATATTTCATGGATTTGAATCACCAATCTGGCGACGTCGAAACTATGAAGTGAGGCGGCGTCTGTAAATTGATCTCGATGCTGAAGAAATCCAGTCAGTCATACAGATTTTGGCAATCAACGGCGCTGTTATTGTCCGGCGGCGCCGCTCTGGGTTTGCTCAGTTTTATCTGTTTTCGACTTCATGTTAATTCCACGACAGTCGGCTTGCTCTTTCTAATTGTCGTAGTACTTGTTTCGCTACGAGCCAGCCTATTGTCCGCTGCGCTTGTCGCGATCATCGCCTACTTCTGCCTGGACTACTTCTTTACAGCTCCGCTTTTTACGTTAGGGATGAACCAGGCGTTGGACTACGTGGCGCCAATTGCTTATTTGTTAATTGCAGTTGTCATTACTCGTTTGATGCAGCGCGTGCGCAAGTTTCAGGAAGATCAAAAACGGGCCGAAGAGACTTTGCGCAAATCTCAGGCCGAACTGGCCCATGTCCGGCGAGTAATGACCATGGGAGAACTCGCAGCATCCATTGCGCACGAAATCAACCAACCGCTGTCGGCTATTGTAAATAATGGCAGTGCCTGTTTGCGGTGGCTTGCTGGCGATGCTCCGAACCTTCTTGAGGTTCAGGAAGCAGCCCGCCGCATCGTCCGCGATGGGAATAGAGCGGCAGAGGTAATCACTCGAATTCGGGGATTCTTGAGGAAGACCGATACCGAGAAATCGCGGCTTGATATTAACCAAACAATCCGGGAAATCGTCACTGTGATTGAGCGTGAAGCTGTTGAGAGTGGAATTGAGGTGCGCATGGATTTGGCTCCCGACATACCGCAGGTGTTGGGAGATCGGGTGCAGCTTCAACAGGTTGTTCTCAATCTTCTGATGAACGGCGTTGAGGCGATGGCTCCAATAACAGAACGCCCGCGAGAGTTACTGATCTCTACCCGCAAGCATGAAACCGATAGAGTGCTGGTAACTGTGCGAGACTCAGGTATGGGAATTGACTTAGAATCATTGGAAAAACTTTTTGACGCTTTCTATACAACCAAACCGAATGGGATGGGAATGGGTTTGGCGATTAGCCGATCTATTGTTGAAGATCACGGCGGAGAATTATGGGCCGTGACGAACGCCGGTTCCGGCGCTACGTTTCAGTTTACTCTCTCGCAGCAGAGGTAGGAGCCAAATGCAGGACGAACAAGCGATGGTCTTCGTTGTGGACGACGATGAATCCGTTCGGGAATCGCTGGAAAGTTTGATCCGGTCAGCGGGCTTAAGAGTCGCAGCCTTTTCCTCTGCCCGGGAATTTCTGGCGAGTCCACGTGACGACGTGACGAGTTGTTTGGTGCTGGACTTGCGACTCCCGGGGCAAAACGGACTCGACTTGCAGAAGCGAATGACGGAACTTAGTATTCAGATTCCCATTGTGTTCATTACCGGGCACGGCGACATTCCCACGTCAGTGCGGGCAATAAAAGCCGGCGCAGTTGAGTTTCTTACCAAACCCTTTCGCGATCAGGACCTACTGGATGCGATCCATCAGGCAATAGAACGTCACGAAACGGTCCGACAGCATCAAGCGGAGATGGCTGAGATGCTTCACAAGTATGAATTACTGACGCCGCGCGAACGAGAGGTAATGGAGCTAGTTGTTTCAGGACTCCTCAACAAACAAGTTGCGGCTGAACTGAGTGTAAGCAACGTTACTGTGAAGGTCCACCGGCGTCAGGTCATGCAAAAAATGGGGGCCGGCTCACTCGCGGAGCTCGTCAAAATGTCTGAAAAGCTTAGGACGTCTCCGACAAGATCGTTGTAAGTTTGGCGCCCGCACTCTCTCAAGAGTTGACCTATACCAAGGTACAATAGATTCCTTTCCTCAAACCCTGCTATTTAAGGTCTGAACAACAGAGACAGCATTACGAACCGGGTTACACGGCAGTGTCTTTCAGCAGTCATCCACGGCTTTCTGGCGCCGTCCATTC
>Ga0070697_100003647_pt1 | contig 11829 bp, 11 predicted proteins | sample KBSK1501metaG_FD_65475 | JGI IMG/M metagenome (GOLD analysis project Ga0070697, IMG submission 65475) | Corn, switchgrass and miscanthus rhizosphere microbial communities from Kellogg Biological Station, Michigan, USA - KBS K1-50-1 metaG | ecosystem: Host-associated > Plants > Roots >... | reverse complement strand
ACGTTCCGCACTCGCCGAGCTCGCAGCCGTGCTTCGTGCCTGTGAGCCCCATCTCCTCGCGCAGGACCTCGAGCAGCGCCTTGTGCGTCGGCGCGGCGACGTCGTGCTCTTCACCATTCACGCGCAGTCGGAGGAGCGTCTTCGGCACGGTTCACTCCTGCTGATTTCGCATTAAGCATAGATGAATCACGGGAGCCAGGCAAGCAGGAACTGGCCCTGCCGGAATGACATGCGTGGTGCCCTGGCGATGTGCCAAGCCGGGCCATCCGCTTAACCGGTTTAGCGGAGATCCCAAGGGTTTCAACCACATAGTCGGCCTGGTGCTTTCCTTGCTGTCTACGAACGGCAGCAAACCCGCGGCGTGCAAATCGATTACGTCGAGGGAGAAGGACTGACGATGGGCGAGGTGGTCGAGTCATGAACATGCGGGTCATTGTCGTCGAGGATGAAGAAGATATCGCCTGCAGTTTGCGAGCCCTCCTGCTCGATGCGGGCCACACGCCCCTCCTCGTGCCCGGCGTCGAAGTCGCGCTCGCCCGGTTCCAGACCGCGCGGCCGGACGCGGTCCTCTTGAGCCTTCATTTCTATTTCCCGGGCATGAGCGGATTCGACTTTCTCCAGATGGAGCCGGTTCCGCAATCCGACGTACCGGTCGTCGCCCTCTCGGCGTCGCCGACGGAAGACGAAGCGCGGGAGTGCCTCCGACTCGGCGCGCTCGATCATGTCGGAAAGCGAGTCTCTCCCGACCTGCTTCGCGAAGTCGTCGCGTACCTGGAGATGCGCGCTACCGGCCAGCGGCTCGACGGGAACGGCTCGCAGGCCGAGAGGAGACGATCACCTCGGCCGGGCCTGGTGACTCCGGTCCGGGTTGTCGAGGGCAACGGCGCGGAGTGGCGGGGAGAGTGCGTCAATCTCAGCACGTTCGGCATCAAGATCCGTCCGCAGCGGCCGATAGCCCCCACCGACGTCGCGAAGCTCCACCTCACCCCCGCCGGCGGAGGAAAGTCGCTCGAAACCATGGCGATTCGCGTCCGTCGAGATCCCGACGGCGACTGCTTCCGTTTCATCAGTCTGAGCGAGCCGGTGTTCCGGCGCCTGAGCGCTGTCGTCGCCAGAAAGGCCGTCACGTTCGACTCCGTCGAGTGGGTGGACTGAACAAACCCGACGGGCCCGTCCCCGATCTCCCGCCAGCCCCTTTGTCCACCGCCTGACAGCCGCCGGTCTCGACGGAGGCAGGTTCGGCCTGTAGAGTTGATCGGAGTGACCGCCTCCAAGCTCGTCTCGATGCGCGAGGCCATCGCCCGGTTCGTGACCGACGGCGTCTCGGTCTGCTTGGGGACCGCGCTCGAAGCCGCCATCCCGTTCGCCGCCGGCCACGAGATCGTCCGCCAGGGCAAGCGTGACCTCACGCTGATCGGGCCGATCTCGGACATGCTGTTCGACCAGCTCATCGGCGCGGGCTCGGTGCGGCGAGTCGTCGCGGCCTGGGTCGGCAACGTCAGCGCCGGTCTCGGTCACAGCTACCGGCGCGCGACCGAGCGCGGCCAGCCGTCCCCGGTCGCCGTCGCGGACCACTCGAACCTCACGCTCTCGCTGGCCCTCCTGGCCGGCTCGCTCGGCGTCCCCTATATTCCCACGCACTCGCTGCTGGGCAGCGACATCCCCGCCGCCCACGACGGTTTCGAGCGGGGCGCCGACCCGTGGTCGGGTGCCCCCCTGCTCCTGGTCTCCGCCATCCGGCCTGACGTGACGATCGTCCACGTCCAGCGGGCCGACGCCGAGGGTCACTGTCACGCGTGGGGGCCGCTCGGGGTCACGCGCGAGGCTGCGCTCGCCGCGAAGCAGGTGATCGTCGTCGCCGAGGAGATCTGGCCGGCCGCCCGGATCCTGGCCGACCCGAACCTGGTCCTCGTTCCCGCGTTCAAGGTCGCCGCCGTCGTCCACGAGCCGTGGGGCGCGCTCCCGTCGCCTTTGCAGGGCTGCTACGCCCGCGACCACGACCTTTTCACCAGCTACCATGACGAGTCGAGGACACAAGACGGCTTCCGCGCGTGGCTCGACCGGTGGGTGCTCGGGGTCGGCGACTGGCCGAGTTTCCTGAAGCTCCTCGGCCCGGAGCGGCTCGACCGGCTACGGGCCCGCCGCCACTTGCCGAGCGAGCCGCTCGACTACGGCGCATGACGGCCGGCTACACCGCGCGCGAGCTGATGGTCGCCGCCGCCGCCCGCGAGATCCGGGACGGCGAGCGCGTGTTCGTGGGGATGCGGCTGCCGATCCTGGCTTTCGCCCTCGCCAAGCGCACGCACGCCCCGGGGGCGATCGGCCTCTTCGAGAACGGCCTCGTCCGCGACACATCGGCGGACGAGATGCTGTTCACGATGTCGGACCCGCCGAACGTGCCGGGCGCCCTCTGGTGCACGTCAACGGGCAACATCATGGGGCTGCTCGAGCAGGGGCTCGTCGACCTCGGCTTCATCGGCGGTGCGGAGGTGGATCGCTACGGCAACCTGAACACGTCGTACATCGGGGAGCCGCGCCGGCCACGGGTCAAGCTGCCGGGGAGCGGCGGCGGCGCGGACATCGCCTCCCTGGCCCGGCGGTTCGTGATCATCATGCCCCAGGAGACGCATCGTTTCGTCGAGCGCGTCGGCTACATCACCTCGCCCGGCCACGGCGACGGCCCCGGATGGCGCGAGCGGGTCGGCCTGCCGGGCGGTGGCCCGTCGGCCTTGATCACGACCCTCGGCGTCTTCCGCTTCGACGAACGGACGAGGGAAGCCCTCTTGGCGTCGTATCATCCGGGACAGAGCGTGGATACGGTGCGGGCGGCGACGGGATGGCGGTTGCGGGCGGCCCCCGACGTGCACGAGACCCCCGCCCCGAGCGACGGCGAGTTGGCCCTGGTGAGGGCCTGCGACCCCCGGGGCTTCTGGACGAGGTGATCCGTGCCCTACGCGCGGACGGATGATCGGGTGAAGCTCTACTACGAGGAGCACGGGACGGGCGTTCCGCTCGTGCTCGCCTACGGCATCGGCGGCAACACGCAGATGTGGGACACGAACGCCGAGGCGCTCGCCGCGCGATACCGTCTCATCCTGTGGGATCCGCGCGGACACGCCCGGTCGGACAGCCCGGCGGATCCGGCGATGTACTCCTTTACCCGCTGGGCGTTCGATCTCCGGGACCTCCTGGACCACCTCCGCATCCGGCGGGCCTATGTGGGCGGGCTCTCCCTAGGCGCCGGCATCGCCACTCGCTTCGCGCTCCTCTATCCGGAGCGGGTGGCCGCCTTGATCGTGACGAACTCGTCGTCGGCGGCCGGGCTTCCACTCTCGGTGGACAACATCCTGATGCGCGCCCAGAGCATCAAGATCACGCTCGAGCAAGGGATGGACGCGATGGCCGAATACGCCATGAAGGCGAACCCCAACGTCGCGGGGCGGCTCGCCCTCCACCCCGAAGCCGCGGAGGAGTTCTACGCCGAATACCGGGCGCTCAGCCCCGTCGGGTATGCCAACTCTCTGCGCGCGTTGATCGCGATGGACTACATCACCCACCGCCTCCGGGACATCCGCGCGCCGACGCTGCTGATCGCCGGTGATCAGGATCCCTCGCTCGACCCGATGCGCGTGATGCACCGGAAGATCCGCGGCTCGAAGCTCGTCGTCCTGTCCCCGGCCGGCCACTTCGGCAACCGCGACCAGCCGGAGGCGTGGAACCGGGCCGTGCTCGACTTTCTCGCCCATGTCGACGCCAAACGCCGCTGAGCTGGACCTCCTCGACTCGATCCAGCGCCGTGTGCTCTGGCTGGCGACGTGGATGGTCCACCACGCCAACTTCGAGCGCGAGAACCCGGACGGCACGAAGGTGGGCGGCCACCAGGCCAGCTCGGCGTCGGTCGTCACGCTGCTGACCGGCCTCTACTTCAAAGCGCTCCGCTCGACCGACGTCGTCGCGGTGAAGGCCCACGGCTCGCCCGCCTTCTACGCCTGCCACTACCTGCGCGGGAACCTCGACGCCGCCTGGCTGCCGCGGCTCCGCGAATACGAGGGACTGCAGGCGTACCCGAGCCGCCGGAAGAACCGCGAGATCGTGGACCTCTCGACCGGCTCGATGGGACTGGGGGCGGTCTCGGCGACCTTCGGCGGCTTCACCACCCGCTACCTGGCCGACCGCTTCGGCACCCCCCTGCCCGGGCGCTTCATCGTCATGGTCGGCGACGCCGAGCTCGACGAGGGCAACGTCTGGGAGGCACTCCAGGAAGAGGTGGTGTCCCGCCTCGGCAACGTCGTCTGGATCATCGATCTGAACCGTCAGAGCCTCGATCGCGTCACTCCCGACACAAGCCGCGGCCACATCACGGAGATGTTCCGCGCCGCGGGCTGGCGGATCATCGAGCTGCGCTGGGGCGCGCGAGTGCGCCGGCACCCGGACCTAGTGAAGCGGCTCGAGGCGATGACGCACGCCGAGTATCAGAGCCTCCTCTGCCTGCCCTCCGATCGAGTCCAGGAGCTCACCGGTGCGCCCAAGGACCTGGTCACCGATGTTGGCGGCCACGACCTCGCCGCCGTGCTCGACGCGTATGCCCTCGCCGAGAGCGAGTGCCTACGGCCGACCGTGATCATCGCCGACACGATCAAGGGCTGGCGCCTGCCCTTCGCCGGCGATCCGCTGAACCACGGGATGCTGCTGACCGCGTCGCAGCTCGAGGAGCTGCGCCAGGTGCTCGGCGTGCCGGCGGCCGACCCGCTCGCGCGCTTCGCCGCCGACAGCCCCGAGGGCCGGCTCATCGCGGCCTTGCCCCCGCTCTTCCGCGCACCGCGACCGGCGGGTCGCGCGCGACCGGAGCCGCCCGAGGCGCTCGACTCGAGCTACACGGGCGCCATGTCGACCCAGGAGGCGTTCGGCCGGGTGCTGGGCGCGCTCGCGCGCCTGCCCGTCGCCGAGCGGATCGTGACGGCCTCCGCCGACGTGGCGATCACGACTCACCTGGCTGGCTGGATCAACCGCCGGGGCGTCTACTTCCCCGAGAAGCGCCCGGACTACTTCGGCGACCGCGGCATCCCGCAGGCCATGCAGTGGCGTGAGTCGCCGGGCGGCCAGCACATCGAGCTCGGCATCGCCGAGCACAACCTGTTCCTGCTGCTGACGGCACTCGGCCTCGCCGACGACCTCTCGGGGGAGCCGCTCTTGGCGCTCGGCACGCTCTACGATCCCTTCGTCGCCCGTGGGCTCGACGCGCTCCTGCACGCGCTCTACTCGGGCGCCCGCTTCGTCGTGGCGGCCACGCCGTCGGGCGTGAGCCTCTCCCCCGAAGGCGGCGCCCACCAGTCGGTCGTCACGCCGTCAATCGGCATCGCGCTGCCCCACTGCACGTACTACGAGCCGACGTTCGCCCAGGACACGGAGTGGATCCTCCTCGAGGGCCTGCGTCGGATCGCGGACGGCAGCGGCGAGAGCCTCTACCTGCGTCTCTCCACCCGGCCGATCGAGCAGTCCCTGCGCCCGAGCACCGTCGAGCGCGCGCAGGTGTGCCAGGGCGGCTACCGGCTCGCCGACCGCGGCCGGCCCGACGTCACGATCTGGGCGACCGGCGTGATGGTACCGGAGGCGCTCGAGGCCGGGAGGCTCCTCGAGGCGGACGGAGTCCGCGCGAACGTCTTCGCGATCACGAGCCCCGACCTGCTCTATCGAGGCTACGTGGCCGCCCGCCGGGGTGGCGAGGCGTCCTCGTACCTGGAGACGCTCGTGCGCGACGACGAGGCGGCGGCCCCCGTGATCACGGTCCTCGACGGCCACTCGCATGCGCTCGGGTTCATCGGCTCGGCGCTCGGAACGATCCAGCTCCCGCTCGGCGTCGACGACTTCGGCCAGTCGGGCACGCGCGCCGCGCTCTACCGCCACTACGGGATCGACGCCGAGTCGATCGCCCGCGGCGCCCGCGCGCTACTGGAGTGACGGCAGGTCGAGCGGCGGGTAGTAGGGCCGGTCGCCGAGCTTCGCGACCTCGGCCTCGAAGCTGGTGCCGTAGTACCGCGCGGCATCGGTGAGCTGCCAGGCCTGGCGCTTGTAGCACCAGCTCTCCGGGCGGAGCCGCTGGGCTTCTTTGAAATAGGGGACCGCATCCTCGGGGAATCCCCGCGCGTGGAGATACCCGCCCATCCGGAAATTGGCGGCGGCCAGCGCGTGCTCGAACGTCGGCAACGAGAGCCGCCTCCGCAGCTCGGCGGGCTTGAGAGCGAAGATGCTCTCCTCCCCCTTCCCGACCCAGTCGCGGAGCCCGGCGAGGTACGGCTCCATGTCGCTCCGGGTGTATGCCCGCCAGCGGTTGTCTACGAACGCGACCTCGCCCCACCGGACGATACGGCCGCGCCCGTCGATCCAGACGCTGGTGGGCACGTTCACCATGTTGTAGAGCATCGCGACGCGATGGGTCGCATCGACGAGCGACGGGTGCTCGGGGCAGGCGGCGCGGATCCATTCCCCTGCCGTCTCCGCGCCCTTGCTGTCGAGCGCGACGGTGATGACGACGAAGTTCCGGTCCCGGAGCTCGGCGTAGAGGGCCTGCCATCCCGGCAGGTCGAAGCGGCACCCTCACCACGACGCCCAGGTGACGAGAAGGATCTTCTTGCCGCGGTAATGCGAGAGAGAGTGCAGGCGACCCGCGAGGTCGGGGAGCGTGAAGTCCGGGGCCTCGAGCGAGAGCATGCGGTCCTGCAGTTCGTCGGCCGCCTCCCCGATGACCCAGACATCGTGTCGCCTATCGTGCACGACGGGCTGGCCGAGGTGCCGAGCGAGCACCGCGAGGTCCAGGATCCCGTTTCGGACCGCACCGGCGGGCAGCGGGACGCAGCGGGCGCCCTGGCAGGCGCCCTCGGGCGTCAGCTCCCAACCGCTGATGTGCCGCGCCTGAGCCGCGGTCACCCAGAGCCCGTCGGTCGGTCCCGCGCCGCGGACCCTCGAGGCGGCGTCGTTGACGATCACGGTCGTGTCCGGGGCGCGACCGGGGGCGCCCGAGCGCCTCATGGCGGCGGCGGCGGCGCGCACCGCGCGAGGACACCGGGGTCGCGGGCAGCGAGCCACCCGTCGCGCACCGTCAGCTCGGGGTCGCCGAGCGCCCACTGGAAGAGCCGCCCCGCGAGCCCCGCCGCGACGTCAGGCCGCGCGTCGGCCAGGTTCCGCGTGAAGCCGGGGTCGGTCGCCCACTCGTAGAGCCCGACGCGGGCGCCGTCCACCGTCGGCCGGTAGTTCAGCTGGTACCGCGCCGTCCTCATGAATCGGTGCCGGGCGAGGTTCATCCGGGTCAGGCAATCGCGGCGGAGGTAGTACTCGGGGAGCAACGCGCCGTGCGGGTCGAGGCGAAAGGACACCACCCGCGTCATGGGCGGGTAGCCGAGAAACGGCGGCTTCGCCGGGACCCACTGAAAGCCCGTCTCCCCGTAGACCTCGCGCGGCGGGTCGGACGTGGCACCGCTGATGAGGGGGACGAGGCTCACGCCGTCGAGGCCCGGTGGCACCGGAACACCGACCAGATCGAGGATCGTCGGCATGATGTCGACGTGGCGCACGGTGGCCCGCACGAGTCGGCGCGCGGTCGGCACCGTGGGATGGACGATCACGAGGGGAACGCGGAACTGGTCGGGATCGAGCCAGGCGCCGTTCCGGCCGTACCGGAAGCTCCATCGATCGGGGAGCCGCTCACCATGATCTCCGGTAACGACGAGGATCGTGCGCCGGTCCACGCCGAGACGGTGGAGGGTGTCGGCCACGAACCCGATGTTGTCGTCGAGCTCGCTGATGCATCCGTGGTAGAGGCCTCTGATCTGACGCCCCTCGCGCTCCCGACCGGGAACGGTGTCGACGGTCGGATTGGACATGGCCTGATACTTGTTGGCGCCCTCGTAGCCGGGGTCGGTGAAGCGCCCGTAGTAGGGGTAGGGGCATCGGTAGTTGAAGTGAGGATCGGCGAAGAAGAGCGTGAGGAAGAAGCGCCGGCGGGAGGCCAGCTCGACCAGGTTCCGCTCGATCCGGTCCCGGTAGTAGAGGTCACTGCCCGCCGGCGCGTAGCCTCCGCCTGCCCGGTAGAAGGTCGAGAAGACCTCGTGGCCGAGGCGGTTGTCGGTAAAAGCGAAGAAGAGGAAGTGCTGGGCGTAGATCTGCTTGACGTAGTTGATCATCCCGAACTCGGCCACGTCGTAGCGGTCGAAGCCCGGCAGCACCCGCTCGTTGAAATACGTCACGTCGCCGTCCCAGTCGGTGACGACGCGGGTGGCGAAGCCGGAATCGTGCAGCAAGGCAGGGAGCCGCCGGACGGCCGGCCGCGCGAATTCTTCCCCGTGAAACATGCTCCGCATGCCGTGCCGGAAGGCGTACACCGAGGTCATGACCGTCACCACCTCGGCCACCGTGGAGTTCGTGTGGGCCCAGGCGTCTGTAAACGTCACGCCGTCCTCGGCGACCAGCCGATCGAGGCGGGGTGACGTCCGAGTGGGATTGCCGTTGACGGAGAGCGCGTCGCCGCGCGCCGACTCGAGGAAGATCAGGACCACATTGGGCCCCTCGTTGAGTCCGGTCGCCCTTTCCGAGGGGTGCCATCCGACGACGCCGAGCGCGGCGACGACGCTGACGGCCGCGATCACCGGTCTCCGGACGGCCGCGCGCATCAGGGTGGGCAGGGCCAAGAGGCCGACCAGCGCCCACATGCAGGTCTCGAGCACGGTGGGCTCGGCATGCGCGGTGAGAAAGCCCTGGAGACGCCGCAGCACCCCCCCCTGGGCGTTGAGCAGATGGTCGTACTGGAACGGATAGCGGACCACGACCGTCGCGAACGCGAGCGCCGCCACTCCCAGGAGCGACCCCGAGACCAGTACCAGCCCCAGCCGTCGCGACAGCGTCCGACCGGCCGCGCGGAAGGCCGTGGTCCAGAACCCGAGGGCGAGCCATCCCAGCCCGAACCCCACGGTCGCGTAGAACGAGAGGAGGATGACGTTGGTCGCGACCAGCACCGGCCACAGCGCGCGCACCAGGATGTGTACGGCCTCCCGCGGCACGACACCGGCGATCGTCAGATCCATACCGGCCGGGTGCGCGTAGCGGGTGAACTGCTGGGCAGCGATGGCCAGGTACAACGAGGCGCAGAGGGCGGCTCCTACGAGTCCGGCGCCGATGGGTCACCTCCGTCCGGTCTACTTGGCGAGCAGCTCCGTCATGCGGGTGAAAAACTGGTCCGCCATCATCTTCGAGACGCCGCCGAGCATCCGCTGGCCGACGCCCGCGATCAGGCCGCCGACCTGGACGTCCGCGGTGTAGGCGATCGTGGTGCCCCCGTCGGCGCCGTCGCTGAGCGTCATCACCGCCTCCCCACGCAGGAACCCGGGGCCGCCGCTCCCCTCGACCGCCATGCGGTAGCTCTGGGGGGGCGTTTTGTCGAAGAGCCTGACCTTGCCCTCGAAGGTGCCCTTGACGGCGGCCACCCCGACCTTCAGGGTGGCCTTGTACTCGTCCTCGCCGATCTTTTCGAGCTTCTCGCAGCCGGGGATCGCCTGCCGCAGCCGCTCGGGATCGAGGAAGGCCTCCCACACCTTCTCGCGCGGGGCGGAGACGTCGTAGGAGCCCTCGATCTTCATGTCGTCGACGCGGCCCGGCTACCGGCGCGGATGCTTCTCGGCGAGGCGCTTCTCGACGAGCGGCGGCACCATCCCGGCCACCGAGGTGCCGAAGCTCGAGACTTCCTTGATGAGCCGAGACGAGATGTACGTGTACTTCTCGTGGGGCATGAGGAACACCGTCTCCACGGTCGGGCTCAGCTTCCGGTTCATGAGCGCCATCTGGAACTCGTACTCGAAGTCCGAGACGGCCCGGATCCCCCGCACGATACAGTCGGCGCGCTCCCGCGCCACGAGGTCGATCAAGAGACCATCGAAAGAGATGATCCGCAGATTCGACAGGCCGGAGGTTGCCTCGTCGATCATCTCGAGACGCTCGCGCACCGGGAAGAGCGGCTCCTTCGCGGGGTTGGCTACGACCGCGACGATCAACTCGTCGAAGATCCGGAGGCTGCGTTCGATGAGGTCACTGTGACCGTTGTGCACCGGATCGAACATCCCCGGATAGACGGCACGCTTGGCCACACATCCTCCTCGGGTCCTCGGAACCCGCGCCGATGCTACCCCTGCGTCCGAAAGAAAGTCAAGGTTGTCTCCCCGAACTTGCGCGTCCGAGAGCCGACGAGGACGCCGAGCGTCGCTGCCGGCGGGCGCTTCGTCGGATGCTGCGCGATCACGATTCCGTCGGGCGCGACCAGCGCCGTTCGCGCGACCAGGCCGAGCGCGGCGTCGATCGCGTCGTCGTACGGCGGATCCAGGAAGATAATCGCGAAGCGCTCCCCCCCCCGGCCGAGGGCCTCGATCGCCCGCCCCGCGTCCTGACGGAGGATGCGGACGCGGTCGGCGAGACCGAGCGTCCGCACGTTGGTCGCGAGCGCCCGGACCGCCTGCGCCTCGCGCTCGACGAACGTGACGTGCGCGGCGCCGCGGGAGAGGGCCTCGAGTCCCACGCCGCCGGCGCCCGCATAGAGGTCCAGCACCCGCGCCTCCGGAAGCCACGGGCCGAGCGTGTCCATGAGTGCCTGCCGCACCTGATCGGCGGTCGGCCGGGTCAGACGTCCGCGCGGCGTCACGAGGCTCCGCCCTTTGAACTCACCTGCGATCACGCGCATCCGGTTTTCCGCCTTCGTCGGCGGGGGCCCCCGAGCGTGCGGGGGCCATGTCGGGGCCCCGCTGACGGACGCCGCCCCCGCACCGTTCGAGACAACGCTCGCGATTCTGGAACTGTCCCTCTTCTTCTCCGGGGGCCCCGAAATGGCCCCCGGGCCCCCGGAATGGCTCTCGCCCGCGCGCTCACCTTCGTCTGCGGGGGCCCCGACATGGCCCCCGCACTCCCCCAATCGCTCTCGCCCGCGCGCTCACCTCTTCCCCCTGTTGTTTATCCTACGGAGGCGAGGTCGAGCTTGCCCCGCCAGCGCGCGAGCAGTGCCTGGCGAAGGCCGCGGTTCGCCGGCTCTCGCAGCTCCGGGTCGGCGGCGAGGATGCCGAACGCGTCCTGACGCGCCTCCTCCAGGATCGAAACGTCACGCAGCAGGTCGGCGACACGGAACTGGGGGAGGCCGGACTGGCGGGTGCCGAAGAACTCGCCGGGACCACGCAGGCGCAGGTCCGCCTCGGCGATCCGGAAGCCATCGTTGGTCTCGGTCATGGTGGCGATCCGCCGGCGCGCCTCGTCCCCCGGGTGGCCACTCGTCAGCAGGATGCAGTAGGACTTCCAGGGACCCCGCCCCACTCGGCCGCGGAGCTGGTGGAGCTGCGACAATCCGAAGCGCTCGGCGTGCTCGATCAGCATGACCGACGCATTCGGGACGTCGATGCCGACCTCGATCACGGTCGTCGATACCAGGACGTGGATCTCACCCGCCTTGAAGCGGCGCATGACCGCTTCCTTCTCGGCGACGCTCAGGCGCCCGTGCAAGAGGCCGACGGCGAGATCGGGGAACACATCCGCCCGGAGCCGCTCGGCCATCTCGGTCGCCGCCTTGAGGTCGAGCGCCGCCGACTCCTCCACCAGCGGATAGATCACGTACGCTTGCCGGCCGGCGGCGATCTGCTCCCGGATGAACGCGTAGATCTGGCCGCGCTTGGCTTCGGTCCGTGCGACCGTTACGACCGGGCGGCGGCCGGGGGGCAGCTCGTCGAGCAGCGAGACGTCCAGGTCCCCGTAGAGCGTCAGGGCGAGCGTGCGGGGAATCGGCGTCGCCGTCATCACGAGCAGGTCCGG
>Ga0070697_100003645_pt1 | contig 11837 bp, 11 predicted proteins | sample KBSK1501metaG_FD_65475 | JGI IMG/M metagenome (GOLD analysis project Ga0070697, IMG submission 65475) | Corn, switchgrass and miscanthus rhizosphere microbial communities from Kellogg Biological Station, Michigan, USA - KBS K1-50-1 metaG | ecosystem: Host-associated > Plants > Roots >... | reverse complement strand
ACGCTGATGATGCGGTGCACGTCAGCCCTTGACCGCGCCCACGAGGAGGCCACGGGCGATGAAGCGCTCCAGCGCGATCGCCATCGCGATCACCGGCCCGATCATGATCAGGATCAGCACGGACATGTACCACCACTGCGGACCGCGGGTGGCGTTCTGCGCCGCCACGGTCAGCGGGAGCGTCTGCGCGTTGGCGCTCGTGAGGAAGAGGGCGATCAGGTACTCGTTCCAGGCGAAGACGAGCACGAACAGAAACGTGGCCACCAGCCCGGGAACCGACAGCGGCAGCACGATCGAACGGAAGATGCGGTACGGCGACGCGCCGTCTATGGCAGCGCTCTCCTCGAGCTCGAGCGGGATGCTCTGGAAGTAGTCGCGCATCAGCCAGACGACGATCGGCAGGTGCGATGCGACGTAGGCGATGATCAGCGCCGGCCATGTGTCGAGAAGCTGGAGCTGCTGAAAGAAGATATAGATCGGGATCACCGTGGCGACCGGTGGCAGCATCCGCTGGGAGATCATCCAGAAGGCGATGTCGTCGTTGCCGACAGCTCTCTTCGATCGGCGCGCCAGCGTGTTGAGCAAGAGCAGGAACAGTCCGAACCCGGCCGCGACGCTGACCGGCCACGGCACGTGCGCCACCACTACGACGACCGCCAGCGCGACCCCGGCCGCGAACGAGAGGATCGCTCCGAGGCTTACCCGATAACGCATTCGCACCAGGCCATACGCCGCCATCGAACCGAGGATCACCGTGATCGCAGTGCTGGTGAGCCCGACGACAACGGTGTTCAGGTACGGACGGAACGTGTCTTCACGCAGGTCGAAAAAGATGTAGTGCCACGCGTCGAGGGTGGGCTGAAAGTCGCGCCACGGGATGTAGAAGGGCCCGGCGTTCACCGCGAGCGGCGTCTTCAGCGAGGTGATGGCGAGCCAGTAGAGCGGGAACAGGACGACAAACGTCCACGCGAACAGCAGGATGTAAGAGACGACCATCGTCGGCAACGAGATGCTGGTGCTCGAGACGGATCGGCGTCGGCGCCGTGCGACAGCCATGGCGATCAGGTCATCGCCGTCACGCGACGGCGGAACAAGTTGACGTAAGAGACGCCGACAAACGTGACGACGATCAGCAGCAAGTAAGCGACGGCGGCCGAGCCCCCGATGTCAAGGGCCCGCCAGATCGTGTAGGCGTGCAGCGTCAGCGACTCGGTCGCCGTGCCGGGACCTCCGTTGGTCAAGACGTTCGGCAGATCGATGATCTTGAAGCCCTCGATCAGCCGGATCAGGACCACGGTCGACGTGGCGGGCAGGATCAGCGGAAACGTGATCCTCCAGAACACCTGCAGCCGGTTGGCTCCATCCACCACCGCCGCTTCGACAAGCTCGTGCGGCAAGGTCTCGATCGAGGCGAGGAGCACGATGAAGATGAACGGCGTCCACTGCCAGACGTCGCCGATCATGACGGCCAGCCTGGCGCCCCACGGGTTGGTCACCCAGGAGACGTCGGTCAGGCCGAAATGCGCCCACAGCGGATAGAGCGGCCCTTTGCTCGTGTCGGTGAGCATCCGGAAGAGATACGCGACGCCGACCGGCGTGATCATCATCGGCAGCAGGAAGACCACCCGAAAGAAGCGCCGCCCGGGTAGGTGCTGGACCACGAGCAATGCCAGGCCGAGCGCGATCAGATACTGGACGCTGACGTCGACCCCGACGTAGATGATCGTGACGACCAGGGTGCCGGGGCGTCCGCTGGTCAGCACGGTGTTGGCGACGAGCCAGAGCAGCGCACCGGCCACGATGGCGGTGACAACCCTCCCCGCCATGCCGCCCACCGTCAGGTTGGGTCCGCGGGCGTAGCGGTACAGGAGGAACACGATCAGCAGATACGCGGCGCCGAGGAAGGCGATGCTGACAACGGTCGGCCCGCCCGTCAGGCCCAGGAAATGCACGTGGTCGATGCCGACGAGCAGCTTGGAGTAGTTGGCAAAGCCGACGAACTTCAGGCCCACGCCGCCCTCCGAGAAGGTCAGCCTCGAGAACGACACGTACAGAGAGGCCAGCAGCGGGAAGATCGAGAAGGCGAGGATGACGATGACCGCGGGCAGGATGAACACCGGCCCGGCCAGGCGATCCAGCCTGGCGCCGACGGGACGCCAGGTCAGGGCAGCCCGACGCAAGCCGCGCGTTGACACGTAGCCGCTCACTTTAGAGAGGTCCTCTTCTTCCACAGGTGGTTCAGGGCTGGGGCGGCGAGGCAGGGAGGTCCCCGCCGCCCCTCGGCTGCTTACTTGGTGACGCTCAGGCTCGCCTTGTAGGCGTCGAGCTGGGACTGTCGCCCGACCTCGTCTGTCTTCTGGTTCCACTGCGATGTGATCTGATTCATCGTCTGGTTGACGTTGAGCTCACCCGCCAGAAACTGGGCCAGGGTGGTGTCGAGAGACGTCTGCTGGTAGTAGGCCGTCTGCGGGATGCGCATGTCGAGAACCATGTTCGGGCTCTGCAGGCTCGACTGGATGGCGCCGAGATAGTCCTTGGCTGCCTTCTCACTCATGCCCGAGTCCAGCCACGGCTTCAGGTTCGTGAAGTGCGTCGTGCGGTACGGGTTGAAACCGGTCTTGCCTATGGTCACGTCGACGCTCGACTGGGCCGGCTGCGACATGTAGGAGAGGAATGCGTAGGCGGCGTCTTTGGTCTTGGCGGCGGACGCGCGGTTGATCGCGCCCGACCATCCGCCGAAAGCCGCGTACGGAGAGTGGTTCACGCCGTTGGTCGCGTACGGGCAGAGTGTCGAGCTGCAGTCCGCGAGCTGCATGGTGGACCGGTCGAGCACGCGCTTCGAGCCGGGCAGGATGACGGCGCCGACCTTGTCCTGGACCACTGACTGCGTCTTGTCGACGGCCAGAGGACCGATGTCGCCCCAGTCGAGGGACAGCGCGCAGCGCCCGGTGACGAAGAGTCCGCGCGAGTCGCCAACGTCGTTGTTCAGCTGGTCAGGGGGACCGGTCTTGGAAAGCGTCTTGTAGATGTTGAGGGCAGCCGCGGCGCCCGGATTGTTGAACAGCGGCTGCATGCTGGTGGTGTCGAAGAAGGTGCCCTGCTTTGTGCCCTGGCTCTGCAGGAACGCGGCGGCGATGGAGACGTACATCCAGTACGACTGCGCGCTCCGCTTCATGGCCATGCAGGAGCCGAAGTCAGGCTTGCCGTCGCCGTTCAGGTCTTTGCCCTGGAAATGCTGGGCGATGCTGATGTAGTCGTCCCACGTCGCCGGCGGCTGCAGCCCGTCCTTCTGCAGCAGGTCGGTTCGGTAGTAGACCATCTGGAAGTCGCCGTCAAGGGGGATCGTGTAGACCTTGCCCTTGAACGTGGCGCTGAAGTCCCTGAAGAAAGGCGCGATGTCGTTCCACTGCAAGGCCGAGTCGTTCTTCACGCGGTCGCTCAAGTCCTCCAGGTAGCCGCCAGGGACGTAGTCGCCCAACCATTGCGGGTCGAACACGAACGCGTCATATGAGTTCGTCTTGGTGGCCATGTCCGTGAGGACCTTCTGGTAGAGGTCCGAGAACGGCACGGTGATCACCTGGATCTTCGCGCCCGTCAGCTTTTCGAAATCGGGGGCGCGGCGCTGCAGCGGCTCGGCGATCTGCGGGCCGGTGAAGGTGACGACGTGCACAGTCACCCCGCTGAAGTTCTGGGACGAGGAACTATTGGAGGTCCCGCCACTCGAACAAGCCGCGAGGACGGCGGCCGCCACCGCCAGGATCAGGGCTTTCGCCGGGTGTCGACTCATGTTCATTCCCCTATGAATTCTGAGAAAGCCGGTGGCCTCCGCCAGGGGCGGCTTCGCCATGAATAGTGGGATGTTTAGCCCCTCTGGAGCGCTTTGTCAAGCCTCCAGTTGGCTGGGAAGCCCATAGTCATCCGATGTCTGGGCCACCTGGGGCCCGGAGGGCAAAGCTCTCCAGGGCCTGGTGGAACAGCCCCACCAGGAGCGCGAGCGGCGCCAGCGACACCATCAGCGCGGCCGCCGCGGTCGGCCAGTCCAGCTCGCGTTCGAAGGTGAAGAAGTCGCTCAGCGCGACCGGGATCGTCTTGACCTCGCCCGACGTGAGGACCAGCGGCACCAGCAGCAGGTTCCAGTCGAGCACGAACATGACGAGCAGGGTGGCGGCCACGCTGGGGAAGGCAATGGGTAGAACCACGCGGCCAAGGATGCGCACGAGCCCTGCGCCATCGATCACTGCGGCCTCCTCCCACTCGGTCGACAGCCGCGACAGCGAGCCGTGGAGCACAAAGACGGCGAGCGGCGCGGTGACCGCCGCCTCGGAGATCGTGACGCCTGCAAGCGTGTCGATCAGGTGGACCCGCCGCGAGAGGTCACTGAGCGGGATCACGTAGGCCATCGCGGGAAGGCTCGCCAGGACGAGGAACGCCTGCGTCAGGGTTCGGTTTCCCGGAAAGCGCGATCGCGCCAGGGCAAAGGCAGCAGGAAACGAGACAGCCACCGTCACGCAGGCCGCGACCAGCGCGGCGAGGGTGCTCGTGGCCAGCTCCTGCCAGAACGCCGGCTCGGCCACGACGATCTCCGAAAAGTGGTCCAGCGTCGCGCGGCCCCGCCACGACGGAGGCCGCGAGCTGTTGTCGGGCAGCACGCCAAGCGACGCCAGCGCTGTCCAGGCCAGGGGCAACAAGAAGGCGGCGGTGATCGCCACCAGCAGGAGCAGCCGGATCACGGCCTCGCGTCGACCGCTCACGCGGACGACCATCGGCGCGAGAGTTGGACATAGACGGCGCCGACCAACCCCACGGCGGCGGCGATGAGCCAGGCCGATGCCGCGCCGATGGGCCAGTCATTGGTCACGAACGCCCTGTCATAGCTGTAGAGGGCGGGCGTGAGGGTCGCCGTACCCGGACCCCCGCCCGTGAGGATCAGAACGGTGTCAAAGGCCCCGAGGGACAGGCCGACCAGGAGCATCCCCACCGTCAGGAGCAGCGGAAGCATGTCCGGGATGGCGACGTCCAGCAAACGCCTGTGGAGGGGAGCGCCCGCCAGCATGGCCTGCTCCCAACGCTCCTGTGGAATGGCCGTCATGCCCGGCAGCAGCAGGAACGTCACGAACGGGGTCACCCGCCAGACCTCGACCGCGATGGTGGCCGGTAGCGCGAGGTGCACGTCGCCGATGGGTGAGGCGATCTCTGGCCCGCCCAACCACCCCAACGCGAAGTTGGCGATGCCGGTCGCGCCCGCCAAGAGGTAGTGCCACATCACCCCGGATGCGATCGGGCTGACCAGCCATGGCAGCAGCAGGAGAATTCGCCACCAGGATCGACCCCAGATCGGACGCCGCAGCAAGTATGCGATGAGAAACCCGAGCGACAGCTCGAGCGGCACCGCCACCAGCGTGAAGATGACGATGTTGCGGACCGCGACTCCGAACTGCGGGTCCGCGATGACGCGGCTGTAGTTCTGCCCGCCCACGAACGCGAACGTGGTCGACAGCGGCGAATAAGTCGTGAGCGTGGCCGCCAATCCCACCAGCGCGGGGACGAGCAGCCAGCCACCGAGCAGAATCGCGAGCGGCGCCAGGAGCACGAGCCGGTCCCGGCGTGTCAGCCGCACTTACTTGGCGCCGCTCACTCCACCGTCGATGATCAATGCGGATGCCATCATGAACTTCGACTCGTCGGACGCGAGGAACAGGGCAGCGCCGGCCACGTCCTCGGGACGGCCGAGGTCGCTGGTCAGCTGGCGCTTGCGGATCGACGCCATCCCCTCCTCCGGATCGCTGTAAGAAGCCTTCAGGTAGCGCTCGACGAAAGGCGTGAGGATCGTGCCTGGGAGCAAAGCGTTGACGCGGATCCGGTGCGGCGCCAGATCCACCTGCATCGACTTCGTCATCGAAAGGACGGCGCCTTTGGACGCGGCGTACGAGACGCGACGCGCGAGGCCGATCTCGGCAATGCAGGAAGACATGTTGATGATCGAGCCGGAGTGCTGCCGGATCATGTGCGGCACCACCGCTCGAGTCGTCAAGTAGACGCCGCGTACGTTGACCATCATCACGCGGTCGAACAGCTCAGGCTCTGTCTCCAGCACGTCCCCCACCCCGGAGATGCCCGCGTTGTTGAAAAGCACGTCGATGCGGCCGAATCGCCCGACCGCCCGCTGCGCGAGGTCGACCGTGTCCTCGGGCTGCGTCACATCGACATGCTCGGCCGCTGCCTCCCCTCCGAAGCCCGCGATCTCCTCGACCGTGGCGCGAGCCGCATCGAGATCGATGTCCGCGACGACCACCCGCGCGCCCTCGCGCGCGAAGAGCCGGGCGCTCGCCTGGCCGATGCCGGACCCTGCTCCTGTGATCAGACAGACTTTGCCCTCGAGCCGACCTCCCATTGCAGCGCTTAGCTATATGCTGAAGCTCCGATGTTTGTCAACCACCGCGCTTCGCCGAACCCACGCGCGGGCTGTTTGATGCCGTGAACGTCCGATCTCTTGCGCGACGCCGGTCCCGCACGCCCCGCGTGACGGAAGGCGCGATCGACAAGATCCGCGAGCACATCGTCTCCGGCGCCTGGGGGCCTGGGGACCGGCTGCCCAAGGAGAGCGAGCTGGCTGCCCAGCTCGGCCTCTCTCGCAACTCGCTCCGCGAGGCGGTCCGCGCCCTGTCCCAGCTGCGTGTCCTCGAGGTCCGCCAGGGCGACGGCACGTACGTCAGCAGCCTCGAGCCGAACCTCCTGCTCGAGAGCACCGGCTTCGTCAGTCATCTGCTGTTGGGGGAGACGGAGATCGAGCTGTACGAGGTGCGGCGCATCCTCGAGGCGGCGGTGGCGGCCCTGGCCGCCGGACGGATCGACGCCCAGGAGAAGGCGGATCTGGCGCAAAGCCTGGAGCGCATGCGCGAGGCGAGAAACGTCGAGCAGCTGGTCGAAGCAGACGTGGCGTTTCACGCCGTGATCGCCAAGGCCGCGGGCAATGCCGTCCTCACCTCGCTGCTGGCCAGCCTTGCGACGCGCACGATGCGCGCGCGGCTGTGGCACGGACGCGAGGCCGACGGCGCGCTCGACGAGACGCGCGACGAGCACTGGCGCATTTACGACGCGATCATGGCCGGGGATCCCGACCTTGCCCGCGCCGCGGCGACCGAGCACATCGCCAGCAGCGAACGGTGGCTGAAGGGCCGGCTCGCCAACGGCAAGTCAGCGTGATGGCGAGCCAGTTCAGCGGTCAAAGCAGCGACCGCATGTCGAAGATCTGGGACCTTTGAAGCGCGTCCCGTTCGGACGCACCAGGCTGCGGGTCACGCAGCTCGGGCTGGGTTCGGCGCCGCTGGGCGGACTGTTCGAGGTGGTCACCGAGGACGAGGTGCATCGCGTCGTCGATGCCGCGTGGAGCGCCGGCATTCGCTTCTTCGACACCGCGCCGCTGTACGGCCACGGCCTCGCCGAACAAAGGATGGGCGACGTGCTCCGTACCAAGCCGCGCGACGAGTTCGTGCTGGCCACCAAGGTGGGGCGCCTGCTGCGCGCCGACGCGCCGCCCGAGCCCGGGCAGGCCTACGTCGGCGTGCCACCGGTCAACCCGGTGTTCGACTTCTCGTATGACGGAGTCATGCGCTCAGTCGATGAGAGCCTCGCCAGGCTGGGCCTGGATCGCATCGACATCCTTCACATCCATGACCCCGACGACCATTACGAACAGGCGCTGCACGGTGCCTATCGCGCGCTGGACACGTTGCGGGCGGAAGGCACCATCTCCGCGGTCGGCGCCGGGATGAACCAGGCCGAGATGCTCGCCCGGTTCGCGCGCGACGCTAATTTCGACTGCTTCCTGTTGGCCGGCCGCTACACGCTGCTCGACCGCATCGGCGCCCAAGAGCTCCTTCCGCTATGCGTGGAGCGGGGCATCGCTGTCGTCGCGGGCGGCGTGTTCAACAGCGGGATCCTGGCCGATCCGAAACCGGACGCGCACTACAACTACCGCCCCGCGCCGCCGGAGCTGATCCGCCGTGCCCTGGAGCTGAAGGCAGTCTGTGAGCGGCATGGCGTCGACCTGAAGGCGGCGGCCCTGCAGTTTCCGCTGCGGCACTCCGCGATTCCCGTCGTGCTGACCGGCCCTCGCTCGGTCGCCGAGCTGGAGGAGAACCTACGAATGTTCGAGGCGCCAATCCCCGACGATCTATGGCAGGAGATCGAGGCTTGATCGTCGACGCGCACCACCACTTCTGGGACCCGACCCGCCGCGAGTATCCGTGGATGACCGAAGAGCTGGCCGCGATCAGGCGGCCGTTCGGGCCCGGCGAGCTGCGCCCGCTTCTCGAGGACAACGGCGTCGATCGGACCGTCCTGGTGCAGACGGTGTCGAGCCTCGACGAGACGCGCGAGTTCCTCGACACCGCCGCCACGTCTGAGTTCGTCGCCGGGGTCGTGGGCTGGGTCGACCTGACGTCCCCCGACGTGACCGACACGATCGCCTCGCTGGTCAGCGACCTCCTGGTCGGGATCCGCCACCAGGTCCATGACGAGCCTGACCCCGGATGGCTGCTGCGCGATGACGTGCAGCGCGGCATCGCCGCCGTCGGCGAGGCAGGGCTCGTCTACGACCTGCTGGTGCGCACCCGCGAGCTGCCCGCCGCGCTGGAGACCGTGCGCCGGCAGAAAGACGTGTCGTTTGTGATCGACCACGCGGCCAAGCCCCGCATCGCCGGCGGCTCGTGGGACGCGGAGTGGGAACGCAACCTCGCGCCGTTCAGCGACGAGGCCAACGTCGCGTGCAAGCTGTCAGGGCTCGTCACGGAGGCGGACTGGAAGTCATGGACGCCGGAGCAGCTCGAGCCGTACGTGAAGCGCGTCGTCGGGTGGTTCGGCCCCGAGCGCTGCATGTTTGGCACCGACTGGCCCGTGTGCCTGCTCGCCGCGAGCTATGACCAGGTGTGGGACGCGCTGCAGCAGATCATCGGTCTCAACGACCTGATCTTCGGCGACACCGCGGCGCGGGTCTACGGCCTCTCCGAGGTGGAGCCCTAGGCCACCCGGTCGACGACGGCGCTCCATCGCTCGTCGATGCGGCGCACGCGGTAGATCAGCAGCGCGGCGGCCCACGTGACGACGAAGACTCCCACGATGACAAAGCCCGCCTTGCCGAGAATGTCGAAGCCCGCGATCGCGCCGAAGATGCCGCCTCGCAGCTGCAGGATCTGGATCAGGATCTGGGTCAGCTCGACCACCCCAACGAACAGCGCGACGAACACCGACAGCGATGTGATCGTCAGGTTGTAGAAGACCTTGCGAATCGGGCTCGCGAAGGCCCACGAGTACGCCCTGGACATGAAGGCGCCGTCCATCGTGTCCATCAGCGACATGCCGGCGGCAAAGATGAGGGGCAGCGAGATCACCGCGGCGAACGGCAGCCCTTGCGCCGCGGCGCCGGCCGAGATGGCGAGGAGCGCGACCTCGGACGCTGTGTCGAAGCCGAGCCCGAACAGGAAGCCGACCGGGTACATCTGCCAGCTGTGGTCGATGATGCGGAAGATCCGGCCGAACATCCTGGTCATCAGGCCGCCGGTCATCAGCTCGTGCTCGAGCCCGTCGCGGTCGTACTCGCCGCGCTGCATCTTGCGGTACACGCGGACGATGTCGAGCAGCACGAGCAGGTTCAGCACCCCGATGAGGACCAGGAAGCCGCCTGACACGAGCGTGCCGACCGCGCCTCCGAGGCTGCGCAGCTCGCCGGTGTCGGACACCATGCCCTGCACCACCCACTTGACCGCCAGTCCCAACGCGATGGCGATCAGGAAGACGACGGTCGAATGGCCGAGCGAGAAGAAGAAGCCCACACCCACCGGTTTGCGCCCGGACTGCAGCAGCTTGCGGGTCGTGTTGTCGATGGCGGAGATGTGGTCCGCGTCGAACGCGTGGCGCAGGCCGAACGTATACGCGAGCCCTCCCAGGGCGAGGAATCCCGGGTGGCTGGCGCCGTACACGAGCAGCAGCCCCCCGCCGGCGACGTGGAGCAGGCCGACGGCGCCAAAGAGGGCGGCCAGGCGCCTCCGCTCGCTCATCCGGGACAGCCTAAGCCCTATCGCGACTGAGTCGCAACTGGGTATTCGAATCGGGCCGGCGGGACGTGCGAATGGATCTCACCTGAGGCGGGTTCGGTAGAGTTCGCCCAGATGAACCCGGACGACCTGCCTGCGCAGTTGCGTCCCGTGCTGCGGGCGCTGGAGGGCGCCGTGCACAGCCGCGAGCCGGCGATCCAGGCCACCGTCGCCCACCTGCGCGCGACACATCCATATGCCACCAATGACCAACTGGCGCGCCTGCTCGTGCGTTCCACGCGGCGGCGCGTGGCGGCGACCGGCGCGCTGAGCGGCGCCGCGGCCATAGCTCCCGGCCTCGGCACCGCCCTCGCCATCGGCACGATCACGAGCCAGACCCTGTACGCGCTGGAGCAGGAGATCGAGCTGGTGCTCGGCGTGGCGATGATCTACGGGCACGACCTGAGCGGCTCGGAAGATCGCGTGCTCGAGGCGCTGATCGTCGTCGGCCTGGCGAGCGGCGCCCTGAAGCTGCGCGAGGACGTGCTCGTGGCGGGAGGCAAGCGCCTGGCGATCCGCCTGATGACCAAGGTGCTCTCCAAAGCCATCGCCACGCGGGCCACGCGCGCGGCCGGTCGAGTGATTCCGCTCGGCATCGGGCTCGCCGTCGGCGCGGGCTTCGACTGGGTCACCGTCACCGCGCTCGGTCGCGCGGCGATGCGCTACTACGGCCCGGGTGGTCCGGGCGCGAGGCCCCTGCTACTTGCTTCCGAAGATGCCTCGCACGTCGAAATCGGCAACTGACTGAATCTGGTCGAAGGTGCACTCCTTCGGCTTCTTGTCGGTGCGCCAGCGCAGAAAGCCCGTCGCGTGGCGGAAGCGCTCCCCCGCCTCGAGCTTGTCGTACGTCACCTCGCACACGAGGACGGGCTTGACTGCGACCCACTCCGTGTCCTTGCCTCGCGACCAGCGGCTCAGGCCCCCAGGCATGCGGCCCGGGTTCGCCCTCCACTCTTCTTGGGGAATCTCGGTCTGCAGCGGCTTCAGCTTGGCGATCAGCTCCTTGCGCTCGGCGGCGTTGAACGACGAGGTGTGGCCGACGTAGTGGATCTCGCCCTTCTCGTCGTACAGGCCGAGCAGCAGCGCGCCCAGCGTCGATCCGTCCGCGGTCTTGCGCCACCCGATCACCACGCAGTCGGCCGTGCGCTGATGCTTGATCTTCACCCACTGGCGCTTGCCCGGCACGTAGCTGCCGTCCCAGGACTTGGCGATGATGCCGTCGAGGCCGGCGCCTTCGAATTTCTGGAACCAGTCCTCGGCGGTCTTCGGATCGCGCGTGTAGGGCGTCAGGAAGATCGGAGGCTTGACCCCCTTCAGCAGCTTCTCGAGGCGCTTCCGGCGCTCGCCCAGCGGCGTCTTGCGCAGGTCGTCGTTGCCCTCGGCCAGCAGGTCGAAGGCGATGAACCAGGCCGGCGTCGCCTCGCTGAGCATGCGCACGCGCGACTCGGCCGGGTGGACGCGCTGCTGCAGGGCGCCGAAGTCCAGGCCGTTGGCCCCGACTACGACCAGCTCCCCGTCGAGAACCAGCTTCGGCTCGCGCAGCTTGCGGAAGGGCGCCAGCATCTCGGGGAAGTAGCGGGTCATCGGCCGCCCGCCGCGGCTCATCAGCGCCACCTCGTCGCCCTCGCGGTAGACGAGGGTGCGGAAACCGTCCCACTTCGGCTCGTACTCCCAGCTGTTGCCCTTCGGGATCCCGTTCTCCGAGATCGCCGACAGCATCGGCTCCATGTCCAGCGGCAGAGGCAG
>Ga0070697_100003644_pt1 | contig 11837 bp, 14 predicted proteins | sample KBSK1501metaG_FD_65475 | JGI IMG/M metagenome (GOLD analysis project Ga0070697, IMG submission 65475) | Corn, switchgrass and miscanthus rhizosphere microbial communities from Kellogg Biological Station, Michigan, USA - KBS K1-50-1 metaG | ecosystem: Host-associated > Plants > Roots >... | reverse complement strand
AAGCTTACGCGAACGACTACTTGTTCGCCTACGGGCAGATTCTCAATCAAGGCCGTAACTTGAAAAGGTGGACTCGCGAACGGAAAAGCGACGGCATTGAGAATTTGGAAAGACCCAATCACGGTCAGTTTGTTTGTGCCTTGTTCCCGGATGACTCCGTCCGAAAAGATAATCCCTGCGCTCAATTTCGGACTCACGTTCCCAGTAGACACCGCAATAGGCTCCTAGGTTCAATTGAATTTGAAAAGGCGAAAATGTTCGCTCAAGCAGATTGAAGCGTTTTCTGATTGTCATAGCTTGTCAATCCGACGTGCAAAATGCGCGGCAACATACGCCTAACTCAGGACCAAACTCAGGACCAAAAACGGTCATTTTCGTGCATTTTGATGCATTTTAAGTGCGTCAAAGAGGCTGGCGTTTTCAATGTATTTACGAGAGTAAATGCCTACTGCTTAGGAGGTTAATATCGATTTAGGAGGCAAGTTTTGAGTCAGCGACAATCAGGTCCGCGCCTTGAGCGAGTTCGAGCCAGTATTCTGTTTCGGAGGTTTCCTTTTCACATACGCCGATTTTGTGAATGAAGTCATCACGAGATTGCGCTCGAGTGGCTTCCCGATAGTTAGCTCCGATCGACGTACCGCTCTTCAGTAGTTGATAACCAATCACATCCGAGGCTCTGCACTGAGGCAACTTTCCAACGAGCTCGATTATGGAAAGGGCAAATCGTTTGGTTCTCGTTTCAAGGTCGTTCTTCATTCAAACCTTGGAATTGAGTTCAGGATACAGGTGAAATTAGGCTTGCCACACTCCGCACTCCGCATTTTCTGCTCCGCAATCCGCGATCCGCAATCCGCATTTTCTGCCCGCATTTTCTGCCTGTTCGCGCATTGCACGCATGAAGGCCTCGGTGCTTCTCCTTTTCCTGACGTCACTTCGCGAGGCTTCTTTCTCCAGCTCCTTGGGGTTACCGTCCGCGACATTGAGAACAGCGTTAACGCCATCCAATGCTAGAGCAGCCGCTGTTCCGTAAACCGGAATCTGGCCGGCAACAGTGCTGGCGGCTTTGAGGATTGCGCGACGACTATAGATGGTCGCGGCTCGGGTGGCGGCGATCCGCTGCTGCTTGCTCCTATTCCCATTGACGGCGCGCGCGAAAGCATTTTTGGCGTCCCATCCTTCTTTCGCAGTTTTAGCTGCTCCAATGGAAATACCTAAAACTGGGACTTTGCGGCCAACACCCTCACCGGCTGCGTTAATCAATGATTCATTTCCTCCCATAACATTCCTTCGATTTTCTCAGAGTCATGGGCCGAATGCTAATAGCTGTCCTAGTCGATAGCAAGACTAAAACACACAAATAAATAAAGTTATCTCATCGATCGCAACCACCTATTCGCACTCTACAATTCCACTACGCCGGAGCAGAAAACGCGGAATGCGGATTGCGGAAATCCGTTAACCCCCAATTCCGCAATCCGCAATCCGCGTTCCGCGTTTTCTGCTCCTAGTAGCCGATCGCGCACCCATCTTTGCGGCTCTCAGAAGCGCCGTGATAGACGCCGGTCACCGGGTCACGCATGATTGCCTGGTACCCGCCGTAGCCCCCAAGATCGAATCGCACCTGGTGTCCTCGGTTCATCAATTCGCGGACATTATCATAGGGGAAACCGGTTTCGACTTCGACGTACCCGCCGTCGGTCATCACATCTCCGGTTGGCTCGGAAGATCCTTCGTGTTGCCAGCGTGGCGCGTCTCCCGCTTCTTGAATACTCATCCCGAAGTCAATGAGATTGGTGAGAATCTGGACATGGCCTTGCGGCTGCATGTCGCCTCCTATGACGCCAAAAGCGAGCCACGGTTTGCCCTCCTTCATTACGAATCCAGGAATGAGCGTGTGGAACGGGCGTTTGCCGGGCGCATACACATTTGGATGTCCCGGCTCCATGGTAAACAATTCGCCTCGATCCTGAAATCCGAACCCGAGGCCGGGGACGACGACGCCGGAGCCCATACCTCGATAATTGCTTTGAATGATCGAAATCATATTACCGTCCTTGTCCGCAACACAGAAATAAGTGGTATCACCCTGCGCAAGCTTTCCGGTACCGGCGTCGTAATGTCGAGCAGCGTGTTGCAGATCGATGAGGCTCCGTCGCTTAGTCGCGTAGTCCTTGGACGACAACGTCTCGACCGGCGCTCGGGAAAACTTTGGATCGCCATATGATCGGGCCCGATCTTCAAATGCCAGCTTCTTGGCCTCGATCATCAGGTGGAGCGTGTCGGCACTTCCGAAGCCCATCGTTTTGAGATCGTAGCCTTCCAAAATATTGAGCATCTCCAATGCGGTCACGCCTTGAGTGTTCGGCGGAAGCTCGCACACTTCGTAGGCGCGGTAATTGGTGGAAATAGGCTCGACCCACTCAGACTGATGCGCGGCAAAATCCTCCTTGCGCAAATAACCACCGTTGGCGCGAAAGAAGGCATCGATCTTTTCGGCGATCTCACCTTTGTAAAAGACATCGCGTCCTTGCTCAGCGAGCAAACGATAGGTGTGGGCTAAATCGGGATTTCGAAAGATCTCTCCTTTGGCTGGCGGTCTCCCATTCAGGGTATAGGTTCGAACAATTGCGCCCGGTTGCTTTGACAGGATGGCAACGTTCCTGCCCCAATAGTAAGCAATCAACTCACTGACCGGAAAGCCTTCTTCGGCGTATTGTATAGCCGGAGCAAGATCTTGACTGATCGGCAGCTTACCGAATTTTTCGTGAAGCTCGAACCAGGCGTCTACGGTACCCGGAACGTTGATTGGTAAAACGCCGAACTTTGGGATTTGCTTAGAACCGAGCTTATCCAATTCGGACTTCATCTGGTCGTAGGAAAGACCCATGGGCGAGCGTCCACCCCCATTAATACCGTATAGTTTTTGGCTTTTGGCATCCCAGACAATGGCAAAGAGATCACCGCCGACTTCGCAACTGACCGGCTCCATGAGCCCAAGCGCTGCATTGGCGGCAATCGCGGCATCGACGGCCGAACCACCGTGTTTAAGGATATCGACGGCGATTTCAGTGGCGAGCGGTTGAGCCGTAGCAGCCATCCCATGGCTTGCAATGACCTCCGATCGCGTCGCGAAATGCTTGCCGGTAATCCGGTCTACCTGACCGAATGAGGTTATCGCGGATAGCAAGAGCAAGAGCAAGAGGCCGAGAAAAAATGGGGGCTTCACGATGCTATAATTGTTCGACACGTCATCAGATTCAACCGGGCAGAAAATGCGGGCAGAAAATGCGGAGTGTCGGATTTTACACTCCGCACTCCGCAATCCGCAATCCGCATTTTCTGCCCGCATTTTCTGCCCCGCTTGGCAACCGGCAAACCGATGCGATGGTTAGTGCGATTGTCGTCGTGAACGCCAAAACATTAACTATTAATGAAATTTATCAGTCGGTGCAGGGAGAAAGCACGTGGGCAGGCTTGCCCTGTGTTTTTGTACGCCTGACGTTTTGTGATCTGCGCTGCACCTATTGCGATACCGCTTACGCGTTCTACAAGGGTACGAGGATCAGTTTGTCAGAAATCGTGGAACAGGTCCTGGCTTATAAGTGTCCTTTGGTTGAAATCACCGGTGGCGAGCCGTTACTTCAGAAAAATGTGCTACCGCTAATGCGGGAGCTCTGTGACCGCGGTTTGACCGTGCTGATTGAAACCAGCGGTGCGCATGATATTAGCCGCATCGATCCGCGAGTGCACCGGATCATGGACCTGAAAACGCCAAGCAGCGGCGAATCCCATCGTAATCGGCTGGAAAATATTACCAATCTGAACCGTGGCGATGAGGTGAAGTTTGTGATCGGCTCTCGCGAAGATTATCTCTGGGCGAAGGCGCAGATCGAAACATTCAATTTGGCGGAACGATGCGGAACGGTGCTTTTCTCTCCAATTTTTGGGAAAATTGAACCTCGCTCCATTGTCGAATGGCTTCTTGCTGATAAACTCCCGGTCCGGTTTCAACTGCAGCTGCACAAGTTCATTTGGGCGCCAGAAACAAAAGGAGTATGAGAGCACGTCTGACGAAGGATTTTCGATTCGAATCCGCGCAAACTTTACCTAAAGCGCCGGAGGGACACAAATGCCGGCAAATGCATGGGCACAGCTTTAAGGTAGAAGTCTCAATTGAGGGAGAGGTCGATCTTCAGACTGGCTGGATTTACGATCATGCACAGATTAACGCGGCGATGAAACCGCTCTTGGAACAGCTGGACCACAGCTATTTGAACGAAATTCCGGGGTTGGATAACCCGACCATCGAGCTAATGGCAGCCTGGTTTTGGCAGCAGCTTGCGCCCAAATGCCCCGGCTTATGCGAGATCGTGATTCACGAAACGCCGTCTGCACGCTGTGTGTACCGAGGGGGGTGAGCAGAAAATGCGGATTGCGGGGCAGAAAATGCGGAATGCGGAGTGCGGAACGCGGAATGGGGTCAAAGGAGCAGAAACCGCGGAATGCCGGATTTTACATTCCGCAATCCGCGTTTCGCATTTTCTTCACGCCGCTCCTCCGAAGGAGACGAAGTCATCCAGGTCGAGCACATCGAAAATGGTCTGTATGTCGTCCCGATCCGGCGCTAGTTTCTGGACCGTGCCGCTCAGGAATTCGCGACCTTCATTGTCCGAGGGGCAGCGTTGGAGCTGGAACTGGCTCCAAGATGCGATTTCAAAATCGGATCGCTTCCCATGTTGGCGAATCCAAGCCAGAATCTCGGAATCCGATTTTCCTTCTTTCAAAAGCTGAAGGATATCCCCCGAGCTCACCCCGGCAAAGCCTACGAAGCGCTGATCGAGCCCGCCGTTAAAGTGGTAGTCGCCAGCTTTGCCGGCGAGTTCAGCGCGTCCTTTGTCCAACATCCGAGGCGGGATCACGTATCCACCGAGCGTTACGCGCGGACTGCGCGGCGGGCGTTGAGTGAGGTCGATGGTGTTCATGGCGATTAGCGGAACATAGCCTGTCGAAAAGTCAAAAAAACGCGGGAATATCTTGGTATCTCGGCGGTCTTTCACCAGGAAAGCGCGCCGAAAATCCCTCTTACTTTTTTGATTTTCATAATATCTACAGACCGGATCCGTGCGAAGGCAAGACGTACTTTTCATTGTAACAAAGTCGCCATTTTCTTGCCTGCATACGCGAAGTTGCCTATGAACGAGGACGTGCTGCGCTGCTCGCTTATCGGTTTCGGTTCCTGGCTAATTATCATGGCTCACCCGGCAATCGCCGATACTTTTGTATTCGATCCGACGACTAGTTCACGGCTCGATTTGCCCGCCTGGATGAGTGATCGGCCGGTCGCGGTGGCGAAAGATCGCGCAGAACTTTCGTTTCCGGTCACGCCCAGCGCAGAAGATAATGACATTGCGTTGACCGTTGTTTTCAACGAGGAACCGGGAGCTTATCTCAGCGTCTTTTGGCAACCCGAGCAGGGTGATAGAGAGCTGTTGTGCGGTAATTTGATCGAGAATATCGGCTTACCGAACCAGAGGACGTTGCTGATCAATCGACCAACCATGGGCGGGCCCGGAAAGATCATTCTCCAATCGAATACACAATTTTTGAATGTAATTCGTGTGAGGATCGATTGGGTACGCCCGGGAGTCGTTCGCCTGGTGGACTCAGCGTCGAACGGAGCTTTGGTCATGAAGGGAGGTAAAATGTTCGCCCCAGAGGAGGTCGACGGCAGCCAGTTAACCCCGATTGCCGACAGTTGGGAGGGCAAAACCCTGACTACTTCGATCACGGAGAAAGCAGAAAGGATCGAGAATGGCGTGGTGTTTCCCGTTGCCGTTCCGAGTCATCTAAAGCGGGCTCGAATCGAGGTAATGGTGAACGGTCTGCCGCTTAACGGTTCGTTGAAAGTTTGGTTGAATGGTCAAGCTGTAGGCACGCTTTCGTTTGAAGTCCCGGACTTGACCGATCCGGGTTACGGAGAGAGTAATGATCAATTTGTCGGTTGGCGGAAAGGGGTATTATTGCTCCCTTCGAGTCGATTGGTCGTCGGCGACAATCAATTCCAATTCGAAGGTCCCGCTGGAACCCCGATTGCTATCCGCGATTTTTTACTGCAGGTGCAGTATGCCTCTGATTGACTTGAAACACCTTTGGATTTAGTTTTCGTTTCACTTTGTAGCTGTATGAAATCTTCCCCTCGGGCCGGCTGGGAGTCGCAAAAAAATCGGAAGCATCGGCGCGCGCTTGCCGGCTATACTTTAATGGAGATCATGTTGGTCGTTGCGATCATTGCGGTGATCGCGGGCGGCGTGATCATCAAGATGACCGGAATCCTCGATGTCACCAAAATACAGCGCTCGGAGCAGGACATCGCCAATATCTATAGCGCTCTGAAGCTGTACGAAGCGCGCAATAATCAGATGCCGGATCAGAGTCAAGGGCTAGAGGCATTAGTGAATCCGCCGACTACCGGTAGCGCGCCGGCCAACTGGATTCGTTTGATGGACAGTTTGCCGGTTGATCCCTGGAATACTCCGTACCAGTACCGGAACCCCGGCAAGCGCGATCCGTCCGGAGTTGATGTCTATTCGCTTGGACCTCAACGCAAAGAGGGAGAGGGCAACATTTTTCGTCGTACCCAGTAAGCGTCCCTATTCATGAGTCGGCGCATAAACAGTGGGGGAATTGCGCGACCCATCGGCATGGCGGTGCCACCTCGGGTGGAGTCGGGATTCACCTTACTAGAGGTCTGTTTCGTTCTCTTTATCGTGGCGGTGTTGTTTGCGGTGGCTGCTCCACCGACTGCCCGGCTTTTTCAAGAAGAGCAACTGCGCCGGCCGGTGCGAGAACTGCAAAGCTTCGCCAAAGAAGCGAGGCGATCAGCGATCGCCGAAAATCGATCTTACCAACTCTTGTTGCTGAACGACCGTTTTATTTTGGGACCAGCGGACCGCAAAGCGGAAGACCAACGATCTGAAACCAGTTACCGGTTGCCTTCCGATGTGACGTTTGCGATCCAGCGGCTCAACGATACTGGCTTCGGTGGAAGCGCCGACGGTCGCTGGATATTTTTACCGAACGGACTCTGTGAACCGATGAGGTTCCTGTTTCAGCGTGGGCAAGGATGGATAAAATTGCGAATCGATCCGTTGACCAGTCGGATTGAAGATCAGGAGTCGTATATCCCGTGAAAAGTCCTTCGGGATACCGCCGATCCAGGCCATCGGAGCAACGTCGAACTCTGACTGCCCGGAAAACAAGCGGGTTCGTACTTTGGGAAATGCTTTTGGCACTTTCCATTTTTTGCATCGTCGCTCTTTCGCTCACAACGGCACTGGAACAAGCCGCTGATACTGCTCGATTGCTTCGCCAGGATTCGCAGGTTCGGCACGACTTGGAAAGCATTCTCGCCGAAAGCTCAGTCAGCAAACTCGCTGCCGGAAAGAGTGAAATCCCATTGGGCGATCAACGGGTTCATTACGAGCGCGAAGTGGTGCCGGTTCAGGCAAAGAATTCCAAAGGTCAACCGCTCGACCATCTTTGGCACATCATCGTTCGGGCCCATTGGCAGGAGACCAATCAGTCGAGATCAAGCCAAGCCGACCTGATCGTTTATCAGCCATGAACTGCCTAAGGCGAATAGCCAATAGCCGATTGCCGATAGCCGATATTGGCTATTGGCTATTGGCTATCGGTGATTGTCGCCGGAGAACGACCGCGGTTGCCAGAGGTGGCGGAATTAATGTGGCGATCGTGGACCCAAAGCGCCGGGCAGCCGACGGCTATCTGCTGCTGGAAGTTTTATTGGCCCTGGCAATCCTTACCATAGTCGTGGCGCTGGTCTTTCGGATCATCCAGACAACGGTGCGCGTGACCACCGACGTCCAGTATCTGCAGTCGGAGCAAGAACATGCTGACGGTCTATATGAGCTGCTGCGAAAGCATTTCGATTCGATACCGCAAACGGCTGAGTTTCAGACCCGTCGGGTCAAAAATGAATTGGAGCTGATCTTTCTCGAAGTCCCGTTTCATTTTTCCTGGACGCCGGGCGGTCCTCAGTTTGGCTCGACGGTGATTTGCGCTCGACGGCAACCTGATGGTCGCTTCACCTTGGCGGTAGTGCAGGAACCGGAAGATGCATCGGTCAGTTATGCCGCATCCGGAGAACCGACTAGTGCCAAGTGGGTTCCGATCGCGAGGGGCCTGCAGGAATGCAATTGGCGGTTTCTCGATGGGCGCACTCGCGAATGGAAGACGGACTGGAAAGACCCGGGCGCGAAACCGATTCTCTTCGAGTGCACGTTTGAGGTCGGCGGTCAGATTGGTCCGACTCGAGCCGTGTTTCGCTGGCCGATCGCGCCGATTCAGCAATGAGACAACTTAAACATAGGCGGTGGCATCGGGGCGGCATTCATCCCGGCAGAGAAAAAGCCTCAGCGCTCTTGTTAGTTCTATTCACTATCTTGCTGGTCTCGAGCCTGGTAGTATCGGTCATCACGTTTTTGAAATCGAGCGTAGACGAATACTCGGCATTCAATCATCAATTTCGTGCCCGCCAATTAGCACAATCTGGGCTGGCATTTGGCTTGAACCCGCAGACTGACAACGTCGACCGAGGTCTGTTAAATCAAAGGGCCGCCGATGGGGGCGAATTTCAGGTGACAATTACCAGTGAGTCGACTCGGTTGAATGTCAATTTTCTGCTGCAAAACGATCGTGATGACATTTTGCAAACCGTTTTTCGAAAATGGGGTGTGGAAACCAATGCAGCTTTGGCGGCGGTTAAAGGGCTTCGGGATTGGGTGACAGCCGGTCAGGGCGTGCCGGACCAGGGCAGTAATGAGGCCCAAGACATGAAGCAGCAACAGCAGGACCAACAGGCCGCGGCTGTACAGAACGGAGGACAAACGTCAAATCCACAGCAGCCGCAAATGCAACTGGTCAGACCTTTCCGTTCGGTGGAAGAGATGAGCCTGGTTCGCGAGTTTGCGCCAGTAGCGGCCGCTGAACCGGACTGGACGAAATACTTCACGGTCTGGAGCGACGGCACCATCAACGTGAACTCTGCCGATGCGGACGTGATCGCATTGGTGACCGGTGTGACCCCCGAACAAGCGAAACACTTTGTCCAACGTCGATGGGGTCGGGATGGGATACCGTACACGGCGGACGACACGCCATATGTTACGATGGATGAGGTACGAACTGAGTTGGGAATGTCGCCCCAACAATTTCAGCTTGTACAAAACCTGCTCAGCATCGCCAGCACGGTGGATCGGATCGTGAGTAAAGGAACCATCAATGGATACACAGATACTTTGACAGTGATCGCGAGACGCAACACTGTCCCGATCGCTTATTTGGTATGGCAGGAAGATTAACCCACTTTCCGCGGAGCAAGGATACGGTCATTCCGTCAATGGAATATCCGGCGGCCAATTCTGATTGCAACGAACCGGTGGCTATATGACAGAACGCGCACGCGACCGCTCTCAGCGCTCATTCGTCCGGTGTACGCCAGCAGAAGATTGGGAGCTTTGGACATTTTCCAATACGAAACGGCCTCAGTTTGTTCGGCAAATCAAGCGGCCGGCGGCTGCGCCCGGGCGAGTGATTGTGGGATTGCCGGTGAGGCAAACTGTGACCACCGCAACCTGGGTTGCTACCGGCGATCGCGCGTTGGTGCCCGAAATTGTCGAACTGCAACTCGAGCAACAGGGATTGATCCAACGCAATGGAAAACGATCCGCGCCCGATATTCGGGTTCTCGAAACGCAGGCCGACAAATCACTGGCACTGGCAACCGTGCTGTTACCCGACCTGGATCCGGAGTTGGCGTTTGAATCCGCCGTCCAATTCGAACCGGCTGGCTTTACTCTTCCGCTTCCGCAGGACCGCCTGTGCATTTGGCGTGAGCAAGGCCGAATCGCGACCGCCGTTACGCGCGGGAGGAATCCGGTTCATTTGCAAATCGTTGGTGAGACAGAGATCGGCCCGGAGATGATCCACGAAGTGCGCTGTGCTTTGTTGCACCTGCAAGCGCAACGGCTCTCCGGAACTCTCCTCGGTATCGTGCTCTGGGGCGACTTTTCCGATGAGGATGTCGAACAGTTGCAAAAAGGATTGGAGTTGCGGGTCTCGCGGGAGTCGCTTCCGCCACCGACTTTTCCAGCAACACCTTCCAAACTGCTTCCCACCGAGGTAGCGGTATTACATGCTCGACGCGCCCGGCGCCGTAGGATTCAGCGCTTGCTTTTGGCGGCGGCTGCGATCTATGTGGCGGCAATCGCAGCCCTGGCCGGCTATATCGGCTGGCAGAAATTTCAGCTCTCGCAAATGCGCAGACAATTAGCCGCCGAGGCTCCGACGGTACAGGCGATTCAAGCCACTGCCGATGAATGGAAAAAAGTGGAGTGGGCAGTCGATCCGCAACTCTATCCAGTCGAAGTCCTGTACCAAGTTGCTGCGCTGATTCCGCCCCAGGGCATGCGTTTGACCGCGTTCGAGGTCGTAAAAGGCAAGCTCTCGATTCGCGGAGAAGCGAGTGGTGCGCCGGCAGCGTTCAAATTGGCGGAAGACATTAAATCGAGTCCCAACCTCAAACTCTTCCAGTGGCAAATGCGAAGTCCGAGTTTGCGGCCGGATGGCCGTGCGGAATTCACGATCGAAGGAGACCCGAAAATTGCGAAGATTGACTAAAAGCGAGAGGCGGTTACTGATCATCTTCGGGATCGCCATATTTGCGATGGCGAATTTCTACGGCGTCAGTTACCTACTGGATACCGAAGGCGCGCTGACGCAGCAGCTCAGTGAACTCCGGGCTACGGAAAAGACCAATCAGATCTGGCTTCGCGAGAAGCAGTTTTGGTTGGCCAGAAAACAGTGGATCGATCGCCAGCAGCCGCGAGTGGCCAGCGGGCAGGTCCCGCAATCTGAGCTTCTTCAGGCGCTAACCGCTAGTGCCCAAGCGAACCAGCTTGTCATTCAGGAGCAAAGTTTCGCAGAATTGAAGAATACGGCCAACTATCAGTCGGTAGCAGTAAAGCTGAAGTTGTCCGGCAACCTGGAGAATGTGGTAAAATGGCTGGCGGATCTGCAACAACCGGAGAAGTTTCAGGCCGTCACGAATCTTTCGCTAAAAAGTGAAGAACAACCCCCCAAGGTCAACCTCGAGCTGGAAGTGGCGCGCTGGTATTCGCCCCATGCATGATTTCTGCCTGCTTTGCCTCGTCTTTTTTTGCGCGGCAATGGCCGCGCGAGCGGACGACCCTTTGCCTACCGGGTTCAAGGCGGATCGGTATCGGAATCTTTGGGAGCGAAATCCGTTTACATTAGTCACTCCAGCTATCCAGACGCAGCCTCAAGCCTTCAGTAAGCTGGTGGTGGTCTCCTGGCTCAGTGACGCCGGAAAGGATTCCTTGTTTGTCCAAGATACTGATACCAATGATACTCAGAGAATTACGGATGCTCCAAACGAAAAGGGTCTCCGGATAGTTGAAGTCCACGCGACCGGGGGAAAGGACTTCCAGATGATTCGAGACTTTGAGGCCGTGATATCTAACGGTTCGGAGCAGGGCACCGTTAAATTCAAGCCCGAATCTGCCGCACCGGTGATTGCCAGCAACCCAATTAATCCAATGCAGGTCCCACCGGATATGGGGCAGAACAATCAGATTCCGCCGCAGCCCAGGGTTGAAGGGGGCAAACCAAACGTCCAAATGAATGCTCCCTCCGGGAATCAGAACATTCCCCCGCAAACTCAGCAAGTTCGTCGTAAGCGGGTTCTACCTTCGGCTGTTGCCAGCGGAACGGCAGGTGTGCCTCAGCCTCAGCCACAG
>Ga0070697_100003643_pt1 | contig 11838 bp, 9 predicted proteins | sample KBSK1501metaG_FD_65475 | JGI IMG/M metagenome (GOLD analysis project Ga0070697, IMG submission 65475) | Corn, switchgrass and miscanthus rhizosphere microbial communities from Kellogg Biological Station, Michigan, USA - KBS K1-50-1 metaG | ecosystem: Host-associated > Plants > Roots >... | reverse complement strand
AGGAAAGAGTGCAAATGCCCGGCGGCCCAGGCGCGGCCCGAATGCGGCGAACCGGTCGCCGCGCAGGATGGCCGACCAGTGCTCATCCATGGGGACGTGGCTGCCATTCGGCTTTGACGCCGCCATCTGGGGCGCCTATCGTATCGCTGGCGATGCGGCGGGTCCTCGTGGGAACGGCGGCAGTCGCCACGTCGCTCGGGTGGCTCCAGCTGGCGGCGGCCTTTGGCTTCCCGGTCACCGCGCCGGCGGCGATGCTGGACCGAATGCTGGGAGCGCACCGCGAGGCCGGACCGGCAGGATGGGCCTTGCTGCTGCTGGGCGAGGCGGCGTTGGCAGCCGCATATTTCGTCGTCGTCGAGCCCAGGACTCGCGGAGTCGTCGCCCCCATCGCGTACGCGCTGGGCGCCTGGCTGCTTTCGGGCGCGGTCCTCATGCCGATCGTTGGATTGATTCAGGGCGCCCCGCCTGGCGGCGCCGCCGCCAACGATCCCATGCGCGCGACCTTCTTCATGCTCAACCTGGGCCCCGGGGCCGCGGTCGAGTCTCTGGTGGCGTGGCTGCTCTTCGGCGCCGTGCTCGCCGCGGGGAGAACGCTCGACGTGCGGCCTCGCGTCTTCTACATGACCGGCGGCGCGGTGGTGCTGGCCGCGGCCGTGGCGTTGGCGATCCCGATTATCGGCACGCGATCGGGCGGGGACCGGGTCGTCGAAGGCAATGTGGCTGTCCTGCCGCCCGGGCCTGTTTTCATCAGCGTGCTGGAGCTCCCGCAGCCCGCGGGGGCCGTGCTCGGTCCCCACGCACACATCGCAGGCTTTGTGCTGGACGTTTCGGGCACCGCCACGATGGCAATCACGGGCAAGGGCACAGTAGAAGTGGGCCCAGGCGATGCAGTCTTCACGGCCAACCTCCAGCGCCATGACCACGAGAACCGGGCGGCGGTGCCTGCTGCGATCGTCCTCGCCTTTCTGCTCGTCGTCCTGACGGTCGCTTTGGTGGCCGGAGCCTGGCGTCGTCGCGCCGCGGTTCTACTGGCTGCGCTGCTGGTCCTGGGAGTCATCGCGACGATCGATCCCTTGATGAATCACTGGTATTTCGTCGGGGTTCGCCCAGCCGCTGCTCGCGGAGCTGTGATGCCTGTACCCGCGGGTCACCGGACTTACGAGTCAGAGAAGCTCACCGCTGTCGCGGCGGGACCCTACACCGAGCGTCTTACTTACCGCTGGCTTGGCTCGGATGAATCATTTCGCCTTAGCGGCCCGGCTGCGATCGTGGTGCTCGACGGCCAGGTCTCAGTCACCACTGGAGGAGCGACGACAGGCTTACACGCTGAGTCGGGTGCCACCGTCGCCGGCGCCGCAGAAGCCACCGTCCAGGCCGTTTCGGGAAGCGCGCGGATCCTGGTCGTTCAACTGTTACCCGAGGTTTAATCCCCCCGCCCTTGCTCTGCCCGGGGAGGAGGCCCCCGTCGGCCGTTTCTCCTCATGTGGGGGACGACAATGGTGACAAGCTGCTGCCCGGCGAAGCCTCCTCAGCCGACTCCGGTGATCTCGACGACGCCCGACGCTGGTTCGAGACGTACGACGAGCTCTGCCGGTTGAAGCAGGAGATCCTGACCGACCTCGAGTCGCACAAGGTCCGCGTGCCTCCTGAAGGAGATGCTGAGGTGAAAGACGACGAGGCGATGCTCCTCGCCGAGTACAAACGACTGCTTGGGCGCCGCGAGTTCTGGCAGGCTGAATTCGAAGCGCGCCAAGACAGGTAACCTCGCCCGAATTCAGTCTCGGTACGCCCTTTCGCCAGGGCGTTTCTCTAATACAGGGCCGCACGCCGGTACACGGCGCGCGTTGGTGGATGATGCGGGCAAGGGACTCATCGCATGCGCACAGGCGGAGCATGGCCGCCGTAAGGCATCGAAAGTCGAGCCGCGGGCGGTATGTCTCGGCGTCGAGCGCCATGAGGATCGCCAAATCGCACGCGCTCATGTTCCAGTCGAAGCTACTGCTCTTGAATGCGGCGAATCACTCTTATCGGCGCACGCGCACCAGGAAGGACTTGAAGCGCGTCGAACACTTTCGTTCCGAGCTCCACCGCACAGAAGCCGCACTGCGCAGGACCGGGCTGGACGAGCCCGCGTTGGAGAACGGCAATTTCTGGCTTCCGATCTACGCAGACCTGATCGATTGTGCAACCACCTCGCTGGACCGAATGAGGTCTGCGATGTCTTCGCGTGAAGCCGCCGATCGGTTCGAGACCGCGACCGACGTGCAGATGCTCGAGGAGCTGATCGCTCAGTGGACGTCCCGGATGCAGTTGATCCGGCAGAGCACCGCTGACGGCGGGCACCATAAGGTCTGAGGCCTGGGCCTCAGGCCTCCCTCGGTCGAGCTGACCAACTCACCGCTCCCGCCACGCAACGTCGCCGGCGGGTTGCGACCACTTGGTCGCGACCCGCCGTGGATGTCGGAAGCGTACTTATCAGGTCAGCCCTTGATGTGGATCGCTACCGGTCCCGTGGTAACGGTCGTGGTGGTGGGAGCGAAACACGGGGGGCATGTAAACGTGAACAGCGTCAGCGATAGAGTGGCGGTGGCTTGGCCGCCGCTGAAGGCTGCGGTAAACGGATGGGTCTGTACGTCGGGTAGCACTAGCGCCTGATAAGCGTGGGAGGTCGCGTCGCAGATGAGATCCACTGTTGGCTGGGGGGATCCGAAAGCGCCCTTACCTCCGGAAGAAAGGGTTGCGACCCCAACGGCGACGTTTGAGTTTCCGTTCGCCTGGATGACGGTGAGCGTGCCAGACAGCGACTGGCCGATGGAGGGGTCCGAGGAGGGTGCTGGGCAGGTGACCGAAATTGGCACCAGTATCCCGAGCGACGCACGGCTCGCAGGTGAGCCTACTGAGACTGCCATGCCGGAGTCGGCGGATGCCGCGACGGGAAGGAGCCCAAGCAACAGGACGGGGGTCAGTGCGCTGAGTCGAAGGAGCCGTCTTAACATCAATTGGTCACCTCGTAGAAAGTCATGGCCGGAACGGCGCAGACTTTCAGAGGAAAGCCGTCTCAAAACCAGTCTCACCCGGGTTTCAAAATTGGTCTCAAATAAAGGGACGTCAGTCCCTACGAGGCTAGCCCGTCCCCTACCTATGCGCGGGGCGCTGGCCTGTGGCTCGCTGGCGGTCCACAGGCTCCCCGCCTGTTGACGCGCGGGTCGCGTACGAGGATTCTTCTGGCCAGGTATTGCGTCCGGCGGCGCTCAGCTTGTTGAGGAGGCGCGTGAAATCAGGTTGCGCTCCGTCGGTTCATAACCATGCGGCGGTGCGTGTGACGCCGCAACGCCGCTCGATGATCAGGTCGAGCGACAGCGCGCGGATCCAATCCTGACGACCTGCGCTCCACTCTGCGCCGCTCGATTCCCAGACGCCTCTCGGCTAGTCGTCTCTCCTTCACAGAAGCCACCCGAGTCGCACGGCTCAGCCTCCTGTGCTGCTTCGAGTTGTACGGCAACATCCGGTTCTCCCGCATGTCGGGATGCAACGGGCGGAAAGACTGAGCGGGTCGGTCCCTCCGCCCAAAGTAAGAACGCTTTTGACGCAGTCTTATACGCATCGCCAAGATATGTCGTTAAATTGGGGCAAGCGTCCCGGTACCTGTCTACCCCTTCCGGGATGGCTGCGGGGGAGGGCCGCAACCGCGCGCGGTCTTCCCACTCTGATGCGAGCCGCAAGGTTCAGGGCCCGAGTCCCTGCCCCGGAACCCATTTGCTAGTGACCTGAACACCAGGCGGAATCGCGCGCCGCTGCTCGCGAAGGGCTAGATCCCCGCGCTCGATCTACTTATGACGCCGAGCACCTGCTGCTGGTAGAAGAGCATCGAACCGTCGTCCGCGAGCACGCCCGACGGATAGTGCGTCGAAACCGACAGCGTATAGATGCTGCTTCCCGAGACGGCCAGGCCGAAGTAGTCGCCGATGAACGACAGCCTGCACGGATCATTGTGCGAGGCGCACGCCATCTGGCCGAGGCCGTCCAGCGTCTGCAGGTCCTGCGTGGTCCCGTCCGGCTTGACCAGCAGCCCCGGCTGCTGCGGATCCCAAGTGAACTTTGACGCCCTGATGTTGGACCGCACGGGCACCGCGCCGCCGCCTGAGTCCTTGAACGCCTGGACGGAGACGTCGATGCAGAAGTTGGAGCGGCCAACGTCTTGCGGGATGATGCTGGAGTCTCCCGCCGGGCAAGTCGCGCGCCGGTCGTAGAACGCAACCGCCACGGCGCCGTTCGGTCCCGCAGCCACGGCCGGCTGGAAGTGGTCGGCGACGTTCCCTGAGGCGATGTCGTCGTTCACCGGCATGGGCGCGCTCCATGTCTGCCCGCCGTCCTTGGACTGGACGAAGAACACGTTGTACTGCGTGCCGTTGAAGTCGTTGTAAACGAGGTAGAGGTGGCCGGGCATGTCCGGCGAGACGGCGAAGGCGAAGTTGATGCCGTCGCGGAACGTCGTGTTGGTGTCACGCACAGAGCCGACGCCGATGATGTTTCCGGTTGCCACCTTCATCGGCGTGGTGAAGGTGTTGCCGTCGTCCGTTGACTTCGTCACGAACATGTCGGCCACGGTGCTCTTGGTGCCGATGTTCGCGTACGCGATGTAGAGGTCTCCGTTCGGGTCGACCGCGGGCTGGCTGAACTGGTCACGAAGTTGGTCGACGGACGCCGAGACGATGGTCCGGGCCTTCGAAAAGGTGAGGCCGCGGTCGCGCGAGACTGCGAGCCGGAGCTTGACCGTGCTCCCGATGTTGCCGTTGACGATGTCCCACGTCGAGTAGACGTGGTCCTGGAACCTGTTGCCGGGATAGTGATTGACGGCCACCCACTGCTTGTCCTCGACGTGGCCCAACTGGAAGGAGCTGGAGTTGGGCACCTGCTCCAACGCCTGGCCGCCGTTGCCCGTCACCCAGTGCCCGCCCATGTCGTCGCTGAAGGAAACGGTGATCTCGCCGTCCGGGTGCAGATTCGTCCAGAACGCGTTGAAGGGCAGCATCGTCTGGTAGACGCGTCCCTGGCTGTCGAAGCCGACATTCGGATCAGTCGTGTTCGTCCAGCTCGGCGGCATGTCCTGGTTGAGCACTCCCGGCGTCGTCTCGGTCGTCGAGCAGTCGTAGCCCTGCACGATGTTGTTCGAGTGCGAGAGCGTCGCCCCGTTGATGTTGTAGCTGCCGAGGTAGAAGTTGTAGTTGGTCGAGAACTTGTCGAAGAAGAACTTCGACGAGCCCACGATCTGCTCCGACCCGGGCATGACCGTCAGCTCCGATTCGGAATGGTTGGCGTTGAAATTGTTGGCGGTGGGCCCGACACAGCCGCCCGACGCGGGTGGGAGCTCTGCGTACCCGCCCCCGCTCGTCGGGGTGCTGACCACGACATTGGTTGCCGATACTTTCGATGTCCACAGCCCGGCCGCCGGAGTTAGGCCCGATGGCCAGACGGCGACCAACGCGACGAACGCGAGAAATGCGGTCTTCACGCGCATGACCACGAACCTCCTCCTACAGCCCAGCCGGCGCTTGCGTTCTCACGAAAACGTAATCCTTCGAGTTGGAGAACACAAGAGCGCCATTCGAGGCGCCTGTTGCGCACCGACTAGGTCGGCAATACACTCGAGTTCTCTGGTCACGACGTAAGGAGGACGCCATGCGCAGGCTGCCCGCACCCGGCCTCTTGATCCTCGTCGGCTTGATCGCCATGCTCCCCGTCGGCACGGCGACCGCGAAGACCGGCCCGCTCAACGTGGACGTCAGCCAACGCCACCTGAACGAGTCCGAGGAGGCGATCGCCATCAACCCGACGAACCCCAGCAACGTCGTGATCGTCAGCAACGTCGGGCACCGTGAGGCCGGGCTCACAGCCGGCATGTTCGAGGGAGTCAGCTTCGACGGCGGCGCAACCTGGACTCGCAAGCTGATCGGCAACAACGACAACCTCGGCGACGCGTGCTGCGATCCGACCCTCTCCTTCGATGAGTTCGGCAACCTGTTCATGAGCTACCTCTTCGAGGCCGAAAACACCGTCCCGATCGCGCTGAGCACCGACGGCGGTCTCAACTTCCACCAGGTTGGCAACGTCGTCGCCCCGCCGCAGGGGACGCCGACCAAGAGCGGCGGTGACAACCGCGGCCTGTTCCGGTTCGTCGACCAGCCGACCATCACGGCGGCCAGGGGCGAGGTCTGGGTGGTCTTCAATGCCGGCGGGCCGCTGTTCGCGACGGGCGCGGCGGTGGCGGGCTTCGGCCAGGTCGGGTCCTTCTTCCAGGGCGAGGTCGTGCCAGGCAGCAACAACTGCACGTACGGCGACATCGCGATCGGGCCGGCGGGCCAGGTGATGCAGGTCTGCACGCTGACCGAGTCCGGACAGGGCGGTGGCAGGTTGTTCGTGAGCGTCGACCCCGACGGCCTGGGACCGGCAGGCTTCGGCGACCGCGTGTTTGTCGCCGAGACACACGTCGGCGGATTCGATTTCATTCCCGCGCAGCGGGACCGTTCGGTCGACGCCGAGCCCGGCCTGGCCTGGGACCGGACCAGGGGAGCGCACAACGGCCGCGTGTACCTTGTCTACACGATAGAGATTCAGAACGAGAGCGACAACACGGACGTCTTCGTCCGCTTCTCCGACGACAACGGCGCGACCTGGAGTCAGGGTGTGCGCGTCAACGACGACCAGACCGTGAACAGCCAGTTCCTGCCCAAGATCGCGCTTGACCAGACCTCGGGCGACGTCGCCACCGTCTGGTACGACGCCAGGCGTGACCTCGGCACCGGTGCCGTCGGGGACACCGACGGGATCCCAAACGACGATGCCCAGTTCTGGGGTGCGTTCAGCACCGACGGTGGAGCCACGTTTGGCTCCAACATCCAGATCAGCGCCGGAACGTCGAACTCGCACGACTCGGGCAATGGGATCGATTACGGTGACTACTCCGGGCTTGCCTTCTACGGAGGTACTGCGCGTCCGGCCTGGTCCGACAACTCCAACAGCACAGGCACCAACCCAGACGCTGCCCTCCACCAGCTCGACATCTACTCCGCGGCCATCCATCCCTAGCGGAAGACCCGCGCGTGGGCCGTACCGCAGGGCCGGCAATTGACCGTCGAGAGTAGGTCGAACCGGCGCCTTCTGTAACCGCGTCGCGTACTAACTTCTGTACAGAGCGCGACCATGGGAAAGTACCTGCTGGTTGCCCACCAGACGGCCGAGGGCAAGGAATTGCTCGACGCTGCGAAGGAACTGGCGGCGCAGGACTCGCGCGCCAGGTTCACTTTGCTCGTGCCCGCCACGCCGGTCGGCGATCTTCTTACCTGGGACGAGGGCGAGACGAAGGAGATCGCACGGGCCCGGGCTCAATCCGCGGCGGCGTGGTTGCAGGGCAACGGCATCAACGTCGTCGGGGCTCGCATCGGAGATGCCGATCCGGTAGCGGCAGTTGACGATGAGTTCCTGGCCGGACGCCGATACAGCGTGATTGTGATCTCGACACTGCCGCCTGGCATATCCCGCTGGATCAAGATGGACGTGGTCAGCCGGCTGCGCCGAAAACGTCCGCGAACGCTTGTCGTCCATGTGGTCCCGAAGGATTCCGAATCGAAAGAGGAAACGCCGACCGAAAGGGGAGGTCCGTCAGCCAGAACGAAGAACTGACAAGCACTGAGCTGTCGGAATGAACGCCGCTAAACCGGGCTGGAGCTCCCTAGGCGCCGAACCCAACCGACCGCTCGGCGCTCAGGGCGCCTGGAGGACAACCACCGAGCGAGCCTGGCTGACGACGTGTTCAGCGACCTGTTTGCGTTGCACCACGGGCTGCCGCTGGCTTGTATCCAGAATGAGTCCCCAAGCGTTCCCGTAATTCGGAGGAATGATCCACTCGATTGCATCCGAGTGGGCATTGAACAAGAGCAGGAACGAGTCGTCGACGATAGGCCTCCCGTGTTCGTCACGCCCCGCAATCCCTTTCCCATTCAAGAAGACGCCCAGCGTGCGTGCGTGCCAAACCTCCCAATCCTCATCGGTCATCGACTGTCCATCGGGCTTGAACCAACCAATGTCGACGGTGCCCCGAATCGGCCGGCCCTGGAACCAGCGGCGCCGGCGAAAGATGGCGTGCTCGCGGCGAAAGGCGATGAGCCAGCGCGTGTAGGCCAGAAGCGATTCGTCAATCCGGGACCAATCCAGCCATGAGAGCTCGTTGTCTTGGCAGTATGCGTTGTTGTTGCCTTTCTGGGTCCTGCCCAGCTCGTCTCCGCCCAGAAGCATCGGCACTCCCTGGGACAGAAAGAGAGTCGTCAGAAAGTTGCGCTTCTGGGTCGCGCGGCACCTGAGCACCGCGCGCTTGAGACTGTCGCCCTCCACGCCGCAGTTCCAGGAACGGTTGTATGACTCGCCGTCGGCGTTGTTCTCGGCGTTCGCCTCGTTGTGTTTCTCGTTGTAGGAGACCAGGTCGCGCAGCGTGAAGCCATCGTGGGCCGTCACGAAATTGATGCTCGCGCCCGGTCTGCGGGTATCGTTCTGATAGAGGTCGGAACTGCCGGTGAAGCGCGAGGCCAGCTCCCCAACCGTGGAGGGTTCGCCGCGCCAGAAGTCGCGCACGGTGTCCCGGAAGCGGCCATTCCATTCCGACCAGAGAGCCGGGAAGTTTCCCACCTGGTAACCGCCCTCGCCGATGTCCCAGGGCTCGGCGATGAGCTTGACCCGGCTCACCACCGGATCCTGCTGTATCAGGTCGAAGAAGGTCGACAGTCGATCGACCTCATGAAACTCCCGCGCGAGGGTCGCGGCGAGGTCGAAACGAAACCCGTCGACGTGCATCTCGCTGACCCAGTAGCGCAGTGAATCCATGATCAGCTGCAGCGCGTGCGGGTGGCTCACGTTGAGGCTGTTTCCGGTGCCGGTCGTGTCGTAGTAGAAGCTCGGATCCTCGGCGACCAGCCGGTAATAGGCGGCGTTGTCGATCCCTTTGAAGCACAGCGTCGGACCGAGCTGATTGCCTTCGGCGGTGTGGTTATAGACAACGTCGAGGATGACCTCGATCCCGGCCTGGTGGAGCGTTTTCACCATCGCCTTGAATTCGTTCACCTGCTCTCCGCGCTGCCCGCTGCTGGCGTACTCGTTGTGGGGCGCGAAAAAGCCAATCGTGTTGTAGCCCCAGTAGTTTCGCAACGACCGCTCGACCAGGTGATGGTCGTGCACGAACTGGTGGATGGGCATCAACTCCACCGCCGTCACGCCAAGCGAGACGAGATGCTGCACGGAGGCCGGGTGCGCAAAACCGGCGTAGGTGCCACGAAGGGCTTCGGGAATCTTCGGGTGGCATCGGGTGAAGCCCTTGAGGTGCACCTCATAGATGACCGTTTCGTGGAGCGGCGTGTCCGGCGACCGATCGCCGCCCCAATCGAAGTGAGGGTGATGCACTACCGACTTGAAGACGTGCGGAGCGCTGTCCTGGATATTGACGGCGCCTTCGTGGGTGAGGTCGTGCGCGTAGCAGGAGGGATTCCAGTCGATAGTGCCGTCGATTGCCCGAGCGTAGGGATCGAGGAGGAGCTTGCTCGGATTGCACCGGACTCCCTTTGCTGGGTCGTACTGCCCGTGCACTCGGTAGCCGTACCGTTGACCCGGCCCGACATTCGGCAGGTACGCGTGCCACGAGAAGGCATCGATCTCCTCCAGTCGCACCCTGCGTTCGTTGCCGGCGTCGTCAAAGAGGCACAGGTCGACGGCCTCGGCCACTTCCGAGAAGAGAGCGAAGTTCGTGCCCGCGCCATCGAAGGTGGCCCCCAGGGGGTAGCCGCGTCCCGGCCACACCTCGACCCGATCGCTCACCACGTCAGTCGGCAGCCCTAGCGATTTGGAGCACTGCGACGCTTCGCGCCGGCAAGCAGAGCTTCTGACCGCTGGGTCTGATCGCGGCATCCGATGCCATCAGGAAGGTCATGCCTGAAGGGATCTCGAGCCGCCAGTCGCGTTCACCAAGGTTCACCCAAAGCCTGATCTCATCTCGCTCGAAAACGATCCGGCGAAGGTCATCGTCCACCTCGACGTGAACGCCTTTCCCGGCTTCATCTTGTGGTCGGGGGATGCGCCTGCGCAGTCCGATCATGGCTCCATACCAATCGAGCATCCGCCGATGAAATGGTTCGTCCAGCTCGTTCCAGTTCAACCGCGATCGCTCGAATGTGCCCGCATCTTGCGGGTCGGGGATCTGCTTCGGGTCCCAGCCAAATGCAGCGAACTCCCGCCGGCGTCCATCGCGTACTGCGTCGCCCACCTCCTCGTCTGAGTGGTCGGTGAAGTACAGGAAAGGGCTACTCGCCGCCCACTCCTCGCCCTGGAAGAGCATCGGCGTGAAGGGTGCCAGGAGAAGCAAAGTCGCCGCGATCTTCAATCGGCCCTCATCCACCAGTGCAGAAAGGCGATCGCCGGTCGCGCGGTTGCCCACCTGATCGTGGGTCTGGACAGCGATGACGAAGCTGTGGCTTGCAACTCCGGTGGCTTTCCTGCCGCGCATCCTTTGCCGGCGAGCCGACCACACGCCGTCATAGACCCAGGCCTGTCTCAGCGCCTTGCCGAGGAGCTCGAGAGACCCGAAGTCCTGGTAGTAGCCGGTTCGCTCACCGGTGAGCACGCCATGGAGCGCGTGGTGCCAGTCATCAGACCAAACGCCGTCGAGGCCATGACCGCCAACGTCGCGGCTGCGCACAAGGCGCGGGTCGTTGGCGTCGGACTCGGCGATGAGAAAGGTCGTGCGGTTCAGCTCCGCACCAAGTCCCTCGACCTCTAACGCAAGCTGCTCGAGGATGTTCAACGGCGACTGGTCGACGATGGCGTGCACTGCATCGAGGCGCAGGCCGTCGAAGTGGTAATCGCGAATCCACATCAACGCGTTGTCAACGATGAAACGCCGCACCTCATCGCTGTCCGGTCCGTCGAAATTGAACCCCGTGCCCCAGGGGGTCGCATCCCGGTCGCTGAAATAAGGACCGAACTCGGCAAGAAAATTGCCGACAGGGCCCAGGTGGTTGTAGACGACGTCGAGCACCGCCCCGAGTCCATTGGCGTGACACGCGTCGACGAGACGCTTGAGGCCGGCCGGACCTCCGTAAGCGTGATGAGGCGCGTACAGATCGACGCCGTCATAACCCCACCCGCGGTCCCCTGAGAACTCGGCCACAGGCATGAGCTCGATCGCGTCGACGCCGAGCTCGACGAGGTGCGGCAGCCGCTCGATCACTCCGTCGAACGTCCCCGACGGCGCGAAGGTGCCCACGTGCAGCTCATAGAGCACCGATCCGGCCAAGGGCAAGCCGCGCCAGCCCGCGTCCTTCCAGTCGTGGGCGCCATGGTCGACCACCTCGGACAGTCCGTGCACACCATCCGGTTGCGACGCGGAGCGCGGGTCGGGTCGTGTCTCGCCGCCGTCGAGCGAGATTCCATAGCGCGTACCAGCCTGGGCGGCTCCGTCGGAGACCTCCCACCAGCCACGCTCCTTCCCGGTCATATGCAGGCGCCGATCGTCGAAGACCACCTCAACGCGACCGCGCTCGGGTGCCCAAACCCTGAAGGTGTGCGTCACTCTCGCTCTCGAGCCAGGACCGCAACCGGAAACGCATTGAGCAGTGAGCTGAGCGCTACCGGAGATTCGCCATCCTCCTCCAGGCCGGTCAGCACGTCCTTCCAGCGCCCTTTGGGTAGATCGATCGTGGTGTCGGCCCAGTCCCCGGCGAGGCCCAACAGCAAGCGGGGTACGACGACAAGAAGCTGATCGCGGACAAACGACACGGCGTGGTGGGCCTTCGCACCGTG
>Ga0070697_100003642_pt1 | contig 11838 bp, 10 predicted proteins | sample KBSK1501metaG_FD_65475 | JGI IMG/M metagenome (GOLD analysis project Ga0070697, IMG submission 65475) | Corn, switchgrass and miscanthus rhizosphere microbial communities from Kellogg Biological Station, Michigan, USA - KBS K1-50-1 metaG | ecosystem: Host-associated > Plants > Roots >... | reverse complement strand
CCAACTCGCCGATGCCGCGAGCGCCCGGGAGTTGATGACATCGCTGCATTCCATCCAGGGGCTGCTGGACAAGCTGACCCGCGTAGGCGTAGGCCCGAAAGATACTCCGGAGGTACAGGTGTCGGCGGCGGAATTCGTGCTCGAAGGTTTGCACGCGCACAAGCGGATTGGCCGCAATGAAGAACGCGTGTTCACCGCGGGCGAGAAGAAGCCCGAGCGTCCGGAAAAACCTTTCGAGCGCGAGGATCCCCCGTTGCGGGGGAGAAGGCCCTATAACTGAGTAACCAGTTCTCAGTTGTCTGTTGTCAGTTCTCGGTTCTCAGTTAAATACATATTGAATGGAAGCTGTGATTCCGCTCCTCCAGACTGAGAACAGAGGATTGAAAACGGAGAACCGAGAGAATAAGTAGTTCTCAGTTGTTCGGTTGAAGAATACTGGATGGAGTTGCGATTCAGCTGTCCCCAACTGAGATCCGAGAACTGACAACCGAGAACTGCTTCATGAGACGCATTCGCTATAGCAAGTACATTTCCGATCCGGCCGGCGAAATGAGCATGGAGGATCTACTCAGCGCCTTGTCGGACTACCTGCTGCAAAGCGGGTTCCAGAATTATATGTATTACGATTTGCCGGATCGCGAGCAGACACTCGACGACCTGCGGCGCGCCATCGAGCAGGCGCTCATGGAAAGAGACTTGCTGTCCGATGAAATGCGCGAGCGCCTCCAACATATGCAGGCCGAAGGCACGCTCGATGATCTGATCGAGCAGCTTATTGAGCGCATGGAGCAGGAAGACTACATCAGCATCGATGAGCCGCATGATCCGTCGCGGCAATCGAGTGTTGGTGGGCAAGTCGGCGAGGCGCAGTCACAGGCGAAGTTTGAAATCACCGACAAGAGCCTCGATTTTCTCGGCTTCAAAACGTTGCGTGATCTGCTGGGATCGTTGGGAAAGTCTAGCTTCGGTCGTCATGACACGCGAGATCTTGCAACCGGTATCGAGGCCAGTGGCGCGTCTCGTCAATATGAGTTCGGCGATACCCTGAACCTCGACATCACCGCGACTCTGTCGAGCGCCATCCAGCGCGACGGCATGAGCTTGCCACTGAACATCGAGTATTCCGATCTGCAGGTGCATCAGTGCGAGTACCAGTCGTCGTGCGCGACGGTGCTGATGCTGGACTGCTCGCACTCAATGATTCTTTATGGCGAGGATCGGTTCACGCCGGCGAAAAAGGTTGCGATGGCGCTATCGCACTTAATTCGGACGCAATATCCGGGGGATTCTCTGTCTTTGATTCTCTTCCACGATTCGGCGGAAGAGGTGCCATTGTCACAACTGGCGCGGGTGAAGGTCGGGCCTTACTACACCAACACACGGGAAGGCTTGCGATTGGCACAGCGCATCTTGCAACGGCAGCGAAAGGATATGAAGCAGATCGTGATGATTACCGACGGTAAACCATCCGCATTGACCCTGGAAGACGGCCGCACCTACAAGAACGCCTTTGGACTGGATCCGCTGGTGGTAAGCCAGACGCTGGAAGAAGTGGCGAAATGCAAACGCGCCGGCATTCTGATCAACACCTTCATGCTGGCGTCGGATTATGGGCTGGTGCAGTTCGTGCAGAAAGTCACGGAAATGTGCCGCGGCAAAGCCTACTTCACCACACCTTACACGCTAGGGCAGTATCTGCTGATGGATTACATGTCGCGGAAGACTAAGACGATACATTGAAGGATGCCAGCCACAAGGGTGCAGCGCAAAAAGCTGCGTCTCTCCAGGTGACGCTTCTCTAGATCTTGAGCCGCGAGGCATCCGCTTCCGGCGGCTTGGGATTTTCGCCGGTTTCCGCTTTCTTCACTGCCAGTTCCGCTCCCTGGAATCCGATTTTACTGTGGGTTCCGTCACAGAAAGGCTTGTTGACCGAGCCTCCGCAGCGGCACAGAGAGAATGCCGGCTTTCCGGTCAGATCGTATTTGTTGCCCTCGGAATCGACCAGCTCAATCGCTCCCTCAGGAGCTTCCACGCGGTAGGGACCATTTTTCCTGACAGTGATCTTTACTTCAGCCATTCAGCCTCCGTGCACTCGCACCCATCCAACATATCAGCTTGTAGCGATTGGATGTGAATTCTCGCGCTGCGGTCATGCAAGCGGGCCAGTAACAGCAGATTCCTCGCTGCCCTCGGATGACATTTGCGTAAAGAGGACAATTGGATAGAGCGATCCGGAGCGGCGCTATGCCGCCGCCGACTGCGTCTGCAGCAGGTCATGATAGAGCTGCATATAGTCGTCGATCATGCGTTTTGCGGTAAATCGCTCCCGGGCGCGCTGGTAGGCGCGAGAGGCGTAGCCACGACAGAGATCGCGCTGCTGGCTGAGCTGGTGGATCATTCCAGCCAGGCTGTTAGCGTCATTGGCACGGAAGTAGAGGGCGGCGTCGCCCCAAATCTCGCGGAAGCTGGGGATGTCGTTGGCCAATATCGCGCAGCGTGAAAATGCAGCCTCCAGCGGCGCCATGCCGAAGGGCTCATATCGCGAGGTAGCCGCGAAAATGGCGGCGCGGCTATAGAGTGTCCGCAGTTGCGCTTCGGTCTGCGGTCCGCGAATCGCGACGCAAGTGCTATCGGTGCTGAGTTTGACGTCGGCGCGAATGGGAACCTTGGCTGCGGGCGCGGCGGCGTCGGTACCGACGATACAGACCGGAAGTGGATGTGTGTGCTGCGTGAGCAGCGAGACCTGCTTTCCCGCGTCAAGCCAGCGTCCCACGGCAAGCACAGAGTCGTCTTTGCTTACGTAGGGATTGAAATAGATAGGATTACGACCGTTGTAGATGACTCCCTCGCGACGCGCGCGCCCATAGCAGCTGCGAATAGTATCGCGCATCCAGCAAGTCGGAGCGACCACGGCACTTGCGCGGATCAGCCCGCGGGTGACCACCTCGCGATACCAGCGCAGCCATCGGCTATCTTTAGGTCCGTGCCCGTGAACGGCATTCCACCAACTAATCAAATCTCCATGAGCGACTACCACGCGCGGCACATCCACCGGGAGACTTCCGTAACAGAGCTGGTTAAAGTGGAGGAGATCGGGCTTGAGGTCGCGTACCAGGCCGGTGAGATAGGCGAATGATTCTTGCAGATCCAACTGCCCTTCCTGCATCCAGTCCAAACGAAAGGCCGTAGGCCTATAATCCAAGCCGTGCAGGGTCTCCATCCAGGTGTTTTGCTCAGGAAGGGGGATCTCTCCGAGGGTTACCAGCGTGACCCGTACACCGCGGCTGACCAGTCCAGTGACGAGCTCCCGGGTATACGTCCAAATGCCACTTAGGTTGTCGGCCGTAACCAGAACGTGCACGAGAGCCCCTTGATCAGCCGCGCCAGCCGGGGTTTCCCGCGACCAGCGTGCCCGGATATTTTAGTGCGAATCTGTCGGGATTAGAAGGATTATCGCGTCACGAGCTGTGACTCTGGACAGGAAGCAGGCGCTGCGACAGGTTAAGTCCAGCGAAACAAAGGGCTCCTCGCCGCTTAAGGCGGGTTCTTCAACTGCCGCTGAGTTTCGAGGTTACCTCGCGCGCAAGTTCGTAGACTACGCGGATCTTCGATTCTGCGGCTGCGGGCAGGTTTTCCTTTAAGGCCATTTCACAGGAGAGCAGCATCGCCGTGACCGGCCCCTTGAGTTCGCTGCGGAGAGCTTCTTCCGCAGTTCGCCTTGCGACGATGACTTCCCGCTTGCGCCGGGAAAGGGCGGCTCGCAACTCGCGGCTCACTCGCTCGACACTGCTGATGGCGAAATTCACGTGGACGGGGACTGCCGTTCCAAGATGCTGCAGCAGGGTTTCGCTCTCGTCAGGTTCGGCCTCCATCAAGGATTGGTCAATTATCACGGCGGAAAATTCCTCTGTCCGTAGTTGCAGGCCTGCGTGCTGTAGGCTCGAAGCGACCTGCACAGTTTCATTTGAGGCTTTCTCCAGCGCCGTAACGCACTCCTGAGCTCTTAAGGAAGGCGTGATGAGTAGGATCATGATTGCGGTAGATGCACGTCTTTGACCACAAGGGGCGTGATTGAAAGCGCGCTACTTACCGGGGTCGCAGCTCAGATTGCGTTCCACTCCGGGAGCAGGATCGCTGCTCCGTTCATTATTGGGAAGTGTAATCCTTGAGTTTGCGATAGAGCGTAGTCTTGCCAATTCCCAGCAGGCGCGCCGCCGTGAGTTTGTCGCCATTTAGTTGCGCAATGGCGCCGAGGATCGTCTGCTTCTCGAGTTCCGCTATGGGGGTGATTTTGCTGGACGTGTCGCCTAACGCCGATGGTCCGGGACGCACACTGTAAATGGAGCTGGGCAAGTCGCCGACCTGGATCACCGGCCCGCTGGTGAGAGCGCAAGCCCGTTCTAGGCAGTTCTCTAATTCCCGTATGTTGCCGGGCCAGTCATAGGCCAGCATGGCCTTCAGCCCTTCATCACTCAAGGTGCGCTCCAGGCCGGAAGCGCGGGAGAGACGTTCCAGGAAATGGGCGATCAGCAAGGGTATGTCCTGCCGCCGCTCGCGCAAGGCAGGAATTCGCAGGCTAAGCACATTCAGGCGGAAATAAAGATCGCGCCGGAACGTTCCCTGAGACACGCCTTGTTCCAGATCACGGTTGGTTGCCGCCAGGATGCGCACATTGATGGTGATCCGCTTGGTGCTGCCAACCGGCCGAATTTCCTTTTCCTGGATAGCACGCAACAGCTTTGCCTGAAGGTCGACCGGCAATTCCCCGACCTCGTCCAAGAAAACGGTGCCTCCCTCGGCGATCGCAAGCAAGCCGTCTTTGCTCTGCGCGGCGCCGGTAAATGCGCCTTTGACGTGACCAAATAGCTCGCTCTCGATCAGGGTCGGAACCAACGATCCGCAATCTACGGGAATGAAGGGCTTGTCGCGGAACGGTCCCGAGAAATGGATCGAGCGCGCTACCAGCTCCTTGCCGGTTCCGCTCTCACCAAGGATGAGTACGGGATGAGTGCTGTGCGCGGCCTTGGCGATGATGCGGTACAGCCTTTCCATCTCGGGAGCGCGGCCAATGATGCTGCCGAATCCCTGTTTGGACTTCACTTTCTCCCGCAGCATGCGGTTTTCGGTTTTCAGCTTCAGGTGGTTGGCTGCGCGCTCCAGCAGCAGGCGGAGTTCCTCCATGCTGAAGGGCTTGGTAACGTAGTCGTAGGCTCCGCTCTGCATGGCCTGCACGGCCGATTGCACGGTGCCGTATCCGGTGACCACAATGACCACGGCATCGGGACGACGCTGTTTGATCTGTCGTAACGCGTCTAACCCACCCGCGCCGGGCATCTTGAGGTCGAGCAGTACGACATCGATGCTTTGCGCATCCAGCAGACGGTAGGCGTGCTCTGGCGAATCCGCAGCAGAGCTGTTGAAGCCGAGCGACTGCGCCACCTCCCGGCACGCTTCGCGGACAGATTTCTCGTCGTCCACCACGGGCAGGTTAAGAAAATTAGCTCCTTCAATTTGCGCTTGGCTACTCGCGCTGGCTTCACCGGTCATCATGACTGATTCCCTCATCGGGAAGCGTCTCGGTGGGGAATCCGAAAGATCACGCTCCCTAATTGGGAATTCTAGAGGCCGGGATGGAACTTGCTGAAGGACATTCGTCACATTGCAGTGTGACGTAAGGACATACCTGGCAGCTTAGGTGGCAGCAGGACATCACGTCAGCGGCTGCATGCCCCGCTGTGCAATGAATTTCTTTTGGGGAGAACGCGTCGCAGACAGATGGTTCGTACGCGGCAATCAGTTTCAGGACTATCAGTTCCGGCTATCCCTGTAATGGGAGTGGCTCAGTGATGCGGAAGGTAAGCTGTCGCTCAAAGGAAAACTGCACGTCATTCTTGCCGCTGCCGGACATCGCGTCCTCTTCCTCAGGAACCCCGGCTGCGGCGCCGCGGATTGCGCTCGTCTGATGGGAGCGGCCCTTCAGAAACACAGTCGAAGTCTTCACCGAAAGCGACTTTCCGTTGATTGAAATAGCAGTGAGGGTCAGGCGAAGGTAACCCGGATCGCGCAGCTGTCCGGAGCGTTTGGCCGCGACCACTTTTCCGGTAATCGTAGCGCCCCGGGGCGCGAGGGTTTGGCTGTCGACCACGATCGGCTGATCGAGCACGGCAGTAAAGGAATCACCAGAGTGCGATGCTGAGCTAGACACCAGCGACTGCAAACGAACCGTGATCGGTGTTCCTGCGGGAATATCGTGCGGAGTAATCGATTCAGTGGGAGAGATCCCCTTGGGATCGCCGCTACGATCAAAAGGCAGCGGCTGGGCGGTGATCGGTGAATCCGGCAACGAAGGACTGTTGGAAGCCTGTACTGGCTGGCGTGTACAGCCGAGAGCCGAAGCCAACGCCAGCGCTAGAACACCGATACCAACTATTCTCCAGAGCAGCATCACCCTGATCCTCGCGCCTGCGTACCGGGGGTTACAAGTCGCAAGGGATATGCCAATGCATTCCCCAATTGAATCAATGGTCTGGGATCTCAGCCGCGACGGGCGTCGTGTAAGTTTTGGCGGGTAATCGGCCATTTGGGCATTGGATGACTATGGTCATTGACTATGGTACAATCTTTTGCTCATGGAAGAGATTGCGATCTCGAAGTTCAAGGCTACCTGCCTCGCCCTGCTCGAGCAGGTTCGAAAGACCGGGAAACCGATCCTGGTGACCCGTTTTGGTGAACCAATCGCAGAAATAATTCCTCCACCATCGTCCACGGCCAAATCGCGCCGCTTGGGCGCGCTTCGCGGAAGCGCTGAGATCGTGGGCGACATTGTCTCTCCTGCAAATGAGCAGGAGGACTGGGAAGTGCTTCGTTGAGGCGACTGCTTCTCGATACTCACGTCTGGGTGTGGTGCGTGCTCGAACCCGAACGGCTGTCGCGGAGCATGGCTCGAGAGATCGAGGATCCAACGAGTGAATTATGGCTGTCGCCGATTAGCGCGTGGGAGGTGCTGATGCTATCGAGGAAGGGACGATTGAAACTGGGCGAGGCACCTGATGCGTGGATCTCTCGCGCGTGGCAATCGCTTCCTTTCAGAGAAGCACCAATCACCCTTGCGGTGGCGCGTGAAGCTGCACGTCTCCAAGTTCCGTCCCGCGATGCAGCAGATCACTTCCTGGCCGCGACTGCGCAAGTTTTTGAGCTGACGCTGGCGACGGCTGACCAGCAACTCCTGAAGACTCCCGGACTGTCGCTGTTGGCAAACCGTTAGACGGACAAAACCAAAACGGGAGAGCGTCCTGCTAGCCCTCCCGTTTCTCAAAGCTTCTGTGCTGCCGGCCAGCTACTCCGAGGAACCCGATTCAGCCGACGCACTCTCGCCATCGCGCTCCGGTTGAGCAACCACGCCGTCAAATGGCGTCGCCGCCAGGAAGCGTCCGTGCACCACGCTGATGCGGCGCAGCGGATAACCGGAATCGGGCCCACGATGCCAGCTACGTCCGCCATCGCGGCTTTCAAAGATCACGCCAGTGGCCGTGCTGGTCGCGAGCAGCCGCTTGCCGGGGCTGTCGTAAGAAATCGAGCTGATGTTCTTGTCCGGAACGCCGTTGGTAATTTTCTCCCAAGTAGCTCCGTAGTTGGAACTACGGAAGGCGCCTTCCTTTGTGGCAACCAGGATGTTACCTTCCGGCGAGATGGTGACATCGCGAATGGCGGTCACATACTGCAGGAGGGTGCCTTGCTTCCAAGTGGTTCCACCATCGAGTGAGAGCAGAACGTTGTTGCGCGTCGCAGCCGCGATGGTGTCATCGCTCGCCCGGGCCGAGACGAATTCGCTGTTACCCAGCACTGGCCCGCCCGTCCAGGTGTTGCCATCGTTCATGCTGATGTAGATTCCGGAAGTGGTAGCAGCCACCCAACGTCTAGGCGCGATCTCGACGTCGTTCACCCGCGCATCCAGGGTGGAAGTGACGGAACTCTTGGTCGCAACTGAGGTCTTCTTCTTGTTCTTCCCCTTCGCGACAGTGCGTACGGAAACTCTGTCCGTCACCACGGTGTTGATCGCCCGCCAGGTGCTGGCATTGCGGTCGAGCATGAACATGCCGCGATTGGTACCGGCGACGAGCGATCCGTTGCTGGCCTGCTTTAGCGTGAAGACGTCGCGACCGCCAAGACCGGCACTCTTCTGCTGCCAGTTCTGTCCTCCGTCGCGGGAATAGAAGACGCCGCCCTGCTCCTTATCGTTGACCACGCCAACGTAGATCGTTTGCGCGTCACTCTTGTCCGCAATGATCGCGCTGACGTAACGATGCGTGTAGCCGTGATTGGATGCTGCGAATGTCTGCGCACCGTCATCGCTGGCTAGCACGCCGCTGCGATCAGTTGCCAGTAACACGTGGTTCGAATTGCGGGGATCGACCATCACGTCATTGACCACGATTTCCGGATTGCTCACCCGCTTCCAGGTCTTGCCGAGATCCGCCGTCTTCCACAATCCCTCGGTAGTTCCGGCGTAGACGATGTTGGGATTCGTCGGATCCTGTCGCAGCACGCGAGTGCGCCGCGCCGAAAACGGAATACCCTGAATCTTCTGGAACAACTCGCCCGCACTCTGGCTCTTGTAAATGCCAGAGCACGCGCTGGCGAAAACTACGGAGGGATCAGCCGAGCTGACGATGACCGAGAACACGTCGGAGTCATCGACCATGCCTTTGTTTATGCGGTGCCAACTGGCGCCGCCATCGTCGGTCTTCCAGGCCAGGTGCCAGGTTCCCGCGTACACCACGTTCGGATTCTTAGGATCGACAGCGATTGATTCGATGTTCTTAACCTCTGCCTGGTTCGCCGAAGAAATGCGCGTCCAATGGCTGCCGCCATCATTACTGCGATACACTCCGTCGAGCGCGCCCGCGACAATCACTTTGGGATCAGAAACAGCAATAGCCATGGCGCGGACTGACTTGCCGTGCATCTCGGAAAGCGCTTCCCAGTTTTTTCCGCCATCCTGCGAACGGAAAATGTCGCCAGCCTGCTGGTTCAGCACGCTCCAGGCGGCGGCGTACATGCGTTTCGGATTCTGCGGGTCGATGGCGATGTGATCGAGCACGTAATCGTCGTCGCTGCCCAGGTGCGCGAAGCGTGACCAGGAATGTCCGCCGTCATTGGAAACGAACATGGTCCCGGTACTGGTTCCCAGGAAGATGCGATCCGCATTCTGCGGATCGTAAGCGAGGCTGCGCACGTCGCCACCATCAGGGCCCAAAACGGCCCACTGCCTGGCCCAAGAACCGGTGACGCAAAACAACGCGATGGCCGCCAAAATCAGTGAGTTACGAAGAAGACCCCGAATCGCCGCGGAAGTCATAGATTGATTTTGCCCCTAACGGAATAGAGATACCCTGCGGTGGCCAGAGTGCCAGTGTAGCGTGCTTCGGGCAAGTTACCGAAGGGAAGATGAAAAAAGGCCGGTCGAGTGTTTGCTTTCGACCGGCTGTAACTCACAAGTGGTTGAAACTACTGAGCCTTCTTGGCCGGCTTCTTGATGGCCGGGTGATCCGGAATAGGCTTCACCTTCGACTCGTCGACCGGGGTCGTGTCGGGTTCGGTGAAACTCGCGCCCGCCGGTACCACCCAGAAGTCAGCCGTCTTGGTGCCGCCGCTGCCGGTGCGGGTCTCGATCCGGCTAGCGTCGATCCCCTGCTTGGCCTCGCCGCCGGAGAGGTAGGCCTTGGCATTGACCGCGCGTTCGGCAGCCAAGTTCTTGCGCTTCTCCTTAGGATCAGCGTTGCCCACAATCACCATCTTGGCATCAGGTTCATGCTGCAAACGCTGAGCAACGTCATCGAGCACGGCCTTGCACGTGTTATCCACGCGCCAAGGTTTCGCCGGATTAGGGTAATCGCACGAGCTCAGCTTGCTGGCCTGCGCCGGAGGTGCCGGCGGTGGAGGCGGAGCTTCCACGGCGACCTGGGCGGTCGAGGTGGTATTCAAGCCCCTGGCGTCGGTACACGTCGCGCTGACCGTGACCGTACCCGGTTGAGCTCCAGTGGTGTCCAGAGTAGCAGCGTTGCCGGTGCCGGTGACGGCGCCGCCACTGGCCGTCCAGCTGCTCACGTTGACTGAGACATTGTCGGGACTCTTGCAATCACACGTAATGGTCGAAGTACCGCCGACCTGGACTGACGCCGGACTGGCCGTGCAAGACATCGTGGGCGGATTCTTTGGCGGCTCTTTCACGGTGAAGTTGGCGGTGCAGCTTGCCTCGCCATTCTTCTTGATCTTTGGATCGCTTACGTGCGCCGTGACGGTATAGCTGCCGCCTGCGACGCCGTTAGTGTCAATCTGGGCCGTGGTGTCCTTGCCCGTGACCTTGCCGCCGGTGGTGCTCCAGCTATAAGTAAGAGCGTGTTTCGGATTAAAGCCCGTGGCATTTACGGTAGCCATGACTGGCTCCCCGACCATCACTTCGCTGGGCTGTACGGAGCAGCTCGCGGCTGGAGGAGTGCTGGGAGGGAAACCGAAATTCCACACCAGTCCTGTTCGCAGCCGTGCCCCGTTGAAGACCGGCCGGCGAAGGTCGGAGAATTGCGGCCCAGCATTGTCGGAAAAGTGGTGCCGAGCCACTACGTAGTCGGCTTCGAATATCCGCAGGCTCAGATATTTCCACACGTTGAGATCGATGCCGCCCCCCAAGACCGCACCGACTCCATTACTGGCATTCAGCCCTTCCCTGCTGAAACGGTTGTAGCCGACGAGAGTATGGACGAAGAAATTCGCGCCCTCGGACCGGAACATCAGTCGCGGTCCTGCGGAAATAGTTGACTCAACACCAAACTTGTTGAAGTTGGATCCGTAGTCCACCTCGAGTCCAAAGTGCGGATCGAAGTTGTAGGTAAGCGCCGCACCCGCGCCTTGCGGGATATCGGGCAACTTGAGTGCAAGAGGTCGCAACGGGTTGCTGCGTGGCGCAGGGATGGTGGCGCCGGGGCCTAACCATTGATAGCCAGTAAACACGTCAACTTTCGGCACAGGCTGATCCTGCGCCATCGCGACGGCTGACATTAGTAGCATCGCCGAGAATGCCACCAAAATTACGATACGTACACGCCTGCTGCCCTCGGAATAGAGTGCCATGTAATCCTCCGGGAACTGCAATAGAATTCCATGCGCGATACAGCTGGGCCCCGCATGGAATCAAAAGATTGTGAATCGCGCAGCGGATGATTGTACCGCAAAGCGCGTTGCAAGCAAGCTGCGAGCAACTAAGATGTTAATTTCCGTGATCGGGTCAGCAGGAACTCGTTGCCGTCTGTACTCTGGCCGAATCTCAGATTGATACTTGGCATCCAACAACTCGGCACCAAACTCCGCCCGTTGGAAGTCTGCGAACGGCTTGCGGGAAGCGCACAGAGCCTCAATAATGAGTGGCTGAGGGTTAGCTCCGCCCTATGAACCAGGAAAAAGTCCTCATCGTCGAAGACGAAGAAAACGAACGTACCGGTCTGGCAGAGCTGGTTTCCGCGTGGGGCTATCGCGCCGAGACTGCAAGCGACGGCCTGGAAGGCCTAGAGAAGATTTCGACGTGGTCGCCGTCGATTATCGTCACCGACTTGAAGATGCCTCGTATGACCGGGATGGAGTTGCTGGAACGGCTGGCGGGGGATTCTCAAACCGTGGCAGTGATCGTCGTCACGGCGCAGGGCACGATTGACAGCGCGGTGCAAGCCATGCGCATGGGGGCATACGATTACGTTACTAAGCCGATCGACACCAATCGGCTGCGCACCATCCTGCAGAATGCCTCCGCTTTGCTGGGCACACGAGTCGAACTGGAGGTAACGCGGC
>Ga0070697_100003640_pt1 | contig 11839 bp, 9 predicted proteins | sample KBSK1501metaG_FD_65475 | JGI IMG/M metagenome (GOLD analysis project Ga0070697, IMG submission 65475) | Corn, switchgrass and miscanthus rhizosphere microbial communities from Kellogg Biological Station, Michigan, USA - KBS K1-50-1 metaG | ecosystem: Host-associated > Plants > Roots >... | reverse complement strand
CAATTCTCGACCCTTAACGATTCGAATGGCGGCTACGTCGAGCTTCCCTACACGCTCCCTCAGGATTTCACCCTCTTCTTGCTCTTACGGGAGGACTCACCGGAGATTTGGTGCCGAAAGCTCGATTGGATTGCCGGGCACGGTGGCATGGCTCTGGTCGACAGTCACCCCGACTACATGGCCTTGAATGGGTCAGGCCCAAAGAGCGGGGAGTATCCGATCGAGTTTTACCGGGAGTTCTTGGAGTACATTCGCTCAAAATATTCCGGCGAATATTGGCCGGCTCTCCCCAGACAAGTCGCCGCTCACGTGCTACAGAGCAGTGCGCTGTCCCGGAGAGAGACGGAAGCGCCGAGCGTGGCTAGACGGGCCGCGGCCGGAGCGCATCCTGGTTTCGGCAATAGATGGCGGCTTCGGGGCAAACGTGCGGCTGTGCTTTTGTATTCTTATTATCCGGCTGACCCGCGGCCGCGCCGAGCTGCCGAGGCTCTGGCCAAGGAAGGCGTGACCGTCGATTTAATCTGCTTGCGGGAGAATGAGAATGAGCCAACGCGCGAGACAATCAACGGCGTTAGCGTGTTCCGTGTCCGACGGAGACGGTACCGTGGCGACAAGAGAAGGTACGTTAACCAATACGCTGCTTTCATCTTGACCTCTTTCGCTTACCTGACAGTCCGTTCTTTGACGCGAAAATATGACTTCGTGCACGTGCACAACATGCCGGATGTCCTGGTCTTCAGTGCATTGGTTCCGAAGGTGCTGGGCGCCAAGGTTATTTTGGACCTGCATGACCCGATGCCGGAACTCATGCAGACCATTTTTAAGTTGCCGGAGGAAAGTCTGAGTGTGCGCCTTCTTAAGCGGCTCGAGAAATGGAGCCTCGGCTTCGCCGACCTGGTGCTAACGGTCAATTTAGCCTGCAAGAAAATCTATGCGTCCCGCAGTTGTCCGCCTCAGAAGATCGATGTGGTAATGAACTCGCCGGATGACGATATTTTCCGTTTTCGGCCGACGGGATCGATCAGTTCAAATGGAAATGGCAGTGATCCTGCCAGGCCGTTTGTCATTCTATATCATGGCTCGCTGGTCAGCCGAAACGGGTTTGACCTGGCAGTGGATGCTCTCGAAATCGTGAGAAAACGTATCCCTACGGCGAAGCTCACGGTTTGCGGTGAGCGGACTCCTTTTTTCGAAGAGGTTATGGAATCGGCGAAGCGACGAGCGTTGCAGGAGGCCATTCAGCACCTGGGCGCAAGGAACGTCCATCAAATCGTCGAAGCCATTGAGAGTTGCGACGTCGGAATCATTCCCAATCATCGTAATATTTTTACCGAACTAAACACACCGACGCGGATTTTTGAGTACCTGGCTCTGGGCAAGCCCGTCATCGCGCCGCAAGCCAAAGGAATCCAGGATTATTTCGGAGACGAAGACCTCGTCTTCTTTAAGCTGGGAGACGCTGACGATCTGGCCCGGAAAATCGAATTCGCCTATTTCCATCCTCACGACGTCGAGCAGACAGTGAAACGGGGGCAAGAGGTATATCTCGCCCACAAATGGAGTCAGGAGAAATTGAACCTCCTGAATTCCATCAGCGAGCTCCTCTGAGCGCCGAAGCGTTTTGAGGAATGATCGGCGTTCTCGCAGACACTGCCCAAAGTTCGGTTGTCAGCGAGTTCTTCGAATTATTCAAGACACCTTGGGAGTTCTACCGCGAAGGCCCACATTACGACACGCTGATTTGTTCTAATACTGAACCTCCGCGCAGCTCCGCAAAACTGGTTTTGATTTATGGCACCCGGCCGAGATTGTTCGATCGGGAAAACGGAATTGAAATCCGTTCCCAACGTTCAAATTCCGTCATCTCATACAAAGATAAGCGGATTCCGATTTATGGGAATTGTCTCACCTTTGCCGGTCCTGCCACTCACGGTCTCATCGACGAAAGCGATCAAGCATCTGTGGGGCAGGAAATTACTTCCCAGCATCAAACGTTCATACGCATTGGCTTTGAGTTGTTCGGGGAAATTCGCCATTTGCTCACGCGCGGCCAGCCTCCAGCTCATGCCGCAATGCCGACCCTGGAATTGCATATCGCTTTGCTCCGCGACCTGATCACCAGCTGCGCGATCCCGCTAGTTGAAATTCTGCCTCTTCCTTCCGGATATAATTTTATTGTCTGCCTGACCCATGATGTCGATCACTGGGGAATCCGAAATTACAAATTCGATCACACGATGTTCGGATTCCTCTACCGCGCGCTGATCGGTTCTGTAATCAATTTTTGTAGAGGCAGGAAGTCGCTGAGACAGGTTGCGGTCAATTGGATGGCAGCTTTTTCGCTGCCTTTTGTCCATTTGGGGTTGGCGAAAGATTTTTGGAGCGACGTCGATCGCTACCTTGAAATTGAAAAAGGTCTTACTTCTACTTTTTTCTTAATACCAAGCAAAGGGGAACCGGGCCACGGCGCTGGCGGCCGGCAGCCTTCAAGGCGCGCCGCCCGCTACCAGATTTCGGAAATTGTGCCTCAGGTTAACCGTCTGCTCGGCGGGCAGTGTGAGGTCGGTCTCCATGGAATCGACGCATGGCGAGATGGCGCGAAGGGCCGTGCGGAGCTTGAGCGTGTTCGGCAAATAACCGGCCAACCAGAAATCGGCGTGCGCATGCACTGGCTTTTCTTCGACGAAAACTCGGCGGCCACTCTTGATAAAGCCGGATTCTCCTACGATTCGACAGTCGGCTATAATGAGACCGTCGGTTATCGTGCCGGCACCACGCAGGCATTCAGGCCGCTCGAGGTTGGGCGGATGCTCGAATTGCCGATGCACGTCATGGATACGGCTCTATTCTATCCGTCGTACCTCGACTTATCTCCTAAACAAGCCCGGGCGGTGGTGCAACCCCTCATCGAGAATGCGGCGCGCTTCGGCGGTGTCTTAACCGTCAACTGGCATGATCGCAGTCTTGGCCCTGAAAGATTGTGGGGCGATTTCTATGTGGGATTGCTCGAAGACTTGAAGAGCAGAGGCGCGTGGTTTCCAACTGCCTCGCAGGCGGTCTCGTGGTTTAGAAAGCGCCGGTCAGCGGTTATTGAAAGCGTGATTCGCGAGGGCGATTCAGTCCGGGTGAAGGTATCGATCGACCACACTGCCGATTTACCCGGATTAACACTTAGAGTCCACAAACCGCCAGCCCGATCAGATGCCGGTCCCAACCAAACAAAATATCATACCAATCTCGTCGACATCGAATTTAACAATTCTGCCGAGTTTGAAATCTGAATCAGGAAACTGAAATCTGACCTCCCGCCGGAAGCTGGGCCGGAGGGTGTCATCTGATTCTCTTTCTCGCGCTGTTCCCATTCAACGCTTTAACGATTCAATGATTCAAGCCTCTCTCAATGAACGAGCCTGAGTTTCGCACCATCGCTATCGTCGATGTCGAATTCGGGAAGAACGTCACCGTTGTTCAACCGGTGAATCTCTATGGTTGCAAGATCGATGACGACTCTTTCGTCGGTCCGTTCGTCGAAATTCAGAAGGGCGTAAAGATCGGAAAGCGATGCCGTGTCCAATCACATGCCTTTATTTGTGAGCTCGTCACGATCGGGGACGACTGTTTCATCTCGCACGGAGCGATGTTCATCAACGATCTCTTTGTTGATGGACGTCCGGCGTCAAACCGCAGTCTCTGGCGCCCGACCAAGCTTGGCAACGCTGTCAGCATCGGGACTAGCGCGACCATTCTTCCCGTTACGATTTGTGATAAAGTCGTAATCGGCGCCGGCGCGGTGGTGACCAAGGATATTACCGAGCCTGGTGTTTACGTGGGAAATCCCGCCCGGCTCCTGCGTCGGCTCTAGTTCAGAGGACGGATGACCGAGGACAGTGATCAGAGGACAGAGGGCAGATGTTCGGCACGGCGAATCCGTCCTTTGGCGGATCAGAGGGCCGATGACGGGCGTTCCGCTAAATTGTTGTTAGAACGTTAAAACGGAGGCGGGAAGAGAAGACATAGGACAGAGGCAGACATGAAGCAAACTGTGATCGTCGTCGGCCTCGGAGAGGTCGGGAAAGCGTTGATGGAGATTGTTAAGAGCAAGCATCAAACCTTCGGCGTAGATATCAATCTACCCGCATCGGTGTCCCAATGCGACGTCATGCATATTTGCTTCCCGTTCCAGAGCGACAAATTCGTTGGACAAGTGGTGGAATACATTCACCAGTACCGGCCTGCTCTGACCGTAATCAACAGCACGGTGGCTCCTGGGACCACCCGCAGCATTGCGGTTGAATCCGGAACCGCCGTCGTAAACAGCCCGATTCGGGGGAAGCACATCCGCATGCAGGCAGAGATGCTCCATTACGCAAAATTTGTCGGAGCGCTTGACCAGCAGTCAGGACGGCGCGCTGTAGAACATTTCGAGGGGTTGGGGATGAAAACGAAGCTGCTTGGGTCTCCGGAAGCCACGGAAATTGCCAAGCTCACGGAAACCACCTATTTCGGGTTGATGATCGCATGGGCACAGGAGATCGAACGCTATTGTTCGTCGCTGGGCGTCAATTATGACGAAGTCGTGTCGTTCTACGATGAAATTAAATTCTTTCCGCCGGTGAAATATTTTCCGGGCGTGATTGGCGGCCACTGCGTGATGCCCAATATCGACATCCTGCTCCAAAAATTCCCTTCAGACCTTTTGCAGGCCATCGTGCAGTCGAACACTTTGAAGCAGAAAAATCTCGGTTCAGATGGGTCGCGGGTTGCCGATCTATCCCGAGATGAATGAAGAGATGATTGCTTACGTTGTCGGTCAAATTCGCGCCCTCTTTGGCCAACGGGTCAGCACGCCCTCCGCCCTCCGTCTTCTGATCTCAGTCATCAGCCCTCTGTTCTCTGACTTCTGATATCTGACCTCTGTCTTCGTTGTAACGCTTTAACGCTTTAACGAATCGAATGCACCTTCCTCCAATCATAGCGTCGTTGCTCACGGTTGCCTTCATTATCTTCCTTTTCCGGCGAGACATTCGCGAAAAGCCCAACGTAACGGGCGCGCTCTGGCTCCCGCTTATTTGGATGTTGATCATCGGGTCAAGATTCATTTCCCTATGGCTCAACCTTTTCGGTTTCCATTTGGGCGCTGTTACGCTGGAGGAGGGAAGCCCGCTCGACGCTTGTGTGTTCTTCGTGCTGATCGCGGCGGGCCTTTACGTCCTTCACCAGAGGCAAGCCAGTCTTTCGGAGATTGTGCGGAACAATAAATGGCTCACAATATTTCTTCTATATTGTTTCGTTTCCATCGTCTGGTCCGATTTTCCGTTCGTAGCTTTCAAACGATGGCTCAAGATACTTGGTCATCCGATCATGGCCCTCGTCCTCCTTACGGAACCCAATCCTGAAGAAGCACTGACCAGATTGATGAAGAGATGCGCCTACGTCATCGTTCCGGTCTCGATCCTGTTTATTAAGTACTATCCTCAGTGGGGTCGCGGATTCAATGAATGGACTGGAGGGGCTATGAACACGGGTATAACTGACAACAAGAACGCCCTGGGTTACGATTGCCTGATCCTGGGGTTCTTTTTCTGCTGGCATTTGCTGCAAACCTGGCGAACTGAGCGAGGCACCTCCAGGCGAAACGAGCTTCTGTTAACCGTCGGCTTCTTGATCGCAATTTGGTGGCTTTTTTCGATGGCTCAGAGTTCAACTTCTCTGGTGTCGCTGCTGCTCGGCCTGGCGATAATGGCGGCGCTTGGCCTGCGGCTCGTGAACAAGAGGTTGATCGGGACGTATATCGTGGTGGGAATAGTTATCTGTGTCCTGGCAGAAGCGACCTTTGGAATTTCTGGTCGTGTGATTGAGCTTCTAGGCAAAAGCCCGACCCTGACCGATAGGACCGTGCTTTGGGAAGATGTCCTGAAAGTCAAAATCAATCCGATCTTCGGCGCGGGTTTTGAAAGTTTTTGGTTGGGCGAGCGGTTCCAAAAGTTTGCGGAATCGCGCTGGTGGCAGCCCAACCAGGCTCACAACGGCTATCTGGAAACTTATTTGAACCTGGGGCTGGTTGGACTGTTTTTGATGGTCGGCTTGCTCATCGCGACATTCTGGAAGAGCCGTCGGGAACTTTTGAAGAATTTCGAATTTGGCCGGTTTCGGCTGGGCTTTCTTGCCGCCGTCGTCGTTTACAACTGGACCGAGGCCTCCTTTAAAGCGCTGCACCCGATCTGGTTTGTTTTCTACATCATCGCATTGGATTATCGGCAGCCTGAATTCGATTCCTTCCAACGAACGGAAACTATCCGTCCAGAAGAACACGAAAAATTGGTTTATGCAGAGGGCGAGATTGATGGCCGCCGTTCTGATTTCTGACTTCCGTCCTTCTGACCCCCCCGTGCTGACGCCAATGGACATAAGGTATTTAGTTGAGCCAAGTGACTGCCTCCTGGTGACCGGGTCGAACGGTTTTATAGGTTCAAAAGTCGTCGAGACCTTTCTGGAACATGGCTTTGCCAATCTTCGCTGTTTCATTCGACCTTCCAGCGGCTTGGACCGTTTGAAAGAAGTGCTCGGCAGATTTCCAGAAGGCAAAAGTGTAAAACTGATTTGGGGGAATCTCCTTTCGCGGGACGACTGCCGAAGAGCAGCCGATGGTGTTTCAGTCATTTACCATCTGGCCGCCGGAATTGAAAAGTCGTTTGCCGGGGCTTTCATGAATTCAGCGCTGGCCACCCGAAATCTAATCGATGCATTCCTCGAATTTGGGCGACCGAGGCGTTTCGTGAATGTTAGTTCCTTTGCAGTTTACTCGAACTTGAACTTGAAACGCGGCGCTTTGCTTGATGAGACCTGCGCATTGGAGGAGGCGCCGCAGGAAAGATATGACGCTTATGGTTTCGGAAAACTCAAACAGGAGGAATTGGTCAAGGAATATGGCGAAACGCGCGGTCTACCCTACGTGATCCTGCGGCCAGGGGCCGTCTTTGGGCCAGGCAGACAGGACTTGAGCGGTCGGGTTGGGGTGGACACGTTCGGTTTTTTTATCCATGTGGGAGGATCAAATCTCCTGCCATTAACCTTTCTCGATAACTGCGCGGAGGCGATCATTCTGGCAGGTCTGCGGCCCGGTATTGAGGGAGAGATCTTCAATGTTGTGGATGATGAGTTGCTGACCAGCAGCGAATTTCTCCGAGCCTATAAAAAGCGCATGAACCGCTTTTTCTCCGTCCGAATTCCCTATTTTCTTGCTTACGGGTTGTGCCTGCTCTGGGAAAAATATTCGAAATGGTCAAAGGGCCAGGTTCCCCCGGCGTTCAACCGCCGTCGCTGCGCTGCCGAGTGGAAAGGAAACCGCTACTCTAACCAAAAACTTAAGGACAGACTAGGCTGGGAGCCACGAGTACCGATGAGCCAGGCGATGAGAACGTTCCTTGCTCAATTTGAGTCTAATTCTAACCGCTGATAGCGCGGATATGCGCGGATTAGACTGACTTCTGATTTCTGATCTCTGTTCTCTGAACACAATGCTTCGCATAGCGTTAGTCGGCTGCGGCAAGATCGCCGATCAACATGTATTCGCGATTCAGCGCATACCTGATTGCCGCATTGTGGCCCTCTGCGATCGAGAATTGCTCATGGCCAAACAACTGGGCGAACGTTGTGATGTCTCAGAATGTTTTTCAGATTTTCACGAAATGCTGCGAGCGATCACTCCGGATGTCGTTCACATTACGACTCCGCCACAGAGTCATTTTTCGCTAGCTAACCAATGTCTTGAATCGGGCAGTCACGTTTATCTGGAGAAACCTTTCACGGTCACAGCCGCTGAAGCGGAAGCGTTGATCCAATTGGCTTTTAGTCGCGATCTAAAAATCACTGCCGGTCATAATTATCAGTTCACATTGGAGATGTTGAAAATGCGCCAACTCCTGAAGCAAGGATTCCTGGGTGGCAAGCCGCTTCATCTTGAAAGTCATTGGTCTTACGATTTGGGCGACCCAAGTTATGTCGGGCCCGTCCTCGGGAATCGCCGGCATTGGGTGCGCCAATTGCCGGGGCAATTGCTCCACAACGTCATCAGCCACGGCATCGCGAAGCTTGTCGAATTCCTCGATGACGACCTTACGGAAATCGTTGCCAGGGGCGATCAGAGCCCGCGACTGCGAAGCCTCGCTGGAGACGAAATTCTCGATGAGTTACGAGTGCTGATTCGGGACAAAAACGGCACCACGGCATTTTTCTGTTTTTCGACTCAAATGAAAGGCGTAAACGAATTGCGCATTTACGGTCCGGCAAATTCAATGACCGTAGATATTATAACTGGAAGTCTAATCCGAAACGAAAGTCGCTCGTATAAGAGCTACCTCACTTATTTTGTTTCGCCGCTCAAAAACGCTCGTGAGCATCTCGGAAATGCAGGTACCAACATGACCAATTTTTTGCGCAGACGCCTTTATCAGGACTTCGGGATGAAAGAATTGATCGAACGTTTCTATAGCAGCATTCGTCAGAGAGGCGAGCCTCCAATTCCTTATCGGGAAATCATTTTAACCGCCCGCATCATGGACGAAATCTTTGCCCAAATTTACCCTAGCGCGGACAGAAGTCGGATGTCAGAGATCAGACGTGAGAGGACAGGCGCAGAAGCCGGAGTGCGGATTTCGGAATGACGACAGTCGGAGACCGACGCTACGGACCCTTAACCTAAGTCCGAACGTTGTAACCCTTGTAACGCTGTAACCCTTTTAACTTTTTCACCATTGAAATACGTCCTCATTACCCCCGCGAGAAACGAGGAGAGGTTTATTTCCAAGACACTCGACTCTATGGTGGCGCAGACACTGTTGCCCGAGCGTTGGGTCATTGTGGATGATGGTTCCACGGACCACACGGCGGAGATTGTCGAGAGCTACGCCAAGCGCCATCCCTGGATCGAACTGGTTCGCCGAGTGCAGGATCCTGACCGTAATTTTGCTTCGAAAGTTCATGCGGTTAATGCCGGATTACAGCGGGTTAACTCACTTCAGTTCGACATAATGGGGAATCTCGACGCCGATGCTTCCTTCCAACCTGATTACATGGAATTTCTGATGCGGAAGTTTTCCGAAGACCCAGAACTTGGCGTGGCTGGAACGCCTTTCACCCAGAACGGAGATTACGATTCAAGCAAAGATAGCTTCGAAGGGGAAAATTACGTGGCCGGGCCATGTCAGCTTTTCCGATACCGATGTTTCCAGGAGATCGGCGGCTATGTCCCGAACCGTGCTGGAGGGATTGACTGGATTGCGGTGATGACAGCGCGGATGAAGGGATGGAAAGTTCGATCCTTCTCCGAAAAACGATATCATCATCACCGAACGCTGGGCACGGCTGGGAAGGGGGCTTTGTGGGCGCTTTTTTCCTATGGGGAAAAAGACTACTACCTTGGAGGTTCGCCGATCTGGCAATTGTTCCGCGTGGCTTACCGGATGACAAAGAAACCGGTTCTGACAGGCGGCTTTGCCCTGCTCTTTGGTTATTGCTGGGCAGCCGTGCGGCGGACAAAGCGCGCTGTAACCCCGGAGTTGATGCGCTTTCATCGGCGGGAACAGATGAAAAAGCTGAGAGCGATTTTTCGCACTCTTTTAAGCTTCAAGAAGGTGGACAGCTTTCGCCTTGCGCCGACCGAGAGCCATACACGGCCCTGAGAGCGAGATTTGAGCTCATTGGGATTTTCTGCGTTCAGCTGACTCAATCGAGAAAATGATTTCCACCGAAACTAACGCCTCTGAAGGGGATTCGTTCTTCCACGAGTACACGTCGCAGGATGCGATCTTAAAATACACCAAAGCCACTGCCGGGTTCGGAATCAGTTATCTTCTCGATCACGATTATAAGACGGTTTATCTCGAGGCGCTGAACCGTCTGCCTCACCAAGTCAGGCAACAAGGAATTCGCCTGCTGGAATTCGGTTGCGGAGGCGGGATGAATCTTTTGCATCTGATCTCGGTGTTGGGCCGGGAAGGGGTCCAAGTCGAAAGCGCTGTTGGCGCCGATTTCTCTCCAGTCCTCATCGACGCAGCGAGACGTGAAGCGAAGAATTACCTCGAGGATGAAGAGCAGCGCAAAGTCGAATTCCATGTCGCGAAGAACGAAACTCTAATCGACGACCTGTCGGAGTCGATGCGGAGACCGAAGTCTGAGTTGAAAGACTCATTTCACTTCGTTCTTGGCGTAAACACGATCCGCTATTGTCATCGCGCGGGGAAGGAGTGGGATTGCACCCAAGCCATCTTCGATTTGCTCGTGCCCGGAGGAGTGTGCGTTGTCATCGATATGAACGACCGATTTCCCTTGTTTCGGAGCACGTTGAGAAATCGGTTCCGCAAACAGAAAGAGGAAGAGTGTTACCTTCCTTCTTTAGAGGAATACGCGGCACCATTTAGGAAAGTGGGCTTTGAAATGCTGCGAAGAGAACACTTTTGTTGGATTCCGCACTCCGCCGGTGGATTTATGTGCGGACTTCTTGGCCGGATGGCGCCCTTGCTGAATACCGTTGCCAACTCCCGGGCCATGAGATCGTTGGTCGTATCAAGAAAGCCACTAGCGTAAGCACTCCTGTTCGCGCGTAAGAAAATTTTCGCATGAGGGAGAAAGCCATACTATTGAGAGAAGACCGCGGAGTGCCGTTGGAAAACGACAACATAGCCAAACTGCTTCGCTTTTTTGGCGTGCCTTGGCGTGCTCTGACCATAGCCGAGTTTTTTGCTGAGGGTAGCGCAGACCATGAAAGCGCCTCGAAATCTAGGTTGCTTTGCCCGGCAGAAGTTTTCTTGAGATTGATCGGGGAGTTGGAGCGCAGTGCCGACGGTATTCGCCTTTGGCAGGAGCGTGTTCATTCGGCCTTCGTCTATGCGGGCGAAGATTCCAGCGTGCTCCAGAAATTAATCAGGCGCATAACGAGCGACGGGCAGGCATCGCTCCGCGGGATAAATGGGGGCGCTGGCGAGTGGGCCGTATCAGACAATCTTGCTCAGTTCTGTGGCGTCATGAGCGGAACACGAATGCATGCGGCCGCAACCGCTCTTGAAACCGGCCCCGTTTTTGATACGTCGAACAGGAAAATAGCGGGCATTATTTCGACCGCTCACGGCGCAACCTTTGCCAAGGTCGAGTGGCAGGCGGTGCCCATGTTCCTTTCAGCATTTGGCAAGATCATTGATATTGATGCCGGGCTCAGCGCAGGCAATTTTGACGTCCGCGATCATATCCGCTCCGCAGTGCCGGTGGTGCTCTATATTAAATGGGCCTTTGCGGAAACCTGCTGGAATGCGCCAGAAGCAAATGCTTGCCTGGTCATCGACGATCCTCTGCTAAGACGCAGCTATGGTTTCATCAACTTTCAGGAACTCCTGGATCTGATGGAGCGCCACCGGTTTTCGACCAATATCGCATTCATCCCATGGAATTGGCGCAGAAACGATCCGGAAGTAGTCAGATTGTTCAAGGACAACCCGGAAAAATACTCGCTTTCAATTCACGGTTGCGACCATACTGGGGCGGAGTTTGGCAGGCATGATCGAGGCCGCCTTCGCGGCAAGGTCCAGCAGGCCGCCGATCGCATGTCTGATCATGAATCGAAAACGGGACTTCGTCATGAGCGGATCATGGTTTTCCCGCAGGGCGTCTTTTCAGACGCCGCCATTGGCGTGTTGAAGCACTCCAACTTCACTGCCGTGGTAAACACGGAAGTGATTGGCACCGCGCCGCAGGCGACGACGGTCAGAGTCTCCGATGTGTGGGATATCGCAGTGATGGGCTACGGCTCCTTTCCCATCTTTACACGACGATATCCTTCGCAAGGTGT
>Ga0070697_100003637_pt1 | contig 11841 bp, 9 predicted proteins | sample KBSK1501metaG_FD_65475 | JGI IMG/M metagenome (GOLD analysis project Ga0070697, IMG submission 65475) | Corn, switchgrass and miscanthus rhizosphere microbial communities from Kellogg Biological Station, Michigan, USA - KBS K1-50-1 metaG | ecosystem: Host-associated > Plants > Roots >... | reverse complement strand
CTTCTACCCCTATTCTAGCACCTTTCCCGCTTTTTTTCACACGGTCACCTTTCCCTCCCTGCTTCATATGGTCTCAAGCCGCTCCACAGGCCCCATTTCGCACCGCATACTAGTACTAAGAAGTCACATATATCTGTTTGGGCTGCCTGGAGAACATTGCGCTACGAGTTATATGCGCCAGCACCAAATGTGACCTTCATTCCTCTGAATTTTGTGATAGAATTTCAAAAAAGATATGGGTGATCGCGTGGACAATGGAACAACTGACCTGTCAAATGTAGAAAAGTTCGTCGCAAACTATTCCTCACTTACCTATCGCTTCATAGCGCACTCTATAGATGGAGCATTTCAGGTAGCGCGACTCATCCTCGGAGCGCCGCCTGCCTCATGGAAGGAGTATAGTTATGAGACCGTTCATTTTCGCACCGGGAGGGAAGCTGGAACGGTTATAAGCGACTGGCTCTCCAAAGGAGAGATAACTTTCCCTGATCAGCGCTTCCTGCTTCCGCCTCTTCAAACGACTGCATCCTTTCAGCGCCATCCTTCTCACACATCCTTTGGGCTTTTCACGATTCTCAAGCCTTATACATCCTATCGTGTGGCCTTTACTAAGGCAGTTACACAATCGCAAGGGGTGTTTGCCGCTGAAGATGCACCTTTTTTCCTTAGCGAGCAAGAAGCAGAGCGAACTTTACTCTATGACCGTGAATCTACTAATATCCTCTCCGCCAATGATCAATTACCAGAACCTGGAATTGCGCTTTATTTGGAGCAGGACGAGGCATGGCTGGAACACATCCATTTCTCTTCATCCACGCTCAAAATCACTCTCGATGGGACAGACGTATCTAGAGTAAGACTGAAGGTAACAGGAACAGGTGTCCAGGACTACGACGATTATCCTGCAAAGAAGATGATTGCGCTTTCTGCACCTGATGGGCCTCCTGATATTATCAAGATCGCTTTACTCAAGGGGAACACCTGGCTGGATTATTTTTACGATGATCGAAGAAGCAGGTACAATCCATTTATTTCCAGGCACACGAATGTAGTTTTCGATTATCAGGAGCCAGGTGAGGAAATTGCGCGTTTGATCGAGTCTGGAGAGGGAAAAACGATTGAGTTCAAGAGCGAGGAAAGTGGAGATGCTGTCAAGTGGACAAAGACATTTGTTGCCTTCGCCAATACTGATGGTGGATACATCCTCTTTGGAGTGAGCGACGATAGCCGCGTGGTCGGGTTAAACAGAGAACTTGCTAAACATGATGGTTCCATCGAAAAGTTCCGTGACGGTCTCACCGATACCATTGTCAATACCGTTACTCCTATTCCCCCATTCGAGTTTCTTCCTCCCGTAAAAATTGAGGGGAAAGACATTCTGGCTATCAAAGTGTTCAGTGATGATCAAGCACACTCATTGCTCTTTGAGAAAGCCAATCATTTCTACATTCGTAGAGATGCAACTACGCGAGATGCCAATAACTTCGAGATTCAGGAATTAGTGAGGCTAAAAGACGTGAGAAAAGGGATGAAGTCTCAGAGCGGTCTCTTCGCTCCTCACTCTTTTGAATAACGTTACCTTCTTTGTATCATTTTATAGTGGGGATAATTGGTCTATTCCCTGGATTCTGGGTATAATAATCTGCATGAACCCCCTATTCATTCACTTTCGACTTCATCATCGCGCATTCTCAACTCTCTACGCATTTCTGCGGAGCGTTGCTCACTAGCAATTGCTTGATCCATTCGTCTAACAAAGGCTGCCGCAAATTGGCCCGGTATCACGTAAGCTGTCATGAAGCGCAAAGTGGAAACAAGAAGAACGGGAGAAAAGAGCAGAAAGTGCATCACTTCAACTCTCCAAGAGCTTTCTCTCAGGAAATCCTTCTTTTCTGACAAGAAACACGCATCTCACCAAGGGGTCATAACATTTTTTCGTACACGTTTCCCCGCTAAGGCGTACCAGGACGAAAAGAAGCCCGAATCATTCCCGCTAAGCCAAATAGTAGCCTTCTCGTCTCATGAGAGGCGGTTTGATTGACATTCTCCACTGGCCCGTGATAAGAAAGGCAGAGGTATTCTGTCTTTGTGGAGAATGTTGTGCCTTTTACTTCAAGAACACCGACCTATTTGACCCCGGAACAGCGTCACGCACTGATACAGATCCCGGCTGATCTGTCTGATCGTGAAATCGCACGTCACTACACTTTCTCTCGAGATGATCTCGACCTGATTAACCAGCGGAGACGTCATCATAACCGACTTGGCTTTGCTGTTCAGCTTGCCGTTTTGCGCTTTCCTGGACGGCCCTGGAAGGATCTCGCAGGCATCCCTTCTCGCATCCTTCTGGCAATTGCGGATCAAGTACAGGTACCTGCTTCCGCTTTTGCTCTCTATGGAAAGCGAGACAACACCTTGTATGAGCACCTGGACGAGATCCGGCACACATACAAGTTCCGTGAGTGCGGATGGCGAGAGTACCTGTGGCTCGCCGGCGAACTGCTTCCTCTGGCGATGGAAAGCGACCGCCCCGTTCCGTTAATTGAGCAGGCGCTAGAACTGCTGCGCACCAAGGACATTATTGCCCCTGTATTGACTCATCTGGAGAGGCTCGTTTGGATCGTACTCAAAGCTGCGGAGAAGCGCTTATTTCGCGTGCTCACTGCTCCTCTTACACTGGAACATCGCAGCAGACTCGATGGATTGTTACATGCAGATGCCGGACGACGAGGAACTGCGCGTTTAATCTGGCTGCGGGAGCCTCCTGGCGTGACTTCCACGAAAAGCGTGAAACAGATTGTGGAACGTTTGCTGTTTCTGCGTGGACTCGATCTCCCGACACTTCCGCAGACGCTGCATCAGAATAGAGTCTTACAATTGGCCCGCAAATGTACCAAATACCAGCCACAGCCGCTGCTGAAATTCAAAGCAGAACGACGGCATGCCCTGCTCATGGCTCACCTGTTTGAGTTATCGCAGGATTTGACCGATCAAGCACTGGATCAATTTGATCGGTTGCTCGGAGAGCTGATGAGGAAGGGAGAACGACGACAGGAGAAACATTTTCGTCTCAATGCTCGCGCACTCAATAGCCATCTTGCCGTGTTGACGAAGGCGACGGAGGCTTTTTTAGTCGCTAGGACGGAAGGGGACGATCCAGTCACAGCGGTGCTCGCGAAGGTTTCGGAAACACAGCTTCAAACCACCGTTGATTCCGCAAAGCGCCTGCTCCGACCAGAAAATCTGGATTCGCTGGATCTCATCGAGTCCCGCTATATCCCGATGCGGCTGAGTCTGCTCTCCCTCTATCAGGCACTCGACTTTCAGCCAGTACGCAAGAGTGAGCCAGCACTTCAGGCTCTGGAATATGTCTCGCAGTTAGCGAAGCGCCGCAAGCGTGTGACCGCCCGCGAACAGAACGTAGGCAAGGTCAAGATGACCGCGCCGCTGGGACACCTGACCGAGCGGTGGCGCAAGCATGCGCTCACAGACAACGAGATCGCTCCAAACTATTATGAGGCGGCAGCTTTTGAAGCGCTCAAAGGACGTGTACGATCAGGAGATATCGCAGTGGATGGAAGCCGACGCTATCGGGCCTTTGAGGGCTATCTTTTACCGGCACCACACTTTGAACAACTCGCAAGCGCGAACCAAACCAGGCTGGCAGTGACCGAGACGGCAGAAGCCTATCTGATAGCCAAGCAGCAAGAGATCACCAAGAAACTGGAGGCGCTGCAGGAGAGTATTGGCAAGGTCGAAGGGAGTCTGTGCTTGGATGACAAAGGCAAGTTGCATCTGCCAGCGCTGGAGAAAGAGATTCCTGCTGAGGTGGAGCGGTTGAGGCTCCGTGTCTACGATATGCTTCCTCAGATCACGCTTCCTGATCTCCTCCTCGAATTGGATAATTGGACGGGGTTTCTGCGGCCCCTGACTCACCTGACCAGCGGTGATGCTCCAGTAGGCGATGAGAAACTGGTCATCGTCGCCGCGCTCATGGGTATGGGCATGAATCTTGGATTGACCATTTCCTCCAAAGTTCCATGTTTTCTTGACTTGGGATAAACTCACCCTCAAACCTGCGATAGATTCCTCCTCATCGACTTGGTGGCGGTGGTGTTTTTGCTAATAATGACCCGGCTCTCCCCCACATTAAGTGTGCCTGCTTGCTTACAATCTGCTTCCCTGTGCCAACGGTCTTCTTTGAAGAGGGATGGTCTGTCCAACACCTCTGAAAAGCAGGTGCCAAGAAGAGCACATCAGATCAAGGCTGATCAAGTCGTTCGTCATGAAAGCCTGGGGAGACCACTTTAGGAATCCTCTCACCGAAAAATGCATCCCCTCGTCGTCTTACCCATGAGTAACCGGATTTGGTATCAATTCCGAAAGCCGCTGAAGTCTGGCCGTTCGTAACGGTTTTCGTAACGATTAGCAGACGTTTCCCCAGTACACTGGCAGGTAGAGCTGTTTCTGTAGCTCGAACAAGGAGTGAAGACGAGATTACATTTGCTCAACGAGGAGGACGAAAATCATGAAGACCTCAATGGATGTGACACGCCCACCTGCCCGCGGGCGCGATAAATCGGGCCCCTACGCCCTCGGCAAGCTGACGGTGGCTGCGGTGATTGGGCTGCCGCTTCTCCTTTTCACCAACGTTGTCGTAAACGGGCTGAACCTGATGAATGTGCTGTTCGCTGGGATCGCCCTCATCCTCGCCGCTATCGTCATCGCGATCATCGTGGCGACCCGCTGGCGGTGGGCACCCCTGCTCGGTACCCTGTTGTATGGCATCATGTTCGCCTTGTTCATCCCCATCATGCCGTATGCACTCAGCCATCCCAACGAGACCTACTTGTTTGCCCTCAACGTGGTCTTGCTCGCGCTGGCTGTCGTTGGGATAGGAGCTGGCATTGGGGCGACCATCCAGAACTACCGCAAAGGCGAGGGAGAGCTGCGTGCTCCGCGCTGGCTGGGCGTGTCACTGAGTGGACTTGCTGGTCTCGTGGCCGGCATGCTCATCGTCTCGCTGATCGTCGCGGCGAATCCACAAACCAGTGCGGCAAGCACCAACCCGAACGGAGAGCCAGTGGTCCATATGGCGGCGGATCATTTTGTGCAGAACGTCGTCCTGGTTCCCAAGGGTTCGAAACTGCTGATTGTTGATGACGGTTCGATTGAGCACGTGCTGCAAAATGGGAGATGGGACACCAATGGCACCCCCCATGCGGGAGCCGAGCCGGGAGCACCGACCCTTGGCAACGTCGATATCACAGGAGGGTCGCGGGAGGTCGGGCCATTTGCCATCGCGGGCGTCTACCACATCTATTGTACGCTTCACCAGGGCATGAATCTGACGATTGTGGTGCAATGAAGGAGCTTCCTCCGGAAATGACTGAGAGCCGTGAACAGCACAGTTACACACGCTTGCAGGGACGCTGGCTCCTGCTCGCACGAGTCGGCTGGGTTGCCCTGGTCGTTCTCACCCTGGCGATCTTCTTCGCCAGCCTCCCGGTGTATGTGGCACTGCTGCAAACTCCCTGTGCCGGGATTGCATGCAGAAACGAGGCGTTACTGACTCCTGAGCAAGCAAGTGTGCTCAAAGAGACGGGTCTGTTTCCAGGTGTCTACGCAGCGTACACCGTTGCCTTCACCATTGCTACGATGGTCGTGTATTTCATGGTCAGCACAGTGATCGTCTGGCGCAGGTCTGAGGACCGCATGGCGCTCATTGTCGCGCTCCTGCTCGTGACTCTTGGCTCGAGCAGGGCGACAAGCGTCATCCAGGCGAGTTCCTCCCCCTGGCAGGTGCCCAACGCGTTTCTGTTCTTCCTTGGTCAAGCCTTGCTTGTGCTCGTCTTCCTCCTGTTTCCCAGCGGGCGGTTCGTGCCCAGCTTCACGCGCTGGACACTCGTCATCTATCTCGCAGTGCTCGTCCCTTTCACCTTCTTCCCAAATGTCCCCTTTCTGCTGAATCTCCCCGCTCTTTGGCTTTACTATCTCACATCTCTCGGCGAACTCACGATCCTTGCAATCGTCCAACTGTACCGCTATCGGCGTGTCTCTAGCTCAATGCAACGTCAGCAGACCAAATGGGTGGCTTATGGTATCGCTGCGCTGTGTATCGCTGTCGTTGTTGGGTATGGGCTACTGTTCTTTCCAGCGCTAGATTCGCCCAGCTCACTCTATCCGTTGGCTTTGGATATGGTCATTGGCTTCCTGGGGCTCTTGATTCCACTCTCCTTTGGGTTTGCCATGCTGCGCGCTCGGCTGTGGGACATCGATGTGCTCATCAATCGCACACTGGTGTATGGCACCCTCACGGTCACCATGACGGGGATCTTAGCGCTCGTGTACCTGGGCAGCATCATTGCCTTCCAAGCCCTCTTTCGCGGGCTCTTCCAGCAGGCCTCTGATGTGGCGATTGTCGTCTCCACCCTTGTCATATATGCCCTCTTCCACCCTGTGCACACGCGTATCCAGGCGCTCATTGATCGCCGCTTCTACCGGCGCAAATACGATGCAGCAAAGGTCGTGGCAGCTTTTAGCGCCACCTTGCGCCAGGAAGTGGACCTGGACCAACTGCGCGAGCACTTGCTGGCCGTGGTGCAGGAGACCATGCAGCCGGCGCATGTCTCACTCTGGCTGCGTCCACCTGAACCAGCCAGCAACAAGCAGGCGACTTGGAGCAGCACTCCTCCTGCCCCTAAAGATGGGGAAGAACATTAGCTGGCATGCAGCCCACCTAGTCGAAGCAAGCAGACACACTTAAATTGATGTTGGTGGCGAATTGCAAAACCGAGCACGGATTTCAGCTTTCATCTGTTCGTTCCAGGCACAATTTGTGAATTCGCCACCAACATCAAATTGACGGAGAGCCGTCTGTTCATTAGCGAAAACACGGTGGAAAATCCTGCCCTGGTGAGAGGGTTTCTTCTTGCTGGGGTTGGCCTGGGACTTGTGGATGAACAAGTACTCGCTGAGCCCAGGTATAGGCGAACGCTTGCTGCTCTTCCCACCCATGCCATCGCAACACACCACTCCCGGCCTGGTCAGTAAAAATCACACCAGACGTTTTTCTGAGTGTGTTGGGGGTACATACCATGCCTAAGACGCGGAGCGATGCTCTACGGACAATGCTTTTAATGAACGTGCCAGAGACGGGAGTATTGTGACGCGACGAAAAAGGGGAGAGAAGAAGATACCTGTTGCTGGTATTTTCCAGACGTCCTTGCCGATCGTTTTCAAATCGGGACAGAAGAGGTCTGAGCCAGGAGAGTGCCGCCTCCGCAAAAGGAATGTGTGTATCAGGGCGCCCTCGTGAATGAGAGCCACGGGAGGCTGATGGACGGGGAAGATCCACTCCATAGGTCTCTGATAATGTCGTTACCCACATTCCACTTTCAAGCACATACATTCCTGGGATTTCCGCATGGCGCAATTCCCAGACAGAAAATGCATGAAAGATAATGAGGTAAAGGACCAGAGCTTCAACCGGATCGGCTTCAGGATCAACCAAAGAGGCACACAACTGTTCAATTAGCTCAGGTGTGTAATGGCGAATGGTTGGGGATTCGGCGGGAAGCTTTCGTTGAACGGGATTCATGAATGACACACGAGTCAATTTGGTCCAGTCAAAAAACACTCGCAAGATAGCACGATGGCGGCGCACCGTATTTTGTGCTAGCCGTTTCACCTGGACAAGTGTATGGAGAGCGTGACAATGCTCACAGATGCGTGGGGCCTGACGGTGAAAGGTATCGAATGGCATTGAATCCTGGCATCGAGTACATCGCCATTGCCAGTAAAGTACGAGTAAATAATCGTTGATGAGTGTTGGCTGCACCTGGTCAGGAGCTGTCACGCCTCGCTGCTCACACCAGAACCAAAAGAGGCTGAGAATCTCCACATGTCTACGTATGCTTTCGTTGGTCAGCAGTCGCTCTTGGAGCCAGATGACATAGCGTTCCAAAAGAGGTTGGATGAAGTCTGGAGCTGTTTGGATGCGTAAGCGTGCATTTCGTTTTTCCAAATAGTCCTCTCTTTTTTCAAGCTTGCCTTGTGCAGCCAGAAGATTGCCTAGCTCAAGGAAACGGTGGCGTGCATCGGCCCAGATATCCTGCTTTTGCCCACGGGGAAGAGGAAGAGCTTCTTCAATGACCTCCCAGGTCAATGGCTCTTGAAACTCATGTGTTTGGAGGAAGCGGCCAAACGTGCGAAAGTGTTGGTTTGTTTCTGCATCAACTGTCTCCCAGTCAATCTTCTGGGCCAAAGTATGGAAGAGTATCACATTGTAGGGATACGGAGAGGTAAAAGAGGTGACATACGACTTAAGCACTTGCGGGGCACGTCGTTTTTGATCGCAGTGCATGCAGAGATTGGCGGCTTTCCTGTAGATGACCTTGTATTTTTGGCATCCTGCACAGAGATGTCGCCCATTGCGTTCTGCCCGCCAACAGCGCTCACAGATCCATCTGCCGAACAGGACGGAGGAACACAGCCGACCACACACCGAGCAGGGAACGCCTCGTGGCTTGAGCTGACTCCGGTGCTTTTGACGGAGATAGACATGGCATGCCTCGCAGACTCCCAGTTCCTGGTCGAAAATAACCTTGACTTGAGAACAGCGAGCACATGGTGCGAGCGGACGAGCAAGCAAACGTGAGCAGTGTGGACAAAGGCCCGTCTCTTTTTCCAGGTGATGGCTCATCCGATGACAATGAGCGCAGCTGGCACTTGGCTCTTTGCGGTAACAGGTCACGCAAATGTCCCGACCTTTCATGCCGCAAGGGCCATAACGCCCGCACAGTTGGCAAGTGACATAGCGTAACCGACTCTTGCTCGGTGGAGACAGAAGTTGTTGTGCTAAAGAGGAAGAAGTATCCGCAAAGGTCTGCTTTTGTTCATGCGAGAGGCGTTTGAGTTCGTGTTCTGCTCGAATGGCTTCTCCTCTGCTGGAGAAACGCCATGATGCCTCAAGCGTGAGCGGACGATGGGTTTTGGTAAAACGTCCACCCCTTCCGGCATTGTGCTCGGCCAGGCGGGCTTCTACATTCCTTGCATGCCCAACATAGAAGGTGCCATTGGCACAGCGGGCAAGGTAAACAAAATACACCTCTGGAGTGAAGTCGCGTTTTGCTACCATGGTCCTCTCCTCAAGATTCTGGACTCTCCTTGTGCAGATATCGACGAGGATCAGGAAAATCGTTATCGGGTGAAGGAGGGGCCACTGGTTTGTTTCCATAGAGACGTCTGGGTGACGAACCTGCAACAGAGCGTTTTTTCTGTTGGGATTGTGTACTGTGCGTGATGTTGCAGAAGTCGCATAGATTGCATTCCAACGCATCACAAAGGACCTGAATCGTTTGGATGCGAAGAGCGCTTGGCTTGCTGTTCATCAGGGTAGAAACAGCCTGAATAGAAAGTTGAACTCCAGTCCGCTCTAGGATCAGAGCTTGGAGTTGAGAAGGCTTGTAGATATCTCGCTCGACAGCTAGCCACTTTCTTAGATTCCACTCGAATGACATCATGATTCTCCTTGTAGGCTGGCGTGCTTCATCAACTGTTGGGCAATACGATTGAGTGATTGATCGTAATACGCCCGTGTATGTTTGACGTAATGATGCAGGGTAGAAGGATTGAGATGCCCAAGCATTTCCATCAGGAGCCACACTTGTTCGGGATACTGTTCCAGGAAATTGGTGGCAAACGATTTTCGTAAGCTATGCCATCCCATCCTCGCTGGCAGCTCCAAGCCTGCTTTTCGCGCTGCTTTGACTACCACCGAGAGGTGATACCACGCATCTTTGTAGGTGATTCGTTCTCCACTTTCAGTGAGGAACAGCGCAGCATTCGTATGAGCATTGGGGAAAGCTGGCCGGATATAGGTTTCGTAATAGCGAAGCGTATCTTGAGCAAAGGGAGTGAAAATGGTTTTTCTCACCCGTTTTCCTGATCCCTTCGCGGCTTTTCCATAGCGCGTTTGAAGGCAATTTTGCTCATAGAAAAGGTCACGGTGCGGAAAAAGAGCATCGAGGTGACAGATTTCGTCAGCGCGGAGACCGCTTTCCCCTGCTACCACAATCATTGTATAGGTCCGAGACGCAGGATACTTCTTTTGATTCTGGCTACGGTAGTGGGTGCGAACAAAATCGTAGAAATCGAAGAGATGCTCTCCTGTAAGCACGAAGCCTTCCTCGTCTTGATCGAGCACATGGACGGGGTAATCGTATTCGAGAACAGGCTGCTCAATGCGTCCATATTTAGCAACAATGGATTGAATCTCGCTACCAGGAATGTAGGGATATTCCAGAACATATTCAAAGAAGCGGCGCAAAGACCCAAGATATCTCTGGACGGTAGAGGGCTTGAGTCCGGTTTCAACAAGTCCTTTACTAAACCCAATGATGTGCTGGCGCCCCACCACAGGCTGCATTGCTTCCCAGAGAAGCAGCTGCCGTTCTCCTCCTGGACAGGTTGCATCTGGAAGCATAAAGCCCTGAAACCAACCAGTCAGAAAACGTTGATCAAACTCAAGGGTGTTCTCACTGTGGTTTCGTGTCACATGGGTATCAAGAAACCCTTGGAGAATAGCTTGATGGTCAGCAAGTTTCTCAGTAAACGGTACAGTTGCTGGAGGTGAGGAACCTGCGTGGATGACGGTAAGTTGCGGACGACTCATGATCGCTCTCCCTAGCCGATGAGACAACAACTACCAGATATCTTACCATATTCAAGTTTCTCTTGTCAATGCTATGCAGAAACCTGCTATTCACACACAAAAACGGGGGAAAACAGGGGAAACTTTCAGATCAGAAACATGAGATTTTCCCAGTAAGATGGAACAATCTTGCCCCTATACCTATCGTCAACTGTCCTGGTCGGTAGATTGGCATATTCGTGAAGAGACGCTGCTCGCATCGCAGGCCTGTTTGGATAACTTTGTCCTCGCGGCCTCGCTCTCACATGCCTGGGGTGACGGAACCACCTCATCTTCTGATGGCATGCGTATGCATGTCGGAGTGAAAGCAGCGAACGCAGAGTACAATGCCAAGTAATTTGGCGTCGGGCGGGGTACAAACATCTATGTCCACGCCGCAGACATCTGGATGCCTTTTGGCAAGCCGCAGGTAATTGGGACAAACGAGGAGGCGCTGTATGTGATCGACGCCCTGTGCCACCATGAGAGTGACTTGCATATTCGTGAGCATTACACCGATACTGGAGGCAGTACTGAGCAGGTGTTTGCCCTAGCAACATTGCTTGGTTTCCGCTTTGCCCCGCGCATCAGCGACGCCCTTGCGAAGAAACTGTATGTGCTCGATGCTGTGGAACCATCTGAACCGCTCAAGACGTTGCTCTTTGAGCAAGTCAACAAGAAGCTCATCATGGAACAATGGGATGAAATGCAGCGCGTCGCTTCCTCGATTCGTCATGCCCACGCGATGCGCAACGAGATGGAGAATGTGCCGAAAAAGAGCCTATCAAGCAGCATGCACAAGGGATTCTCCATGCGCATCTCGTTGCCTCTCCCGTAGGATGTAGGTCTAAAAAAGCAAAGCGTGTCCTACTTATGGTTGACGAGGGTTTCTGATGAGACACCTCGCCGTAACATGCTGGCTCTTCCCAACTTTTGATGAATTAAATGGATGAGATTATTTTGTTGCTCTCAGAGAGGTGGAGCGGGTATACTTGAGAGTCTCAGAGAAAGTGGTCCCCTAAGAGAAAGAGTCTGCGATGGCCCGCAAGAAAAGCCCAACCTTATTACCCGATACCTCTTGTTTACAGTTAGTTCGTCTGGAAGCCGATGAGCAGTCACTCATTGCCATCGTGGAGACAACCTCGTCA
>Ga0070697_100003636_pt1 | contig 11843 bp, 10 predicted proteins | sample KBSK1501metaG_FD_65475 | JGI IMG/M metagenome (GOLD analysis project Ga0070697, IMG submission 65475) | Corn, switchgrass and miscanthus rhizosphere microbial communities from Kellogg Biological Station, Michigan, USA - KBS K1-50-1 metaG | ecosystem: Host-associated > Plants > Roots >... | reverse complement strand
CCTTGTTTGACCGTGACCAGCTACCAGCTCGCTCGACCCTCTCGCGCTTTTTGACGGCTCTGGGACAGGAGCCAGTCGAAGCGCTGCGCTCCCTGTTTCTTGACGATCTGCTCAGCCGCCCGCTCTCGAATGAGAGGCAAACAGGCGGCCTGGCGGATCGAGAGGGCTTCGAGTGGGTGGTCTTCGATATCGATGGCACGCGTGAAGCCGCGCGCCAACGCGCCCTACCCCAGGCAGAAGAGCTACCACCTGCCTTTCGCCGATTGGATAAAGTCTGTGCTGCTGGCTACGCGGGGCGCAAGCGAGGGGAAGTTGTCCGGACCCGCACTGTTGTCAGTCAGGCCCACAGCTACCAGTGGCTCGGCTCGTTTGGCAACCGCGGCAACGGGCTCTATCGGGCGGAACTGCGTCAGGCCCTCGGGACCATCGGTCGCTACCTCGCTGTGCACCAGCTTCCACAGGAGCGAGCCTTGCTCCGGCTCGATGGGCAATATGGCATCGGGGCCGTGCTGGCGGATCTGGCTGGCTTCTCGTTCGTGATGCGTGGCAAAGAGTATTCCGTACTGGATCATCCTCTCGTCCAGGCGCGTCTGCACCTGCCCCCAGATCAGCTCCAGCATCGTCCTGAAAGCCAGCTCGTGCGCAGCCTTTACGACTGCCCTGATGTGCCTGTGGGGCCTGCGGGCGTGCAGTGTCGCGTGGTGGTTGCGACCCATCCAGCCAGCAAACAGAAGAGTCGGGTCGGCGTCACGCGTTCAGGCATCGTCTACGAGCTCTTCTTCACCGATTTGCCACCACAAGCGTTTACCGTCTCCGATGTCGTCGAGTTGTACCTGCATCGCGGCGCCTTTGAACCTGCTCTTGCAGATGAGGATGTCGAACAAGACCCGGATCGCTGGTGTAGTCAGTCGCCCTCTGGTCAGGAGTGCTGGCAGGTCGTTTCACAATGGGTATGGAACCTGCGTCTGGAACTGGGACATCAGATTGAGCCAACCCCCATGCGCACGACCGAGTTTGCTCCTGCCATCGCGCCTGTCAAGGAACAGACTGCCGACTTGCCTGCTCCCGCGTCTGGCTATGGCCCACCCACCACCGCCACCTCCTGGAAAGCTGGCCGCTTTTCAGGAAAGGACTTTGCCCTCCAGCCCGACGGGACACTGAGGTGTCCCGCAGGCAAGACGCTGCACCCGACCGAGCAGCGCACCGAGCACGATGGCTCTCTTCGGGTGCTCTACGCCGCCAGGATTGGAGACTGTCGGGCCTGTCCCTTGCGCGAGCAGTGTCAGTGGCACGGACGAGAGACGACAAAGCCCCGCCGGGTCAGTCTGCTGCTGCATCCACTTTCGGTGGGCTCTGCGCCTCTGTTCTGGCGGGATTGGAGCCGCAGAGAGCACAGGCACGCCTGTATGCAACTGCTGCGCCGCCAACGGGTCGACATAACGTTGGAGCAGGACCTGCCGCCGCCAGTACCATCGCCGCCCCTCTTCTCTCGTGCGCAGCGGGCGCATTACCGTCTCTCTTTTGCTGAGCGGTTGGCACGCAATGCCCGCGCCCCCACCGCTGGCCGGATCACGATCCAGCTTTTCGGCGTGCCTGATGCCTTCTCCATCTTCCTCGGCCTGCCCACCCAGCTGTAGCATCTCCTCGCTTAGACGAGAGGGGGTTTTCCTCGGAAAGGCGTGCTTCTCCGAGCGGGTGCATATGCCTGCCTGGCCTCACTTTGCCTCGATTGCCTTCATCTGCTGCTCGTTTTGCTCCATCTCCCTCTGTGGCCGTCATCTCTCAGATAGCAAATTCCAGCTCTGCGAGCTTTTCTCTCCCTCACCCAGCGATAAGCTCTTCCTCAATCTCGTTGCGCAATTCGTGGGTCTGGCGATGCAGGACTTGGTCGGGATGCGGCGTATTCTGTTGGCACGTGGAACACTCACACTGATGAACCGCTGGTGCTGACATGGACTTCTCCCAGGAAAAATTGGTGGTGAATGCTTCCCTCTTTTACACCTTGCTCCTCATTTAGGATTGAGTGCGTTGATGATACCCGGAAAGTTATTTTTTAACAAGCCCTAAGGGGAAGGATGAGGGCGTTACGTTCTCAAGAAGGTGCTCCCCCTTGACATAGTCGCCTATCGGCTGATGGGTTCCTTTTGAGCCGACCTCCGCCTTGCCTCGAGTTCGCAAGGATGCTTGCTGAGCCGGTAGCTCCCACGCATTCGCCCGGTGCCCCTCGTAGAGAAGTTCATCGCGGCAATGGGAACTCTCCTCTTGCCACCGGGCGTACCAGTAATACCGGACAGGGGGCATGGTCCAGTACGAAGCGTGCCACGTGGCCGACGGATTTGGGGCCGATGCCGGGATTGCCGTCGTAGACGGTGCGCGGGCAGATGAGGACCAGGTCGGCGCTCCATTCGGCGGCAGCATTCACAATCTCGCGTTCTGGGCGGCCTGCGCGCTGGATGCGTTCCGCGCCGGGGAACGCGCGCTCGCCTTCCTCGAGGATATCCTGCGCAGACATGTCCTCGGCCTGGCGCATTTGCTCGCGGCGCGCAGGCGGCAGGCCGGGTGGCCGCAGGAAGCGCTCGCGCTGGCGCTCCATCTCGCCGTGCGGGCCGGTGTCGGTGACGTAGATCAGGCCAATCACCAGGTTGTCGGGACGCAGGAAGGTTGAGAGAGCGTTCTTCATCATTGCAACGTTTTTGCCGTCCAGGCAGCAGAGCACTTTCATAGGTTGCCTCCTAGCGTAACAAGAGCCAGATCGTCAGCGCGCCACATACTAGCATGGGCGGCGTGACGATCACTCCCACTTTGAAGTAGTCCAGGCCGGACACCTCAATATTACGACGGCGCAGGATTAAGAGCCAGAGGACAGTAGCCAGCGACCCGACGGTGGTCAGGTTGGGGCCGAGATCGCAGCCGAAGATGGTCGCGGCGATAAAGCCCAGGCGCGTCGCGGTCGGGGCATGCTGCACACTATGGAGAGCGGATGTCAGCACGACCGCCATTGGAACATTATTGATGAGGTTAGTGCCAAGCGCCGCGCCCGCCGTGCCAACCATCACTGCACCGAAACTGCTCCCACCGGAGAGGTGCAGCAGTAGCTGGCCGAACAGAGTTGTCAGATTGGTCAGCTCGACGGCACGCACGAGAATGAACATACCGGCGATGAAGCCGAAGATCGACCAGGAAATGTGTTTGCCCGTTTCGCGTATCTTCGTCTGCTTCCAGGCCAGCGCCCCAACCAGCAAAAGCGCGGCACCAGAAACTGCCACAATCGAGAGGGGAAACTGGAAGGCGGAGGCGATGATGTGGGCAGCGGCCACGAGCAGCAGCACGATGCAGGTGTAGCGAAAGTAGGCCGGGTGCTGGATGGCAGCAGAGGCCGAGGACAACCGTTTGCGGTCGAAGCTCCCACGCAGTTGTCGCCGGTAAAGCAGGAAGAAGACACCGATATTGATGCTGATGACCACCAGCGCAGGCAGCAAGAGCAGGCGTAGATAGGTCCAGAGGTCGAGGCGGAAGGTGGCGAGAACGATGATGTTGATCGGATTGCTCACCGGCAGTAAGAACGAGGCAGTGTCGGCGATGAAGGTGCAGGCGAACATGAAGGGCAGCACGGGCAGGCGCAGGCGCGTCACCAGGGTATATACGATGGGCGTCAGAATGAGCGCGGTGGCATCATTGGAGAGGATCATCGAGATCAGGCAGCCAGCAGGAAGGTATTGAGCAGCAAACGGCGCGAACTGCCGCCAGAGAGACCGGCAGCTTTAGCCGCCAGCCAGTCAAAGAGGCCCGCCGCGTCTACCATGGCAGAGAGCGTCATCATCCCCAGGAAGAAGAAAAAGATGTTCCAATCGTTCAGCAGGACGAACAGGGCATCAAGTGGCGCAATTAGCCCAAGCAGGAGCAGCAGGACAGCGCTGGCCAGCGCAATCCTAGCTTCGTCCAGCTTGAACGGGCGCATCATGATGCCCACCAGCGTGAAGATGGCGATCATCGAAATCAGGATCGTTTTCGTGAGAGTCGGTAGGTGAAAAAAGAGCAACATGAACGGATACTTCTCTCGCATCAAACAAGTTTCTGATGACTGTAGTATATCCCTTTTGAAAGTGGAAAAGGTAGGAGTACAGATCAAGTTGGGGTTCCATGGCAATCGATTCCCTTTTGCCTTCCAGCAAGAAGTGATGCAAATACTCTGCACTCTTTTTCGCCCTGATGGTTGGCGCAACCTGCCGCAAATACCAGGTCGGTGCGGCAACTGTTCGATAGCGTCCAGGGGTTCCGTCACCAGATATTCGCCCCCACCCCTTTTACACTGCCATGTACTTCTGATCGACGCGCCACAAATCAATGGACGCTTCCGCCTGTGCCCCTCTCATTCTGGTGTATAGCATTGGACCCAGCGATGGTCGGAATTTTCTCATTTGAAATCTTTTGGGCCTTGGACCCTGGCAGGGGCGCTGCCCCGAGGAGACAGGTTAATCATTCCAGCACCGCACTTCCCCCTGAATCACCTGGCACAGCAGCAGTCCCCGGCTCGCGAGCTGGTGCAGGGCGCTGGCGGCTGCCTCGACTTCGCGGTGCCCGATGGCCCGGACACCTGGGGTAAAACGCCGGGCCACGTCGCCTGGCGTCAAAACCATGAGCGTAGCCTCCTGCTGGAGGCAGCGCAACAAGGCCTGCTCATACCAGGCGACCAATTCGCCTGAGCCGAATGGACGGGCCGGGTGAGCGAGCAGCACGCGACACGGAGCCAGATGCGCGGCGCGACGCGACGTACTGCCAAGCAACATGCGTCGCAGGAGGCCCAAGCGCGAGGGCGAGCGGCTTCCCAGCACCAGCAGCTCCACGTTCCGTTCTCGTGCCACTCGCGCCAGTTCCTCCGCAGGCATCCCAGTCCGCACGAGCAGCTCGACGGATGCGAGGGGAACTCCGAGGTACCCGAGGAGCACGCGAGCTCTCAGCAACACGTGTTGGGCTTCGTGGAGTTGACGCTGCGTCGGCGGAAAAGTAGAGACCGACCATACCGGTCTTCCCCACCTGGGAGTGGGATCAAAGGGGACAGGGATGACATGGAGCAGGAGCAGGTGGCATTCCGACGGGCTCTGATCCAGGCACTGGCAGGCCGACTCGAGGGCGCTCCATGTTGAAATGGAGAGAGTGGCATCCACTCCCACCAAAATACATCTGCTCATCGCTGTTCCCGGTCCTCTCCGGTGGACGACGTGTCAGCGCATTCTATGGACGGTGCCTGCGCATGGGGCAGCAAAGAGAGAGCACTCTGTTGCCCCTCTTCGCGGACGAGATCCGGGCTCGTGAGTCCGCAGCCGTTCGCCCCTTCTTCTTTCGCTGTGTCTATCGTTGAGGCAGCTGTCACCCGGTTCTCCCCGAATGCTCCTCCAGCACGAGGCACCGCTTTGACCAAAACAAAAAGGATGCCGCTTGCCGACCAGGCTTCCCGGCACCCCCGCTGTTGCGTGATGTGTGCTTTTCCTCTTCATCGATTCTATCACACCAGACCTTGCTGGAAGAAGCGCGCGAGGACTCTCGACCATGTCGGGTGGCTAGCCGGGACCTGGCCATTTGGCGTGGTAGAGGAAGTATGGGCGCTGGTCGCTTTCCGTAGCTGGATGCGCTATCGAGCCAGTGATCAGGGACGAATCAAACGCGCCCGGCCTTGACATGACTTGCAGAGTCTGTTTTTCAGGTGTGAGCCAGGACGCGCTTGGATGAACGGGTGAGATTGGGGCGTCGGCGTGTTGAGCTGGAAATCGCGACGAGAACGGAAGCGGTGTAGGTCAAAGCGGCCTACGAAAAGGAAGAGTCATAAAGAGTATGCTCTCCTACCGCTCATGGGGGAGGATGACGCGAACATACACGTAGGCCAGCAGCAGCCAAAGCGCCCCAAAGAAAGCGCCACCGATGCGCTCTGATATCAGCAAGGACGAGGCTACAACGCCCCAAATCACACAGTAGAGACCGAAAAGCGTGTAGAGAGATGGCGCTAAAAATCGAAGCACTCTCATGATACCCTCGCTTTCTGAAAAACCTCTGCCGCTCGCCGTTCTGTGTGCCACAAGCGACCGCCAGCTCTTATGAAGCCACTCAGCATGGCAACAGCCACAACAGCTCCAGCCACAACCAGCACATCGAGCAGCATGTCTCTACAACTCGCGAGTGGGTCGGTCACCGCCTCTTTTCAGGGAAGTGTTCTTCCCCTGCCCGCGTTGTTCGACGCAGACAGATAGGAAGTGCTCATGTTTCTCGCATGTGTTGCTCGCTAATGTCGCAGTTCTTCCACACAAGAAAAGCACCAGGTCCAATTTGATGGCCTGATGTCCAACATATGTTTTTCTCTCGCGAAGCGTACGCGCGACACCTCCGACCGACCAGACTTCCCGGTGCTCCTCATGATACATAGAGACTTCTTCTTTGAAATATAGCATACGCGCCCTTTCAACACAATCGGTAGGGTGCGCGCCTCACAGAATAATCACTTGCTTCCACGAAATAATCGGGGTATACTAGCAGAGGAATTTTGCATAGGCATACATAGAGGAGCACCGGGAAGTCTGGTCGGTTGGAGGCGTCCTTGTACATTTCGCCAGGAGGTGATGTTCAAGGGCACGAGAAACCTGATCGATCCCGGTGTTTTTCTTTATGTATGGTGTAGGAAGTGGGAGGATAACTGCACTCATTCACTCGTACCTCAAAGCAGGGGTAAAGAGGAGGGATGGTGAAACAACCATGCCGAATTTCGATAGTGAGCATCGCCTTTGGCAGGAACCAGGATGGACATCGGAGAAACGGCTGCTATTGGGGATCGACGCTCCTCTCACGGCAGCGACCAGGTATGCGCTCCACACGGTCGGCGAGTTCTTCGCACCCTGCACGGCGCATGTCCGCCTGCTGCTGCTCACGGTGATCCCTGTTCCCTATATAGGAGGGAGGTATGTGCCGCCGAGTCGGGTATCTCCGACGCATGAGCAGCGGAGGCAGGCGATGGAGGCGCTGCGAACAGCATGTGCCGCCTTACAAGAGCACGGACTAACACGCTCACACATCGAGACGCTCATCCGAGAAGGTTCCGCAGCCGACGAACTGGTGAGAGTGGCAAGCCAGCAACGCATCGACTGTCTCATTATCGGAAGTCAGGGGCACTCCTTGGGTCAGCGACTCCGGCGAGTAGTCAGTGGGAGCACGTCGCATTGCGTTCTGCGCCACGCCTCATGTCCGGTCCTGGTGGTGACGCTGCCCCGGTCCAGGCAGCCGGATGACCTGATCGCCTGGTATGAAACCGCCATACAGCGGGGGCTAGCCGACCACCCCTCCACCCTTGTGAACGTCACCGCGGCTGATGTGGCTGGACGGTTTCGTCCCCCTCATGTGCATACTGCTGGACGCAAGGAGAGGACTGCCGCGGCGCAGGCTCTAGAGCACCTGGCGCGTTCGGGTATCCTGCATCGGCATGCCGTGAGTGGGGAAATGCATTATCTCAATGATTAGGCCACCAGGCGGCAGGGCTTTTTGGTTTACCCGTTCTACCGCAAGAGTTTGCTACACAGTAACTGCAAGGCTTCCACTGGATGCGCACAAAAATGTCGCATCTGAGAAGCCACGTGGTACAATAGCAACAAAAGCATGCATGGAGTGCCGGGAAGCCTGGTCGGCAGGTCCCGGTGCTTTTTTGCGCGCGACTCGGGACTTCTTGGGGGCAATGTCGCTCGTCGCAGATGCAATGGAGCGGGAGACCTATCACAAGGAGAACCCATGACTAACCGTAACGTTCCCCTCACGCTTGCTCAGGCAGCGCCGACAGAGGAAAAAGGGCGCCGCCTTCCCACCCTCAGTCCGGTTGGGCGACTGGTGCTGCTCATCGCTTTTGCTTTTACGGTGATGGCCGATCCCATTTCGTCGGTGGCCTACGCCATTGAAGCCGCGCTGCGGGCGCTGGGCGGCAATCTTGCCCTGCTCTTGCCGACAATGGCACTGGTCATCATGGTGATCGCCATCGTGACCGTGAACTACCACCAGCTCGTGGAGCGTTTCCCTGACGGAGGTGGCTCGGCGGCCGCGACCGGGGCCGCCTTTGGGGAAGCCTGGGCCTTCCTGCCCATTGGCGCCCTGGTGGTCGATTTCGTCCTCACCATCGCAATTAGTGTGGCGGCAGGCGCGTCCGCCATCGTGGCCTATTTCCCCACGCTTGCTCCCCTGCGCGTGGTGGTGGCGCTTGGTCTGCTCGTCCTCGTGGCCGGGCTCACCTGGTTCGGTCACGGCGGACGCACGGTCTTTGCGGTCCTGACCCTGGCCTTTGTTGGCGCGGGGATCGCCCTGCTGGTGAGTGGAGTTCTTCCCGTCCCCCATGGAGGGTCCACCGGACTGACGCTGCAAGTACGCGGAACGCGCGGTTGGGCATCCTGGCTTTCGGTCGCCCTGGCGTTCCCGGTCGCGATGGCTCTTGCCACCGGGGTCGAAGCGCCATCCTCGGCCATCGCGCAACTGGGACAACTCGACCAGCGAGGGCGCAAGCGGTTCGGGCAGGTGACGCTCTGGCTCACCCTCCTCATCGTGGGCGGCCTGACGCTGGGCCTCACGGCGTTGGCGGTGCATCTGGGCATCGGCATCCCCCCGCGCAACAGTACGCAGATTGCGGAACTGGCCCGCTCTGCGGGTTCGCCCGTGCTCTTCGCCCTCTTTCAGCTCACCACCACTCTCCTGCTCCTGTCGGCAGCCAGTTCCTCCTTCCAGGCTGGACCGGGATTGCTCAAGGCCCTGGCCCGACATCCTGCCACGGAGGGACAGAGCCAGGGCATCCTGCCTTCGTGGATGGGACGAATCAATCGCCACTATACGCCCTACTGGGGCGTGGTCCTCTATCTGCTCATCGCGGCAGTGGTGGTCATCGCCGTGGACGCCCAGGATCAGGAGTTAGTGCTCTTCTATGCGGTCGCCGTCTTTGTGAGCTTCCTGATGGGTCTTCTGGCCATGGTGCAATTCTCGCGCGTGGCTCGCCGCCTCCCCTCGCTGGCCGTCAATGTGCTCGGCACGCTGGTGGTCGGTTTTACGCTGGTGATGAATCTGCTGCGCGGATGGCCGCTCCTCTCCCTGGTGGCTGCGGGAGCGGTCGCGTTGGCCCTGTTTGTCCTCTGGGTGCGAGTTGGTCGCCCCCGCGGCATCGCGCTGGCCGTTCAGCAGGCGGAAGAAGAACCGTTGCCCGTTCTGGCTTCGCCGGAAGGGGTGGACGCCGGCCAGCCCGTTTCAGGGGAGCACGAGGTCGAGCAGCACCAGGCCGCTCGCCGTGATGAGCGCCCCTCCGGTCAGCACGAGCAGGAGGAACTGCCGCAGCCGGGAGAGGCGGGAAGCCAGTGAGGGATCGAGTGGCGGAAACGAGAGGCGGTAGAGGCCGAGCATGAGCAGGGGAGCCACCAGCGGAAGCAGGAGTTGGCTGAGCAAGGGGCTGCCTTGCGGGTGGTGCGCCGCGAGCAGGAGCAGGCCCGCTGCCGTTGCAGCCAATACCAGAGCCATGCCGAGGACTCCGATGAGGGCACGGCGTCGGTGCGCGGGGAGGTGCCATGCGCCCAGACCCAGCAGCACAACAGCGATACTGCTCAGCAGCAGGATGAGCCAGGTCATGACCGTGGTGAAGGAAGCGACAACCTCCTGCATTGTCTGGTCTCCTTTTGAAAGAACCAAGCAAGGAACTACTCAATCGGTTCCACTCGTAGTATGACACATGAGAACAAGGAGCGCCACACCGATGACTGCAACAATTACCCTCGTGCTGGCTCTGCTCGTCGCGACCGTGGTCTGTGCCAGCCTGGCCACGCGCCTGCGGGTGCCCTACGCGATCGTGCTCGTGCTGGCTGGAGCGAGGCTCGGCCTGCTTCCAGGACTGCCCACTGTGGAACTGAACCCAGACCTCATCTTGTTCCTCTTCCTGCCGCCGCTGGTCTATTCCTCGGCCTGGCAGATCTCCTGGCGGGAGTTGCGGGCGAGTCTGCGCCCGATCTTGTGGCTTTCCATCGGCCTGGTGCTCTTCACCACCGCGGGTGTGGCTGTCGTGGCCCACGTCCTGCTTGGCCTCCCCTGGCCCGTCGCCTTCGTGCTGGGAGCGGTCCTCTCGCCGACCGATGCGGTGGCCGCCAGTGCGATTGCGAAGCGCATGGGACTCTCACCGCGGCTGGTGACGGTGCTGGAAGGCGAGAGCATGGTCAATGACGCCACGGGCCTGGTCGTCTACACCTTCGCCGTGGCCGCCGCCGTGACGGGCAGCTTCCAGCTGGGAGCAGCTGCTCTGCAGTTTGTGGTGGTGAGCCTGGGGGGCCTGGTGGTCGGGCTGGCGGTGGGCTGGCCGCTGGACTGGCTGCATCGCCATCTCGACGACGCGCCCATCGAAATCACCATCACCCTGCTCACCCCGTTCGCCGCCTATCTGCTGGCTGAGGCGGCGCAGGTCTCGGGCGTGCTGGCGACGCTGTCGGCAGGACTCTACTTGAGCCGGCACTCCTCGCGGTTCTTCTCGTCCACGACCCGGCTTGAGGCCAATGCCGTGTGGAACGTCCTCGTCTTTGTGCCGGGCGGCCTGCTGTTCCTGCTCATTGGGCTGCAACTGCGTCACCTGCTGGGCACGCTCTTAGATCGGCCCCTCACCACGGTAATCGGGGAAGCCTCCCTCATCAGCCTAGCCGTGATCGTCCTGCGCCTGGTCTGGGTCTTTCCCGCGGCCTACCTTCCGCGGTGGCTGCTTCCCCGGCTGCGCGCTCGCGATCCCTATCCGGGCTGGCGCAACGTGCTGATCGTTGCCTGGACAGGACTACGCGGCGGGATCTCGCTGGCTGCGGCACTGGCCCTCCCCCTGTCGATCCGGGCGGGACAGCCCTTTCCCGAAAGAGACCGACTCATCGCGCTGACAGATCGCGCGTCATCCTAGCCACGCTGGTGGGTCAGGGGCTCAGTCTCATCCCACTCATCCGTTGGCTTGGGATCACGTCCGATGGGACACCTGAGCAGGAACGACAACGGGCACGGCGCACGGCAGCCCAGGCAGCGCTCACCCGACTACAGGAGCTTGCCGGGCAGTAGTGGGTCCCGGAGACGAGGCTCGCGGACCTGCGTGCGCGCTATGAGGAGAAGGCCAGGCATGCCGCCGAACACCTGGACGGCACCCTCCCACCGCACGAAGAGGAGATGGCCTCCCACCGACGGCTCCACCGCGAGATCATTCAAGCTGAACGTGCTGCCGTGATCGAGCTACGAGACCGGGGCAAGATCGATGATGAGGTACTGCGCGAGATGGAGCGGGAATTGGACCTGGAGGAACAACGCTTTCGGGCAGAGGGATGAGTCCTACAGAGGGATGCGTCTGGTGGTGATGCTGGCGTTCCCTCCCTCGCGCTCAGCTCTCTTCCCGAGCACATGAAAGCAGACCAGCGGGAACGGCAGGCAGTCCCCGCCCTGAAGGAAGGAGGAGCGTATGCCAACAAACCACACGCATCACACGAGTTCCTCGCGTCCCTTGGAACGGACGCTCATGGCCTTTTGTCTGCTAGCAGCCCTGAGCGGAGTGGTGGTGTATCTCGCCACTCCTACCGTTTACACGGACCTGCTCATGCTTCACCTCTCTCCAATGGATCGCTACCCGATCAGGGCCACGCTGGTACTGGGGGGCATGCTGCTCGTGATTGCCACCGTGATGGTTGGGGTGGTGCAGCATTGGCGGTGGCTGTTCTGGCTCCTGCTCATCGCCTTTGGAGCCTCCATCCTGGACATTCCGGTAACGATCCTCCAGTTGATGGGCGTTGTTCCGAGCTTGTTCCCTGTCTGGTACAGTCTCTATCGGATGGGCGTTG
>Ga0070697_100003635_pt1 | contig 11845 bp, 6 predicted proteins | sample KBSK1501metaG_FD_65475 | JGI IMG/M metagenome (GOLD analysis project Ga0070697, IMG submission 65475) | Corn, switchgrass and miscanthus rhizosphere microbial communities from Kellogg Biological Station, Michigan, USA - KBS K1-50-1 metaG | ecosystem: Host-associated > Plants > Roots >... | reverse complement strand
ACAGCCGCGTTAAACCCGTTTAATGGAGCCACCTGGACCGTGAACGCCGAGGTCGATTGGCCGTGCGTTACGATTGCGCTTGCCGGTGCAACCGTGATGCTGAACGTCCCGCCGACCGAACCAATTTTGGCCACGAACGCATCGATGTTTCCGACATAATTTCTTCCAAAAGCCGCTACCGTAGTGGGAAAGTCGGCTGAAGAGGTGTTTCCGGTTACATAGATGTTGCTGGCGCTATCCACAGCGATCGCGCCACTTGGACTACCGGACACCGGCAAAGTGTTCTCATTCTGCGAACCACCAAGAAAGGTGGAAAAGATGAACTGCGAGCCTGAGGAGTTAATCTCACTCACAAATCCGTCATTGCCTCCGCCTAGCGCACTTTGAGTTGGATTCGTAGTCGGGAAGTCGGATGAGGAGGTCTGGCCGGTCACGTATGCGTTCTTGCTGCCGTCCAACGCGATACTCGTGCCCGCGTCCACCAGGCTACCGCCAAGAAATGTTGAGTACACCAACGCATTTCCAGCTGGGTTAAGCGCGGTTACGAAAGCATCTTGAATTCCTCCCCCGAAAGCAGGCTGCAACGCCGCCTTTAAGGGAAAGTTGGTGCTGGAACTCGTCAGTCCCGTTACGTAAGCGCTGGCCGCCGAGTCGACGGCAATGCCTAAGCCCTGGTCGGCGCCGCTGCCGCCCAGAAAGGTTGAATAATCAAAATTATTTCCGGCGGCGTTGATGACCGTAACGAATGCGTCGTAAGCACCGCCATTGCAGTTACCGTCAGTGCCGCATTGGGTCTGGAACGCCCCGAGAGTGGTGGGGAACGTGGGAGAAAGAGTCCCTCCGGTTACAAAAGCATTCTTTGAGGAATCCAGTGCTATCGCCGCTGCGAAGTCGCCAGTGCTTCCGCCCAGATAAGTTGAATACACCAACGCAGATCCGGTGGCGTTTAGTTTAGTGACAAAACCGCTGTTCGATCCGCCACTGCTCCCTTGGATGGGTGCGAACGTCGGGAAGTCAGTGATCGAAGATGTGACACCAACCACATAGGCGCTTCCCAAACTATCTACGGCAAGCCCGTTGGCGACATCATTACCACTTCCTCCCAGCAGGGTGCTGTAAATAAGTGATGAGCCTGTAGAGTTCAATTCGAGCACAAAGGCATCAGAGACCCCAGCAAAATTTTGCTGGAATGCGCCAATCGTGGTGGGAAAGTCGGAGGAACTTGTGCTTCCCGCCACGAAGGCGTTGCCGGCGCCATCGACGGCAACGGCGTTTCCGCTATCGTTCAAACTTCCGCCGATATAAGTGGAATAAACCAGGGAGGATCCGTCGGGAGCTAATTTCGTTACGAAAACGTCAAAACTACCTGCATTGGCGCTTTGAAATGAAGTTCCCGCCAGCGGAAAGTTTGCAGATGCTGTTTCCCCAGTTACATAGGCGTTACCACCGGCGTCTGCCGCAATCGCCAAGCCATCATCTTCTAAAGATCCACCGAGAAACGTCGAGTAGGTGATCGAGGGATCAATCACCAACTCCCAGCTATGGTCATAGTTCCCTAATGCAAAAGCAACCTGCTTTCCCTGCTTCACGACAAAACTAGCTTCCACCAATTTGCGGGTGCCTTGGTCTTCCTGATAAGCCACCGGTTTATGCATGCGCATATTGCCGGCAGCGGTGCCGAGAATGAGGTCACCCGCGGCATTTGTAGCGACCCGCTTTGCGCCGTCAAAACGCAGACCGATAGGAGATGGATCCGCGCCCGGAGCAATTACAAAATCAAATTCCAGTTGCTGTTCTGAGCCATGAAATGTGAGATTAATGCCCGGATAAATGTCGTGGTAGCCAACCCGCGCGTAGTGTGGAACATTCGTTTGCCAGTTTCGCGGATCTTCGCCGGTAAAGTAGTTGCTCACCCCCGCTAGACGCTCATTGCTCACCATCTGCGCATGCGGATTTCCCCCTTCAATCTGCATTCGGATCACGGAAGTCTCACTTGCACCCACTCGCCGAGACTCCATTTTCGACTTCTCAGATCCAGCCAGCGGATCGTTACCATTTTGCTTCCGGGAGGAGCTTCGTCGCGTAGCCAGCGACAGCACGGCCTCATTCGAGGTGAGAAATAAGTTATACCCGTTACCACGAGCCAGATACTTTACCTGCGGATCGGTTTGACCAAAATTCGGTTCGAACGCGACCGGCAAACTACTGAAGTTGATCTGTCTGGATCTGTGTGTGGCTGGCGATAACAGATTCGCACTGCCGCTCAAAGACGCGCGATGTAGGGCGATGGCGACAATTGCCAGAATCGCACAACCAATCAGAACACACGTCTGAGATAACCCCAGCCTGCGCTTGGGCTGATGCATAAACCTCCTCCGAGGAGCCGAAATAGGTGAGACTCAGTGACGCTGACGCGGTAGGCACATTTAGTGGTATTTACGGTTGTCCGAATGTGTGTCCAACATTGGACATTTCTCGGAGTATGGGCTGGAACCAAAGGCTTGTCAACGCACGCGGGGAGCACACTTTTGGTTCCACCCTGCCACAAAAAAGTATGTCAGGCGGGCTGTGAAGAAAACATCAGTTGAACCTTGTAACCTTCCACAAAGCAGCGCCGCAGCAGGCCAGGAAAATCAGCATCACAAAGCACAGAGCAGCAAGTGCGGTCCAATTCAGCGTCATTTTAGGAGCGCGAGCCAGAACCGCTAAGCAGACGAAAACTGTTGTGGCAAGTGCGACTAATAGCCAGTCCAGCCAGTTCCGTCCGCTTTGGTTCTCGCTGTTTTCTTTGAACTTTCCCTCCAACCCTGCCTGCACATAATTGGCATCGACGTCATAACGTTGGCGCTCGCGTTGTGCTGCTTCGTCCCAGCGCGCATGTTCTTTTCCGCCGACAGTGGAGAGCGCAATAGCCCCAGCACCCGCGGCCATCAGGAGCGATCCTCCAATTACCTGGGCATGGAGCGACGATCCTCGCCCCTGTAACTCCCCAAAAACTAGAATGCCCCACAACAAGCCCCAGAGCTGGTTTGAATTTGACAACGGAATTCCGCGACTGATGCCGACGTACTTAGCCGCGTACTGCTGAAATAGATCTCCAATCACCCAGACAAAACCGCCGAGCATCAACCAGAACAGCGCCGGCCGCGCGTTCAAGAGTTCGCGCCTAAGCGCGGACGGTCCGCCTCCGTAGCTTAATGCCAGGACGGTCATCATGCCCAATTCTCCGATAGTGAAAAAGGCAACAAAGGAAAGCGGGTTCATCCCTGTCAAGTACGCTTTGCGATAAGGGATATACATCGTTCCCCACAATATCCCAGCGCAAAGTGCGGCTAGGATCCCGCGTGTCGAATGTTCCGCCGCCATCTGGCCTGAAGAAGCGAACGCTAACAGCGCCGCGCCTGCGAACATCAGAAGGGCGCCGCCAATGACGCTCATCCAGCGCAGCCGTCCGGCATCGCGCAGTTCGTTGAACAGGGCAAACCCCCAGAAAATTCCCAGCAAACTGTTTATGTTCCAGAGAGGAAAAGCAATACTCAGTCCAATATCGCGGATAGCGAAGATGGTCATTGTGTTCGCCACCGCCCAAAGGCATCCCGCCAATACTCCCCAAACAATCAGATGTGGCGCTTCACCAACGTCCATCCGAATTTGTCCAGTACCGCGAATTAACGCTGGCAGGCTCCAACGGGCAAGGAATACGCCAATCACCATCAGAAGCGAGACCACAATGGGCGACACACCCGCTTGCACAAATTTCGTCGGCGCCTCGGCCGCGCCTAACCAGGCTCCGGCAGCGAATCCACAAAGAACCCCCAAAGTCTGCAAACTTTTAAGTCGAGAAGGTTCGAGCGCCTGAGGAATTACTTTATGGTTCGAGACTTGCACATTCGTGGTCAGCGGATCCAATGGAGCACCGCCAATCCGCCTAGCAATACGACTGCAGGCACCCAGAAATGAGCGTCGCTGAGAATCGTGAGCCACCAAGTCTTACTTGGGATGGTTTGATTCACGACCGAATGTTATTTGATTTGTTCCCGGTTGACGAGCGCACTCTGGCCCCGGTTTGGCTGCATATTAGGTTGTTCCGAGCCTACCTACGCAATCCGCTGCGAGCTTCGCCCCAAATACTCACGCAGCATGCGCTCAAGGTGTTCTTGTAGCGCGACCTCCATATTCTTTTTGGCATTTTCAAAGCTGCCCCCGCGGACAATGACGGACAGCCTCTCACAGACTCCGCTCCAGCCATCATCCTCCAGCCAAAAACTGCAATCGAGCGGTATGCCAGCAATTACCGGTAGAGAAACTGCCTCGCTCTTCATTGAATCGTCCTCCTCGCGGTTTTCTTCGCAACCAATAGCCACCAATTATCGCCCAACTCAGTGCGATCGAGACAAGGCAATTTGCTGATATTCGAGGGCTCGGACTCCCATCCCACACGTTGGCGTTCCCCAAAGCCGAAGTCCAGCCGCGCGGCCAGGCGTACGATAAACGTGGAAATCTGCCAAAGCTACGTAAAAATTTGTCAAGCCGGGTTCCGGTCCACGAATTGCTTCATCAAAGAGGGATGTCGGTGACTATGAAGGAGTGTGCTCTCAAGACATCAAACTGGAAAGTGTGTCCAAATACCGACACGGCAAGCTTGAAGGAGGTCCCATAAATCCTTCCCGCATATTCATCCTGCGCCCGGTAGCGACATCGCTGCTGATGGTCGGCATTCTGTTGGTAGGCGGAGTTGCGTACCGGCAATTGGCAGTATCCGCGTTGCCCCAGGTTGACTATCCCACCATCCAGATAGTCACTTTTTATCCTGGCGCCAGTCCGGACGTGATGGCTTCGTCGGTCACGGCTCCGCTGGAGCGTCAATTTGGCCAGATGCCCGGGCTGCAGCAGATGACCTCGACTAGTTCGGACGGCAGTTCCGTCATTACTCTGCAGTTCAATCTCAGCCTGAATATTGACGTTGCCGAACAGGAGGTCCAGCAGTCCATCAACGCCTCCGGCACTTTCTTGCCGGCCGACCTTCCTACTCCGCCGTTGTACAGCAAGATCAATCCGGCCGACACTCCGATTCTGACCTTGGCACTAACCTCGGCAACGCTGCCTCTATCGAAAGTGGAAGATCTTGCGGACACCAGGCTGGCGCCGAAGATCTCACAACTGCCAGGAGTCGGGCTGGTTAGCATCAGTGGAGGACAGAAACCTGCGGTTCGTATCCAGGCGAATCCCACGGCGCTCGCGGACCATGGTTTGAACCTTGAGGACCTCCGCACCGCCATCGCATCCAGCAGTGTGAACCAGGCAAAAGGCAGTTTTGACGGCCCGCACCAGGCCTACCAGATCGGCGCCAATGATCAATTGCTCTCGAGCAGCGATTACGCTCCGCTCGTGATCGCCTACAAAAACGGAGCACCGATAAAACTGGCAGACATCGCCACCGTGAGTGACGACGCCGAGAACTTGCGCCAGGCGGCATGGATGAACGACGTGCCCGCAGTAATCATGAACATCCAGCGGCAGCCCGGCGCGAACATTATCTCCGTCACCGATCGCATCAAACAGCTTCTCCCGCAGCTCACCGGCACCCTGCCCACCTCGATTCAGGTGAGCATTCTTACCGACCGCACCACGACCATCCGCGCATCAGTGAAAGACGTGCAATTCGAAATGATGTTGACGGTAGGTCTGGTTGTGATGGTGATGTTCCTGTTTCTGCGCAATCTCTCGGCCACCATCATTCCCAGCGTGGCCGTGCCGCTCTCGCTCATCGGAACTTTTGGCGTGATGTATCTGCTCGGCTATAGCTTGAACAACTTGACGCTGATGGCGTTAACCATCTCCACCGGTTTTGTGGTGGACGATGCCATCGTGATGATCGAAAACATCGTCCGCTATATAGAACAGGGAGAGCGTCCGCTGCGTGCGGCGTTGCTGGGCTCGCAGCAGATCGGTTTTACGATTGTGTCGCTCACCATCTCGCTGACGGCAGTACTGATCCCGCTGCTGTTCATGGGAGACATTATCGGGAAGCTGTTCCGGGAATTTGCCGTTACTTTGTGCGTCACCATTCTGGTTTCGGCAGTTGTGTCGCTCACGCTGACTCCAATGATGTGCTCCAAACTACTCAAGCACACTCCGGCGGAAAGGCAAGGTCGTTTCTATCGCGCATCGGAACGGGTATTTGAAAGGGTAATCGCCTTCTATGGAAGGACACTGCAAGTCGTGCTGCGTTTTCAGACCACCACGCTATTGGTCGCACTTGGCACCCTGATTTTTACTCTTCTTTTATATATCTGGATTCCAAAGGGATTTTTCCCTATTCAGGATACCGGCGTCATCCAAGGGATTACCGACGCAACCCAGAGCATTTCTTTTCCCGCCATGGCCGAGCGGCAACAACAATTAGTGAATGTGATTTTGAAGGACCCGGCGGTCGCGAGCCTGTCCTCTTTTATTGGTATTGATGGAACCAACACTACCTTGAACAGCGGCCGCATTCTGATCAATCTGAAACCACTCGAGGAGAGAAAGCTTCGGGCAAGCGATGTAATTCGACGCTTGCAACCGCAACTGGCCAACGTGACCGGCATCACGCTGTTCATGCAACCAGTGCAGGACCTCACGGTAGAAGATCGCGTCAGCCGCACTCAATTTCAGTACACGCTCGAAGATCCTAACGTTGACGAACTGAACGCGATCGCGCCGAAAATGCTGGCTAAGCTTCAGCAACTTCCCGAGCTGCGGGATGTGGCCAGCGACCAACAGGTGTCGGGGCTCGGGGCCAAGCTGGTTTTTGATCGCAACACTGCTTTCCGGCTTGGGATCACGCCTTCCATGATCGACCAGACGTTGTACGACGCTTACGGACAGCGGCAGATCTCAACCATGTTCACGCAGTTGAATCAGTACCACGTCGTGCTCGAGGTGAAGCCTGGATTCCAGCAAGGGCCGCATGATCTTAGCGACCTCTATATTCGCTCGGGAACCGCATCGTCCTCCAGCGGTGCGATCGCGGGCGGCACGGCAGCTGCGCCACGAACCTCTTTGAATGCGCCTCCAACTGGGTTTTCCTCTGCATCGGTCAGTGGTTTGACGTCAGGTTCCACCGGCGCCATGAGCGCTGGGCCGATTGCGTCGAGTTTGGCATTTCCCAACGGCGGTCAGGTGCCGTTGAGCACTTTTGCCAACGTGCAAACAACCTCGGTTCCGACTACGGTGAACCATCAAGGTCAATTTCCGGTGGTGACATTGTCTTTCAACCTGGCGCCGGGCGCATCACTCGGGGACGCGGTCAAAGCAGTGAATAAGGTGAAGGACGAGATCGGTATGCCGGCGAGTGTCCAGGCCGCGTTTCAAGGGACAGCGGAAGCCTTTCAAGTGTCTCTCTCCAACGAGCCCTGGCTGATTCTGGCTGCTGTGGTGACCGTCTACATTGTCCTGGGTGTTTTGTACGAGAGCTACGTTCACCCCATCACTATTCTCTCCACGCTGCCTTCAGCTGGCGTAGGCGCGCTGTTGGCTCTCATTCTGTGCGGTCAGGATTTCAATGTGATCGCGCTAATTGGCATCATTCTGCTTATTGGAATTGTGAAGAAGAACGCCATCATGATGATCGACTTCGCGCTCGAAGCGGAGCGCCAGGAGCAACTGCCGCCGATGGATGCTATCTACCAGGCATCCCTATTACGGTTTCGCCCAATCATGATGACGACGATGGCAGCGCTCTTGGGCGGCTTACCCTTGGCTCTGGGCAGCGGAATGGGATCTGAATTGAGAAATCCCCTTGGCATCACCATCGTGGGTGGCCTGATACTGAGCCAGTTGCTGACCCTTTACACCACGCCGGTGATCTATCTGTGGTTTGACCGGCTGGCAAATCGGCTATCCGGACAGCGCGAAAAAGGTTCGGAGCCAGGGCTGGTTCCGGCGGATTGAGCAAATGAACATTTCACAACCATTTATCCGCAGGCCGATCGGCACCACGCTGTTGATGGTGGCCTTGGCACTGGCGGGGGCGGTTGCGTTTCGTCTGCTCCCAGTCGCGCCCTTGCCGCAGGTGGATTTTCCGACGATCTCAGTCTCGGCCCAGTTGCCCGGCGCCAGTCCGGAGACCATGGCATCTTCGGTGGCGACTCCCCTGGAGCGGCAGTTCGGCCGCATCGCCGCGGTAACCGAGATGACGTCTTCGAGCACGCTGGGAGCAAGCAGTATCACACTGCAATTCGACTTGAACCGGAACATCGACGCTGCCGCGCGCGACGTGCAAGCAGCCATCAACGCGGCGCGCGGCTACTTGCCCGCCAATCTGCCCAACAATCCCAACTACCGCAAGGTAAATCCGGCGGATTCTCCCATCATGATTCTCGCGCTGACCTCAGCGGTGCTCAGCAAGGGCGAGATGTTTGACGCCGCGTCAACCATCATGGCCCAAAAACTGGCCCAGATCGGCGGTGTGGGCCAGGTCACCGTGGGAGGAAGCTCGTTGCCCGCGGTGCGCGTGGAATTGAATCCAACCGCGCTTAACAAGTACGGCATCGGCCTGGAGCAAGTGCGCAGCGTTTTGAGTAGCACCAATGCGAACGCGCCCAAAGGACATCTTTCAGATGGGCAACAAATGTGGGAGGTGGGCGCCAACGATCAGCTGCTAAAAGCCGTGGACTACCGGCCGCTGCTGGTGGCCTATAACAATGGCTCTGCGCTACATCTCTCCGACATTGCGCAAGTACAAGACTCGGTCGAGGACGTCCGCAGCGCAGGTTATACGAACGGAAATCCGTCCGTCCTGGTGATCATTTTCCGCCAGCCTGGGGCCAACATCATCGACACCGTGGACCGCGTCCGTTCCGTCATCCCGCAGTTGAAAGCTTCCATCCCGCAGTCGATCAATCTGGCGGTGGCACTCGATCAGACGGTCACGATTCGAGCTTCTGTGAGCGATGTAGAAAGAGCGTTGATCATCGCTGTCATCCTGGTAATTCTGGTGGTTTTCGCATTCCTGGGGAGCGTACGGACGTCATTCATTCCCAGCATTGCCGTTCCCCTGTCGCTCATCGGGACTTTCGGGGGCATGTATCTATGTGGTTACACGCTGGACAACCTGTCTTTAATGGCGCTGGCGATTTCAACCGGGTTTGTGGTGGACGACGCGATCGTGGTCATCGAGAACATCACACGTTATCTCGAACAAGGCATGACGCCAGTGCAGGCCGCGCTGAAAGGGGCGCAGGAGATCGGCTTCACTGTGCTCAGCATTAGCCTCTCGCTGATCGCTGTCTTCATTCCCCTGTTGCTGATGGGCGGCATTGTAGGCCGCTTGTTTCGTGAGTTCGCGGTCACGATGTCGATTGCGATCGGCATCTCAATGGTGATTTCGCTGACGGCAACTCCCATGATGTGCGCGCATCTGTTGAAGGAGCATGAATCGCGGGGACGGCTTCGGCAGGCATTTGAGCGCGGCTTTCGCTGGATGGTGAATTGGTACGGACGGACGCTAACCCATGTGTTGCGACATCCGGCGATTACATTGCTCGTGCTGCTGGCCACGGTGGCCCTCAATGTCTATTTGTACTTTGAGGTGCCCAAAGGATTTTTCCCGCAACAAGACAACGGCAGGATCATGGGCTCAATTCAGGCCGACCAAGACACCTCATTTCAAGCGATGAACAACATCTTGCTGCAGATGATTGACATCGTCCATCAGGATCCTGCGGTGGGTAATGTCCTCGGGTTTAGCGGAGGCGGTGGAGGCACCACGACCAACACGGCGCGGCTTTTCATTTCTCTGAAGCCTTTGGCCGAGCGGAAGATTACCGCCGATTACATCATCAAGCGGCTGCGGCCGAAGCTGGCCCGAGTACCGGGTGCGACACTTTACCTGCAAGCAGCGCAGGATGTACGTGTCGGGGGACGACAAAGCAATGCGCAATACCAGTTCACCATGCGCGCCGACAGCCTGCAGGACTTGACCAATTTTGCCCCCCGCATGCTGGAGACGCTGAGGCACGTCCCCATAATTACGGACGTGAACAGCGATCAGCAGAATTACGGGATGCAAGCGATGCTTCAATATGATCGCGAAACCGCCGCACGATTTGGCATCTCCCCCCAGTTGATCGACAACACTCTGTATGACGCCTTTGGACAGCGCCAAGTGTCCACCATGTATACGGGACTGAATCAGTATCACGTGGTGATGGAAGCAGCGCCACAGTTCACCCAGACCCCACAATTTCTGGGAGACATCTATGTTCATTCACCGGGCGGTACGCAGGTGCCCCTTAATGCCTTCGCCCATTACGGGCCACTGACCGCGCCCTTGGCCGTCAACCATCAAGGTCTGTTCCCTGCGGCCACGATCAGCTTCAACCTGGGGCCAGGAGTTGCGCTTGGCGATGCCGTGCAGGCCATCGACGCTGCCGCCAAAACGATCGGGCTTCCGCCGACCATACACACCGCATACGCGGGCACGGCGCAGGCCTACCAGGACTCACTTGGCAGCCAACCGTTATTGATTGCCGCCGCGCTGGCGACGGTGTACATCGTGCTCGGGATTTTGTATGAGAGCTATGTCCATCCCATTACGATTCTCTCTACCCTGCCGTCGGCGGGCATCGGAGCGCTGTTGGCATTGCTGCTCACTCACACCGACCTCAGTGTGATTGCCATGATCGGCATCATTCTGCTGATCGGCATTGTGAAGAAGAATGCCATCATGATGGTGGACTTCGCGCTGGCTGCTGAACGAAATGAGGGCAAGAACTCGCGCGACTCCATCTTCGAGGCTTGCATGTTGCGTTTTCGCCCCATCCTCATGACCTCGATGGCGGCCGCGCTGGGCGCCCTGCCGCTGGCCTTGGGCACGGGAACAGGTTCTGAACTTCGCCGGCCCCTGGGCATCGCAATCATCGGAGGACTCGTTGTCAGCCAACTGTTAACGCTGTACACGACTCCAGTGGTGTATCTGTACTTCGATCGTCTCCAGCACTGGTGGGCAAGAGTCCGCGCGCGCCGCCACGGATCATCCGAGTTACTTGGTTCGGAAGGTTAAAGATTTCATGAATGCAACCACAAATACTTCCAGCAGTTTTCGCAGGGTCGCTCTTTTGCTGCCGCTGCTGGTTACCTTGCTGCTTTTGAACGCCTGCATGGTGGGTCCGAAGTATCGCCGGCCTTCGGCGCCCGTGCCCCAAGTGTACAAAGAACCTCCTCCCGCCGGATGGAAGGAAGCCCAACCCAAAGACCAAGCTATCCGCGGCAAATGGTGGGAGATATACAACGATCCACAACTGAATGCGCTCGAAGAGCAGGTGAATATTTCTAATCAGAATGTTTTGTTGGCTGAGGCGCAGTATCGCGAGGCGAGAGACGCGGTGCGAATCGCGCGGTCAGGTTTATTTCCCACGGTCTCCACATCCCCCTCGGTTAGCCGTTCGAAACCGTCGAGCACACTGTCACCGAACTCGACGCTTTTTGTTGCCGGTGCACGCTGGGACTATACCCTGCCGGTGGACGTGTCCTACCAAGCCGATGTTTGGGGAAGCATTCGGCGCAGTGTACGGGCTAACTCCGCGCTCGCGCAGGCCTCGGCGGCTCAGTTAGAAAATGCCCGCTTGTCTTTTCAGGCAGAATTGGCGACCTTCTATTTCGAACTGCACGGTCTGGATGGAGATCAGGATCTCCTGCAGCGCACGCTGAAGTTGTACCAAGACTATCTCGACCTGACTCAAAAACGTTTCAATGTCGGCGTGGCATCAGGGGCGGACGTGGCCCAGGCGCGGACTCAACTGGCTGTCACGCGGGCGCAGCTGATTGACATTGGCGTGCAACGCGCCCAGTTCGAGCACGC
>Ga0070697_100003631_pt1 | contig 11852 bp, 9 predicted proteins | sample KBSK1501metaG_FD_65475 | JGI IMG/M metagenome (GOLD analysis project Ga0070697, IMG submission 65475) | Corn, switchgrass and miscanthus rhizosphere microbial communities from Kellogg Biological Station, Michigan, USA - KBS K1-50-1 metaG | ecosystem: Host-associated > Plants > Roots >... | reverse complement strand
CGCCTGCAGATCGAAGGCGTCCTTGAGCTGCTGCTCGCTGATGATCCCCTCGCTGAGCATGAACTGGCCCAGGTACTCGCGGATGTCGTTGCTGGACGAACCGATGATGGCGCCATCCTTGAAGTAAATCTTCTTGAGGAGGGAGGGATTCTTGAGCGCGAGGATGCCGTTTTTTCGACCCCCGCCGGCCCACTGCAGCAGGTCGGGGAGGGACATCGTCTTGAGGCTGCCTGTAAGGCCTGTGCCGGGCATGCGTCCTCGAAAGGTGAGCCCAGTTGCGCCGTCGCGAGCCGGGTGCGCGTCCCGCCGGGGTCACGAGGGCTCATGACGTCCCGCTGACGGACACCCGGGTGAATATATGGACCACTTCCGATAGATTCAACCACGCGGGTGACTCACGCCGGTCACGATTCTGTACTGGCGCCACCCTTCTCGATCGCCGGAGAACATGAGAATCCACGGTTTCCGAGGATCACGGCGGTCCCGCGGCGACCGGTACCTCGCCACGAGGCGGTGGACCATCATCGTCGGAGCGTTGCGTCGGGTGGTGCATGGCACCGACGCTCGCAGGTATCTCGAGGTCGGGTGCGGTGACGGCGAAGGGCTCCTCGAGGTGGCGCGGGCCGGTCTTGGCCTGACGGAGATCATGGGTATCGATCGGTTCCTGAATCCTGTCCTGCGGACCACGCTTCCTGGAAGCGGCGTCGATGTGGTCTGCGCCGATGCCCTCCGCCTGCCGTTCGCTTCGGCGTCGTTCGATGTCCTCGCACAATGCATGCTGCTGACGTCCGTGACCGCGAGCCGGTCGCGCTCGCAAGTCGCCCGGGAGCTCGTCCGTGTGATTCGACCGGGTGGGTGCGTCGTGTCGCTTGATTTGCGCTATCCGGCCCTCGGCCGGAGCGGGCGCGTGACCCTGGGTCTCCGTGGGCTGCGACGGCTGTTCAGCGGGATGGATCTCGTGACCACGAGCACCCACGCCGTCCTGCCGCCCCTGGCCAGGATGCTGGCCGGTTCGGAGCGCGCCTGTGACATGCTCGGCGCGATCCCGGTGTTGCGCACCTACAGGCTTGCGGTGTTCCGACGCCCGGCGTGAGAAGGAGCACGCCGATCAGAAAGGTCCCCGAGCGAGCCGTCCCTTGAGTCGCGCGAGCGCCCGCACGACGGGAACCGGGGCGAGCGAGACCACCACCAATCCCAGCCACGTGAGCCCCCGGGCCAGGTGTCGATAGTCCCACAACAGCCGGAGCGCGGCTCGACGCTGTCCACCGGCCAGGACGCCGCGCGCCGCGCGCAGGATGGCCCTCCGACCGTAGCGCCGCGCCGAGAGGGCCATCGATGGGCGGCCGGCACCCCGGCAGTTCCGCTCCACCTTCTCCAGGGCGGACGCCATGCTGGGGATCATCCTGGCCGCCTGGTTGGTCATGTTCCCCGCGTGGCGCCGCAAGCGGACGAGAGGATGGTCGACGTAGCCGATCGGTCTCCGAACGTAGATCCGGCTGAAGTACTCGAAGTCCTCGGCCCACCAGAGCGACTCGTCGAAGAATCCGGCCTCCTCCAGGACTTCCCGCCGGGCGCAGAGACCCGAGGGGGCCAGGGAGAATCCGGCGAGGAGGACTTGACGGAGGGGATCCTCGAGAACGGCCTCCTCCGCCCCGAAAAAACCGGTGGGAATGAACGGTGGTCCGACGCGCTCTCCCGCGAAGTAACGCAGGTTGCCGAACACGAACCCGAGATCCGGGCGGCGTGCGTGAAAGCGAAGCGCGCGATCCACCAGGGTCGGCTCCAAAAGATCGTCCGCATCCAAAAGGACGATGAAGCGTCCCCGCGCCGCGCGGAGACCGCGGTTGCGCGCGGCCGGAGGCCCGCCGTGGGGCGCGCGCAGCAACCGGACCGGAGGGCCGAACGCTTCGGCGAGGTGAGCGGTGTCGTCTTCGGAGCCGTCATCGACGACCAGGATCTCGAGGTCACGGTACGTCTGGTCCAGAGCGCTCCGGATCGACTCGGGCACGAAGGCAGACGCGTTGTAGGCCGGAATCAATATCGTGACGGCGGGTGTCGCTGCCGCGGCACCGACGCCATGAGGGGGGCTCACATCCTGCCCCCGGCTGCCGGCCCGGCGCCCGGGAGCGTCCGACCCGCCAGACTGCGCAGGGTCCCGATCAGGAGGTCGCGGTCGGCCGCCCTCGGGACCAGCAGATCGGAGACGCCCGTACCCGTCAGCCGCCGGTAGAAGAGAACGGCCACGACGGTGCCGAGCGCGTAGGCAACGCTGCTTGCGAGCGCCGCACCGCTGGCGGCGTACCGCGGGATCAGGAGGAAATCCAGGGCCACCGTGGCCGACAGCGAGATCCAGGAGACCATGCTGACGACTCCGGGTCGATTCCGGGCTCCAAAATCGGCGCTCAGGATCTTGGCCACGGACAGGGCGACGACCCCCGGAAGCAGCAGGAGAAGCGGACGGAACGACGGACGGAACGGCGCCCCATACAACAGCGTCAGGAGCGGTCCGCCGACGATGGCGAGGGCCACGGCGCCCAGCAGCGAAAGAGGAAGCGCGACACGACAGACGACGGCGGTCGTCTGGCTCGTTGCCCCCTTCGAGCTCGCCAGGCGGGGCATCATGACGACCGAGATGCAGGTCGACAGGATCCATACCGTCTCGGCGACGCTGACTGCGGCGGAGTACAGACCCAACGCGGCGGCGCCCGCCAATCCGTTCACGAACAGCATGTCCAGCCGGTAGTTGAGGAGCTCCGCCAGCCACCCGATCTGGGCGCGGGCGCCGTAATGCAGCGCCATGCGTGCATAGCCCAGGTCCAGCTTCAATCGACGTCCGACGGAGGGCCATGCGAGCGCCAGCCCGATCAGGATGCTGGCGTACGATGCGACGACGAAGAGGATGCAAAACCGTCGGACGTCGCCACCGGCGGCCAACCCTCCCACGGCGACGGTCACGAGGATGCTGCCGCGCTCGAGGATGTTCAGCACGTTGTAGAGACCGTACTCCTGTAACCCGAGAATGGTATGACGCAACATCGAGAGACACAGGGCAGGCGGAATGCTCCACGCGGCGAGCGCCACGTACGACGAGGTGGGCGTGCTCCACACCCCGAGGAAGCGCACCAGCTCGAACACGAGCGTGCAGGCCACGCCGAGGGGCAGGAGCATCGCGAGGGAGGTGCCGAGCACCGTCGCGGCGTCCCGCTCCCTGCGGGCGACGTAATAGGCGTTCGCGGGGCCGAAGCCGAGGGTCAGCGCGTTGACCGCGAGCGTCGGAACGAGAAGCGCCATGACGTAGATCCCCTTCCCTTCCGGACCCAGGAGGCGAGCGGTGAGGACCCCGGTGACGAGAAGGATGGCGTTGCCGATCACCGTGGTGCCGATATTGCCGAGGACGGCTCGGGCGAGGCTCACGGCTTACGAGAACGCGGAGTGACCCGTCAGGGCCTCCCCGAGAATCAAGGTGTGGATGTCGTGGGTCCCTTCGTAGGTGTACACCGCCTCGAGGTTGCAGAAGTGACGACCGACCTGGTACTCGTCCATGATGCCGTTGGCGCCCAGGATTTCCCGCGCCAGGCGAGCGCACTCGCGCGCCATCCAGATGTTGTTCCTTTTCCCCAGGGAGATCTGCGCCGGCGTGACCTTCGCCTCATCTTTCAGCCTCCCGAGCCGCAGCGCGAGGAGCTGCGCCTTCGTGATCTCGGTCGCCATCCACACGAGTTTCTCCTGCTGGAGCTGGAACCCCGCGATCGGCTTCCGGAACACGATGCGGTTGCCGGCGTAGGCCAGGGCTTCGTCGAAAACCGCCAGGGCCGAACCGACGCCTCCCCAGGCGATTCCATAACGCGCCTGATTGAGACACATCAGGGCGGACTTCAGTCCGACCGCGTTCGGCAGAAGATGGGTCGGCGGCACGGCGCAGTCCTGGAGAATCAGCTCCGAGGTCACCGAGGCGCGCAGCGAGAACTTCCCCTCGTAATCGCGTGTGGTGAATCCGGGGGTGCCACGCTCCACGAGGAATCCGCGGACGATCTCGTCGTCGCATCGGGCCCAGACGACGGCGACGTCGGCGATCGAACCCGAGGTGATCCAGGCCTTGCTTCCGTTCAGCACGTACCGATCGCCGCGGAGGCGGGCGCGTGTGCGCATGGAGGCCGGGTCGCTACCCGCATCGGCCTCCGTGAGGCCGAAGCAGCCGATGACCTCGCCGCGCGCCATGCCCGGCAGCCAGCGCTCCCTCTGGGCGTCCGACCCGAACGTGTGGATCGGGTACATGCACAAGGCTCCCTGGACGGACACGAACGATCGGAGGCCGCTGTCACCGCGCTCCAACTCCTGCATGATGAGACCATAGGCCACGTTGTTCAATCCGGCGCAGCCGTAACCCTTCAGATTGGCCCCCAGAAAACCGAGGCGCGCCATCTCGGCCACAAGCTCGATGGGGAAGGTCCCGGCGCGAAAGTGTCTCTCGATCACGGGAAGCACGTGTTCGTCCACGAAGCGCCTGACCGTATCGCGCACCATCTGCTCGTCGTCCGAGAGCAGCGCGTCGATGTTCAGGAAGTCGAGAGCCTGGAAGGTGCGCTTCATCGGCCTCTCAGGAAGCGGGAGCCTCGAGCAGGAGCGCGATCCCCAGCCCCCCGCTGATGCAGAGGGTCGACAGCCCGCGCCGCGCGCGCCGCCGCTGCATCTCGTGGATCAGGGTCACCGTGATGCGGGCGCCCGTGGCGCCAATCGGATGGCCCAGGGCGATGGCGCCGCCGTTCACGTTGAGTCTGTCCCGGTGGAAACGGAGCTCGCGGTCGCAGGCGAGGACCTGGGCCGCGAAGGCCTCGTTGAGCTCGATGAGATCGATGTCGTCCAGGACGAGCCCCGTCTTCTCGAGGAGGCGGCGAATAGCCGGCACCGGTCCGAGACCCATCACGGCGGGATCGACGCCGGACGATGTCGCCGCGACGATGCGGGCCTGGGGCCGGATCGCCAGCCTGCGTGCGGCGGCACCCGAGAGAACGATCATCGCGGCGGCCCCGTCCACAATCCCGCTCGAGGAACCGGCGTGGACCGTGCCCTCCTTCTTGAAGACGGGTGGAAGCGATGCCAGCGATTCGGGGGTCACCCCGTCGCGAGGATGCTCGTCCTCGGTGAGTCGAGTGTCTCCTTGCGCACCGTGGAGCACGACCGGCACAATCTCGTCGCGAAACCATCCGGCCTTGCGGGCGTGCTCGCATCGTCGTTGCGACTCGGCCGCGTAGGCGTCCTGCTCGGCCCGGCTGATTCCGTAGCGCGTCGCCAACGTCTCGGCCGTCTCCCCCATCACCTGACCGCAGAGAGGGCACAGAAACCCGTCGCGGTACATGGCGTCGGTGAGTCGCTGGTGGCCGAGTCGGTAACCGAAGCGTGCGCCCTCGAGAAGGTAGGGAACGCGGCTCATCGATTCGGCGCCGCCGACCAGCACCACCTCGCGATCGCCGGCCAGGATGCTCTGATGGGCGGACAGAATCGCGCGCAGGCTGGAGCCACAGGCCATATTGACCGTGTACGCGGGCGATCTGTCCGGTAGACCGGCCGCATGCGCGATCTGGCGCGCAGGGTTGGGGCCGACACCTGCAGGCCGGGCGTTCCCCATGACCGTCTCGTCGATGTCGGCAGGGCGGATGTGGGCGCGCTCCATTGCGGCGCGCGCCGCCAGGGCCCCCAGCTCGGGTGCGCTGAGCGCCGCCAGCGCGCCTCCGAACTTGCCCAGGGGGGTGCGGACGGCCCCCGCGATCAAAACCTCCTTCTCGTCCGCCATGGGTCGCAACTCCTTGCGCGGCGCGCGCTGCGCCTGCTTATACCACAGGGAGGCGGGAGGCTCAACGCGGGCACGCGCCGCGTTCTCCTCGCACGATCGCACGCTCCGCTTCGCGCGGAGGTCCGGTATTCCGCCTTCCTTCGGTGAACGGTCTGTGTCAAGATGCGTCCCGCCCGGCGTGGGTTTCAGCCCGGCCGAGGGCTGGACGCACTCCAAAAACGGCCGCCTTCGCTCCACCCCATACGGCGATGCGCATTCTTTATGTGACGCAGTATTTTCCACCGGAGATGGGAGCGCCCCAGGCGCGCATCCCCGAGCTGATGTCGCGGATGATCCGTCTCGGACATCAGGTGACCGTCCTGACGGCCATGCCGAACTACCCGCATGGACGAATCTTCCCCGGCTACAGGAATCGCATCGTCCTCGGTGAGACGTTCGACGGGATGAGAGTGGTCCGCACGTGGATCTATCCGACGATCGCTCTGGGGTTGTTCAGACGAACGGCCAGCGCGCTGTCGTTCGCGGTATCCAGCGTGCTGCTCGGCGCGTGGCGGGTGGGGTCCCAGGATGTGATCCTGGTCGAATCGCCACCCCTGTTCCTGGCGCTCACCGCCGTCCTTCTGAAGCATGTCCTGGGATGCCCCTACATCGCCGTCGTGGCCGACCTATGGCCGGAGGTGGCGATCGAGACGGGGATGCTCACCAACCCGAAGGCCGTCCGCGTGGCCCGCTGGCTGGAGAAAATCCTCTACAAGCGGGCTCTGGCCGTGGTCACGCAGACGCCCGGTCAGGTCGAGGACATCCGCTTGCGCTTTCCCGGAGTGCGCGTGGAGGTGGTGAGCGGGGGCGTCGACAGCTCCAGGTTCTCTCCCGAACATCGGGATGAGTCCGTTCGCCGGGAGTTCGGGGTGGCTGGAAAGGTGGGCGTGATGTTCTCCGGGTTGCACGGATTCGCGCAGGGGCTGGATGCGGTTCTGGACGCCGCCAGCGCCCTCCGTGACCGCCCGGACATCCGCTTCGTGTTGATCGGCAACGGTGCGGTGAAACAGCACCTGGTCCAGCGCGCAGCCGGGATGGATCTCCCGAACCTCGTCTTCTACGACACGGTGCCGCGCGTTCGCATGCCATCCATCGCGGCGTCGATGGACATCGCTCTCGCGCCGCTCCGGCGTGGTGTGCCGCGCGCCACGATCCCGACGAAGATTTACGAAGCCATGGCCTCGGGACTTCCGATCGTCGTCGCCGGTGATGGAGAGGCGCACCATCTTGTGCGTGATCATCGCATCGGCCTGGCGGTGCCCGCGGAAGCCGGGCGCGACCTGGCGGCCGCCGTCGCGCGCCTGGCGGATCAGGCATCGTTGCGCGCCGAGCTCGCGTCCAATGCTCTCCGGCTGGCGCGCTCCCGGTACGATCGGAGCGAGATCGCGCTCGTCCTCGAACGGCTGCTCCGCGAGCTGCTTCCCGGTCCCGGCGGACACGATGTCCTCCCGCGTCAGTAGGCTGCGCCTCACTTACGAGCTCTGGTCGCAGTACGGCACCGCGAACCTCACGTACCGCGCGCTGCACGAAGTCCTACGCCGTTCGGGCTGGCTCCACAGGCGGTTCCCCGCCGTGCGCTGGGTCGACCGCCCGCCCGAGACGTACTGCTCCGCCGGCGTGCCGGTCAGTTCTGCGGAGTATCACGCTTTCCGCGAGCGGTCACCCGCTCGATTCTTCTTCAATCAGGGGTCGCTTCCCGTCCTGCCTCATGACTGGGCGGGGGATGCCGTCGCACGCGGAGACGAGATCCTGGCGGGGAGGCCCCGGCTTGCGGGACATCGGACCGCCGAGCTGGGGTTTCCGTTCGACTGGTTCGCCCATCCGCTCACGCCGGGGCGGCGGGACCACCGTGTGCACTGGTGCGAGCTCGACGGCTTCGGGCCGGACCAGGGTGACATCCGGCTCCTGTGGGAGGCCGGACGGTTCGGCTGGGTGTTTTCGCTTGCCAGGGCCTACGCGGCCACGCACAGAGGGTCATACGCCGCCGCGTTCTGGACTCTTCTCGAGTCCTGGCGCGCGGCGAACCCGCCGAACCTGGGTCCCCACTGGCAGGACGGCCAGGAATGCGCCCTGCGACTGCTCGCCCTCTGCTTCGCCTTCTATGCGTTCTGGGGCGATCGTTCGTCGACGCCGGAACGGATCGGGATGCTGGCGCAAACGGTGGCTCTGCACGCGGAGCGGATCGAGGGAAATCTCGGCTTCGCGCGGACCCAGATGGGCAATCACGCCGTGAGCGAAGCCGCGGCCCTGTACACCACGGGCGCCCTGTTTCCCGAGTTCGCGCGCGCGCGGATCTGGCGGAGGAAGGGCCTGCGCGTCCTCGACGACGAGGCCCGCCTCCACAACGGTCGCGATGGCTCCTACGTGCAGCACTCGATGAACTACCATCGTCTCATGCTGCAGGATTACCTGTGGGTCCTGCGTCTCGCGGAGCTGAACGGCGATCGCCTGAGGCCGGTGACGGTCGAAAAGATCGATCGGGCGACGCGCTTTCTGTACCTGCTTCAGGACGACCGGACCGGCCGGGTCCCGAATTATGGCCCGAACGATGGATCCCTCGTCCTGCCTCTGAACGGATGCGATTTTTCGGACTATCGTCCCGTCGTCGGCGCCACGCACTTCCAGATTCACCGGGAGAAAGTGTACGAGCCGGGGCCCTGGGACGAGGATGTCCTGTGGCTTTTCGGTCCGGCGGCGGGAGGACCGCGCTTGTCGCCCCCGCGGGAATGCGCACGGTTCGATCAGGGCGGCTATTACACGCTGCGCGGCCGGGACACCTGGGGCATGGTGCGCTGTCACACCTTCCGGACCCGGCCGAATCAGGCGGATCTCCTGCACCTGGATCTCTGGTGGCGCGGTCTCAATGTCTTGCGTGATTCAGGTTCGTATCTTTATAACGCACCCGGACCGTGGCGGGACTGGTTCACGTCCACCGCCGCACATAATACGGTGCAGGTGGCCGGTCAGGACCAGATGATCAAGGTACGGCGCTTCAGCTGGGCCTATCTCGCGCCCGCCGCGGTCCGCGCGGTTCGCTGCGTCGGACCGGACGGGTTCGACTATTTCGAGGGGCAGCACGGAGGATATCGACGTCTGCCCGGGCGAATCATTCATCGCAGGGCCGTGACGCGAATCGGCGAAGCCTCCTGGCTGATCGTGGACGACCTCCTCGGCCGGGGTCGGGAGTCGATCCGCGTGTTCTGGCAGGTCATCGATTCACCCTGGACGACCCAATCCAACCGGGTGATGTTCGAAACGGTCGAAGGAACGGTCGAACTGACGTTTCTGACCCGGACGAAGGGCGCCGTCCTCCGCGTGGCGCGCGGGGTGGAGGGTGAATCCCCGATGGGATGGGAGTCGCGGCGCTACGGGGAGCGCACGCCGGCGCCCGCCGTGTGCCTGGAGCTCGCCAGCACGCCGCTTCCCCAGCGCATCATCTCCCTCATCACTCTCGGTCGTGCGGTCGCCGCCGAGTTCGGCCCATCCGCCGACGTCGTGCGCTGGTCGGAGGGGCCCGGAAACCCGATCGAAGTGACGCTGGGGCCGCCCGGGCAGGACGATTCGTTGATCCTGAGGGAGATTCGGGCGCACAATCGCCGCTGGCTCCCGGAGTCTTTCCCGGAATGACGACGCCCGCGAGCGCCGCGGAACGGTTCGAGCTGGAACGCCTCCGCCCGGACGACGCGGACGAGCTGGCGGTCCTTCATGTCCGTGTGATGCAGGGTTACTTCCTGTCGCTCCTGGGACGGGGGATCCTCCGTCGGTTCTATCGGGAGTTCTGCCGGCACTCGTTCGACTTTGGCGTCGTCGCCCGTTGCCGCGCCACCCGGCGGCTGGCGGGTTTCGTGGTCGGAACCTCCGACGCGGCCGCCCACTTTCGATCGTTCTACAGGCGTCATGTGGCGCTTCTCGCGGTGAGCCTGCTGTTCGGTGCAGTGTGCCGGCGGGAGGTCAGGCAGGGGCTGCGCCGCCGTATCGGCCACCTGTGGTTTGCGGCGTTCTCTCTGTTCGGACGAGCCCGCCGCGGACCGGCCTCTCCAACGGCGCCGGGAGCGCCGCCCCGCGTCTGCCCGGTCCGCCTTCTGTCGATCGCGGTGGCGCCGGAATTCCGTGGCACGGGGGTCTCCGGCCTCGTCGCGGCTTATTTCGAGGAGACGCTGCGACAGGCCGGGATTTCGCGCGTCGGTCTGTCGGTCCACGCGGACAATGAGCGGGCGATCGCATTCTACCGAAAAGCCGGCTGGAACGAGACCTATCGATCCGATGCCGGATTGTGGTTCGAAAAGTCCATCTGAGCAGGCCGCGCCACGGTTCCCAGGGCGATGTACCTCGTCTCGGACGGGCGCCCCTTCGTGATCCACTCCGCGGACATGCGCGCGTACAGGAGGATCTCCCGCCAGCGCTTCATCCAGTTCGTGACGAACCGCGCGGTCAGCATGGAGCGCAGCGGCAGGTAATCGTATTCATAAAGGTTGAACAACAGGTTCAGCAGAACCATGTAACGGCGAGCCCTCTTCGTCACCCGGTAACGCGCGCGTTTGCTGATGGCGAGATGCGAGAAGAGATCGAGGGCCACGCACTGGCGGAAGACGAGAGTCGAGGTGTGAACTTCCATGTGATCGCCGGTCGGTGACGTCGTCTGCGGCATCTCGGTGACCGTGCGCCGGAACAGATCGATCTCGATGATTTGGGTGGCCGCACCCGCCGTCAGCACGAATCGTACCGGACGTCTCCTGAAGAGACGGCGGAAGACCCAGGGAACCGCGGCGAAGAAGTCGCCAAAGTAGGCTCGGGCCTCGTCCACGCGCAGCCGCGAGCGGGCCTCGGTCGCGTAGAACTTCTCGAGAACGGTCGCCTTGTCCGCGCGGTAGCGCTCGAGACGCTCGGAACGGTGGTCGAAATAATCCATGGTCCCGGCCGCAATCTGGAACCCGCGCTCGGTCGACCACGAATCGCCCGACAACATGATCACCACGCTCGGAGCGGACACCCCATGGGCACGGACATGCTCGGCGACCATGCGCGGGGTCTGGATGGTGGCGTTGAGGGAGTACACATCCTTGTGCAGGTAGCAGTGGTTGCTGGCGAAAGGAATCGCGTGACGGGCGCGCGTGGCCCGCGCGAAAGCCGCGAAGCTCTCGATATAGTGCTCCGTGTCGTCGACGGGGGTCGTGGGGTCATCGACGACTTCATAGGACAGTCGGCTATTGGCCGAGCTGTGACTGCGAAACACGAAGTCGATGGACGGATGTCGCCTGAGGATCTGGCGCAGCGGTCCTCCCATGAACTTTGCGTCATTGGCGTCGAGGAGGGTGACTCCATCGCATTCGACGAGCAACGCGCTGTCCAGGAACGGACTGAACTGGTACGAGGTGATCCGGAATCCCTGCGCCAGCGAGAACGACTCCCCATGGTCGAGCTCGAGGACGTTGCGAAAGCCGAGATGATGGAGGTCACGTCGCATGCGGTCGTGATGGCCCCGGGGCACCAGCACGGGCGTGTCACGGGCAAACCGGCGCAACGAGACTCCGTGGAAATGGTCCCAATGGAGGTGGGTCAGGTAGATGGCGTCGGGCTTGAGCCCCTGAATGAGCGTCTCCGGAACGGGTGGGTAGTTCCACCACGAGCGCCAGTAACAACTGCCGACGATCCAGGGATCGATCAGCAACGAGCGGCCGGTGCCGCGCACGTGGAGGCCGGCGTGAGACACGATCGTGAACTCCATCAGGCACCTCGACACAAACTTGCCGGGATCACGTCGGGAACCCCGGTCAGGCCGGCGACAGGCGGCCCTCCTCGAGCTCGGAGACCACGAAACGCAGCTTGCCGTTGCGCGATCGTGGGAGCCGGTCGACATACTCGAAAGCTATGTGGGCGAGATCACCGACGCGCTTCCTGAATTCGTCGCGCAGCACCTGCTCGTCACGCTCGGTGTACCCCGCGTGCCGGACGATGCGAACCGTGACCCGACCCGGCGTGTGCTGCACGATCTGGGCTTCGCGAATCGTCATCATGTCCTTGA
>Ga0070697_100003630_pt1 | contig 11853 bp, 11 predicted proteins | sample KBSK1501metaG_FD_65475 | JGI IMG/M metagenome (GOLD analysis project Ga0070697, IMG submission 65475) | Corn, switchgrass and miscanthus rhizosphere microbial communities from Kellogg Biological Station, Michigan, USA - KBS K1-50-1 metaG | ecosystem: Host-associated > Plants > Roots >... | reverse complement strand
AAGCAAGGCGCGGAGCCAATAGTCTATCTCGCCTCCTCACCCGACGCGAACGATCTCAACGGAGAATATCTGGAGAAGTTGAAGGTGAAGAAGTCTTCAGACGAATCCTATAATGAAGAGATCGCCCAAAGACTATGGGACGTCAGCGCAAAACTAACCCATCTCTCCTAGCTTGTTCCACAACGGATTTGTAAAATCATATGAACGATATTCATCCGGTTGAAACGAATCTCGCTAGTCAGCGAGATGTAATCACATTACGTGACTACGAGAGGTGCCCGACCATTAAAAGCAATGACGTGGTCCATACGATAATCGGGGTGAAATCTGATGGAATGTCACACTCGATCGAAGCCGGAAAGAATCACAACCGCGATAATCATTGCAAACCTCTTGAGAATCGCACGGTAGGAGTCTCGCTCTTATGAGCGATGACCTATCAGCACCTCTCCCTGGTCAGTCCGACAAGGTCGTACAGGTAGACAAGCTTTCGAAGAAATACGGCAACAACATCGCCGTCAACGGCATATCGTTCAGCCTCACCAAAGGCGAAGTCTTCGCCTTCCTAGGCCCCAACGGCGCCGGAAAGACCACAACCGTCGAGATCCTGGAATGTCTCCGAAACCCGACCGGCGGCCAAGCACGGGTCCTAGGATACGATGTGAGCAAACGTTCCGATCGGGCCGAGATCCGAAAACGGATCGGGGTCTTACCACAGGACTTCAATGCGATAGACCGTCTCACCGTCCGTGAGAATATCGACTATTTCGGGGCCATGTTCAAACGCCAGCTCGACGCCGACAAGCTCATTGAGCTAGTTGACTTGAAGGATAAACGGGACGAACAGTTCAAGAAACTATCAGGTGGTCTAAAGCAGAGAGTTGGGCTCGCGGTTTCTCTGGTAAACGATCCCGATGTTGTTTTCCTTGACGAGCCCACTACGGGTCTGGACCCTCGAGCTCGACGCGATGTGTGGGGGGTCATTGAGCGGTTGAAGGGCCAGGGAAAGACAGTCTTTCTGACAACCCATTACATGGACGAGGCAGAATATTTGGCGGACATCGTATCGATCATCGACCATGGACAGATAATCGCGTCGGGAACGCCTGACCAGCTGATAGACAGCCATGGCGGAAAGAAGACACTGATCATCAGAGATGCCGGGGAAGAAGGGCTCAAACAATTACCCTCCGGTCTGCCTAAGGCAGAGCTCAGAAACGCTGGAGACATTGCCATCCCCTTGCACAACGGCGAACTCACAAACATCCTCATGGGTCTAGGTCAAACCCCATTGCGCGACAAAGAGATCGAAGTCAGACGTCCCACACTAGATGATGTTTTTCTCAATCTTACAGGGCGTAGAGTTTCAGAGGAGGGAAACTAAACATGCGAAGCCGAATCTACACGATCATCAAAGGACATTTCAAGAGCTGGTACCGCAGCAAGAGCAACATATTCTGGACCATCGCCTTCCCACTACTCCTCATCGTCCTCTTCGGCGCGATCTTCGGTAATGGGAGCACAAAGTTCGACCTCTATCTCCAAAATCGGGATCTGAACCCGACAACTTTCCAGCCAACACCTCTCTCAGGAGGATACGTCAATATCCTAAACCAGACCGCGGCATTCAACCTACACTTGGTCTCTATCGATGTGCAAGACCCAATTGCATACGTGAAGAGTGATGCGCAGCTCCATAATCGCGGCCAGAGGCTCTTGGTCATACCATCGAATTTCAGCCAGACACTCCTCAGCGGAACCAAGAATGCTACGGTGCAATTGTACATGGACAAGAACGACCAAGCATCCGGCTCCCTACTAGGGATAGTCAACTCGGTTACCGTTTCGTACGCAGCCGCGGTCGCTCACACTCCAGACAATCTCCAGGTTCAACAGATCGGCATCGCGACTCGGAATGTCCGGTACATCGACTTCTTCATCCCAGGAGTCATCGGCATGACTCTCCTCACGACAGGCGTCTTCGGTGCTGTCAACACCAATGGTAGATATCGAGAGTTGAAGATCATCAAGAAACTCGCGACCACGCCTCTAAGCAAGATCGAATGGATACTTGGCATGGTTGGATACCAGATGATACTGGCCACCATATCACTCGTCGTCATCCTCTTCTTCGGTTATGCCATCTTCGGAGTAACGGTGACAATCGACATTTACACGGTAGGATTGGTTGTTGCGGCCTCTCTACTCTTCCCAGGTATTGGAATGGTGCTCGCAAACTTCGTAAAGGAAGCGGAGAGCGCAGATGCAGCTGCCAACGCGATAACTTTTCCAATGATGTTCTTGGCTGGAACCTTCTGGCCCCGCGAGACATTGCCCGATATCATGAAGATCATAGCGAACTTCATGCCGCTAACATACGTGAACGACGGACTAAGAGACGCGCTGATCTACGCTGAACCGGCCCAAGCTCTGACAAACACCATCATAGCCCTTGGGCTAGCAGCATTCTTCCTCGTCCTCGGCAGCGTACTCATGAACTGGAAAGAAGAATAGCGGAACGACCCGCGACGGCCTCACCAGTTTACCTGTGAGATTACTTGTTCGGCAGCGACCCTCCCAAGATTACTGCTGTCAACAAGGAACTCCAAGCATGGACCGCTCAAAAAATGCGAGAGATCAGCATCGTACGGCTTCAGAACCATATCCATGTGTTATTGGGGCCTCACACTCGCCTCGACTCTTCCAGTCCTATTCTGCGTGCTGAACAAAGAATCCATGACACTCTACGGGACCTTGGGTGGTTGGTGGAAAGACAGCCGTTTAGTTTCGAGAAAGCCATAGGTGCACTCGACTATGGAGATGGAGAACCCGTCTGTTTTCGGAAGCTGGAAGGCGTCAACATTGTGGCCACAAAAGCGGGGAAAGACTCGAGGGACGCCCTGGTCGTTCTGGCGCACTACGACACGCGACGCGACACTCCAGGCGCCGATGACAACATAGCCTCCGTCGCAGCCTTACTAGAACTGGCCCGAATACTTTCAAGTGAAACCTTTCGGCAGACAATTATTCTTGCAGCAACTGATCTCGAAGAAGTTCTCTGCTTCGGCGCGAAAGCTCTGGTCAACAAACTGACCGGGAATTTCAACCTTCAAGGGGTCATAAACTTCGAGACCATGGCCTTTCTTGAACACCAACCACATTCTCAACGCCCTGAAGCAAGCTTCGGTCCGCTCTATCGAAAACAAATCCGCCGCATGGCTGCACACCAGTGGGCTGGAGACTTCACCATGATCATTTACCGGGGTAGCTCGGCAGAGCTCGCTGCGACTTTTGCGGCTGGTTTGGAGCAAACCGCGGGTCCGGATGCCCATGTACTCTTTCGCGATCCCGGCGACCTTCCCGTGATTGGAGGCCTTCTCAAGAAGACGTTACCTTTCGTCAGAAATTTTTCCCGAAGTGATCACGTTCCTTTCTGGGACGCGGGTATACCTGCAATTCAAGTAACGGATACAGCGAACTTCCGAAACCCAAACTATCACCAGCTCACGGATTTGCCCGAGACACTAGACTACGACAGGCTTGCAGCAATAGTCGGGGCGACTGCATGCGCACTTCGAATTGCCGCAGACTAGTTACTGCTTCGGTTTTACTAGGATACCGCCGTTTTCAGCCTTGATTTCATAGACTGGCTCAGCCCTCGTGGCGGGACCTCTCTTTACCTGCCCATCGGTGACGTCAAAATGGGAGCCGTGCCACGGACACTGCACCTCATGCCCCTCAAAAAGGCCCTTGTCCAAGGGACCACCCATATGGGTGCAGACGTTTCCAATAGCGTAATACTTGCCCTTTACATTGACAACTAGAACTTGTTGACTACCGACAACGACCTTCTTCATCTTGCCTTCCGGAATGTCGCTTGTAGAAGCGACACGTATGAAATCAGACATGGCTTTCTCTTGGCCTTCAATTTTATTCTGATGAGTATTATCTTTTGCTGGACAGATGGTCTAGGGTGTTTCAACGTTTTTAGGTAGTTAGGAAGCGGGATGCCTGGTCGCTCATGAGCCCGTTCAATAATCCTCTTGTCCTCGACCTTCTAGCCAGGTACAGGTCGGTCGCAGCGATGACCCATGCTTCGGCTCTCTTGGGTTGGGACCTTGAGATCAACATGCCCGAAGCAGGGGCCAGTGCGAGAGGTCAATCCCAATCCGAGATCGAGTTACTTCGTCAGAAGATGACCATTGACCTGACGGGTCCTGTCGAGAAGGCTGAGAAACTGAAAGTGCTTAATGACCCTGAAAAGGGCGTTGTCCGGGTCGTCAAGAGAGAACTCAACTACTACCAGAAAGTCCCGCCGAAACTTGTTGAGGAATTACAAAAGGCCACGATCGATGCGAATATCCCGTGGAGAGAAGCGAGAAAGAAATCCGACTTCAGAATCTTCAAGCCCCACTTGGAAAAAATAACTGAGTTGAAACGGGAAGAAGCGAACCATCTTAACCCGTCAGGAAACCCATACAATGCGCTTCTGGATCTGTCCGAGGAAGGACTGACTACCACTGATCTTGACAAGATCTTTTCCGAACTTGTCCCGCAACTCAAGAAAATCCTAGCGAAAACTCTCTCCCAAGGAGTATTTCCAGAGAAACATCCGTTGGAAGATGTAGATTATGATGTTAATTCGCTGAAACAGGTCAACGAGAAGATTCTTCGGCTCCTTGGTATGCCGGAGAACAGGTTCCGGCAGGACGTTTCCACTCATCCGTTCGCGATCAGGATCGGGAGCGATGATGTGAGAATAACCACGAGATATGAACCGAAGAATTTCAAAGCGTCGATGTTCGGACTAATGCACGAGTGCGGTCACGCTCTCTACGAACTTCAAGTAGACCACGAACTACAGCTCACACCGACTGCTTCAGGCGTATCTGCTGGGGTCCATGAGTCGCAGTCTCGATTCTGGGAGAACATCGTTGGCAGGAGCAAAGAGTTCGTTCCACTCGTCTACCCTCTCCTCAAGGCTAACTTGAGCTTTGTAACACGATACGACCAGAAACAGCTCTACTCTTACTTCAATACCGTCAAACCAAGCCTCATCCGGGTAGAGGCGGACGAGCTGACCTACAACTTCCACGTCGCGATGAGGTATGAGCTTGAGAAGAAACTCTTAGAGGGAAAGATCAAGGTCTCGGAGCTCCCATCTGTATGGGATGATATGATAGAGGACTATCTCGGGAAGAGACCCGACAAAGACGCGGATGGGGTCCTCCAGGATATCCACTGGAGCTGGGGACAGTTCGCCACCTTCCCAGGCTATTCTCTCGGAAACATAATTGCCGGAATGCTCTGGAGCGCTTTGACGAAGAAGGGCTTGCTCCCGGTCAAAGGAGACAAGAGCATCGTGCCTCTGAAGAGCTGGCTGGCGGAAAACATCCACAAACCCGGATCAACTTATTCCCCGAAGGAGCTGCTCAACCGGGTCTTCGGTAAAGGATACGATCCATCGGGACTAGTCGATTATCTTGAGAGCAAGTACCTCGCTGTAAACTGAATTACTGTCGGTTCAGGTCAATGCGAAAATGCCGATGTAGCAGTGCTGTGAACTCTTCTGGGTTCTTGAGCGGCCGTTCAACCTTCTTGTCTCCTCGCGTCACGATGAACTTCGTGTCCGTAAGCGTCAGTCTACCATTAGAAGTTAGGCGAGTGCATATGCGATTTTTTCTGAAGTGGGACCTTGGAGAAGCTTGTTGCCATCGACATCTTGGAACAAAATCCTCGAGGCTTCGCGGCGTCAGGCTGAATTTGTATTGAGGTTCCCAGACCCGGCTTCCTTTCGTCCTCCGAGATAAGAGGGTCCAGCCATCTTTCCGAGTGAAACGGTAGTCTCTGCCATGGTCTGCTTGTGGGCGCGAAACGTTGAGTCGTTTTGGTTCCGTGAATGAGTCTCCGAATCCCACGTCCGCGAGCCATGGATGTTTGAGTTGCACAAGCAGGGTCATATGGTCGAAGTCTGGACTGAACCCTCCACTCTTTCTCGCGACCCGGGCTGAAAGCATGGACACGTTGAAACCCAATCCTTCTAACAGATTAGCGAACAACCCGTTCAGTTCGTAGCAGAATCCTCCGCGGTGATGTTTGACGATCTTGTCGTAGAAGGCTGCCTCGCTCAAGATGATTGGCCTATGCAAATGTATGTCGAGATTCTCAAAGGGTACCGAAAGCATGTGCTTCCTGTGTAGCCTGCGCAGAACATTCACGCTCGGTTGAGTCGGCCTGCGATAGCCGATTCGTTCCATGTATGCCTCGGTGTCCATTAGCTCTTCTCAACTAGTATCAGCTTTAATCTCATTAGATTGGTGGCAAGGATCATCTTGGAACTTGGACTCAAGAACAAAGTAGCATTGGTCCCGGCGTCGAGTAAGGGAATAGGGCTCGGAGTGGCAAAAGTTCTTGCCGGAGAAGGCTGCAAGGTCGTAATCTCTTCCAGTAATCAGGACTCCATCTCAAAAGCTCGCGACGTCATTGTAAAGGAAACTGGAAACAACAATATACATGCTGTAAAGGCGGACCTCACGCTCAAAGAGGATATTGATCACTTAGTTGATTTCGCAACTAGCAAGTTTGGGACCCTAGATATTCTCGCTTACAATACTGGCCCGCCAAAACCCGGAACCTTCGCCGATCTCAACGATGCTGACTGGGAGCAGGGAGTGAAGTTGCTCCTGATGAGCGCGGTATGGCTGACAAAGCTGGTTGTTCCTGGAATGGTTCAGAAGAAGTGGGGGAGACTGATCTACATCACTTCCTCCACACTGCGACAGCCGGTCCCGAATCTGGTCTTGTCCAACACGGTAAGGTTGAGCCTTGCTGGATTGTCCAAATCTCTCGCACTAGAGTATAGCTCAAAGGGAATAACATCGAATGGTATCATGCAGGGACACATACTAACGGACAGGCAGAGACAAGTTGCCCAGGACGTTTCATCGAGAACAGGGAAGAGTCTAGAAGAGTCGATGAAACAGATGCTCCAAGATGTACCAGCCGGAAGGTATGGCCTCACAGAAGAAGTGGGAAATCTCGTAGCCTTTCTGGCCAGCGACAAGGCGAGCTACATCAACGGGACAATGCTCGCAATCGACGGAGGATTGATCAGGTCAGTCTTCTAGAGAAGGTTCCTGCGAAACGGTAGGTGCGACAGAGGATTGAATTATCGAATTAGCCTTGCCGAGTTTAGAATGAAAACAAGCTCTGAAACCACGTGAATACCCGCGGCGAACAAGGGATTGAGGAGACCGTCAAAGGCTAAGGCCAATCCTATCCCGTCAACGATCAAGGTGCCGTAGAAATTCTGCAAGATCACTCCGTATGCCTGTCTACTTGCCCTCACGATCGCTGGAATCTTCCCCAGATCATTTGTCATTAGTACAATATCCGCTTCCTCAATCGCGATGTCCGTGCCCGCGCCCATACCGATCCCGACGTTCGCCCTGGCGAGAGCAGGCGCATCATTGATGCCGTCGCCTACCATCGCTATCTTCTGACCTTTTTCGGACATTTGCTCAATGATGGACACTTTGTCAGGTGGCAGAAGTTCTGCGTAGATCTGTTTGATTCCTGCCTGTTCTCCGACGCGGTTGGCCGCGATCTTGTTGTCGCCTGTTAGCATGATTGTTGAGATTCCCATTTTTCCTAGTTCTTGGACTGCGCTCAGGCTCTCGTTCCTGATCTTGTCGGAGATTCCGATCACTCCGCAGGTCCGGCCTCCGTGAGCAACTATGACTGTGGTCTTCCCCTCAGAAACCTTGTTGGTAATGGTTGTCTGAACATCATTGGATAGCGGAATGTTCTGTTCGGTCATCAGGACGGAGTTTCCGACGAGGACTCGTTCTCCTTCGTACCAGGAGATGATGCCTTTTCCGGCCAGATAATCGGACGAGAGGCTTCCTGTAGGATTAGCCCCCAGTTCTAGAGCCTTCGCTGTTATTGCTCTTGCGAGAGGATGATTGGACAGTTTCTCTGCAGCGGCAGCGTATGTCAGGACCTGCTTCTGAGAACATCCGTCGAGTCCCACGACATCGGTTACTTCCGGATCGCCTAGAGTGAGAGTTCCGGTCTTATCGATGACAACAGTATCGATCTTACTCATCTCCTGAACGTAGACCCCGCCCTTCACAATCACCCCTTTCTTCGCGAGGCCTCCCATGACCGCAACGATCGCGAGCGGGGTCCCCGCCGCAACGCCACAGGCACCAGCTACCACTATGACAGAAATTGTCGAAATCAGGTTTCGAGTAACAATGAACGTGATTACGGCGAAGATGATGGTGAATTCGACCAGCCAGGTCGCAAGCTTATCCGATAGTCTTTGGATGGGTGCCTTTCGGCCCTCCGCCTCCTCGACGAGCTTGATGATCTGACCGAATACTGTCTCGTTTCCAACTTTCTCTGTCTCCACCTCCAATACGCCAGACTCGTCGACGCTTCCAGCGAATACTCTGCTGCCATTCGTCTTCTCAACAGCGAGAGCTTCACCGGTTATTGCGGACTGGTTTACGAATCCAGAGCCATTGACTATGATGCCGTCGACCGGGATCCGTTCCCCGTCTCGGACAATTACAATCTCCCCTGGTTCAATTGAGTCTATATCGGTCGCGACTTCTGCCCCATTCCGTCTGACCAGTGCTCTTCTCGGAATGGATTTTTCCAGCTTGACAATGGTCGCCCTTCCCTTATCGACTGCGTAGGATTCTATGAATTCTGAGAGGAGAACGAAGAAAGTCACCACGACGGCGGCTGTGAACTGGGCTACAAGCAGTGAGGCGACAATCGCCACGGTCATGGAGACTTCCATGTTTATGGAACGATGGCGGAGAGAACGGAAGGTTTCCACGAAGACAGGATAACCTCCGATGAGGCTCGCTCCGATGGCTACAACATCGATCGGAGTGATACCCTGCAAGAGTCCTAGATAGCTGACGAGGGCTGCAATACCCATCAGAGCGAGGCGGATCTCGTCATTCCTATTCTTGGGACGAGATTCTATGGAGGGCGAGACTCTAGTTCCGCTGACTACCGGGAGCTCGTCCTTCGACGCACTCATCTGCTGCTTGCAACTACTTGCTGAAGCTCAAGAACCGTTTCCCTAACAGACCCACCTTTACGAGCAGTTGCCACGCAATCCTCTACAAGGTCGTCAACAATAACTTCGACAACCCGGTCCAGAGATGCTCTTACCGCGGCAACTTGGTGGACAATCTCGGGATAGCTTCGATCGTCTTGCACCATCTTTCTGATCGCTCTAACATGGCCTTCAATTCGGGAGAGGTTCGAGTCAACCTCAGGCCGCTTATGTCTCGACATATCCCTACCAGTGGGAGGGGGTATATTTATACTCAAATCGTTCCCTCTCCCGAGGAACTCGGTCAGGAAGACCGGCGAGTCATGAAGGGTCTAACGTTCAGGCGGTCTTAGTCGCGCTTGATGGCGAGGTACAGGAATATGATGAAGGGTGCAACTGCCCAGATAATTCCGTCTAAGACAATTGCTGGTAAGGTCACACCGTAGCTTGATGGCGAAACAAAAGCGCCGACTGAGGACTGGAGCACGTACGCGTTGACAAGGTTGAGGAATTGGGCGGGGTTGGCGTAGTAGGAGAGATAGGTTGCTTGGAGACCAACGAACGATCCCTGAGCACCGCCGAGCAAGAGCGTCAATAGAAAGATGATCAGACCCCAGAAGAAGTCCAATACCACAAAAAGCCCGATGCTGATTCCCAGAAGCAGCCCCGTAGACTTGACCAGGTGAGATAGCAGAAAGATCAAGCCGGTGAAGGCAGCTACCTCGACCACTAGGCCGGCAATTATCGCCAGGGTATAGTCTTGAGGGAGGAATGATCCTGCAGCGTAGTTTAGCACAAGGTCCACGACTCCCACCGAGGCAATGACAGCAATGCTGAAAGCCATCAGAGTGGATAGGAATCGGGACATCGCGAGTCCACGTCTTGTGATCGGCCTGCTCAGAACTGATTCTAGGACCCCGGTCAGGCGATCTTTCCCGTAAGACGAGTAGGAACCGACTATGGTCATAAGGGGAATGAAAAAGCCTAGGACCCCTGAGAAAAAGAACGCTGCCACATTGGTGACAACGATAGTTGGCTGTTGGGGTCTTAGCTCAAAGATCGAGAATTCCCCCGTCCATGTCGCAGTGTTGTTATTCTGGCTAAAGAGTTCGAAAAATACCTGCGCGGTATTGTTGAGGCCAGCTGGAATCGGCGGATCGAAGACCTCGTGATAATTGTCCATTGTTCCTAGGAAGATCATCTGGCTTTTCGTGTAGGACGTGAATGGGGGAGAGGTAGCTACTTGGAAATAGACGCTGTACGCGGTCGGAAGAGCTCCGTTGGTTGCAGCGTAGAAGACCTGCATATCTCTCTTTGAAGCATTATGCTTGTCTACAACGGCTGAGAACACGGGAGAATCTAGGGCTTGAACAACTCCAGGGGAGTAATTTGGAACGGACAAGGAGAAGGACGAGTCCCCGTTGGGGGTGGTTTCTCTCCCCTCAGCTGTGTAGTTTGCATACGGTACGCTAAATGTGAAAAAGGCTAAGCCGGATGAGTTTGTGACAATAGTCTGAGTGTAGTTTTTGGGTCCGATCATGCTGATGCTGAAGCTTATCCCGCTTACCGGATCTCCGTATTGGTTACCGGAGAATGATAGGAAGTGATATCCTCCATCGCGGTAGAAGAGCACGTTAGGCTGGCTGAACCCACCGGTATTCACGATACTTCTGCTGGTGAAGGGGATTATGGCGAGGCTGATGAGAAGGATGATGGCAACTAGTATCAGAACTGTCTTGCTCGTGATGGTCTTCTTGACGTCATAGAGAAACGGTCTAATCATCAAGTGTGAGGGTCAGTCCTGTTGATAAGATCAAAGAAGTATTGTTCCAGTCCCGTCTTCTCGAACTTGATCTCCCGTACGAGGACCCCCTTTTTCACGAGTTCGGAGTTAACCTGGGACGAGTCTCCTCGAAAGTCCGAGAGAATTATCTCGTTGCCCTGAACCTGAACCGTTCCTCCTAGAGTCCTAAGATACGAGACCCCGTCATCTGAAGCGGTTTGGAGAACGATTCGCAGTACTCCTTTTTCTCCCTCGTAGGCTGCAAGCTCTTCTCGCGTTACAATCTTGATCACTCGTCCCCGGTGAATGAACACTATTCGATCCGCGATGTTCTCGATCTCGGTTAGAATGTGAGATGACAGTAGGATGGCCTTGTTCACGCGTTTCTGTCCTCTCATCAATTCTCGAAAGAAGTGAATCCCCTCGGGGTCAAGGCCGTTGAGAACCTCGTCGAAGAGATAATTCTGCGGATCAGACATCAACGAGACAGCAAGAGAGAATCTCTTTTTCATCCCCTGAGAGTAGGTGCGAATCTTGCGGTTCTCGAACCCCGAGAGACCGACGGAAGCCAGCAGGTCCTTCGACTTCCTACGGGCATCCGCCCTATCGATCCCGTAAAAGCCAGCGAAGTATCTCATCAGTGGCCAAGCCTTGGCGTTGGGCTCAAAATTCGGAATCTCAGGAACCCAGCCAATGCTCTTCGAGGCCTCAGGCTTCTCCTTGGTGATATCATGACCGTCAATCACTACTGTCCCAGAGGTCGGAAGGGTGACGCCTACGGCAATCCTGATAGTTGTCGTCTTTCCGGCTCCGTTAAGCCCGACGAACCCTACGATCTCGCCATTCCTAACGTCGAAGCTGACGGAGCTTATGGCTGGCCTTGTTTGGCCGAGAACAATTTCGTGGCTGCTTTTATCTCAAACAAGGTCTCTACCCTGTCCACAACCACTTTTTCGGTGGCGACGCCTTTCGATATAACAGTTGGATATTT
>Ga0070697_100003628_pt1 | contig 11856 bp, 10 predicted proteins | sample KBSK1501metaG_FD_65475 | JGI IMG/M metagenome (GOLD analysis project Ga0070697, IMG submission 65475) | Corn, switchgrass and miscanthus rhizosphere microbial communities from Kellogg Biological Station, Michigan, USA - KBS K1-50-1 metaG | ecosystem: Host-associated > Plants > Roots >... | reverse complement strand
CCGGCGTCGTCCCCGAGCCGGCCAGCCTCACTCTCCTATGCATCGGCGGCCTCGGCCTGATCGCTGTCGTGCGCGGTCGTCGCTCACGCCTGACCTCGACGGCCTCAACCGACCACCGCTAGGGAGGGTTTCTCGGCTGCCGTCTGAATCTTTGGACATTGTCGGTGCTCGGCCCGCCGACCATGTTCGGGGCGTGCCGCGCGTCAGAGACGTGCCAGGACCGTATCGTTTCTTCTTCGAAACATATCCACGTGCGCCGGGAGTGGATGGTGTGCAAATTCTGGCTGATGCCTGTGGCACTGGCGGCGAACCACGGTTTCCCGGCGCATGAGGTGAACGTAATTCGGTCGTATTGGAGACTATCTACCGCGGCTGCTGGAGGCGTGGGATGAGCACTGCGGCTCGTCGCGACGCTCGAATCAAGAGCATCGACATCTCGGACGACATGATCACTGCGCGGCTGCTTGATGGACGCATCATTAGCGTTCCACTCGCATGGTCTTGGCGCCTGGCGGCGGCAACGCCCGCGCAGCGCGCGAACTACCAGATCATCGGAGACGGGCAGGGCGTGCACTGGCCGGACGTGGATGAGGATATCAGCGCCGCGGGCATGCTGACGGGCGAACCGGCCCGGCCCCCCGGCGATAGCGATTAGGTGCGAGCGCGAAAGACTTCCGGTGAAGAGGGCGAAGAGCAAGAACGCGGGGGCAAGGCGACGTGGCGCAGATGAAGTGCTCCCGGAGTACGACTTCAGCCGGGCGCGTCACAACAAATACGCCTCGCGTTATTCGAAGGGCACACTGGTCGTCACTCTCGACCCGGATGTCGCCGTGGTATTCCCCGGAGCTCGTGAAGTCAACGACGCTCTGAGAGCGCTCGCTGGTGTGATGAAGAAGCATCGCGCGCGGCGATCATCACGACCAACCGCGTAACGGCATACTGGCGAGCGCTCGAAGGCCGCTCTCCCCAAAGCTCCACTCCCAAATCGTGCGCGGTCTGCCGAAGCCGTCGATCGGCGGTTGCGAGAGCCGCGCCCATATCAGTCGCGAGGGCGAGGTAGAGGCAATCATAGACGGGATGGCCGGTCTCGACGGCCAAGTAGTGGCGCGATTCAGCAGAGCGGTGCTGTGGTGTAGCTCGATATCAACCGCGAGCAGGTTTGTGATTGCGGGCCGGAGCTCGGTCGTCGGCATGTCGCCGCGCCTGACCTTCTTCCAAAACACGTTTGCGACTTCGACCGGCAAGAGATCGGGCGCGGTAAGAGGCCGGTCGTCAACCATCACCCGGGTAGCCGCCTCCGAGTCTTGCTCACGGGCCAACCATTTGACGACGATCGACGCATCGACAACAACGGCAAGGCCGGACGGTCTGTGCGTCACCAGGAGCGTGCGGACGCCATCAACGGTCGCGATCCTCACGCACGAGATCTTCCGCGCGCGAACGATTCAGGGGCTGCCGCGCTCTGATCTCGGCCGCGTTTCTCAGAAATTCCTCGCGGCTGAGCCGAGGCGCCTCACTCGGGATGAGTCGCGCCACTTCCTTGCCATCGCGAGTTATAGCGACTTCCGTGCCCTGCGCGACGTCGTCGAGGACGGCGCTGAAATTGTCTTTCACTTCCGCGTCGCTCAGGGTTCGCATGGCTCTTTTCATGGTCAGCCTACCTGCGCCTTGGTCTCGTGCCAATACCGACAAAAGGATACAGCCGGTCAGCATATTTTTTCAGCTTCGAGAAGCCCCGCGTAGATCTCCTGCATCTCCTTTTCCCCCCATGCGATGGCCTGGTCCACCGACATCTTCCCCGTCGCGTACTGCGCGAGCATGTCGGGGATGATGTAGAGGTCCCACACCTGTTGCGACGCCGCGGTGGTGGGCCCGGGCCAGGACAGTGGGACGGTGACCTTGGCGACCTCGGGGATGAAGCGGTACTGCTTGTCGCTCTTGTAGACCGCGTGCTTGGTGAGGTTCGTGAGGAACGGCATGTTGAAGTCGCGGCCCGCCGCCACCCACTTGTCGAGGTTGTCGGGCTGGAAGTGGTAGCGCAGGAAGTCCTTGGCGAGATTGCCTCAAAGTGCGCAAGCCACGGGCTGCGTCGAACGTGCCGGTGGAGGGGCTCGCCCCGGACCTCGACGGATTTCGGATCGTCCAGATCAGCGACCTACACTTCGGTCCGACGATCCGCGGCGCGTACGCCCGGCGCGTCGTGGACATGACGAATGAGCTTGCGCCGGATCTCATCGCTCTGACAGGGGACATCGTGGACGGCCCGGTGCCCCGCCGCTGATCGGATTGTGGATGGCGATGCACTTGCCGGCGTTGAGGCAGCGGTTGTTGCTGGCGTCGTCCCAAGCCAGCACCTCGGGATCCATGGCCTCGGTGTAGACGCGCTTGATCACCGTTGCCCGCCGGCGCCGCCGTCAGGGTAGACTCGCGCCGAGGATGATGGACATGCGAGCTGAAACATCTAGTTGCACGCGCGCGTGAGGATCGGTCTGCTCGCGTTGACCCGGGATCCGCTACCTCGCCTGCGCGAGCTCGCTGCGCTGGCGGAGGCGGTGGGCTACGACGATCTGTGGATGGCGGACGAGCGGTTTTTTCGTGACGTGTACGTGGCACTGACGGTCGCGGCGGCGCAGACCCACCGGATCCGGCTCGGTCCATGCGTCACCGATCCGTACTCGCGCCATCCTGCCCTCACGGCGATGGCGATCGCGAGCCTCGCGGAGGCGTGCGGAGGGCGGGTGGCACTCGGCATCGGGGCGGGCATCTCGGGATTCGCCGAGCTCGGCATCACGCGGGTCAAGCCCGCGCGCGCTATCCGGGAGGCCGTCGAGGTAATCCGCCTCCTGCTTGCGGGGGACGTGGCGGACAGTGATGGCGATGTGATCCGCGTCACCCGGGCCCGGCTGGGCTTCCCGCCGCCGCACTTCGCAATTCCGATCTACGTGGCGAGCAACGGTCGCCTCGGGCAACAGGCGGCCGGCGCCGTGGGCGACGCCGCGATCATGGAGGGCTGCGCCACTCCGAATGAGGCGCGCGTCTTCGCCGAAGAGGTTGCACGGGGCGCCGCGCTCGCGGGTCGTGATCCGTCGCGGGTCGCACTCGTGGCGCGCCTGGATGCGTGCCTGAGTGACGATGGCAAGGCGGCGCGCGACGTCTTGCGCCCGCACGTGGCGCGGACGCTAGCGGCGGGGCGGCTCCGCCATGCCACCCTCGAAGCCCAAGGCATCACGCTGCCCGCGGAGACCCGCGCCAGCGTCGCACATCTAGGGTACGAGCCCGGCGTCGCTCCGTATCGTCACCTGCTGAAGTTCGTCCCGGATCGGTTCGTTGACGCGTTGACGTTGGCCGGCACGCCTAACGAGGTCACCGAGCGCCTTGTGGCGCTCGGCCGCGCTGGGATCCGCGAAGTCATCATGCATCCCGTCGGCCCGACGGACGGGGACGTCGACGAGACGATCCGATCGTTCGCCGAGGTGGTGGCGCCGGCGGTGCGTCATGCCCTGGAGGCGCCGTGATGGAGACGATCCTGTTCTCTCGCTGTCGCGTGTTCGACGGGCACAGTCCCGAGCTGCTCGAAACGTTCGACGTGCTGGTCGAGGACGGACGGATCAAGGAAGTCAGCGACCGACCGATCCAGACGGACTCGGCCCGTGTCGTGCCGGTGAAGGGCCGCACGCTCATGCCGGGCCTTATCGACGCCCACTGGCATGCCGTGGCGGCCGACGTCAACCTCACGCGCCTCGACAGCATGCCGGAATCACTCCGGATCTCCCACGCGCGGGTCTATCTCGAAGAGGCCCTGAACCGCGGCTTCACGACGATTCGCGATGCCGGCGGCGCCGACTATGGGCTCGCCCAGGCCGTCGAGCAAGGGTTGATCCGCGGCCCTCGGATCTTCTTTTGCGGCCGCGCGTTGTCGCAGACCGGTGGGCATGGCGACATGCGACCGGTGCAGCATCTCGCCGCCTGCTGCTGGAGCGGTGCGATCGGGCAACTCGCCGATGGCCCCATCGAGGTGCGGCGGGCGATCCGGGAAGAACTGCGCAAGGGCGCCCACCACATCAAGATCATGGTGTCGGGCGGGGCGGCCTCGCCGGCCGACCCGCTCTGGATGCTCCAGTACAGCGAGGAGGAGATCCGGGCCGCCGTCGACGAGACGGCGCGGCGGCGCACATACGTGATGGCACACGCACACACGAGCGAGGCGATCCGTCGCTCGGTCGAGTACGGCGTGCGCTCGGTCGAGCACGGAACGCTGATTGACCACGACACGGCGAAGGTGGTGGCCGCCCGCGGTGCCTTCGTCGTCCCGACCCTGGTCGTCATCGCCGCGCTCTGGGAGCAGGGCGCTGCATTCGGATTGCCCCGTGTGAGCGTGGACAAGATTGCCGAGCTCAAGGACGCCGCGCGAGCTTCACTCGAGATTCTCAAAGCAGCCGGGGTGAAGGTCGGATTCGGAACCGATCTCCTCGGGATCCTCCACCGGGAGCAGTCACGCGAATTCCTGCTTCGCGCCGAGGTGCTGTCTCCGCTCGAAGTCCTACGATCTGCCACGTCCGTGAACGCCGACCTGCTCGGTCGCGCAGGCGAGCTGGGCGTCGTCGCGCCTGGCGCGGTCGCCGATCTAATCGTCGTGGACGGCAATCCCCTGAAGGACCTCGGCGTGTTGCAGGAGGAGGGCCGCTACGTGTCGGTCATCATGAAGGCGGGCGAATTCTACAAGCTCGCGGTGTGACGCTCGAGGTGTGAGCCCGATGGCAGGCGAGGCGTGATGGGGACCGCAGACGCTGTCGTGATCGGTGGCGGCGTGATGGGAACGAGCATCGCGTTCCACCTCGCGCGCCGCCGCTTCGGGCGTGTCGTCCTGGTCGAGAAGAACGCCCTCTGCTCAGGAACCTCGGCGAAGTCCTCGGCCGTCGTGCGCACGCACTACACCACGCCGAGCACGGCGGCGATGGCGCTCCACGCGCGGCGGATCTTCGAGCACTGGGCTGACCAGATCGGCGGCACGGCGGGTTTCGTGAAGACCGGGATGCTCTTCATCGCGCCGAGCGAGAGCCGGCCGCGTGTCGAAGAGACGCTGGCGATGAACCGCAATCTCGGGATCGAGGCGAGCCTCTTCCGTCACGAGGAGGTGATCGCCTTGAGCCCGCTGCTCAGGGTTCCGGACGATGCGGTCGTCGTCTGGGAGCCGCACTCCGGGTACGGGAGCCCGCACGAGGTCGTCACGAGCTTCGTGCAGCGCTTCACGGATCTCGGTGGTGAGATCCGGCAGTCGACCGCGGTCACGGGGTTCGAGCTCAGTGGCGGGCGCCTGCAAGCGGTGCGAACGACACAAGGCGAGATCGCGACTGGCCACGCCGTGATCGCCGCCGGGCCGTGGGCGAGTCAGGTCGGACGGCTCGCGGGCCTCGACCTGCCGGTGGTGGCGAGCCGCGAGTCGATCATCACGCTCCGGCCCGACCCACGCACCGGCTTCGCTCCACGGCACCCCGTGGTCGCCGACCTCATCAACGAGGTGTACCTGCGGCCGGAAACCGGCAACCTGATCCTGCTCGGCAACACCCGCGATACGGTGATCGCCGGCGATCCGGACCGGTACGAGGATCGCCCGGACCCCGACTACGTCAGCGACGTCGTCCTGCGGCTTACCCGCTTGATGCCGACTGCGGCCGAGGCCGCCATCACCGGCGGCTGGTCGGGAATGTACGAGGTGAGTCCGGATTGGAACCCGATCATGGGAACCTCAGCGACGATTGCCGGCCTCCACTATGCGGTGGGCTTCTCCGGCCACGGCTTCAAGCTGGCTCCCGTGGTCGGCCTCTTGATGAGCGAGCAAATCGCCGAGGGACGCGCCCGCACGTTCGACATCTCACCCTATCGGCTCGAACGGTTCGCCGAAGGCCAGGAGCTTCGTCCCGCCTACACCGGAGCCGGCGTGATCGGGTAGCCGGCTCGGGCGCGGCTGATCGTCAGACGTCCACTGTGATGTTCCAGAAGACGTGGATGCCGGACTGGATCAGGCCCCGGACGCTCTTGCGATAAGCGTCGGGCTGCAACCACTGACCGAAGGTCACGTACGGAACCTCGTCGGACGCGAGGAGCTGGATCTGCTCGGCGAGCTGCTTGCGGCGCGCCGGATCCGCGGTCCGCACCCAGTCGTTCCGCAGCTTCTCCATCCCCTCGCTGCAGTACCAGCCGAACCACGCCTTGTCACAGGCGCCGGAGAGGCCCGAATTCACGGCGGGTGTCATCACGTCCCAGGAGAAGAAGTACGTGGTGAGGAGGTTCCATCCGCCGTCCTTCGGCGGATCCTTCTTCGCCCGGCGTGCCACAAGCGTGCTCCAGTCCATGGCCTGGAGGTCGACGGTGACTCCGATCTGCGTCAGGAGCTCGCGCGTGACGAGGCTCGCACCATGCAGCACCGGCAGATCGGTCGGATCCAGGATGACCACGGGACGGCCATCGTAGCCAGCTTCCTTCATCAGCTGTCGCGCGCGCTCGAGGTTCGGTGCGGACGGCACGCCGCCCGCGCTCTCGTAAGGAGTGCCGCACATGAAGTACGCCGAGCAGGTCCGGTAATAGCGCTCCTGACCGATCACGGTCTTGAGGTACATCTCCTGGTTCATCATCCACAGCAGCGCCTGCCTGGCCTTCTTGTCGTTGAAGGGCGGGTGGAGATGGTTAGGGCGCAGCCACCCCTGCGTCCCGCGCGGATCCGAGACGAAGACGACCAGGTTGGCGCTCTTCGATAGCTGCGGCATGAAGTCGAGCGGCGGATTCTCCCAGTAGTCGACCTCGCCCGCCTCGAGTGCGGCCGCCACCGTCGCAGGATCGGGGATGTACCGCCAGATCACGCGGTCGAGATGCACGCGCTTGCCGCCGGCAAGCCCACTCGCCGGCTCGGCTCGGGGGGCGTAGTCGGCGTTGCGGACGTAGATGACCTGGTTGCCGGGCTGCCACTCGTCCTTCACGAAGCGGAACGGCCCTGACCCGACGACCTCCTTGATCTGCTCGGTCTCGGGCGTGACCGCCAGACGGGCCGGCATGATGAACGGCACGCTGCTCGAGGGTTTGGCCAGCGCCTCCAGGACCATCCCGAACGGCTTGCCAAGCTCGAGGACGAAGGTCTTCTTGTCGATGGCCTGGAGCTTCTCGGTAGCGGCGAAGAGCAGCCGCCCGAGAACATCCTTCTTGCCCCAGCGCGTGAGCGACATCACGCAGTCCTCGGCGACGACCGGCTGCCCGTCGTGGAACCGCAGGCCGTCCCGGAGCGTGAACGAGTACTTCATGCCGTCCCGGCTGACCGTGAAGCGATCCACCATCTGCGGACGGACCTGGAAGTTCGCATCCGTGGCGAACAGGGTGTCGTAGACAAGGTACCCGTGGTTCCGGGTGATCGTCGACGTCGTCCAGATCGGATCCAGGATCTTGAGGTCTGCGGCCGGAACGAATCGCAGGGTGCCGCCACGCTTCGGGGTCTGGGCGAGGGCGGGTATGCCTCCGATGAGAGCGGCCGCAGTACCCGCGAGAAACGCTCGTCGACGAACATCGTGCATGGCAGCCTCCTGTCCTCGACGGTGGGCGGTAGTATAGGGCGCTGCTCGCTGGCGAACAAACCGCCGGCGTCACCACAGACGAAAGCATGAACGATCACGATCTCGCATTCGCGCCCGCGTGGCGACAGGCGGAACTGGTCCGGCGCAGGGACGTCTCGCCCGTCGAGCTGGTGACACTCTACGTGCGCCGAATCGAACGCCTCGATCCAACGCTGAGGGCGTTCATCACCGTCTGCGCCGACCAGGCGCTGGCGATGGCGAAAGAGGCGGAAGCACACGTGCTCGCCGGCCGGGATCTGCCTCTGCTGCATGGCGTTCCGGTCTCGGTAAAGGATCTAGAGGCCACGCGCGGGATAAGGACGACGCTCGGCTCCCGCGTGTTCCGGCACACGGTTCCCGATTCCGACACGGTCGTCGTGGAGCGTGTGAGGCGGGCCGGGGCGATCATCATCGGCAAGACGAGCACGCCGGAGCTCGGCGTGTCGCTCGCAGCCGTGACCGACAACGCACTGGTGGGAACGTGCCGCAATCCGTGGAATCTGGAGTGCACCACCGGCGGCTCGAGCGGCGGCGCCGCGGCCGCCGTGGCGGCCGGCCTGTGCGCGCTCGCCGTCGCGACCGACGGCGGCGGCTCGATCCGCATCCCCGCAAGCTTCTGCGGGGTGGTCGGTCTCAAGCCGTCTCAGGGACGAGTCCCGCGGGCCGGCGGTCTGGGACGTGCGGAGCCCAACCAGTTCTCCCAATCTGGCCCCATCAGCAACGATGTTCGGGATGCCGCCCTGCTGCTCCAGGCGCTGGCGGGCCCGGATCCACGGGATCCCTCTGCCGAGCTGCGTGAGGCACCGTCCGATTTCCTCGGTGCACTTGACCGGGGCATCCGAGGAGTTCGATGTGGGTGGAGCGCCGACTTTGGCCACGGGGCGATCGATCCCGAGGTCGAGGCCGTCGCGCATCAAGCAGCATGGGTCCTCGAAGAGCTCGGGGCGATCGTCGAGGAAGCTGGGATCCGGCTCGCGCTGGGGCTCGCGGAACACTTCTGGACGATTTACGGCGCGAACCTCAGTGCTGCCTATGGGCACCTCCTGGACACGCAGCCAACTGAGCTCGGCGATGACGCGCGGACGCTCCTCGAGCGCGGCCGTGCCATCACCGGTGCGCAGTATGCCCGCTCGCTGCGTGTGGTCCACGAGCTCCGACTGCAGATGGACGAAACGATGCGTCGCTACGATCTGCTGCTGACGCCGACGACCGCCGTCACGGCGTTCCCTCCCGAGCAGCGACCGCGCATCATCGGCGGGCGGCAGGTCGACGCGGTGACCGGCATCTATCCGTGCACGTTTCCCATCAACATGACCGGCCAGCCTGCGATGAGCGTCCCGTGCGGGATGCTGCGGGGCCTGCCGGTCGGGGTGCAGCTGATCGGGCGACGCGGCGACGAGGCGACGGTGCTGCGCGCCGCTGCGGCGTTCGAGCGGGCGCGGCCCTGGAACCAGTGGCGCCCGCCCCTCGCCTGAGCTTCAGAGCGGCGCCCCGGACAGTTCATCGCCGGTGCGCGTTCATGCGGTGCGTTGGCCCCACCCCACCTGCTCCGGACGCGGCCCGGGCTGCCCGGATGAGTAATGCGCGTGCCAGCCCTTCCATTCACCGCTTTCACGCCGGCAGACGATGGTCGCACGGTAGTAGGGAGAGACGAACGCCGGGCGCGGGACGTCGTCGGGCCACTGAAGCGAGCGCGTGAGGTGATCGTCGACGATGACCGCGAGGTCATCGCGGATGACAACCCGGACTCGTCCCGTTCTGCCTGGCTCGCTGCGAATCAGGCGAGGCCCGTAGAAGGCCCAGATCTTCAGCCAATCCTCAAGCCCGTAGTACGCGTGACCGTTGGTGTTGAAGAAGACCGCATCGGGGGCGGCACTCCAGATCTGGCGGAGCAGATCGCCGTCCAGGGCATCGTTCGCCTGGCGCAGGCGGTGGTAGAACGCGGCCAACTCGTCGCGATCCCGCGGCGTGCCGCCGTCGAAGATGGGCTGTTCGCTGAAGCCGTATCGAGTGTCTAGTCCCGTCACGGCGCGAGCGTAGCAAAAATCATTGAGTGCTGGCCTATGTCGATATAAGTTTTGCGCTCGCCGGCCGTCAGACGCACGAGCGCCGATGTCTCCAGGATACGCGACGCTTCACCTGAGGCGAAGATCGCCGAGGTCGATGAATTGGGAGCGCGGTGTGCGCGCGCTCGCGTTGAGCGTAATGCACGCTGGGCGGTCGAGATGTCGGCGTGGCCGGCGAGCCGAGAATCGCCTCTTATCGGGGTCGTCAAGTCCGCGAATCCTTGTGCAGCCGTTGCCGCACGTTTCAGGACCGCGCGATTTCTTGTGTGCTAAACATCGCCTAAGTCGTCGAGAGCCGTGGCGAACGCGCGGCGCGACCCAAACACGGGTCGAATCCCGTTGGGGCTCCCATTCCTTCGGTAACACCGCGCCGCACACGACCTCCGAGATCGATCCTTGGCCGACGAATTCGTAGTGGCGTCCGGTTTCATCTCGTTTTGGCGTGAACACGAGCCGCCCGACCAGTAGTTGCCCGACGTGATCATTCCCGGGCACATGCTCCGAGAGTGGGAGTATGAGCCGTTTCAACCACCTTAAGTGGTCGGACTGAGCGATGAGGTTGCACTCGGCGATGGTGGTCATCGGGTATCCGCATCTCAATATAGGCTGTCAAGGCCGTTGACATCGTTCCGCGGGCGGCCCTAGCATCCCCGGCACGCGGATCGAGAGGAGGTGAGGCTCCGGCAAGCCGTCGACCACTCCACCAGCAGTGACCCCACGGAGAACGGTATGAGCTCACTAGCGCGATTCGTGCTCGCCGTGCTCGCTCTCCTGCCGCTGTTGCCGGCGTCGTCGCCGGCCGCGGAATGGCGTGACGTGACCGAGGACCGCCTGCTCAAGGCGGAGGGTGACGCCGCCAACTGGCTCATGTACAACCGGACGTATTCCGGCTGGCGCTACAGTCCGCTCGATCAGGTCAACGCCGGTAACGTCAAGAAGCTCGTGCCGAAGTGGATCTTCGCCGGCGGCACGCTGGGCGATCAGCAAATGACGCCGATCGTGAACGACGGCGTGATGTTCACGACGTCTACGTCGCTCTCGCTCAATCGCGTCCAGGCCGTGAACGCGGTGACGGGCGCCCTGCTCTGGAAGCACGATCGCAAGATCCCCGAGGACGTCAGCGCGCTCATCCGCGTCATTCCGCACAATCGCGGCGTCGCCCTCTACAAGGACAAGGTTATCTTCGGGACGCTGGATGCGTACCTCGTCGCCCTCGACGCGAGGACTGGCAAGCAGGCGTGGGAGACAAAGATCGCTGACTACGGCGACGGGTATTTCGTATCGGCGGCGCCGCTGATCGCCAAGGGCAAGATCGTCGTCGGTATCGCGGGGCCCGGCGAGATGGGGCCGCGCGGATTCGTCGAGGCCTTCGACGCAGAGACGGGAAAGAGCCAGTGGCGCTGGTACTCGATCCCGGCCGCCGGCGAGCCGGGAAGCGAGACCTGGCCCGCGGACACGTGGAAGATCGGCGGCGGCCCGGTGTGGCACGCCGGTACCTACGACCCCGCAACAAATCTGCTGTACTACGGTACCGGTAATCCCGCGCCGTGGATCGCCGACATGCGCAAGGGCGACAACCTGTACACGATGTCGGCGGTCGCCCTCGACGTCGACAGCGGCAAGCTCAAGTGGCACTTCCAGTATCTGCCGAACGATGCCTGGGACTACGACACGACGGCGGAACATCACATCATCGACGTGGTGCGCAACGGACAGACGCACAAGGCGGTGGTTCAGGCCAACAAGCTCGGCTACGTCTACACGCTCGACCGCGTCACTGGGCAGTTCCTGTCAGCGGTGCCATTCATCAAGTCGCTGAACTGGGGTGCGCCCGATCCGTCGACGGGCAAGGTCAGTGAGAATGCCGGCCGCCGGCCGACGATGGGCGGGCCGCCCGTCGAGGTCTGCCCGTCACTGCTTGGCGGAACGGGCTGGCAGCCGAAGGTCTTCAATCCGAAGACGGGCTACCTGTACATTCCGGCAAACGAGTTCTGCATGCGGTACGCCTACGTGGCCGATCTCACGTACAAGCGCGGCCAGCTCTTCACCGGGGTCACCGCCGAGCACTTCAGCCGGGCCGAGCAGGCCGGCGTCCTGCGCGCGTTCGACGTGAACCAGAACAAGGTCGTCTGGGAATGGTCGAATCGCACCCCGCTCATCAGCCATACGTTGTCCACCGCCGGAAACCTCGT
>Ga0070697_100003625_pt1 | contig 11862 bp, 11 predicted proteins | sample KBSK1501metaG_FD_65475 | JGI IMG/M metagenome (GOLD analysis project Ga0070697, IMG submission 65475) | Corn, switchgrass and miscanthus rhizosphere microbial communities from Kellogg Biological Station, Michigan, USA - KBS K1-50-1 metaG | ecosystem: Host-associated > Plants > Roots >... | reverse complement strand
CGGGGCCGCAAGACTAGTAGATGCCCAGGAGGGAGGGGTTCCACCATGCGGCCGCTCAGGTATTGACTTGTGGAATGACATGGATCGGGTTCATAACTTCTCCGCGACTCGTAATTTCGCCGACCGAGCGCGGGGATTTTCCCGCACCTCGGCCTCAGAGGGAGTGATCGGCTTGCGGGTCACGACGCGCACCGAACGCTGGTGCCCGCAGATACAAACGGGCGCTTGGGGCGGACAAATACAGTCTGTTGCTTCGACGTTGAAAAGGTTCTTTGCAATCTTGTCCTCGAGGGAGTGGAAAGAGACGACCCCGACGCGCCCACCGCTTGCAAGCACTTCAATGGCAGCCTTCAACCCTTTTTCGATCGCCTCGAGCTCGCGGTTGACCGCGATCCGGAACGCCATGAAGGTGCGGGTCGCGACGTGAATGTCGCGGGGCCAGGCGGCCCGCGGAATGGCCCCGGCCACCACATCGACGAGATCACGGGTGGATCGCAGCGGCGTCCGCCGCCGCCGTTCCACGATCCGCTGCGCGATCCGCGCTGCCCACCGCTCCTGGCCGTAGTCCTTGAGGATGCGCCGCAGCTCACTTTCCGATTCGCGGTTGAGCAGGTCGGCGGCGGTCCAGGGTTCGCTGCGATCCAGGCGCATATCGAGTGGTCCGTCCGCCTGGAAGCTGAAGCCTCGCGCCGGGTCATCCAGCTGCAACGAGGAAAGGCCGAGGTCGAAGACGACGCCGTCGACCGGGCGTCCGATCCGTCCGGCAACGCGGTCGAGCTGCGCGAAATTGGTGTGCTCCAGCATCACGGTGACGTCCGGAGGCACCGGTTCCCGGGCGAATCGCTCGAGGGCGGAGGAATCGCGGTCGATGCCGAGCAGGATGCCGCCCGGCCGAAGGCGCTCGATCAATGCCCGCGCATATCCCCCACCGCCCAGCGTCGCGTCGATGAACGCCTGCCCGGGGGCGGGTTGAAGGCTCGCTATGACGTCTTGTAAAAGTACGGGTCGGTGTCCGGACGGTCCGGACGGTCGATCGCCACGAGGGCGGCCGCGTCGGTCACGTGCGCTGGGCACGTCGCCGCTCGGCCACCTGGTCCTGAATGCGCGTGTATTCCTCTGCTGTCGCCTCGCCGATCCGGCGCCACTGCTCGTCGTTCCAGATCTCGATCAAGTTGTTGACCCCAACGATCCAGGCCACGGCGGTGATGGCGGCGTACTGCCGCTGGTCGGCGGACAGGACGATGCGGCCCTGGGCGTCGAACTCGCACTCGCGGGCGGCGCCGAACATCATTCGAGCCAGTCGCCGCTCCTCCGCCGGCGTCGTCGAGCCCAGTCGCAAGCCCTGCTCCTGCGCCCATTCCTGGGGCGGATAGACCTGCAGGCAGCCCTCGGCGCCCTTGGAGATCACGGTCCCACTGGGCAGCTGTTCCCGAAAGCGGGCGGGGATCGCCACCCGTCCCTTGGCGTCGACCGAGTGCCGGTACGTGCCGAGGAACATCAGGCGTCGTCACCGGCTGTCTCACTCTCCCCACTTTGCCCCACTTTGTGCCACCAGCACGCCGAACGCTACCACTGCGACAGCTGCCTGTCAACGATTCGCGCCTAAATCTTGTGTCCTTGTACCGGCCCGGAAAAAGGCCCACTACATGTTGTGCCGCTGATCTCCCGGGCCGGCGTCAGCGACCCCGCAGGGCGAGCCGGCCCTTCGGCCGCAAGCGCCGGCGCCGCATGCCGCTCGTGCAAGCACACGAGCGCGATGGAATTTCGCGCGAGTGCGCCGCGAGCGGCTGGACGGCGCATCGGCGCGTTTAGTCTCTCGGCTACGCCAGAACGCGCAAGCGGTTCCAGCCCGCATGCGGGGCGCGCCCCGCATGCGGGGCGCGGCAGAAAGCGAAAAGTGAGTCCGCCGGTAAGCCGAGTTCTGTTCCCCGCTTCAGCCGGCGAAGCCGGCGCGCTGTGGGGCGGCAGTCATCCGTCTCGGTCGCCGGTTACCCGGCGACTCCAGCGACCTTACCCGAGGACCGACCGAGCCAGCCGTATCGTCCTCCTATTCGGTCTTGCTCCGGGTGGGGTTTACCGAGCCAGCCGGTCTCCCGGCTGCTGGTGGGCTCTTACCCGCACCATTTCACCTTCGCCGTCGCTTCCGCGGCGGCTGTGTCTTTTCTGTGGCACTCTCCTTCGGGTCACCCCGACCGGGTGTTACCCGGCACCCTGCTCTGTGGAGCTCGGACTTTCCTCGACGGGACGATCCCGGCGCGACTGCCTGGCGGACTCGCCCGCAATTCTACCCAGATGCTCGGCCGGCACAACCCAGCGAACCAGCCCCCCGGCGAAGACGATGACGCCGGCAGCCGCGAGGAAGGCGACCGTCAAGCTGACCTGAATCAGCGGGCCCGAGAGCGCCGATCCAATCGGCGTGCCGCCCCAGTTGAGGCCCATGGACACCGCGAAGGCCCGGCCAAACCACGCTGGGTCGGTTCGTCGCTGCCGGAGAGAGAACATGGCGACGTCGAAGGGACCGTTGGCCAGCCCGGGAATCAACATCGCGGACGCCGCCATCCATAGGCTGCCGGTGACGGCGAGCAGCGCAACCCCCATCCCGGCCACGAGCGTCGACAGGCCCATCACCAGACGTTCGCGACCCTCGGTGTCGAGTCGTCCGAACAGCAGCGCCGACGGAATCGATGCCAGGCCGTAAATCGCCCAGAGCTCACCCACGATGGCGGGATTGCCGTGAAGGCGTTCCAGGACCAGCACGGGTACGGCCACGACCAGGATGCCGAGACCGAGGTTCATCAACGATACGACCAGGGCGATACCGCGAAGCGAGGCATTCCACCCGAGCACGTAGCGCAGCCCGGCCCACGCCTCAACCAGCACCGGTCTCGTGCGAGTGCCAATCATCGGCTCCGGTAGCCCGGCCATCAGCACCGCAGCGGCGATGTAGACGCCAGCGGTCGCGAAGAGGGCGAGTCGAGGACCCGACCAGGCGGTCAGCACGCCCGCGAGCGCCGGGCCAGCACCGATGGTGACGGAATAGGCGATGCTGTCCAGAGCGTTGGCGCGATCCCACATGCCACTGGGGACGATCACGGGCAGCAGCGAGCGAGCCCCAGAATTACTCAGCGAATAGGTGAGCGAGCTGACCGCCACGATCGGCAGTAGCATCACCGGCGACAGCCGGCCGGCGGCATCGAGACCGCCGATCAGGATCATCGTGGCGGCGCCGACGAGATAGTCCAGCGTGATCAACCGCACCCGTCCATGGCGGTCGAGCAGGGCGCCGGCGACCGGGCTCATGGCGATCCCGGGCGCGATCGCCAAAAAGACGGTGATGCCGGCCAGCGCGGCCGATCGATAGCGCAGCAGGACGAAGAGGACCAGCGCGAGCTGCATCATCTGGTTGGCGGTCCGCGCCACCATGACGCTGGTCGCGAGCCTGGGAAAGGCTGGGATCCGAAACAAGTCGCGATAGGTCGTGCGATTCGACGACGGCACGACAGTCAAGCTTAGGCGACTAGGGCACCTGAGCCAGGACCTTCGCCATCGTCTTGAAGGACACCTTCGCGTACTCCTTGAGACTGTCAGCCCCCGTCCGGCTGACGAGCAATCTACCGGTCTCGATCACCTTCGGTGAGGCCCCCTTTGGCAAGGTCAGCCCGAGTGCCTTTCCCGTTTGGTCGAGCCACCGGAGGAAGGCGTCGCGGGCCAGGATCGAGGCGGCGGCGACCGCCACGTCGGCCTCCGCTCGATGCATTTGGATCACCGGGATGCCGCTGAGGCGCGTATCGATCAGCAGGCGGTTCTCAATGTATCGCCTGTCACCAAATTGATCGCTGAGGATGAACTTCGGCCGCAGTCCCGCCTTGATCAGATCCTCGATCACCCGAGTGTGCGTCCAGGCCAGGAGCGTGTTGAGGTTTTTCCCTTCGCTTCGCATCTGTTTGTAGAGCTCGTTGTAGCGCTTGGGGGCCAGCACGAGGAGCGCGCGCTGCCGGTCCGCGACGACCTCGCGGATATTCGCCGCCAGTCCGCGCAGCTCGCGATCGTTGACTGTCTTGCTGTCGCGGACGCCGAGCGCCCGCAGGGTCTGCGCGGTGCGGGCATCGACATACACACCGGCGGTGACCATCGGCCCAAAGAAGTCGCCTTTTCCGGCTTCGTCGGTGCCGACGTGCGGTTCGGTCTCCGGTGGAACGGCCGGATCAGACGACGCATCCGTCTGGACGGGCTCAGGTTTGCGCGGAAGCTTCTTCCCCACCGGTTCGACGAGGGCGATCGCCTGGTCGAATGCCGGCGCGTGACCGGAGAGCACGAGCTTGCCCGAGTGATAAAGGATGGCCCGGGCCTGACTGCCCTCGTCCGACAGCTTCAGGCGCCACGCCTCGTACGGGCCTGGGGGCTCGTCGACAGCGCCCAGCGCGTGCAGCCGTTCGTGAATTCGTTCTCGATCGGTCGGCGCCATGGAGTACGTCGTCGTGGGCCGTGACTCGCGAGCTGGCAACTGGCTACTCGGCACCCGGCCGGCGGCGCAACAGACGGCCTTTCTCGGTTACCGCGAACTTGAGCCCGGCCCGAACCTCGGCGACGACCTGCCTCCAGAAGCGGTCGGCGGCGTAATACACACCGAGCATTGCCGCGAGCAGGATGGCGACGTCGACGCTGATCCGGCCCTCGCGCAGCCAGTACACGTCGCGAAGGTTGAGCCACAAGGCGAACTCATCGATCACCAGCCCGGCGCCGATGCCAAACGCGGGCGCCAGCCAGGCATGCAGCCGCTGCGAGTTGATCGTGATTCCGAGAAAGCCGACGATCAGCAGGATCAGGATGCCCCAGACGAAATGGTGGATGTGCAGCCCGCCGCTGGTGACGATGTTGCGAGCGGGGAGGAAATGGTAACGGATGCCATACGTCAGGAATCGCAAGAACAGGAACGTACCGATAAAGGCGACCCACATCCGCAGGGCAGCCTCGCGACGATAGTCGACGTGCTGCTGGTAGGCGGCGACAACGCGCTTTCGGAAGTGAAAGCCCGGATGGAGCAGGTTGTGGATGTTCACTATGGCGTACCGACGGTCGGCAGTATAACGCCGGTAACCGATTGATTCGTTCTAGGCTCGGTCTTTAGTGGAAGCGCCGACGCGCTGGCCTACGCGACGGCCGACCTCGACGGGGTCACGGTCGACCGCTAAAGGGGCTCCTCACGATCGCCGCATCGGTGGGCGGCGCCCATCGTTGGTTCAAGCTTTCCCGGATATGTTAGAAAGTGCCGGGATGGCCGAGATACTGCTATTTCACCACGCACACGGACAGACAACCGGATTCCTCGCGTTCGCCGACGAGCTGCGAGCTGCCGGACATGTCGTTCATGCCCCCGACCTCTACGACGGCAAGACCTTCAACGACCTCGACCAGGGCGTCGGTTACGCGAAGGAGGTTGGCTTCGCGACGATTGGAGAGCGCGGTCGATTCGCCGCCGATGGCTTACCGAACGAACTCGTCTATGCCGGATTCTCGCTCGGCGTGATGCCCGCGCAGGAGCTTGCGCAGACGCGCCCTGGCTGCAAGGGCGCACTGTTGTTTTCGGCCGCTTTCCCGGCAGCCGAGTTCGGCGGCTCGTGGCCGACGGGAGTTCCGCTCCAGATCCACATGATGGAGGACGACGAGTGGGGTGCGGAAGACCTCCCTGCCGCGCGCGAGCTCGTTGCGACGATCGAGGGCGCGGAGTTGTTCCTATACCCCGGCGATCGACACCTCTTCGCCGACAACAGCCTGCCCGACTACAACGAAGGTGCCGCGAAGCTGCTCAAGCAACGCGTGCTTAGCTTCCTCGACAACATCGAGTAGCTGCGATGGCTCAGCGCGGATGACCCCAGCGACATCCAGGCGCGATTCGAATTCGCGGTGGATACTTGCGGCGGGTTAGCAATGCAAAGCCTCCCAGTTGGGTTCGGCATGGGTTTACGGGACCTCATTTCGAATACGCCGCCGAATAACGCCGGTATACGATAGTTCCGACAATGGCGGACGTGGTGCAGGTCGTGCCGGCCGACGACCCGGTTCGTCCGTTGTTCTCTCCGGCGGGCGAGCTGACGGCTGAGGCCACAAGTACTCTCGGGCTCAGCCCCGATGCACTGCGCGACCTCTACCACAAGATGGTGTGGATCCGGCGCACCGATCAGGAAGCGCTGAACCTGCAGCGGCAGGGCGAGCTCGGCCTCTGGGGCCCCTACCAGGGCCAGGAGGCGATTCACGTTGGGACGGTGGCTGCGCTCAGGCCAACGGACTGGATTTTTCCGAGCTACCGCGAGTTCGGCATGGGGATGTGTCGCGGCATCGACCCGGCAGAAATGCTGACGCTGTTTCGAGGGCTCTCGCATGGTCCGTGGGACCCACGCCAGTACCGCTTCGCGCCGCTGGTCATTCCGGTGGCGACCCAGGTCCCGCATGCCGTCGGATTCGCGATGGGCTCGCGGCTCAAGCACAGCGACGACGTCGTTCTATCCACGTTCGGCGATGGAGCGACCTCGAAAGGCGACTGGCACGAGGCGATGAACTTCGCCGGCGTCTTTCAGGCGCCGGTCATCTTTCTCTGCCAGAACAATCACTGGGCGATCTCGGTCCCCCTGGCCAAGCAGACCGCTGGATCCATCGCCGAGCGCGCGCAGGGCTACGGCTTTCCCGGGATTCGCATCGATGGCAACGACGTCCTCGGGGTCTTTGCCGCGGTCCGTTCCGCCGCCGACCGAGCGCGCCATGGCGGCGGGCCCTACTTGATCGAAGCCATGACCTACCGCATGGGACCGCACACCACTTCGGATGATCCGACGCGATACCGATCGGAAAGCGAGTTGGAGCGCTGGAGCGCCAAGGATCCCATCCCCCGCTTTCGCCAATGGCTCCAGGGGCGAGGCCTGCTCGATGAGGAGGCGCTGGGGGCGATCAACCGGGAGGTCGAGACGGCCGTGGAGGCGACTCGCCATCGCCTCAAGTCGACGCCGGTGCCACCGCCCGGCGAGGCGATCTTCGGTCGCGTTTACCAGCATCCGCCTGACAGCTTTCAGGAAGAGCGCGAGGAATTCGAGGCCTCGCTGGAGAGCCATTGATGGAACCGGTAACCATGGCGAAGGCGATCAACCTCTCGCTGCGCGACGCGCTCGCGCGCGATGATGACGTCCTGGTCTTCGGTGAAGACGTCGGCACGCTCGGCGGCGTGTTCCGTATCACCGACGGACTGCAGAAGGCGTTCGGCTCCGACCGCGTCTTCGACACACCGCTCGCCGAGTCGGCGATCATCGGCATCTGCATCGGCCTCGCTCTACGAGGATTCAAGCCGGTGCCCGAGATTCAGTTTGACGGGTTCATTTATCCCGCCTTCGACCAGATCGTGAGCCACGTCGCGAAGTACCGCAATCGAACCGGTGTCTCGATGCCGATCACGATCCGCGTGCCATTCGGTGGCCGTATCGGCGCGGTCGAGCACCACTCCGAAAGCCCGGAAGCGTACTTCACGCATACGGCCGGCCTGAAAATCGTCGCCCCGGCGACACCCGGCGACGCCTACGCCTTGCTGCAGAGCGCGATCGCGGACCCGGACCCCGTGATCTTCTTCGAGCCGAAGGCGCGCTACTACCTCAAAGAAGAAATCGACACGACGAAAGAGGTGCTGATCGGCCAGGCGCGGGTCGCGCGGGAAGGCTCCGGGGTGTCGGTGATCGCCTATGGCCCCACTGTCAGCATCGCGCTCGACGCGGCTAAGGCGGCGGAGAAGGAAAACATCTCGCTCGAGGTCATCGACCTGCGCACACTTGCTCCACTCGACATGCAGACGATCCTGACCTCACTGCGAAAGACCCACCGGGCGATCGTCGTGCACGAGGCGCCGGTCTTTGGCGGCTTCGGCGGCGAGATCGTGGCCCGGATCGCCGACGACGGTTTCGATCTACTCGAAGCGCCCATCGAACGCATCGGCGGCATGGACGCGCCGTATCCACCCGCACGGTACGAGAAGCTGTACCTGCCGGACGTCGATCGCATTCTCGAAGCCGCCGACGTCGCGCTGGCCTATGGCTGATCAGACGTTCCGGCTGCCGGACCTTGGTGAGGGCCTGACCGAAGCCCAGCTCGTCGCGTGGCGCGTCGAAGAAGGGACTCATGTCGAGGTGAATGCGCCGCTGTGCGACGTCGAGACGGCCAAGGCCGTCGTTGTCATCCCATCACCGTGGACGGGAACGGTTCGGAAGCTGCACGCCCGGCCCGGCGAGTCGGTCGGCGTCGGTGAGGCGCTGGTAACGATCGCGGCGGACGGCATCGGTGCCGCTGCGGCGCCACGAGCCGGTGACGCCGACGAGGCTGCGCCAAGCACCCTGGTCGGCTACGGTCCCGGCGGTCCCGAGGCCGGCATCCGACGTCGCGCTCGGGTTGCGCCGTCAGCGGCGGCCGAGCCGAGCACCGACGTCCGCGCTGCTCCATTCGTCCGCCAACTGGCGAAAGACAAGGGCATCGATCTCACCAGCGTCACAGGAACCGGACCCGGCGGGCGGATCACGAAAGCCGACGTCGAGGCGGCCGGCTCGCGTGCCGGCGGCGCATCCCCGGCTCCGAGCACGCTACCAACCAACGGCGAGCGACGGATCAGCGTGGTTGGCATCCGCAAGGCGATCGCCCGCCAGATGATGCGCTCCGTTTCCACGATTCCGCAGTTCACTGAGTTCGCGGTTTTCGACGCCACCAACCTCATGGCGGCTCGCGAGCGGCGGAAAGCAGCCGGTCGCTCGATTACCCCCCTCCCCTATTTCATCGCCGCGGTGGTGAAGGCCGTCCAGGCGTTTCCCCTGATGAACAGCTCATGGGACGAGGGCCGCGATGAGATCGTCCTCAAGCAGCCGATCAACGTCGGGATCGCCGTCAATACTAGCCAGGGCCTGCTGGTGCCAGTGCTCCGAGATGCCTCAACGCTCGATCTGGACGCGATCGCGGAGCAAAGCGCACGGCTGATCGAGGGTGCCCGAGCCGGAACGCTTCCCCCCAACCAGATGAGCGGCGGGACGATCACGGTCACGAACGTGGGCGCCAGCGGCCCCGTGGAGACCGGCACCCCGATCATCAATCCGCCGGAGTGCTGCGTGGTCGCCTTTGGCGCCATCAAGCCGCGGCCCATGGTGGTCGAAGGACAGGTCGTGGCCCGAAGTGGCGCGTGGATCTCGATTTCCGTCGATCACCGGATCGTCGACGGCGCGCTGGCGACGGAATTTCTCACGGCGCTGGTCTCGGAGCTGGAGAAGGTCAGTGCCTGACGAAGGGCAGCTGATCTACGACTGGAACACCGTCGACGCGCCGCCCAAGCCAACCCGCCCAGTGAGCGTTCACGACGAGACGCTGCGCGACGGCATCCAGGGCCCGTCCGTGCGCGACCCCGATATCGAACACAAGCTGCGCTTCCTGCACCTGGCCGATGAGCTCGGTGTCGGATCGATCGATCTCGGTCTTCCCGCTTCTGGCCCCCGCGCGGTAGCCGACGTCGCACGGCTGGCACAGGAAATTCGCGACCAACGCCTGCGGATCAAGCCGCTCTGCGCGGCGCGGACCCTGGAAGTTGACATCCGCCCGGTGGTCGAGATCTCGCAGCGAGTCGGCATTCCGATCGAGGTGGCCGCCTTCATTGGATCCAGCCCAATTCGGCAATACGCCGAAGGCTGGACGATCGACCAGATGGTCGACAACACCCGCAAGGCCGTCCGCTTCGCCCGTCAGAACGAGTTGCCCGTGCTGTACGTCACCGAGGACACGACACGGGCGCAACCGGAGACCCTTCGCCGCTTGTTCGGCACCGCGATCGAGGAAGGCGCCGCGCGCGTCGCCGTTTGCGACACCGTTGGCCACTCAACGCCGGATGGCGCGCGCGCCGTGGTCGGCTACGTCCGACGGATGCTGGACGAGATGAAGCCTGAGATTGGGCTGGACTGGCACGGTCATAGCGACCGCGGCCTCGGCGTCATCAATGCGATCGAGGCCGCCGTTGCCGGCGCCGACCGGATCCATGGCTGCGCTCTCGGTCTCGGCGAGCGGGTGGGCAACACGCACCTGGACCTGCTGCTCGTCAACTTCCGGTTGCTGGGATGGATCGATACGGATCTGAGCAAGCTTCGCGAGATGGGCGAGGTGATCGCCGAGGGTACCGGGATGGCGATCCCTGCGAACTATCCCGTGCTCGGCCGCGATGCCTTTCGCACGGCAACCGGCGTCCATGCGGCCGCGGTCATCAAGGCCAAGCGCAAGGGCGACGACTGGCTCGCCAATCGCGTCTACTCCGGCGTGCCGGCCGAGCTCTTCGGCTGTGAGCAGGTGATCGAGATCGGGCCGATGAGCGGCGAATCGAACGTCGTCTTCTGGCTGGAGCAGCGCGCCATCGAGCCACGCCCGGATCTGGTCAAGGCGATTGTCGAGCGTGCCAAGGACGGCAATCATCTGCTCGACGAGGCCGAGATCTATGCGGTCGTCAACCGGCGCTCGGCGATAGCCGGATCCTGACGCTCACGGGGTTGTGGCGGTCGGAGGTGCCCGACCGGCAAGCCCAGGCGGCGAGAAACCGGGGCCTCGAGCTTTGGTTCGCCTACGCTTTCGGCTGGGCCGTACGCTCCGCCAGCTGGCCAAGATTCACCATCACGATGACCGCGATGATCGTGATCAGGATGGCGTAGAGGAAGAGCGAGACGATCTGGCCACCGGCGCCAAAAATCTGCTTGACCAGGGCTGTGATCGCGCTGTTCCATGCGAGCGCGGCGACCACCCCGAAGGCAGCCGACGCCAGCGAAATCATCGTCTGCAAGTACACCGTACGGTTCGACACGTAAAACCTCCTTTTTGGTCCGCAATTTCCGTCTTCCTCTAATTCTGGATGGACAGACCCCGCCCACCCAAATTTCTGGAGGGTGTTCCCTGATGCCGCCTCCCGGCTAATCCCAGGCTCGGCCGGCCTCATGGTGCGAAGGCAGAACGGCGATATCGACGGACGGATCGTTCCCGTCGCGCTCCCAACAGCTTTTGAATTCGGGGAGTGATCCCTGGCCCGCTGGCGCTCGCTGACCGCAGTCGGGCCGCGAGGCCTGCCGCCGTTCTGACGGCATAACCGGGCCCCGATCGCCGCTGCGGCCGGTGGGTCGTCTTTGGCTCCCGCCCCGCCCCGGCGTAGCGGCCCCGGCGAGGCTGGCTGTAACGACTTCCGGCCGAAACAGGGACCGTAACACGGGGCTGTTACGTTGGCGTCACCGAAATGCGCAAGCTGGCATCGGCCCGTCCGGTCGTCACCTGGGTCCGCTCGTTCGGATCCGTCCTGCTCGCGCTCAGCCTTGCCCTGGGGGGCGTCCCCGCCGTCCCGGCCCTGGCCACCAACGCCAACAGCGCGCACATCGACCGGCCGGTGATGCAGCAGATGAGCGCGGGGCGACCCGTGCGGGTCATCCTGGTCGCCCGCCAGGACGTCGAGGGGCTCTTCTCCGATCTCCGTCGCAGCGGGATCAAGGGCGCGGTGCGAGTTCCCATCGCCCACGGGGTGTCGGCCGTCCTGAGCCCGGCACGGATCGCGCACTACGCGGCCGATCCCAACATCGTGCGCATCGTGTACGACGCTCCGGTGCGCCTGTCCGACACGGCCATCAGCGCGTCCCAGCTGGTGAGCCTCTATCCGGACATCCTGGACGCCAGCCCGCTCTGGAGCAATAGCTACGCCCCGCTCACCGGGAATGGGATCGGGGTGGCCGTCATCGATAGCGGCGTCCAGGCGGTCCCCGACCTGGGCACCCGCGTGCTCGTGAACCTGAACTTCAACCCCAACGTCACGACCGCCAATGACGACTTCGGCCA
>Ga0070697_100003624_pt1 | contig 11863 bp, 12 predicted proteins | sample KBSK1501metaG_FD_65475 | JGI IMG/M metagenome (GOLD analysis project Ga0070697, IMG submission 65475) | Corn, switchgrass and miscanthus rhizosphere microbial communities from Kellogg Biological Station, Michigan, USA - KBS K1-50-1 metaG | ecosystem: Host-associated > Plants > Roots >... | reverse complement strand
CCGACATTCGTGCTGCCGAAGTGGGTCGTAGTTCTTTGTGCCTTAACGATGGCTGTGGGAACGGCTGCGGGCGGCTGGCGAATCATTCGTACTCTCGGCCATCGCATGGTCAAGTTGCAGCCGGTTCACGGTTTCGCCGCGGAAACAACCGCCGCATTGATCATTCAAGGCGCCAGCTACTACGGCATTCCCCTTTCCACTACGCACGTGATCTCCACTTCAATCATAGGCGTCGGCGCGGTAAAGCGCTTCAGCGGCATGAAATGGATAGTGGTCGAGCGAATCATTTGGGCCTGGATCTTCACCTTGCCGGCAACCGGCCTGATCGGTTATGCGCTGGAACGCGCCGCGACCGCACTGTGAATCTGTGACACGTAGGACCCATCTCATAGATAGGGGATGAGTCCTAATCAAGCGCTCCTCACGCGCTTCGGTCAGAGAGCTAAGCCTTGACCTCAACCCACGCGTTGCGCGCGCGAGAGTCGGCCACCGCTTGAACGACACGCATGTAACGCACGCCATCTTCGAAATCAGGATGCGGCCGGATCCCGCCCTTTGATTTCACCGCCGCAATAAAATCTTCTTCCACTCGCCACTCCGTCACCAAATCCGGTGTCAGATCGACAACACGCAATACCTTCTCGCCAACTTTGCCGACCTGCACAATATCGGTAACGAAATCGTAAACGAGTGTGCCTTTGTCACCATAAATTTCGAGCCGATCGCCCGGCGCATGGGCGTTTGCCCCGCCGAATTCGAGAACGCCTTCCGCGCCGTTTTGAAATGCGCAAAGCACGGTAAGCAGATCGGGAATAATGACTTCGTACCCCAGGCGGAGCGATGTCAGGATCTTTCCGCGCGCAAAAACGCCGCCAATAGCACCCAGCCAGCGCTGCAACACCTCCACATAAATTCCGAGCGTGAGCACGTTCAAGCCGCTAATTTCGATCCTTTGCCGCCAGTGCGCCGGCGCCTCGGGATCCAGATATGCGCTGGTGAGACTCTGCAAGCGCACGTGGTGTGGGCGTCCGATGTAATTTTCCGCCAGCAGCTTCTTCACGAGCAGGTCGGCTCGCATTCCGTATGGTGGCGGGCAAAGCATTGTGACCAACTCTGGATAACGTTTCGAGGCTGCGAGCATCTCCTCCGCTTCAGCCAGGTCCATCGACATCCGGGCCTGGCAAAAAACATGTTTGCCCGCCTCGAGCGCGGAAATGGTCACGGCCGAATGCATGTACGGCGGCGTACCGATCCAAATAATATCGAGATCGGGAAGCGCCAGCAGATCGGCCCAGTTTCGCATCGGCGTTGCGTGCGGGCACTCTTCGTTGCAAAACTTTTCGCTGCTCGCGTAGGTCGAGTTCGACACAGCAACAATATCGACGTCCGGGTTATATTTGAGTGCCGGCAAATGTCGCGTCCGCACGATTCCGCCCGCCCCAACAATTCCAATCCGCAATTTGTTATTATTTTTTTGGGTCATGCCAAAACGTGTTTTGGAATCTTGCACCAGCGCGCGGCAAGGCGCGAATTAAGTTTGACTATTTCTCGCCCGCGCCGTTCAACTCCGAAGGCGCTTTCGGGGCAAGATTTTCTTGACCGCCACGGCACCCCACGGCACGTTGCGCGGCTCTTTTTCAAGTTCATGTCGAAAATTTGTGCAATTACAGGTTCAACGGCCACGCGAGGTAGCGTGATCCACCGGCGTGGTATGGCCAAGAAAAAAGGCGGTGTCGGCCGGCACGTCACCAAAAACGTACCCCGCGTCTTCGCGCCCAATTTGCACCAGCACCGCGTTTGGGTACCGGAGCTGAAAAAATTCGTTCGCGTGCGCGTGACCGCCCGCGGATTGAAGACAATCAACAAAAACGGCGCCTATAAAGCACTAAAAAAAGCTGGCGTTCTCAGATAGCGAAACCTTTAGCAATCGTCGATCTTTGGATGATCGGAGCAGCTGACGCTTAATCATCCGGCCATCATCGTCCTGACCGAGAAAAATGAAATCGATTGTTACGACGCCGGCAAGTCCACACCGTTGCTCAAGGTGGTCGGCGAGTGAGCTACTGCGACGGCCGTCTCAGCTAAGGCGTCAGTCGCCGCTTGCTGTCCGTCCGAAGTTTCATCGCGCGACTGCTTAGACCCTTCTGACGGCGTTGCCTGCGTCTCTTCCGCCGGTTTCGGCGGCTTGACCCGCGGCAGATCGAGGGAGCTGTCATTGAATTCAATCACGTGACCTTCGCGGATGAGCCAATGCAGGTCGGACGCGAGCGCCAGCTTCGCCCGCTCCAGATCTTCGTCGGCTGGATTGACAATTAATTTCTCGGCAAGTTCCTTGCGACTGATTCGAGGTGCTGCGGCTAACGTTTCAATGATGCGTTGCACGGATGGAGAGACCGCGGCGCCATCCGGGACGAGAGGGCGGGCGCGAATCGGCGAGACGAAGAGCATCCCATGCCGATGCCGGAAAATGTGCAGGCCAGCCTGACGAAACTGTCCCGCCAATTCCTGCATCATGTGCGAGGGCGAGCGAATCGCGCGCGACCACTCATCCTCGATTAATCGATGCAGGGTACGATCCGAGAGGCAGCGGCTGCTTGGGCCATCAATGGTCAAGTCTGTGATCGTTCGGATCAAGCCTGGCAAATAGTTTTCCCGAAAGTGACGCTCCGCTTCGATGGCGGACGCAAAGGTCGTCGGCGCCTCTGCATCAACTAATGAATAGGTTGTGATTTTGCGGGCTTCCTCTTTCCATTGTTCGATCAGCACCGGATCACTCATGATCTCAATCTGGCGCTGATAGTCCAGAAAGCTCATCCGCCGGCTGAATCGCCGTTCGAACAGACTGCGCAGGCGTTTTTGGTAATCGTGGTGATTGGTGGGGCCAAGAAGCGTGCCACTCAGTTTACAGCGCGCGACATTGGTGAAATTCCCCCTGATTGGCTCGCTCTGGGTAATCTCAACCTTGTAAAAACGCGATTGCGCAAGACGAAAACCGTTGCGCTCGAGGTATTGGCGATCCAGCGAGACAGCACCGCCTTCACCAAGCTGAAAGACCGGCACTTCAGCACTTGCGGTTAGGCGAACATCGTAGCGCTCAGGTTTGGTGAGAAACAGACGGGCCAAAGCAAAGATCGAGTAGGCGATCGGATTCTCTTTGATTTGCGTAACCACGCTTTCCAATGCCGTCGAATGCGGCAAAAAACGGACACTGATTTGGGTGGCAAGCCCGTACAGGGCCCTATGTTGATGTTCGCGGTGTCGATCCTGGACTCGGCGTGCCTGGGGGCGCCGCTCGCGAACGCTTTCGGAGTCGCGCCCTGCCTTGTTTTTGTCTGCCTTGAATGTTGGGGGTCGGACGTGAGGGGTTGGACGTTTTCTTTCCTGCCGGTGCCTGTCGCGCGGACGATGATCACGTGATGGCTGCCGGCGTTCATCTGCGTATTCGTGGGACGGATAACTTTTAGCCGGCGCGGGTTCATTCACCCATGCCGGCAGCATTTTCAGATCGAGCAGCTCGTCGAGTGTGATGGGAGCCTCGCTCACGCTTCATTTTTACGCTAAGCAGCAACGAAGTAAACTCAATGCTGCGATATCGAGCAATGCTTCAAAGCGTTCGCCACTGTCAGGATCAGCACGATCGCGGTGAAATTGAATTGACAAGCTGGCTAATTCATTTACTTGCACATCCTGCGCTGGCGCATTAAAACTTGCGCGCTAACTAACCAACTTTTATGGCCGAAAAATCAATCGAGGAGAAGGTCAAAGACATTATCGTCGAGCAACTCGGGGTGAATCCCGAACAGGTCACGGAGAAGGCGTCGTTCATCGAAGATTTGGGTGCCGATTCGCTCGACATTGTGGAATTGGTCATGGCTTTCGAAGAAGAATTTTCTGTCGAAGTGCCGGACGAAGACGCCGAGAAACTGCAGACGGTCGGCGACGTGATCAATTACATCAAAGAACGTGCCAAGCAGCCGGGCGGCGAAGCCGCCAGCGGGTAAATTCTCATTGAGAATCGTAGGGCAACCGCTCCGGTTGCCACTTCTTGCAATTGGCAAGGTCGCCGCGGCCACCGCTTGCCCTACAAGCTTTTCGTTTCGCGGTTGCGAATGAACGCAACGCGCCCAGACTAGAAGCGATGGACTGGGGCCTTGTGCAAAAGCCACTGCTACGTGTCGCCGGGCACGACGTCTCGTTTCTCGGGCTCATTGCCTTCGTCGTGTTGTTCTCAATTGGCTTGCTCGTCGCCAGGGAGCTGCAAAGCGATTCCGTCCGGCGCGTCTTCAGTCGATTTAAGATCGACAATAACTTAATCGCGATTCTGACCACAGTCCTGAGCCTGGCGGCACTCGTGTTTTTTATCGTAACCGCGATCAATGCCGCAGGCGTTCCGCTTTCGTGGAGCGCACCGTTGCCAGGTGTGTCGCTCAGCCTGTTTCAGATATTTCTTTTGATCGGGCTGCTCATCGCTGTCTTTTGGCTGTCATCGCGGACCAAGCGCTTCCTTTTCAATCGATTCCTCACCAAAAGCGGACTCGACCGCTCGTTGCAATACGCAATTGCGCAAGTCGTGAGCAACATCGTTCTGATAGTCGGAATTTTCATTGTCCTCGATAGCGCGGGCATCCGGCTTGGGACGTTGACGGTTTTTGCCGGGGCGGTCGGCGTCGGTGTGGGCTTTGGATTGCAAAACATCGCCAGCAATTTCATCAGCGGTCTGGTCATTCTGGCTGAGCGCCCGATCACGATCGGCGACCGGGTCGAAGTCGCGGGCATCGCCGGACAAGTGCAGCAAATTCGCGCCCGAAGCACAGTGATTATGACCAACGACAATATCGCGATGATCGTGCCGAACACGAAGTTCATCGATTCACCAGTCACGAACTGGCATTACGGTGATCCACGGGTGCGGTTCCGTGTGCCAGTAGGGGTGGCCTACGGCAGCGACGTCAACAAAGTGCGTGATGCCCTCATCGCCGCGGCGCGCGAGCATCCAGCCACACTGAGCGACCCGGCCCCGAATGCCTATCTGGATAGATTCGGCGATAGCACGATTGACTTCGAGCTGGTGGTCTGGAGCCAGGAGATGAGTTTCAAGCCCCGCCGATTCAAAAGCGACTTGAATTACCTGATCCACAAACATCTGACCGCCGCCAAGATTGAGATTCCAAATCCGCAACGCGATCTTCATATTCGCAGCGGTGTCCTCAAAGTGGAGTCAGTCTCTGGACAGGCCTAAATGTAGGGCATCGACTGACATAGTTTTTCTTGCACCAAACTTGAGAAAACGGCCAGTGTCGATCTAATCTATTTGGTAGTCCCCCATTGGGAGCCTTAACCGGCCCGGTGTCATGATAACTGCAAAAATATCATTGCCTCATGGCTTTACGGCAAAAGTCGTCACTCGTGCAGAGCTGGACGGCTCTGGGGCCTGGCAACGCGCATTTGCAGCCAAGTGCAAGGATCACCGGTTCTACGAGATTGTTGAGAAAACGTTAGCGAACGACTTTGAATATCGGTATTGGACCCTGCGAGATGCCGACGGAAACATTCGGGCCGTCCAGCCGATGTTTTTTGTTCGACAAAATCTGGTCGAGGGCGTTCCCAGCCGGGTTCGTGCGATTGTCGATCTTATCCGCAAGAAGTTTCCCCATTTTTTGACCATGCGCACGCTGATGGTGGGCTGCGCGGCGGGCGAAGGCCATTTGGGTGCCTGCGATTCGAAAGACGAGCCGTGGGTGACGGAGGCGCTGCACGCCACCTTGGCAACCTACGCCCGCGAAAATAAAGCGGGTTTAGTTGTCCTTAAGGATTTCCCCGCGAAATATCGCTCCGCTCTCGACGATTTTTCATCAAATGGATATGCGCGTGTTCCCAGCATGCCGATGACGAAGCTATCGCTCGATCACGCGAGTTTTGACGATTACCTCGCGACGCTTGGTTATATTACGCGAAAGGGTTTACGCCGAAAATTTCGCAAGACGGAACGCGCGGCCAGGATTGAGATGGAGGTAGTGAACAACGTTGCGTACTGTCTCGATGAAATCTACCCGCTCTACCTGCAAGTCCACGAGCGTTCGCCAATGAAGTTCGAACAACTGACAAAAGATTACTTTCGCGCGCTGGGAGAAAAAATGCCGGAACGGGTGCGATTTTTCATCTGGCGTCAGCAAGGCAAGGCTATTGCTTTCAGCTGTTGCCTGATCCATGACGGAAAAATTTACGACGAATGTCTCGGCTTGGATTACACCGTCGCCCTCGACCTTCATCTCTATTTTTACACCCTCCGGGACGTGCTGACCTGGGCGATGGAGCATGGCCTCAAGGAGTATCGCAGCGGTCCGCTTAACTACGACCCGAAACTGCACCTTGGTTGCAAGCTGATGCCGCTCGACCTTTACGTCATGCACACGCGGGCCTTTTTGAACCCGATTTTCAGGGGGGCCTTGAGATATTTGGAGCCGACCCGGCACGATCCCATTTTGCGCTGCTTCCCAAACGCGAACGAGCTCTGACCAATCTTCGTGGGTGCGAACAACGGCAGCGCGCCTCTCCATTCCCACCTTGAAATTCGACGCGCCAGTAGTTGTGTCGGAAAAGCTAATCCGGCTTTGCGAAAATAGTTTCATGCCCATAGTAGCGCGTGATGGATCGTGCGGGGCGACTTTTGCCGAATCCCTGGTTACTGCTGGCTTTCGAAGCACTCTTCGTGACTGCTTCCGAGACACTTTTGAAAGTCGGTGCCTCTAAAACCGAACGTGTCGCGGGCTGGGAATGGACTGGCCTGCTGTCGCTGACTTCAATTTGGATCTGGTGCGCGATCGCGTTGGTGATCCTGAGCTTCCTCTGTTGGATTAACGTTTTGAAATATATTCCGCTCTCGATCGCGCTCCCGCTTTCCAATGTCGTCCACGTGCTCGTCCCGCTGAGCTGCTGGATCTTTCTCGCAGAATACATTTCACCACGGCGCTGGTGCGGGATCACAATTGTCATCCTCGGACTAGTTATTGTAGGTAAGCGAGTCGCGAAAATTGAGGAAAAGTTATGACACGTGCGCAGACGCTGGTCGCGGTTTTCATTTTCGCGATTGAAGTAACTGCGACCGTTATCGGACAGCTTCTGGTTAAGCACGCCATGGAGGGATCCAACACCATCGGTTTCACTCATCCTCGCACCCTGAGACTGTTTGCGACCGGCGTGCTTTCGCTAACTCTCTCCTTTTTTCTGACGATCGGGTTACTGCAGCATTTCGATCTCAGTTTCTTTTATCCGATCCAAGGATCGACCTTGGTGATTACCATCGTGGCTGCCGCAATTTTTTTGCGAGAGAGATTGTCGCCCCAGTTGGTGATCGGGTCCCTGCTGATTGGTTCGGGAATCGTGCTCGTCTCACTGAGTTAGGGCCGGCCAGAGCGTTTCGACGGCGGCACGATTCAGCCTTTGCGCCGCCGCAAGATCGGGCCACGCCAATTTTGGATGATCCATTTCCGACGCGAACCGTTGCTTCCAGCGCGTGTAAGCGGGCTTGGAGAAAGCACCGCAAATGTCGCCGGCGATAATTCGAGATGTATTCCGCAACTTCGCCAGAGCCCAGACAAGATCGGCAATTGCGAAGCGGCCGCTCTCCCAATTTGTTGCCGCTTCGTTGGCCCGAAGACAATCAAGGTCGATTGTAACGTAAACATCAGCACCGCGAAGGTTCTCGGCAAAGCTCTCGAAATGTTCGCGCCAATTGTCGCGCAGAATTGCACCGCGACTTTGTCGATCTCTTAGCGGGCGACCATCCGCCCATGGACGCACCTCGAGTTTTCCAGCACGCTCGGCACGTAAATTCCCAAATATTCGGCGCGGCCACCAGCATTCGAAATTTCCGCAACCCCAGATGCTGACGCGCTTCACGTACGACAATTCAAGTGCCCGATTTACCCAACCGCCGCAGCCCCATTTTGGAGGACGCACATCCCAATCCGGGTGATTATCGAACGAAATAAGGACGATCGGCCGCGAGACGCGCCGAATCCAAAGCGCGCTCAGATAATGAAAGTCGCCTGAGCCGTACAGCAAAAATGGAGCAAGTTGTTGCTCGTATTCCCGATAGAACTTGTCGATCAAGCGCGCGGGCGCGGAAAATCGCAGCGGCGGTCCCCACTTTGTTGCGTCGAGAGTTTGGAATGGAACCTGGTCGCGGCGCCAGGCGCCATCGAGATCAAGATGCAGCGCAGCCGATGGCAACCGATTCAGCGCGGCGTCGTGTCGCCGTGTCCGCCCCTACTCAAAGCAAAGCGAAGATTTTCCGCCGCGTCGCTGTCATCCGGCCGCAGACGCAATGCCTCGTTAAATTCCGCGATTGCCTCCGAGGTTTGTCCCAGCTTCATGTAAACGACGCCAAGGCTATTGTGGACCGGCGCTTTCGGATCGAGCCGAGCCGTTTCCAGGTAATGTTTTTTTGCGCCTTCAAGGTCACCTTTTAAATACAGCGCACGGCCCAGATGGTAATGCGCCTCGGAATGGTTCGGTTTCCGCCGGAGGGCCGTCTCAAACTCTGCGATCGCTCGATCGAGCTCTCTATTAAACATCAGAAACATCGCATAATTGTAGTGCACCTTTCCCGACTTTGGGCTCAACTTTATGCTTTTCTCATACTCAGACCGAGCTTCGTCTTTCCGCCCTAAGGTCTCGAGCACGTAACCATAATCAGAATGAATCTCGCCATTGCGCGGATCGTCGCGCAAAGCCTGTTCCATTTCAGGAGTAGCTTCATTTAATTTCGATTCCGCGAGGAAAACATGTCCCAAACCGTAATGCGCCTTCTCCGCATGCGGATTCATACCCAATGCAGCTCGGAACTGCTCCCCTGCTTCATCGAAGCGATTCGCGTCCTGTAGAGCCAGGCCATACTTTACGCGAGCGCGAGCGCTTGCCGGGATATCCTGCACAACCAACCCGGCGCGCGCGACCTCGGGCGTGGTGCTTCGGCTTTGTCCGATCCAAAGGGCACTCAGTGGGATGACAAATACCACCACCCATTTCAACCCGTGCAGGAGCCAGCTCGGGAGAAATTGGTTGGACTGCGCGACCGCGCTGCCACCGCTTATCCCCAGGTGTTCGCGGGTGGAGCGTTCGCGCACTTTCCAAATGAACCCGTCATAATAAAAATGAAGCAGTCCGGAAGCAGCTACGACACCAGTGAGAACACGCCTAACTATCTCGATGTCCGTTTCCTTAAGATATCCGAGCGAACCGTAAGCGAAGACCAGGCCAACGTAGAGCCCAACCAACGACCCGCTGCGGCGGAACACAAAGCGCATGAAACCGCCAATCGAGCTGTCCTTTTCAACGCGATTGCGATTGTAGATCCAGACCAGCGACAGATATTGGACGTCGTGAAACACCTCGAACAACGCGATCCCGGCGAGAATGTTGGTTACTCCATTATTGCAATACCACCAGAAGACAATGCTGGTGCCGAGTAGCGCTAGCTTGACCGGATTCGGTCGGTTCCCGACTGCCCACATTCGCGCGAAATTTGCCAAGAACAGGACTGAAGTCGCGATCGCGGCGGCGAACATGATTTGTTGGGCGCCGCGCAAGAGCGCTGGGGCAATAAACGGACCTCCACTCGCATAGTATGTTTCGAGCGTATCAGCCATGCGTTGCGGAGAAAGCAGCACGGCGCTCGCAAACCAGATCGCACAAGCGGCAAGATCGAGCCGGCGCGTGAGCGCGGCGAATGACCCCGTCTTTGCATCGTAAATTCGGCAAAACCCATAGGTCTGCATCATCCCGTGCCAAACGCCCCAAAAGAAGACCACCAAAATGAGTCCTTTCAGGTCCCACCATGTAAAAGCGACGCAGATGGCGACCAAAAAAATGGGCGCGAAAATAAAGCGCCAGCGAAATCGTTCGAACAGCGCACGATCGCCGTAAGCGCGGATCATTCCCGGCAAATGGTGTCCAGTTGCGCCAAAGGCCGCCACGAAAAGGTAAATGTCCTGCGCGCTCCAACGCGCCTGGGCCAATGCAAACATCGGCACAAGCAAGAGAGGCGTTCCGACGTAGAAAAGCAGGTCGCGCCAGCTATCGAGAATCCACAAACTCTTTTTCGGGACCGTAGTTGGGACGGCGGGAACAGTTTGCGGGCGGGAAAAGGCGCTTATCTGCTGCATGGGGCTGCGGGCACTATTTTCCTCAGATCGACTGAAAAATCAATCCCGGCCCAGGTGCGCTTTGGGCAAGATGGACATCTTCCATGCACGCAGTCTCTGCACCTCGCCCGAGATTAGGGTGGAATTGAGGATCTTTCGGAGGAAGACCCGTCCGACGCAGCACCGGCTCTGCCTTAGACCGACTTTCCGGGTTTTGCCGCGATTCTCGTCCGCAGAAAGACTTTGCCGCTCGGACATAATCTGAAAACTTCGCAGTTCGAACAGTCCGGTTTGCGCGCGTAGCAACGCCGCCGTCCGTGCCAGATAAGCCAGTGACTCCAGTCCGTCCAATGCTCGCGTGGCACAAGCTTCATCAGGTCGAGCTCGATCTTTTGCGGATCTTTTTGCTTTGTCAGACCGAGCCGCTGCGACAAACGCGCTACGTGCGTATCCACAACGATGCCCTCGTTTTTTCCAAACGCGTTTCCTAAAACCACATTCGCAGTTTTTCTCCCGACGCCCGGCAATTCGCACAATTCCTCCATCGTGGATGGAACTTTGCCGCCAAACCTCTCCGCGATCGTCGACATTGCGGCGCGAATACTCTTGGCCTTGTTTCGAAAAAATCCGGTCGACTTGATTGCGTTTTCCAACTCGGCTTGCGGTGCTTTCGCGTAATCTTTTGCCGTTTTGTATTTTTCGACCAGCGCGGGGGTCACCATATTCACCCGTTTGTCCGTGCATTGGGCCGAGAGAATTGTCGCGACGAGGAGTTCGAGCGGATTCTTGAAATCCAGTTCGCAGTGCGCCCCGGGATAAACCGCCGGCCAAACCTTGATCAACTGTTTCACTCGCTCGCGAGCAGTCACCTAGGTATTATTCGCGGAGCCTGCGAAGGATTCAATGCAACGAATTATGCCGGAGACAACGGCAAAAGCGACTGATCGTCGCCCAATCGCCACCCGCAACCGAAAATGGGCCCAGGTGACAAGCGCTTGGCTGGCGGCCCGCAGTGTCTCGCCAAATTCCATTTCCATCGCTGGCATGTGCGCCTGCATCGTCGCGGGATTAGCGCTGGCCGCGACGTCGATTACTTATCACCGGATCGATTGGCTCATCGCCGCGCTTGGCGCCCAGCTGCGCCTGACTACGAACATGCTTGATGGAATGGTCGCACTCGCTTCGGGTCGCGCTTCGAAGGTTGGCGAACTTTACAATGAGATTCCAGACCGCGTGTCGGACGCCGCTGTGTTCATTGGCGCGGGTTTCGCCTGGGGTGGAAACGTTGCCCTCGGTTATATCGCGACGATCCTGGCCATCTTCACTGCTTACATTCGGGCGGCCGGGAAAATCGCAGGCGCGCCTAACGAATTCTGCGGACCCATGGCAAAACAACATCGCATGTTTGTTATCACATTGGTCTGCCTCTATTCAGCTGCCCTCCCGCGGTCCTGGCAGGCTTTCCATTTCGGCGAACTGAAGGTTGGCGCCATAAGTGTCGGACTCGTCGTCATCATCGCTGGATGCGTAATTACGGTCGGCCGCAGGCTCAACCGGATTGCGCGAGTTCTGAGATGAACGAGATTACTCGCGAGCGCCTGTTCGGATTTCGGCATGCTTTCGACGCTCCGGTCACGATCGGGCTGACGATCGGGACCGTCGCACTGCTTTTGCTTGCTCCGCTCGTGATCTCACTCGTAACCCGCGCCGGCAAGCCC
>Ga0070697_100003623_pt1 | contig 11865 bp, 10 predicted proteins | sample KBSK1501metaG_FD_65475 | JGI IMG/M metagenome (GOLD analysis project Ga0070697, IMG submission 65475) | Corn, switchgrass and miscanthus rhizosphere microbial communities from Kellogg Biological Station, Michigan, USA - KBS K1-50-1 metaG | ecosystem: Host-associated > Plants > Roots >... | reverse complement strand
ATAGTTGACAACCCATGGCTGTCTCCTCTGCGATGAGAACACGAATCCGCGAGGAGCTAGCTGCAGAGGGCACTTCGCTCACGGAGGGTGGGAGAGGCGAGGAAGCCATCTTGAGATTTTCTCCAGGGAATGCGAAAAGTTCACAAAACTCCGACTCAGGCCGTGGAGGCGGTCGGGAAAGAGTGGACTTTTTCGGCGGGGACGTTCCAAAGGCTCAAGGCAGAAACCCTAACAGCCGACGGTCCATGAGTCAAGGCATATCGGGATTACAATGAGAAAAAATTTTTGCTTCATCGGAGAAAAATTATTTGAGTCCGGCAAGTAGTAGAAGTACTGTGCTGAGCAATTCTTCGTGCCACGCGGTAGACGTTGCGGTGCAGCATACCGCCTATTTTAGGTTTTTTGCTCTGCCGATGTACGAGTCGCGCCCAGAAGTTTTCGCTCCTTGCCTTGCGCGTACACTCAGCATAACCTTGCGGCGCAAGCAAAAAGAAAGGGAAATACTGCGCCGATCTATCTGAGACTTTAGATAGTAACGGGGGGACGCACTGCTGTGTGGCACTGATGGAGCGCAGGCAGCATGAACGCTACGAGTTACAGACCCCACTGAGTTTCTCCTGGAAGCGTGCAAGAGGAGTTCGTTGTCGGCGTGAGGGTTTATTGCGAAACATCTCGGGAGGAGGTGTCTTCGTTGCTACTAGCGAAGTGCCTCCAGTCGGATCCGAGGTGCGGTTCCGTGTGTCGATCCATTCCGTTCTCGCGTGGTCGCGACTTGTTCTGCACGGAACAGTTAGCGTAGTCCGCACGGACCCGACCTTGCGGGCTGACGCTCTCCCCGGTTTCGGGGCGGCAATGAAAAGTTATACCCTGCGCAACCAGAAGCAAGTGCTTGAGAAAAAGGTGCTTGGGAAGGAATACCTTGAAGATAAGCGGTGAAATACAGACTCAGGCTAAAGCGGTCTCGACGACGGGCAGCGAAACATTTGTGCTGGCCGGAGGCGGGGCCAAGGCCCCAGGGTGCGTCGCGATTTCAAATTCCGCAGTTTTGGAAGGAGAGCGGAACTTGCCGCCAGAAGAGGTGATCTTCGGTAGCTCGCAGGCGATGTGGGAAATCCGCCGAAATGTAGAAAGGGCAGCCAGTACGGATATTCCCGTCCTCCTCCAGGGTGCGACTGGCACTGGAAAGGAAGTCCTGGCCCGATTTCTCCACCGTCGCTCCTGCGGGGCCAGCGGGCCATTCGTTAAGGTGAACTGTCCGGCCATTCCTGTATCTCTATTTGAAAGCGAAGTATTTGGCTACGAGAAGGGCGCCTTTACGGGCGCCTGCGAAGCAAAACCGGGCCGAGTAGAGCTGGCCCGCGGAGGGACTTTGTTCCTGGATGAAATTGCCGAGTTGGATGTCAACGTACAGGCCAAGCTGTTGCAACTACTTCAGGACGGACAGTATTGCCGGCTCGGCTCACAGAGGGAAAAACACGTCCAGGCACGCATTGTTTGCGCCACGAATAAACCGTTGAAGCACGCCGTCAAGTGCGGCACATTTCGAGAGGACCTCTTTTACCGAATCAGTGTTTTTCCCCTGGAACTGCCCAGTTTGCAGCAGCGTAACGGGGATATTCCCATGCTCGTCGCCTACTTTTTGGAAAAGTACGGAGGGAAGTATGGTCGGGATGTGCCTCCTGTTTCAAATTCACTTCTCGACCGCTTAGAGAAATACCGATGGCCGGGAAACATTCGACAACTAGAGAACATAGTCCATAATTATGCAGTTTTTGAATCCGAACAGTTTATTACCAACAAGCTAGAAGACCGTGATCCGGAATGGCTGCCCGTTGACCTAACATCGCAAGGGCCGGCTGGTTTGAAAAAAATCACTCAACAAACAGTCAAAGAGCTCGAGCGAAGAATTATCCTGCAAACACTCGAAGCCCATGGATGGCATCGCGGCCTCGCGGCTCGTGCTTTGCGGATCAGTTACGGAGCCCTGCTCTATAAAATGAGAGAGATGGGGTTGCCTCTGAAAGGGTGTAGAAAACCGTTCTCAGTTGAACCTACCGGGTTGTTGAACTCAGCCGGAGCAGAGATCGGGGACACCGCATCCCGCGGCGCCGGTGTAACAGCCCAATCTCACTGACGCTCCAAGCCCTTGGGGTGTATCCCATATGTTGTTCGGACTTGATTCTTTGCGAGTACGACTCCGCGCAACTAATCTTCTCCGCCCCGCAACACGATGGGCAAGGAATGGCTGAGGCGCAACACGGTCAGCCGCAGCGTGGAGGCGCGACCAAACCGCCTCCCCACACTGAAGAGGACAATAACCTACTCCAGAGGTAAACCTTTTACGCACAGAAGTGCCGGGGAGAGCTCGGCCAATGCTTAGCTCGCGTTCGAGCTGCCGCCAGGCTACAACTACACGAACGATCGGAGCGAGAACCCCGGCATGTGGAAACAAATTGAAGAGTTTCTAAAACAAATTGTAGAAAACGGACACGACACCCCTTGCGTGACGCGAGACGGTTTGCGCGTAAAGTTCGACGCTTCAAACGATTTGCGGACAAGGACGCGAGAGCGAAGAAACGGCCAGGATCGTGCACTGGTAGAGCGTACATTCCCCGGCAACTGGCGGAGACAAGCGTGGGAGCACTGTAAGTCACAGGGCGGAGCTATATGCATTCTGCAGTGATTGCGAGTCACGATCATCCACATGGTTGGCATGCTTTGTACACGAAGCATCAGCACGAGAAGACGGTTGCGCGAAACCTTAAGTCAAAGGGATTTGAAATCTTTCTTCCGCTCTACGCAGTCGCACGCAATTGGAAGGACCGGGTCAAGCTGCTGGATGTGCCGTTGTTTCCCTGCTACGTGTTCCTCAAAGATGATCTTGCACGTCGGCTGGACATCCTCACGACTCCAGGGATATATGGCGTGGTGTCAAGCGGGGGTCAGCCAGCGGCAATTCCGGATGCTGAAATCGAAGCCATCCGTCAAGCGGTGGGAAGCGGCGCTCCCGTGGAGCCACATCCTTTTCTAAGATGTGGTGATCGCGTAAGGGTGAAATGCGGTCCACTACAAGGAATTCGAGGTGTCCTGGTCCGAAAGAAAAATATTTATCGGCTGGTGCTGTCCGTAGAGATGCTCGGCAATGCGGTTGGCGTCGAGGTAGATGCGGTGTTGACCGAGCGACTGAACGAGAAGCCGCCAACGGCCTATAACCTCTCGCGCGGAGGGGGCGCCTCCGTGCACCCAAACTAGAACTGTGTTGGTTGATTCGATCGTTCCAAAAGTCAGTTTAAGTTGTAAACCATAGTCACGGAATCTCTGAATAAACCAGCTAGACCACCCCACGATGGAAATTCCTGAACGAATTCCGTTTGCCGATCTTGTCACGCCTCATTTGGAACTGCAGCACGAACTGCTGGCAGTCTTCAGAGCCGTTCTGAGAACCGGCACCTTCATTGGCGGCTTCATGGTCGAGGATTTTGAGCGAGAGTTCGCTCGATACTGTGGTACCCGGTACTGCATTGGGGTCAGCAGCGGTTCGGACGCCTTAAGACTGGCACTGACCGCGGCTGGCGTCAGGCCAGGCGATATCGTGCTGACCGCACCAAACACTTTTGCTGCAACTATAGAGGCCATATCCCACTCCGGGGCTCCGGACTTCGTCGACGTTGACGAACGCACTTACAGCTTGGATTGGGTGAAGCTAGAGCAACATCTGGAGACCCGCTGCTACGTCGATCCGGTTTCTGGCAAGCTGTTGGACCGAAAGACCCAAAGGCCGGTTACGGCAGTTGTCCCGGTCCATCTTTACGGCCAAACAGCCGACATGGACCCTATTCTAGAAATTAGTGAGCGGTACCACCTGATTGTTGTCGAAGACGCGTGCCAGGCTCATGGAGCTGAATATTTTTCGGAGAAACAGAATCGCTGGAGGAAGGCCGGATCGATGAGTCGTGCTGCGGCTTTCAGTTTTCATCCCGGAGCAAACTTGGGAGCGTGCGGACACGCTGGGGCGATTACAACGGACGACGGAGAACTAGCGCAAGAAGTTCGCCGGCTGCGTGACCGCAATCAAACGGGGCAGTACGACCACGCCTTCGAGGGATGCAATGCCCGATTGGATGCAATTCAGGCAGGGATCTTACAAGTGAAACTTAGCCATCTCACTGATTGGAATAAAAAGCGCCGCGAGAACGCCTTTTGCTACCACGGACTGTTGACACCGGTTGTCGACCGAATAACCATCCCGTATGAACCTTCCTGGGCTAGGGCCACATACCATTCGTACGTAATCCGTACACACAATCGCGATGAACTCCAGTCGTATCTCCGCGCCGCGAGAATCCCCACTAAAATCCATTATCCCGCGCTTCTCCATCTGCAAGAAGCTCATCGACCTCTTGGTTACAAGGTCGGAGATTTTCCGGTTGCCGAAGGAATTGCATCAGAGATGCTCTCGCTGCCCATCTATCCACAGCTCGGGTTTGATCAACAGTATCGGGTTGCGCGCGGAATAGTGAATTTCGTCGAACAAGCGAGCGCGAACAAAGTCTCGGTATCTCCTTCTGCCAGCATCTCCTGAATTTGATTTACACCGAAATACCTGCTTTCGAGCAGGACCACGCGATAGAGGTCGAATAAAATGCTAGAGCTCCAGGAAACAAGCCTGTACGGATCAGAGAACGATCTCAATCCTCCCTACGGCGGATCACTAGTTGACCTGTTGGCGACGCCGGAGCGAGCTTGTGAGTTGCAGTTCCAGTCACAGCATTGGCCTTCGTGGGACATGACGGCGCGCCAGCTCTGCGATCTCGATCTGCTGTTGAGCGGTGGGTTTTCGCCGTTGCGCGGTTTTATGACCCGCGCGGACTACGAAGCGGTGTGCTCCACGATGCGTTTGCAGTGCGGCATGTTGTGGCCGATACCGGTCACCCTGGATGTTGCACAGGATTTCGCTCAAAAAATCGGCCCTGGCAGCACAGTAGCCCTTCGAGATTCGGAAGGCGTTATGCTGGCAGCTTTACATGTCGAGGATGTGTGGCAACCGGACAGGCTGGCCGAGGCGCAAATGGTTTACGGGACCACGTGCACCGCCCATCCGGGTGTGGCGTACCTCTTGAGGCAAGCACAGCCATGGTATGTAGGGGGGCAGCTCGAGGGTATCCGCTCTCAGTCGCACTACGATTTTTGTGCTCTGCGTCTTACCCCGGGGGAATTGCGAACAGAGTTCATGCGCATGGGCTGGCGCAAGATCGTCGCCTTCCAGACCCGGAATCCGATGCACCGGGCCCACCAAGAATTGACTTTGCGCGCCGCAAGGCAGGTGGGGGCCAATCTGTTGATCCATCCTTCGGTCGGGATGACTAAGCCTGGCGATGTCGAGTACTACGTCCGGGTTCGGTGTTACCAAGCGCTTCTCTCCAAGTACCCCCCCGGCACCGCCAAGCTCTCTTTATTACCGCTGGCCATGCGCATGGGCGGGCCACGCGAGGCCATCTGGCACGCAATCATCCGAAAAAACTACGGCTGCAGTCACTTCATTGTGGGTCGTGATCACGCAGGTCCGGGCAACGATGCCGAGGGAAGGCCCTTCTATGGTCCCTACGATGCGCAGGAATTAATCCGCGCTCACGAGCGAGAACTCGGCATTACCATGGTGCCCTTCCAAATGATGGTCTATCTCGAGGCTAGGGACACCTACATTCCCGAAGACCAAGTGCAGAACGACGAGCGCACCCTGACCATCTCGGGAACCGAGTTGCGGCAGCGCCTTTCGGAAGGTCGGGAAATTCCGTCTTGGTTCACCTACCCGGATGTCGTTGATGAACTGCGGCGAAGCTATCCTCCCCGACATCGCCAAGGATTCACGATTTTCTTCACCGGTCTCTCGGGGGCCGGGAAATCCACGATCGCGAACATCATGCGAATCAAATTCCTTGAAATGGGAGGTCGCCCCGTCACTCTGCTTGACGGCGACATCGTGCGCAAACACTTGTCCTCCGAGTTGGGGTTCTCCCGTGAGCATCGCGACCTGAACATCAGCAGAATCGGGTTTGTGGCGTCTGAAATTACCAAGAACGGTGGTATCGCAATCTGCGCTCCCATCGCGCCGTACGAGGCTGTACGGAGAGACGTGAGAGCGGTGATCGAACCTCATGGAGGGTTCATCCTGGTTTATCTTTCTACGCCCTTGGAAGTTTGCGAGGCCAGGGATCGTAAAGGTTTATACGCGAAGGCACGGGTCGGCTTGGTGCAGCAGTTTACAGGGATCTCCGACCCGTATGAAGCACCTCGAGATGCGGAAGTCGTGATCGATACGACCCTCATGAGCCCAGAAGAAGCAGCACAAGAAGTTTTCCTACACCTGGATCGGCAAGGCTATGTCGGCCTCAACGGGGGAAATCACTCATCGCCGAATCTGGGCCTGGCTCCGGGCTTACACCAAGCGTTGCCCGTCGATAAAAACGTTGTTTCGCTGATAGCGAGCTTTTCTCAAACCTGCAAAGAACAACCTGGCACACGCCGCGACCAAAACACTAAGAGCGACGCGTTCCCGAGCGCAACTTAAAGGATGACTTAATTTATGCAGGTTTTGTTGTTAAAGGTGTTCGTCGGAACAGTTGTGGGTGTCTTAGTGGGCCTCACAGGGTTGGGGTCCGGGGTTATTTTGCTTCCCGTTCTGATATTCGGCTTAGGTGTTCAGCCGATTGTGGCGGTTGGCTCTGATGCCGCATTTAGCGTACTGACAAAATTGGGCGCAGGCTTTCTTCATTGGCGTGAGCGCACGGTTAATTGGAGATTAGTGGGCTGCCTCGCGTGTGGCAGTATGCCAGGTGCTTTTGTTGGCGTGCTGCTCCTAGCCCGGCTGCACGCAGTTTATGGAAACGGAGTCAACGACATCCTGAGGTCAATCGTCGGGGTTCTTCTCGTTTTTATCCCGCTCCTTCTTTTCACTCAGGGGATGTTCACCAAACCTGTGTTAGCCATGTCCCAGCTTATGCCGAGTTCTCGGATCGGTGCTGGCCTGATCGGGCTTTTTGCCGGCTTCCTGGTGGGCCTGAGCTCGGTGGGTTCCGGCACTGTTGTTCTCGTCCTGCTCGTTCCTCTGATCCGTTGCTCGCCTGCGATTCTGGTGGGCACCGACATCATTCATGCGGTTATTCTCACGGGCTTCACTACCCTCCTCTATCTCCGCCTGGGAACAATAGATTTCGGACTGGTGATGCCTCTTCTAGTCGGTTCAATACCCGGAGCATTGATCGGCGTACGGCTCAGCACGCAACTGCCCAGCCTATGGCTGAAGCGGGTGCTCTGTTTAGTGCTACTAGCCAGCGGCGTTAGAATGCTGCTGATCTGAGCGATCATTTCGATCGGGAATCGGTCGTGACGTCCACTTCCATTTCAGACATTCTGGGGCGCATTCGGGATGCACTCGAAGCAGCCGTCAGCGTTATTTCTCGGTTCACGCCTGCGGAGACGAAGGTTGATTTCAAGCTTGGAGATGACCCAGTAACCGAGGCCGACCGGACCACGAATGGTCTCCTTCGCGACGTTCTCGTTCGGGACGGAGAAGGCTGGCTCTCCGAGGAGACTGCTGACGATCTGAAGCGGCTCAAGAAGACGCGGGTTTGGGCCGTGGATCCTATCGATGGAACGCGCGAATTCGTTGCGGGCATTCCGGAGTGGTGCGTCTCCGTGGGGTTTATCGATAACGGCCAAGCGATTGCAGGCGGTATCTGCAACCCAGCCACCCGCGAAACTTTCATTGGTTCTCTCGAAACCGGTGTGACATACAACGGCAAAGAAGTCTACGCCCGCCGCGGAGAAACACTCAGCGGTGCCACAGTTCTCGCCAGCCGCAGCGAGGTGAAACGCGGCGAGTGGGAACAATTCCGGAATGGTCCTTTTGCGATCAGGCCGATGGGATCGATTGCCTACAAGCTTGCACTGGTGGCCGCAGGACTTGCCGATGCGACCTGGACGCTCACTCCGAAACACGAATGGGATGTTGTGGCCGGTGTCGCCCTGGTCAAGGCCGCTGGGGGGCTTGTCCAGAAATTCGAAAACCCTTTGCTCAGCTTCAATAATCGACAGTGTCTCGTTCCCAACCTCTGGGCCAGTGGGCCATGCCTTGCCCGAAAATTGTCTTCCTATTTGACCCGACACACAGAGAGGCAATGCAAAACCGCGAAATCCTGTGAGCCTTTGCTTGGAGAGTCTCCTCCGCCATTTGGTCAGCGGTAACGGACGGCCGGCGCTTCTGTGCTGGCAGGTCCCGCCCGTCATGGCTCGCAGCGGGGAGCCACAGGGTCGAGAGTAACTATTCGCGGAAACATGAGAAACCACCGGTAGTGGACCAGGAGGATGAGATGAAGGGTACAGGACAGGGACACAAAACAAAGATTCTCAAAAGCTGTCGAGCTGCGATTGCAAGTGTATTCCTATTAGGAGTAACCCCATGCGCCTCCAACGCACAGGAAAGGCAGGAACCGTCGCTGGTCCCCGCTACGAGCCAAGCGCCTTCCATGGCCACGACGGGCAGTGAAACGAGGGCGGACCGCCCGGCATTGCAGCAGAGAAATCCTCGCTACCAGTTGTGCAAAGGTGACACCTTTGATTTGACGTTTCCTTTTACGCCTGAATTCAATCAGACCGTGACCGTTCACCCGGACGGATTCATCGCGCTGACGAGTCTGGGTGATATGTACGTCGCCGGCAAAACGGTGCCGCAGCTGACGGAATCACTCCAAACAGCTTACGCAAAAATATTGCACGACCCGGTTATCCACGTGGTTCTGAAAGATTTCGAGAAACCTTATTTCATTGCCGGCGGGCAGATTGGACACCCTGGAAAGTATGAGCTGAGGGACGACACTACCCTAACCGAAGCGATCGCTATCGCGGGCGGCTTTACGGGAAATTCAAAACATTCACAGGTGCTGTTGTTCCGCCGTGTCTCGAGTGACTGGTCGCGAGCCAGGATACTTAATGTCAAGAAAATGTTCGAAGGCGGGAATCTGGCGGAGGATTTGCACCTGCAACCTGGAGACATGTTCTTCGTGCCACAGAATCGCATTTCGAAAATCAAACCGTGGATACCCAATCAATATGTCGGCCTGGCATTAAACCCGTCCTATTTCTGAGCAACGTCAGCAAAACAAAAGAACGAGAGGGTGTCATGGAAGACCTAAACTTCAGCAATGGCAACGGGAGCGGCAATGGCAATAGCGAAGGCTACAGACTGCGTTCCTTGACCATGCGGGATCTCATGGCGATTGCGTTTCGGCACCGCCGCCTGATCCTGCTTTCTTTTTTCGGCATCCTTTCTGGAGCCATCCTCGTCGCGGTGTTGCAGCCAGGCCGCTACGAAGCGGTAATGAAAATTCTGGTAAAACCGCTGCGCCTCGATAACATTGCGACGCCTGACGCGACTCTGCCGCAGTTCGCCCCCGGCGTGACTGAGGAAGACCTTAACAGCGAAGTGGAATTGCTCAAGAGCAGAGATTTGCTAACAAAGGTTGTCCGGGCGTGTGACCTTCAGCACCGAAACACTTCCCCTTGGTCCAGAGTGCTTGTGGCCATCGCCAAGTACACAGCACGACAGACCTCCGAAGAGGATCCGGAAACTGCAATCGCGCTTGCCACCCTCGACAAGAACCTTGAAATAGAACCAGTGAAGAAGAGCAACGTCATTGAACTGAAATATGAATCCAGGGACCCAGAGCTTGCGGCCCGCGTGCTAAACACGCTGGCGAACCTCTACCTGGAAAAGAATGCGGCGGTTCACCGACAGCCGGAAGCATTTGGCTTTTTTCAACAACAGACCCAGCAATATCGGCAGCAATTGGCGGACGCCGAAACGCATCTGGTTAACTTCACCCATGGGCAATCTGTGGTTGCCGCACAGCTCGAGAAGGAGGTCGCCCTGCAGAAGCTGGCGGAGTTCGACAGTACACTCAAGCAGACACAGGTGGCTATCGCCGAAACCGCGCAACGCATGCACACTCTCGAGGAACAATCTGGGTCCATGCCCAGTCGCATGATCACGCAGGTTCGTAGCGCCGACGACGCTTTGGTTCTCTCTCAGCTTCGGTCCAATCTTTTGACCCTCGAGCTGAAGCGAACCGAGTTGTTGCAGAAATTCGACGCCACTTACAGACCAGTTCAGGAAGTGGACGTCCAGATTGGACAAACCCGCACTGCGCTCGAGGCCGCAGAGAAATCGCGACTTCGCGACGAGACCACGGACCGCGATCCGGCATTTGAATGGGTGAGAGGAGAACTGGCCAGGGCCAAGTCTGAACTTGCCGGCCTGCAGGCGCGTGCGCAAGCGACGGCTCTGACCGTGCAGTCCTATCGGCAGAGGGCCCAATCGCTTGAACAGAAGCAAATGGTTCAAGACGACCTGATTCGCACCGTTAAAGGCACGGAAGAAAACTATCTCCTTTACCGCCGGAAGCAGGAGGAAGCACACATATCCGACGCACTCGATCGCCGGCGGATGATCAATGTGGCCGTCGCACAGCCTGCAATCGCGCCTTCCTTGCCGTCAAATCACCGCGTTTTAACTATCGTTGTTGGTTTACTGTTGGCCGTCATCACCAGCGTCGGGTTGGCCTTCGGCTCGGAAAACATGGATCCTACGTTCCGAACCCCTGACGAAGTAAAGTCTTTCTTGAATATTCCGGTACTCGCCGCCATGCCACAGAACGGGAAGAAAGGCGCAAGGCTCCATGTTTCTTGACTTCTACAAATTGCGAGAACAGCCATTTGGTGACACACCCGATCCGCGTTATGTGTACCTCAGCGGGACACATCGCGAGGCGCTCGCCTCACTATTCTATGGTATTGAGACAGGGCGTGGATTTCTGGCGCTCATTGCCAGACCGGGGATGGGGAAGACGACCCTGCTGTTTCATCTTCTTGAGCGTTTAAGAAATACAGCCCACACCGCATTCGTATTTCAGACGCAGTGCGATTCGCGCGAGCTACTCGGCTGCGTGCTCGTCGATCTGGGAATCGACACGCGGGGAAACGAATTCCCGCGGTTATACGAGCAATTAAAGCAGGTGGTGATCAGTAACGCAAACGCTGGCAAGCGCCTGGTGATCGTTATCGATGAGGCGCAGAACCTGGAGGACTCGGCTCTGGAAACCGTTCGATTGCTTTCAGATTTCGAGAGGCCGACATCGAAACTGATGCAAATTGTTCTTTCAGGCCAACCCGAGTTGGCGGACAAATTAGCCCGTCCTTCGCTGGCGCAGCTACGCCAACGCATTTCCATCCTTAGCCGCCTCAGTCCGTTTACAGAAGCGGAAACGAATGCCTACATCGATCATCGGTTGTCAGTCGCAGGCTATGTAGGCAACCAGCTGTTTACCCGTGAAGCCCGAGCTATGATCGCGGCCTGGAGTGAAGGCATCCCGCGGAACATCAACAATCTCTGTTTCAACACCTTGACCTTGGGCTGCGCTCTCAAACGGGAGAATATCGATCTGCCCCTGGTACAAGAAGCGGCATCGGACTTGAGTCTTACTACATTCATCTCGGAACAGTCCAACTTGCAGCAGCCCGTAATCGCACCCCTGCCGCCGAATACTGTTGCCGATTCGGACTATGATGTAACGAAGCCACCCGCGCCGGTCTCGGCAAACACGATTTCGCCAGCGGTTATACAGACCGCGTCACGTCGTTCGGGGCAACTTCCACAGCAATCACCGGTTAGCCCCGCGGACAGACGCACGGATTCCAAGCCTGCTGTTGTGGCAAACCAAGAGCGTTTATCGACTGCGCCGACGATTCCCACACTATCGGAATTTTTAACTCACGGCGAGTCGGGCCTGGAACTGAAACCTGAACGGGTGA
>Ga0070697_100003622_pt1 | contig 11866 bp, 12 predicted proteins | sample KBSK1501metaG_FD_65475 | JGI IMG/M metagenome (GOLD analysis project Ga0070697, IMG submission 65475) | Corn, switchgrass and miscanthus rhizosphere microbial communities from Kellogg Biological Station, Michigan, USA - KBS K1-50-1 metaG | ecosystem: Host-associated > Plants > Roots >... | reverse complement strand
GCGAGACGCCCGCATGCCATGACAGCCGGGACGGACTGTCTTCCGGCGCCTTGTCACTTCTTCGGTTTAAGCAGCGGAAAAAGAATCACGTCGCGAATGGATTCTGCGCCAGTCAGTAACATCGACAATCGATCGATGCCGAGGCCGAAGCCACCGGCCGGCGGCATGCCGTGCTCGAGGGCGAGCAAAAATTCCTCGTCGATCTTTTGTGTTTCTTCGCCCGCTTGTTCGTGCAGGCGCTGACGCTGGGCGAGCGGGTCGTTCAACTCGGTGTAACCGGGTGCGATCTCCACGCCGTTGATGATCAACTCGAAAACATCGACCAGTGAGTTGTCCTCGCGATTTTGTTTCGCCAGCGGCACGAGCTCTTTGGGACAATGCGTGACGAAGAGCGGATCGATCGTCTCTTCTTCGATTAACTTTTCGAAGACATGCTGTGTAACTTCGAAATCAGCGAGCTGCGCTGAAATCTCGACCCCGAGCTTACCGGTGGCGCGCTCCCGCCGCTCTACGCTCGTGAGCTCGAACCAATCTTTCCCCGCAACTTCGCGTACCAAATCGTGATAGCGCGCTCGTCGCCACGGCCGTTTCAAGTTGATCGTGCGCGTGATTTTGCCATCGACATCTCGATGTTCGATTTGGAGAGAACCGCAGATGACTTGCGCGACGTGAGAAATCAATTCCTCGACCAGGTTGGCCATTTTTTCGAAATCGGCATACGCCCAATAGGCCTCGAGCATGGTGAACTCGGGATTGTGTTTTCGCGAGACGCCTTCATTGCGGAAGTTCCGGTTGATCTCGAAAACTTTGTTGAACCCGCCGATAAGCAAGCGCTTTAAGTAAAGTTCGGGCGCGATACGCAGATAAAGATCAAGACCGAGCGCTTTGTGGTGCGTGCTAAATGGTTCGGCGGCGGCGCCACCGGCAACCGTTTGCAGAATCGGCGTCTCCACTTCCAGAAAACCGCGCTCCTCGAAAAAGCGCCGGGTCTCGCGAACCAGTGCGATGCGTTTTTCAAAGGTTTCCCGCGAACGTTCGTTCGTGAGCAGATCGAGGTAACGCTGCCGGTAGCGCGCCTCGATGTCCTGCAAGCCATGCCATTTTTCCGGAAGCGGCCGTAGAGCTTTCGCCAGCACTTGGAATTGCTTAACTTTCAGTGTCGGCTCACCGGTCTTAGTAAGGAAACACGTTCCTTCGACGCCGATGAGATCGCCCAGGTCGAGCAGCCGAAAGAGATCGATCAGTTCAACGCCAACTTCCTTCGGGTGAATGTAAATTTGAATGCGCCCGGTCGAATCACGAAGATCGAGAAAGTGGCTCTTGCCCATGTCGCGATGCGCGGTGATGCGGCCGGCAGCACGAAGTGTATCGCCCTCTTTGAATTTCGCCCGAATCTCCGCGATGTCGCCGCTGGTCTCGAAGGCTGTGCCAAACGGTTCGACACCGCGCGCGCGAAGCTTATCCAGTTTTTCGCGCCGAAGCGCGACCAGCTCATTCTCTTCCTCCATCTTCGGCGAGCGAATGTAAATCGGCGGGGCGAAATGAACAGCCTGAATACTGTAGTCGCTTTCCGCGGCAAACGCGGCGCGCGCGTGACAGTCTCACATGCGTTGCATCGCCCAGCCTCCTGCGCGCAAAAGCGCTTCGGCGGCGCGAGGGCAACGGCGACAATATTGGTTTGCAAAGAAAAGATCGGCGATGAGATACTCTGTCGGCGAGCAGGTCGCATTTTCCCGCCGCCTTCCCACTCCAATGCCTGTCGATTTACCAGAAACAACTTCGAAAATGGGCGGGCCGCTGGTCCGACAGTTCTCGGTTTTTCTGCCGAACAAGGTTGGTGCGATGCTCGAGATTGTGAAGTTGCTGAATGCGCATGATACGCACGTGGTGGCGTTGAGCGTCTCGGAATCGAGTGACTCGGCCATTGCCCGAATCGTGGTGAGCGACCCGGAGCGCGTCGAGCAATTGTTTCGACAACACAATGTCCCGTTTGGTGTTTGCGAGGTGGTCGTGGTGGAGATGCGCGAAGTGGCGACCCAACTCGCCAAACTTCTCGCCGCTTTGCTCATGGCGGAGGTGAACGTGCACTTTACTTACCCGCTGCTGACGCGCCCGCATGGGCTCGCCGCGCTCGCATTGCATGTAGACGATACCGAGTGCGCTTGCTCGGTCCTAATGGGCGAAGGGTTCCAAATTCTGAGCCAGAGCGATATTTCCCGATAGTAGAGAGTCCGTGGCTGCGACGCCCTCCTCGCAAAAGGCACGCGCGGCGATGCGTCGCGGCTACTGCCGGTTTACAGTTTTGCGAAAGCGCGTTTACAGAAGTAGCGTTGGCATCCATGCGAATTCTTACGCTGTCGTCTTCACCGCTATCCGATAAGAGTTTCAGGATCGGGCTTGGCGTCGTCGTCGTTTTCGCGGCGGCGGAAATCTTGAGCGCCGCATATTGCTACATTGGCCGAATTGACGTTACCCAGGCGCCGGTGCGGTCACGCGTCGTCGCGATGAGGACGCCGTCTGCTTCTCCAGCCGTAGCTCCGCCTTCCACAAAAGAGGCGCCTTCGCCGGCCGCCGCCGCTGCACCTGCCGCGCCATCGGTTATCGATCGACTCTTAGAGGAAGCGACTGCACTCCGGGCTCGGGGGGACACGGTCAACGCCCTCGCCAGGTTGCAAGAGGCATCGGAACGGGATCCGAAAAACGCCAAAGTGCTTGAGGAGACGGCGAAGATTTACGAATCGATCCAGAATTTCGATCGTTCGAACGAAACCTGGCGCAAGATCCAGGAGATTGGCCCTTCAGCGGGTGCGTCGTTTGAGTTGGCTGCTACGCGATTGAAATTGGGAGTGCCGACCCCGGCGACGGTGGAGTCAGGTCTTCCCGGTCCGTCGCGACTCGATCTTGGAACTTCGCGCACGGACGCGAACGGAACTCTGGAGGGATCCAACCTTGGGATCACCGAAGTCATTGCCACGGAAACGCCTGACCCCGACGCGGAGACGAATCTGACCCTTCGGATCGGCGTAAAAAAACGGCCTAACGCCGCGATTGATCACACTAAGGTGAAGATTCAGGTGTACTTTTACGACACGGTGGACGACAAAGACATCAAGCTCACGGATGCGGAAGTGACGTACGAATGGCTGACGCCAAACCACGATTGGGCCGGTTCAGATCCAGAGATGCTCGCCGTGACTTACCTGCGACCGAAAAACAACCTCTTGTCACCAGAGGCGGCATTGTCTGCGGCCGCGGCGGCGGTCAATCCAGGAAAGAAGAGTCCAGCAAGCAAGCCTGGCCCCGCGACGGCGGGGGGAAGTGGCCGGCGAAAGTATCTCGGCTACATCGTGCGCGTTTACTATCATGACCAACTGCAAGCCGTTCGGGCGGATCCCTCCAGGCTGTTGAAGCTTTACCCTCCTTCCCCCACTGCTTCGCCGTAATGCAATTGCTCATCGTGCAACCACGACGCTGAGATCGGCGAGCAACTCGTGCCAATGGTGAAGGATTTGATCGAGGCAGTGGCGCGCCAACAGCAGAAGCTGGGACAGCAACGGCGCCAGCGCGCTTGACCAAATCCAGGCTGGAGAGAACCGGGCTTACTTTTTTATGCGACGAGTTGCATTATTCTATCGCGCCATGAAGCGCGCGCTGTCGTTTGCCTGCCTTTTCTTGCTTGTCGCGAGAGGGGAGGCGCAAATTCAGGTCGATCTAAGATTGAAGCGATTGCAATACATCGCTTACGAACCAGTCATGGCGACGCTCGGCATCACGAATCTCGCCGGGCGCGATGTCGATCTTCACAACGCCGATGGTCAGCCCTGGTTTGGATTGGAAGTGACCGGAAGCGAAGGCCAGCCGATCGCGCCGCTCACCACCGATAACACGCAGTTGCCGCTCAAGATCGAAGCTGGCAAGAGAGTCACGCAAAAAATCAATCTCACTTCGCTCTATCCGGTGCACGACTTCGGCACTTATCATGTGCGCGCACACATCTATTTCGCCGATTTGACCAAGTTTTTCTATTCGCAAACAAAGCTGTTCGAGGTGACCGACGCGCGACCGATCTGGCAAAAGACGGTCGGCATTCCCGAAGGAACTCCCGGCCCTGGCAGCGCCCGCACCTATTCGCTGCTCACGAATCGTTTCCCGGATCACACGTCGCTCTACGTGCGCGTCGAGGATAAGGACAGCGGCATTGTCTATGCGACTTATTCGTTAGGCCACGCTATCGCTTTCGACGAACCGCAAGCGGAACTCGATCGCGCAAATCAACTGCATATTCTCCATTGCGCGGCGCCGCGCAGTTGGGCTTATTCGCGCGTGGGGCTAAATGGCGAACTTCTGGCGCGTTCGTCTTTTATGGAAACGAAAACGCGACCACGCCTCTTTCACGCTGCCGATGGGGCAGTGGCGGTTCGTGGCGGGATGCTCGAGACGGCGGCAGCCCAATCGGCTGGCAACCGCGCTCCAAAATTGTCTGATCGGCCAGCAAAAATGCCGAAGGACAACTAATATGCGGCAACGTCTTTCCCATCGCAGTTGTATCATTGGTTGGTTGCCGATTGCAGGCCTGGCATGCGCGCTCGCATCTCTCAGCCCCAGTTCCGCGGCGCAATCGAAAAGCCGCGAAGCGAGCGCGCAAAGCAGTCGCCCCTCGACGGTTGTCGTGATCGATGCCGGTCACGGCGGTTTTGATCGTGGCGGTATTCCCCGTCAGCGCATCGCGGAAAAAACCATGACGCTCGACGTCGCGCTACGTCTGAGAAAGAAATTGCTGGAGGCCGGCTATCGCGTCGTGATGACGCGCGACAGCGATGTCTTCGTCCCCCTGCCCGAGCGCGTCGCGATCGCCAACTCCAATCACAACGCAATTTTCATCTGCATCCATTTCAATTCTGCCACCCGCGCCGGAGCCAACGGAGTCGAGACCTATTACTACCGCCGCGATGCCATGGCTCTCGCCGCCAACATCCATCGAAATGTCATCGCCGGCGCGCCTTCGGAGAACCGCGGCATTCGCCGGCGCGGTTACTATGTCCTGCGCAAAACAACCATCCCAGGGGTCCTGGTGGAATGCGGATTTCTGACCAACCCGGCCGAAGGGCAGCTCGCCCTGACCACAGCCTATCGAGACAAATTAGCCGAGGAAGTTACCCGCGGAATTTTGGGCAAACCTGCTTTGGTCGCGCGCGCGCCGGCGTCACACTACTATCCTCCGGCCACCGAAGTGGAAGCTCAGCCATTTAACGGCTATGTCGGCACCGATTTCATCAAAGCGCCACCGGAACGCTCGACTTCGCGGCATCGGAAAAGATCGAAAGCGGCGCGGAGCAAGAAATCGTCGCATCACAGGACCGCTGAGAGAACGAAAAGGAGCGGCAGCACGCCGGCAAAGAAGTCGATGCCAGAAAGCGCGGAGGAGTGATTGGACTCGCCGATTCTTAGTTCGACGCAGATGCGGGACGCGGAAGAAGCCGCGTTCGCGCGTGGCGTCGAAGTTGAAGCATTGATGGACCAAGCGGGCGCGGGTATTGCGCGAGCAGCCCGTAAATTTTTTCCGTATTCTGGGAGGTGCATTGTTTACGCCGGAAAAGGTCACAACGGCGGTGACGCACTGGTGGCCGCCGAGCGCTTGCAGCGCGCAGGATGGAAGATCGACACCCGCCTCGCCTTCCCCGAAGAGGATTACAGCGAATTGATGCGGAAAAAACTGCAAACTTTGCGCGCCGCGCCGCAAAACTCCGCCGCAAGCGAGAATCGAGTTTCACCGGCGATTGTCCTCGATGGTTTGCTCGGCCTCGGCGCCAAACGTCTTTTACGCGAACCGATTCGTGCAGCCGCGCGCCGGATCAATCAACTGCGCCGCGAGCAAAACGCATTTGTTTTCGCGGTCGATCTTCCGACCGGTCTCGACAGCGATTCTGGCGAAACCGATCCCGATTGCGTTGTCTCGGATTGCACGATCACGATCGGCTTTGCCAAGCGTGGGTTGATTGCAGATGCGGCGCTCGATTTCGTTGGCCGCCTTGAAGTTGTTCCGCTTCCCGATCTCACGCTGAAAGATAGCGCGCCGAACGAACTCCTCGCCGCCGTTCATTCTCTTAGTTCGCTTTTGCCGCGGCGGAAATTCGACGCTTACAAAAATCAATTTGGGCGCATCGGAGTCGTTGCCGGCTCGAAAGGATTCGTCGGCGCCGCGTTAATGACCGCGCAAGGCGCGCTGGGTGCTGGCGCTGGTCTCGTGGAAGTTTTTGTCCCGGAAGAGATTTATCCAATCGTTGCCGCCGCTGCGCCAGTTGAGGCAATGGTTAAGCCAGTGCGCTCCTATCGCGATTTGCTTGACGAAAAGATCGACATCTGGGCGGTCGGGCCGGGGTTGGGAAAATCGCGCGCCCGCGAAGTGCTTCGGCTGATCGAGCGCGCGGAGCAACCGATGGTGGTTGACGCCGATGGATTGAACATTCTGGCGGAGAAAATCGATACCTTGAAACATTGCCGCGGGTCGCGGCTCGTTACTCCGCATCCGGGCGAGATGAAACGATTGTTTGATCCCGGCAAAATGTCGCGCGCCGGAACGGCCAGAAATTTCTGCGAGCAATTCCCGGTGACGCTTTTGTTCAAAGGCAGCCGCACAATTGTGGCTGAACGCGACCAGCCACTAAGTTTTAATACGACTGGAAATCCGGGAATGGCGAGCGGCGGAATGGGCGATGTCCTGACCGGTGTGTGCGCCGGATTACTCGGACGAAAGTTGTCGCTTTACAACGCCGCGCGACTCGGCGCGTGGGTTTGCGGACGCGCGGCAGAGATGGCGATTTTCATTTCGGGGGCGAGCGAAGAATCGTTGCTCGCGAGCGACGTGCTCGATCATCTCGGCGCCGCGTTTAACGAGTTGCGAAATTCAAACCTGTACCTGTAGGGGAACCTGATAGCTTCCCGATAATTTTAGCGCCGATGAATCTTCAACCCGAAAGCACGCAGTTTGCGGCGCCGCGCACCGAGACCGCCTGGAGCCGCGTGAAGAAAGCGCTCGGTCCGGTGGCTGTCGCTGGCGCGCTCGTCGCGAAGTTTTTTGCGAAGCTGAAGTTTCTCGTTCTACCGCTGCTGAAATTTCTGCCGATCCTCTTGAAATCCGGCGGCACGATGCTGCTCATGATTTGGATCTACACCCGGATGTGGGGCTGGCAGTTCGGCGTTGGCTTCGTTCTGCTCTTGCTCGTGCACGAATGCGGCCATTTGCTCGTCGCAAAAAAGTTCGGACTCAAAGTCGGTGCGCCCGTGTTCATTCCGTTCATGGGCGCGTTCATCGCGCTCAAAGAAGCGCCGCGCAACGCCTGGATGGAAGCGTGCGTGGGAATCGGCGGACCGATGCTGGGGACATTCGGCGCGCTGATCTGTAATTCGTTAGGCGAAGTTTCCGACGCTCCCGTTTTCATCGCCCTCGCCTGGTTTGGCTATTTCCTAAACTTGTTCAATCTGACACCAGTGGGCATGCTCGACGGTGGCCGTATTGTCACCGCGTTGTCACGCTGGCTCTGGTTGCCGGGATTTGCGGTGCTCATCTGGTTCGGGTGGAAATTCCCGAATTTTGTTGTCTGGCTGATGGTGCTCCTGTCGTTACCGCGCATCTATTCCCTTTTTCGAAAACGCAGCGAAGAAGAACGCCGCTATTACGAAGTGACGCCGGCTCAGCGCTGGACGATGTCGATCTTGTATTTCGGTCTGATCGCGGTTCTGGTTTTCGCAATGCATCTGGCACAAGATGATTTGCACCGCCACGGTGTGCCCGCGCACGGCCAAGGCCGCAACACGGTCGTGCAATAATCGCACGAAATTGTCATTGCCGCCCCCGCGCCGCCGCCGGAAGGATTTGGCTCGCAGGAGGCTGGGCGGCGCGACGCGCGTGCGACTTGGAAGGTTCGCGTCGCGCTTGCCGCGATAATTTACAGGCCATGTTGCGCGATCAGCTTCTGGAAACGAGGATCATTGCGGATCGGGTCCCATTCCCAACGGAATTTCAGATCGTTGATTGTGATGCTGTAATCGACGCTGTCCACAGCGCCTGGAGTTTTCAACAAGCGCTCGATGAGCGGAATAGCGAGATCGTTTTCGCCTACTCTCGCGTAGATGAGAGCGAGGTAACAGTTCATGATCGCGCCGTCAAAAGCGTCTTTCGATTCGGGCTTTAACTCCACCGCCCGCCTGCCTTCACGAATGGCCTCATCCTTTCGACCTGCGAACGCGTAGAACCAACCGAGGTTGGCGTGACGCTCAGCGTTCAACGGCGCCTCCTCGACGGCTTTTTCAAAGATCGGTCCCACTAATTCAAACAACTTCTGGGCCTGGGTATGGTTGCTTTGGGCCAGTTCGATACAGCCTTGGAAAAAACTTTTCGGTGTTGCTGCCGCGGCTGTGTACGACACTTCGTTAAGAGCCGAAGTTTGCAAAGCTGTGCGCGCTGCAGCAAAATCGCGGTCGATCATCGCCGCGTCCCACCGGCACGATGTTATCACGCCATCCGGGTCGGTTTCTGCCGGCACCTGGCTGAGTAATGATTTGAGCAGGCGCGTGTCGCCTTTCCACCAAAAATCGACGTAGCCACTTTGGATCTTCGCCACCAGTGATGCCGGAGCCATCGCGCGCATTCGCTCGCCCCATCCCGCCGCTTGCGGCCAACGGCGCATGGCCGTATTCGTAAAGATAAGTTCGCGCACAATGTTCGGATTCTGCGGATCGATCCTCGCAACCCTTTCGTACGCTTCGAGCGACTGTTCCCATTTGCCCTGCCGACGTTTAATCGCCGCGATCAACCGGCCAATATCTCTGTTGCTCGGTGATAAACGAGAAGCGATATCGAATTGTTCGAGAGCGCGGTCGTAATCCTGATCCATCCAGTAAATGCATTGACCAAGGGCAAAGTGTGCTTCTGCCAGGTTGGGTTGGAGGCGCAGGGCAATTTGCGCTTCGGCGCGGGCTTTCGTTCGCCAACCCTCGGTCGGCTCATCAAAATGGAAAATCTCAGCGTAAGTCGATGCGAGGCGGGCGTGGGCAAGCGCGAAATTCGGGTCCAGGGTGATCGCTTGCAGATAGAGCTGCTCCGCCGTTTTGTAATCCTCCAGCAGCGTATCGGGATTGCGCTCGATTTGATTGGCGCGCAGATAAAACACGTAGGCATCCGCGTTTCCCGTCGGCTTTGTTTCCACGCGCGCTTTCTCCTCCGGGCTCAAGCTGACACGCAAAGCGTCCGCAATCTCACCAGCGAGCTCGCCTTGCAAACCGAGTGAATCGGCCAGCGTGCGGTCGTAACGGTTTGCCCACACATGTCGATCGTGCAGCGCGTCGATCAATTGCACATTGACCACCACGCGTTTTTCTTCCCGGCGCACACTGCCTTCCAAAACATTGGCAACGCCGAGCGTTTTGCCGATCTCCTTCAAGTTACGCGCGGCAACGTCGCGGAATTGCATGACGGAAGAACGGCTGATCACCTTGAGATCGCCGATTTTGGCGAGACTGGTAAGGATGTCGTCCTGGATGCCGTCGGCAAAAAACGCGTTCTGCTTGTCAGCGCTGAAATTCTCGAATGGCAAGACGGCGATGCTCTTTCGCGGTATCTCCCCGGCCGCAGCGTTGCGCCATTGCCGCTGGAACATGAGGAACGCAATAATGAGCAGCAACGCCCCGATAATTGCGAAATTCAGTATTCGTCCTGCACTTCTACCTATCGCTCCCGCTGGATCGACATCGTCAGTCCGCACAAGGCCTTCCGGCGTCAGCTCGAAGATCCAGGCCAGCAGCATGGCGATCGGGAATCCGATCACCAGCGCCACAATCACAAAGCGCACCGCCCAATTCGGAACGTCGAAAAAAGGGAAGACCTGCGTGGCGATTTGCACAAGCAGCCACGCGGCCATTCCGTAAAGGACCGCCGCGCGGTAAACATTGCGCCGCTTTAATTCGGCGAAAAAATTGTCGATCTTCACGGTTTCGCGTTGGCCAGTTTTTTAAAGCGGTGATCATTGCGCAGCGGATCCGAAAATGGATCAAGCCGTAGCAGAGCAGACGTAAGAGATTCCGTGCAGGGCGCGCTCAGTCCGTGAGTGAGTAAGGGAATTGCACGATCGACATCGCCAAGCCCCGCGTAAGCGCGGGCAACTACTTCTTCCGAACGCGGAAACCGCCACTTGTCTTTCGCGGTCTTCGCCAGCATAGCCTCGGCCTCTGGTTGCACTTCATCTCGATGACTAAGCTCCGGCGTCAGTTCAAACGCGCACGCCAGAATCAGGGCAATCGGAAATCCGACGATGATCAGTAGCACGACAAGCCGCACACCCCAATTTGGGATTTCAAAGAAAGGGAAGACTTGCGTGGCAATTTGAATCAACAGCCAGCTCACGATCGCATAGGCGACCGCAACCTTGTAAACGTTGCGCCGCTTCAGTTCGGCGAGGAAGCGTTTCGGATTCACTGCTCTCTTGCCGCAAGTTTTCCGCGGTTTAGGCGGCCGCCAGAGCTTCTGCCAAGGATTGCGTGAGCGTGGGTGCAGCCGTGCGCAGCTTGCTGTCTTCCGTGATAAGACGAAGCCCCAGACGCTCAGCGAGGGCGAGAAAGTGCGCGTCGTAGGCAGTCACCCGATGTCGCGCTGCGGTGGTGAGAACCTGCGCGTGCGAAATGCGACCAAGCTTTCCGTCCAGGAGTGTATCGGCTTTCCCTAAGAGGTTCTGCGCCAGCGCCAGCGTGATTCGTTTCGCCACCGTGTATCCGACAAGAACATTCGTGAACTCGACCATGATGAAAGCTTCGCTGCGCCAATCGGCATCACTGCGGCGGAGGCGTTGCGCGGCATCCGTCTGCTCACCCTGTATCAAGAGATAAGCAAGGATATTTGTGTCGATCAACACCATCGCTAATCGCGCCCCCAATTTATCGCCGCTTCGATTTCCTCGGTGGTGATTGCTCCCCCACGCAGCTTCACCGGCTTTGGCAATTTACCGCGTCGCGGTGTGTCCGCAGCCATGCCTTTCTGGAGCAGCTCGGCGATTGCGTGCTTGAGTTTCTTGTGCTCATGGACAGCGCGAATCTTGATTTCGCGCATGAGTTCGTCCGGAAGATCGAGGGTCGTTTTCATTTTCGCCATATTCCCAGAAAGCTGGTTTTCTGTCAATCTGGACGGCCCGATCTTTGATCTCGGCGACGAGGGCGTCGCCGCTACGTAGCTGCGGCGCCCTCGCCGCAGTTTCGCGAGCGCGGCGCTTATCTTAGGACTGATAGAATTCGGTTCGCGACAAGCCCCTCAACGCTAGAGTATGACACCGCTCCTTCTCATTCGGGCAAAAAAATGGAAGCGGCATTTCTGCCGCTTCCATTTTCCATCTACCTAAACTGCGTTGACGGGGGTACGACTTATCGAAGACCCCCGACCAAACCTCGTCGCAGTACCGCGCTTCGAGGAAAACCGAATGGCTGGACGGTTTCGTCCAGGCCATTCAAAGCAGATACCTCTTCGCTTACTCCCCGCGCCGACGACGCACAGCGATCAGCAGTGCTCCCAATGCCGCAGTTCGGCTGATTCACCTGGTCGGGCACGGAGAGCAAGCGCTCAAGCAAGGCGAGTTCGTTTGTCCGCAGATTTCGCAGATTATGAGAGAGGAAGAGAAGCGGTTAACTGACAGCGGCTTTCGACGGAAGATCCTCAATGCTAGATTGCGTGATGCCTTTTCGGCTCGAATCAAACTATAAACCGCGCGGCGATCAGGGACAGGCCATCGCGAAGCTGATCAAGTCCGTTGAGGCGGGCAATCGGCACCAGACGCTGCTCGGCGTTACCGGCTCAGGAAAAACGTTTACGATCGCGAATGTAATT
>Ga0070697_100003621_pt1 | contig 11866 bp, 8 predicted proteins | sample KBSK1501metaG_FD_65475 | JGI IMG/M metagenome (GOLD analysis project Ga0070697, IMG submission 65475) | Corn, switchgrass and miscanthus rhizosphere microbial communities from Kellogg Biological Station, Michigan, USA - KBS K1-50-1 metaG | ecosystem: Host-associated > Plants > Roots >... | reverse complement strand
GCGTCCACAAAATCTCGGAACCCGCTGGCCGGCAACATAATTGTATCGCGTCTCCCACTCACATCCTCGGTGATCTTGAGAAAACGCCCACGTTGATTCTCTTTCAGGTCGAGGAAAAAAACTTTTCGATCCACCTGAATCTTTTCCGAGGCGAGAGGATCATCGGATCTGTGGGATGTATTACTGTTAATCATAGCCTTCTATAACTTTTGGCACTGCGCAGCAGGGCCACCTTCTTTTATCCGATCCCTTTTACGGAGACCTTCATGGACTTCTCAAAACTCGATTCATTCGACATCAGGAGATCGCGTGGGGAAAATTGTGAAAGTAGAGGCTAATTTGAAAGATTTGCAACGAATTCTAAGCTAGTCCTACCGCCGTTCGAACTTTTTCGAGCGTTTTCTTCGCGACCTCGGTAGCGCGGAGCGCTCCAGCTTGAAGTACCTCCTCCACATAATGGGGGTCGGCTTCCAATTCAGCACGACGAGCCCGCATCGGAGCGAACGTATTCCAGATGGCTTCAAATAACTGCTTTTTGAATTCTCCATAGCCGGTTCCACCAGCCCGAAAAGCATCCTCCATTGCAGCAATCTGTTCGGGTGAAGCGAAAAGCCGGTAGAGGTGCAGAATGGTCGAGTTGGTTGGATCTTTTGGCGATTCTACGGGCGTCGAATCGGTCACGATGCTCATGACTTTCTTTCGAATAAGTTTTTCTGGACCAAAGATTTCGATGGTGTTGTCGTAGCTTTTGCTCATCTTTTGCCCGTCCAGACCGACTACGGTTGCCACTTCTTCGCGGATCAGCGGTTCCGGCACTTTCAAGGTGGCGCCATAAGTTTCGTTAAATTTGATCGCGATATCACGAGTCATTTCGAGGTGCTGTTTTTGATCCTTTCCAACCGGCACGACGTCGGCAGAGTATAATAGAATATCGGCCGCCATCAGGACCGGATAGGCGAAGAGCCCATGAGAGGATGGGATACCGCGGGCAGTTTTGTCTTTGTAGGAATGGGATCTTTCCAAGAGACCCATTGGGGTCACCGTACTCAATATCCAGGTGAGCTCCGTCACTAAAGGTACGTCTGACTGACGAAAGAAACAGGCTCGGTCAGGATCTAGCCCGCAAGCCAGGAAGTCGAGCGCTACCCCCCGGACGTATTCGCGGAGCGCAGTCGGATCCTGGAGCGAGGTCAGAGCGTGATAATCGGCGATGAAATAGAAAGCTTCACCCCGATTCTGCAGCTCTACCGCTGGTTTGAGCGCTCCAAAATAGTTCCCGATGTGCAGAGCTCCAGATGGCTGAATGCCAGTTAAATAACGGACCATGCGAAATCGATAGCACTATGTTGGCGAGAGCGCACCCTCTCAACCACTGACAAATGACCGATGACCAATGACAAATAGACTGAAATCCGCGCTGCAAATGTGAAAACCTGGAGCCTGTGAACCGCACCGGCTGGTCGTCCCCATGCGTTTTCCCGGTTATTGGGCCTCCTTCTCCCAGTGCTCTAGCAACGCTTTTTCCTGGTCGAGAAAACCCTGCCAGAGCTCACGGTGCTTCAGTTCGTACCGCTGGTCTTGAAAATCTGCCATCTTTTGTCGTAGCGAAATGAGTTGCTCCAGGCGAGGAACGTCCTCCAAATAGACTTCTCGAAGAAAGCGGGCCGCCGCAGCGTCTCGTTCCCAAAGCACCCCAAAAGAATTTACAAAATCCGCGGCGTATTGCAGGTCACCTCGTTCATTGTGTTGCCAGATTTCCGGAGAAGGCTCCGGCAGGTCTAATAAGAGCGGAGCCAGATATAGATTCTGGACCATTCCGCGGCGATACCGGAACGCAGATCTTTTCTCTTCATCCGAATCGAAAAGAGCGAGCCCCCAGCCGAAATAAAACCCCGGATCTTCCAGGTCATCCACGAATCTTTGTGCGTACCAGTCAAAAAACTCTCGAGCTTGTTCAGTTTGGCCGGTCGACAACTGAAGCAGTGGCAAGAGGAAACGAATTCCGGAGTGATCGGTTGGATTCTCAAGGATCGTTTTCTCGCCGATGGCAATGGCTTGCGGCAGATCGCCCTTTTGCCAGGCAGTAAGAATTCTTCCGTGCTGAGCGCGAATATAGTAGCTCAATTGCCCGGGTCGATGAAAGGGAGCAGCGACTTCTGCCGCGGTCGAGAATTTTTCGGCTGCTGGATCAATGTTTCCCTCTTGCAGCTCGAGGTCAGCGAGCTCGATGAGTGCCTCCGGAAGATCTTCGACTAATTCCAAGGCTTTGATGAGCAGAGCCCGTTTCTTTTCGGCCGATCGCACGTGTTTAACTGCTCGAACCAAGCCTTGGGCCAAAAATCCTGGACCTTGAGTGGTCAACAAATTCTGGGCCGAACTGGTAACCAGTCCGCTGATTTGTGTTTGTATGGGATCTTCTTCTTCGTCGAACGACTCCTCTTGTTCCACGTCGACCAGATTGATCTGGCAATGATATTCTCGGGACAGACTTTGCCAAATCGACTCATCCCATTCTTCGAAGTCGGGGATTTGAAGTTCATCAGGAACGCCTTTTTCTTGAAAAAGTCGGTGGAATAGCAGCTCCGCCCGACGCTGATCCGTTTCCCGGACAAATTCATGACCGATCAGCATCGCGCTGTAACGATGGACCACATAGAGACAGGTCGGAAGCATTACCAGCGAGCCAAATTGGATCGGGACATTGAGGTCGAACCAATTAAAGCTCCAAATTTCCTTGGTCGCGCGTAGCGGCTGGATCATAGAGGTTGCAAGTTGCAGTTTACAGGTTGCAGGTTTGCGGCTGCGTGTTCCCGGGTAACTGTTCGCTGGTTCTCTGCTATTTGCTATCTGCTATTTGCTATTGGCCCCGCCTTACCACCCGATGGGTATCTTTTGTCGACGGTTGAACTTATCCAGGTAGAAGATCTCCTTATTGGCCGACCCAAATTCGTGCACGAGACGGGTGACCTTGACATCGAAACAACAGTACTCAGCGATTTCGAGCACCCGTTTTTCGCGCCACCACTTAATCGCATCGATACCATCGCCGGTTTTACCGATTCCCAGCGTAGCCTGGGCAATACTTTCCAATTTTGGCCGGCCCCCCAAATTCTTTTCCACTTCAATCAGTAGATCCAGTGTGCGCAGCTGATGAGGCAAATCGAGTATAGTGTATCCCATCAATACCTCGAAATCGAAATTCATGATATTGAAGCCAACGACCAGATCTGCGCGGAGCAATTGGTTGACCAGATCGTTGACGCGCTGCTCGGAATATATTCGGTATTGGCGTAATTTAGTGCTGTAGGTTACGCCGACCGACATTCCCATATCGCGTTTCTTATTCCAGCCTCCGGCATCGTTGGCGGTGCGCTGAGTTTCCAGATCGAAGTAGACGATGTCCATGGTAAAATGGGAAATGCGGAATGCGGAGTGCGGAATACGGAATACGGAATACAGGAGCGCGACATATAGCACCGACCGTGAACTTCTCAAACCAGAAGGCGTAACCGGTAACTTCCAACCCGCAACCCGCAACCTGCAACCCGCAACTTGTAACCGGTAACCGTTAATCGAAACTACCGGCATCAAACCGATAGAGATTTTTCAGGCCGGTTACCCGGTATTCCTCAACGACCGAGGCGTCGGAGACGAAGACCTGTAAACCGTCAGCACCGTCCGCTGTCCACATCGTTTGCACGATGTTTTTGGTTTTGGTCACCTGTAGCAGCGGTAAGCCGTCGCTGGTTGAAATCCAGGCTCCGGTTTCATCCGCGATTACTCCCACCGAAATGCTTCCCGGCGCTCCATTTTCCAAGGGATTCTCTATCAGCTGGATTGAAGCAGCGGGAGATTCGACTTTTTCTTGCGCTGGTACGACCTGCCCATTCTTAACATCGAAATAGCGGAACGGAGTTACTGAACGATCTAACCATTTTTGCCAAACCGATTGTTGCGCCTTTGAATTTTGAAAATGTAAGCCAATGACTCGCTCTCCGGGATTAAGATCTGTGGTCAGCAATAAGTCATCATCGTCTCGGGACCCACACAGTTTGCCAGCGGTCTGCAAATCTGGAGGTAAATCCAACTCTTGAATGTGTTGTCCGGAGAGATCGACTTGGCGAAGGAGTCGCTTGGAGTCCACTTCCAGCAAAAGCCAAATTGTGTCGCCCTTTCCTGCACTCATATCCAAGAGTTGTCCGCTCTTTCCGGTCTCAATTGGCGAGAATTTGTGATCCTGGAATCTCCAAATATTTCCGTTGCGGCTAGCCACTACCGCGGATGAATCGAGCTGAGCGCAGAACGCTAAATCCTCGCTGGGCGGGGTTATGCCTTGATCGGCGCCATCGCTGGACGAATACAGCTGATTGCCCGCTAGAACGATCCATTGGCCATGCCATTGATCGGCTGCATGAAGATTGGGGTACGACTTTTCTCCAACCAAACTGCGGGTTATTGGATCCACTTGCACGAGGCGACCGCTGCAAATAGCGAGAACGCGCGAGCCATCGAACTTGACGCTGTTAGTGTCGGCAGGCAGATCGGTCGTCCGATATTTGCCGTTGCTTGCGTCTACAAGCAATTGCTTGTCAGTCCCGACTTCTGCGAACGCACAGACCGATTTGCCGTTGAGGAAGGCGGCGCTTAAAATCCGCTTTGCCTGCGTGGCACCGCTTGGATTGACCCAATCATTCAAGTGGTAAGCTTGACCCGAGACATTCACGTCGCCGACCAGCACACCACGGGCCGAATACTTGCCCGCTGGCGCTGGATTGCCAGTGGAATCTTTTCCATCCCAATCGATGAACAGCCCATTTAATCCAGATTTGAAACTATCGATTTCTGCCGCCTTCTTCAGCACGCGAACCAACTTCCCGCCGGCATCGTAGACGCCCAGACTGATGACTCCTTCTTCCGGCGGCGGAATGAACATGAGTTGATGAGTTCCCGCCGTTTCTTCTTCAGTCTGCTCACTGCGCGCAGCGCCTGGCGGCCAGGCTAAAATCAAGGCGAGGATAATCAGAAAGAATGATCTCGGATGACGATCGCCTGCCCGAGCCGTTCGATACAGCGCAGTATCGTCAAACATAGTATTTCCAATTCAGGTTCGGAAAGAGATTATCGCGCGACTCACAAAGGTTGAGAAATTCTTCATCGAGAATGTCACCCCTGAGCAGATCATAAAGCCGCGTGAATCGGAGGATATGGTCTCGGGTTCGTTTAGTGGCGTAATCTTTGGCGGTACCGGTTTTCATCAAAAAGGCCCAATCGCTGGCCTGAGCAAGTAAGAGCTCTCTGGCCATTTGTCGAAGCACCCTTTCTTTCCAACGGGTTGGGGCTTTCGCGACCACTCTTGCCATTTCCGTCATTCGACGAGCAGCTGCGTGCAGATGGGGATAGATCCAGGCGTTCGATTGATCCAACCAGACTTCCCAGAAGCCTTTGTTTCCCCAACTGGAAGGGCTGGGAGAAATCACTTGTAGAGTGTCGTGTTTCTCCAGATAAGCACTCGGGGTAGCGAGCTGGAAGACTTTTTGATCGTAAACCGCTTTTCGTATGACGAAGTTCAAAAAAATTGGTCCCTCGTACCACCAGTGACCAAACAGTTCTGCATCGAACGGGGTTAGAATGATCGGATCAATGTTTGTCACATCCAACAGATGTGAAAACTGTTTAACCCGATTCGATACGAAGTCGCCCGCGTGATGGTCGGCTGCTCCGTGTGCCCAGCCGGGAACATAGTACTCCTTATGGGGAGTGCGTCCGGTTATTCGATGGTACTTGATGCCAGTGAATTTTCGGTGCCCGTCCGCCGGTAAAAATGGCCGTAAGTATTCGATGTCGAGATCGTGACCGGCATCACGATAGAAGTCGCGATATGCCGGATCCCCGGGATATCCCTCCTGCGCACTCCAGACTTGTTTGCTGGATTCCCGGTCCCGACCAAAAACGGCGGGACCTGCACCAGTAAAGCAAGGTGCATAGATGGCATATCGTGGACGAGGACTACCAAACATCAATCCATGCGCATCCAGGACGAACCATCGAATCTCGGCTTCTCGAAGGTATTCTTCCACTCCGGAGAAATAGGCACATTCCGGTAGCCAGATTCCTTGAGGGCCGCGACCGAAGGATTCGCGATACTGATCACAGGCGATGCGGATCTGCGCGCGAACCGCTTCCGGCTGGGGAGCAAGTAGTGGGAGGAAACCATGGGTAGCAGCACAAGTGATTATCTCAAGAAACCCGCCCTCCTGGAACCGACGAAATGCTCCAACCAGGTCGCGGTGCAAACGATCGACATAGATTTCCCGACATTCAAGGAATCGGGTGTGATAGAGGCGGGCGAGATGATTGAGTTCGGGATTTCCTTGAGTCCGGTCGATCTCCTTTTTGGCGAGTCCGATGGCTCGCTCGAGGTATTTCAGGTAGCGTTCACGCAGCAACTCGTCATCGAGCATCGCGCAAAGAGTCGGTGTCAATGACATAGTGATCTGGAAGGGCACTCCGTCCCGCACCAGACCCTCAAATACTTGCCACAGAGGGACGTAGGTTTCAGTAATTGCTTCAAAAAGCCAGTCTTCTTCGAGGAAGTCCGGGTACTCCGGATGGCGAACAAAAGGCAGATGCGCGTGAAGGAGCAGCGAAAAATATCCTTTGGGCATGAGACAAGTTTTCTCGGGGCAATTGGGGGAGAGCGAGCTGTTTGGTCGAACTCTCTCGATTTGGGAACGGAGTCAACGTGAAAGAATATGCCGATCATTCCCGCTGAAAAATCCAGAGTTATTCACAAACCTGTACGCAAGTGCCGGTTCTTCGCGATTTATGGTAAAAGGCTGTGGATTATGGAAATTCAAAGAAATTGTCATGTTTACGCTTAACCTCAGAGAGGATGACCTGTGTAATCCGAAAAACAATTCACTAGTTATTCACAGCTTGATAACGCTCGGGGGAAAGCCTGAGGCGACCGCATGCGCGCGGGCCAAACCGCAGCCGGCAGAGCACTGCAGGCTGGGGGCGTAGAGGGATTACGTGGGACCCAAAAGAGACCCATGGGACCCAAAAGAGACCCATGGGACCCATGAGAGCAAACGCCGAACGCAAGAGCCCTACACAAAAGCCAAAGGACTAAAATCGCGTCCAAGCACTTTGGGGGCAGGAGCCTTGAGCCACCGATTTAGGATGGTGCCATAAACTGAACGAAAATCGACATTGTAGATCAAATCTCCGGCGTCCAACTGCTCAAGAGAAGGTGGGCGGCCGTAAATACCAGGTTTGATGGCGCCACCGGAGATAAACATCGGGGCCGCGGTTCCGTGGTCGGTGCCTTTGCTGGCGTTTTCAGCTACCCGTCTGCCAAACTCGCTAAAGGTAATGATCATTACCTGATCGACGATCCCTTTGGATTTCAAATCTTGGCAAAATGCCGAGACGGCATTCGCAAGTTCGCCGAGCAACCGGTTGTGGCTATTTTCTTGGGCGTTGTGCGTGTCATACCCGCCCTGGCTGGCGTAATAGACTCGGGTCGGCAGCCCACCGGTGATCAATCGGGAGATCAGCGAGAGCGAGTTAGCAAGTTGTGTTTTCGGATAGATCGCTTCCGGTTTCACCCGACGCAGAATTTCGGCGATCTTATCAGTCCCGATTTGCGCGTCCAGTGCTGTTCGCTGCAGATATTCGATAGCGGTCATACCGGAACTATTTGGACCGCTCAGTTCGCCAATTGAAGCTCCGCTTACGGTATCGTGGTCGATGCCATTAAGTTGATTAAAGACCGCCTGCTCTGAGGCATCAGTCTCCTTCGCGAAGCCCAGTCGCGACCCCGGGCTAAGGGTGATACCAGTTGGATTATCTGACGTGAACGCTTGGGGTAGCTGGCTTCCTAGTGCGACGCCGACCGTGGCTCCCTCGCCGGAACAACAGTTGTCAAAGTATCGGCCTAGCCATCCGGTTCGGACGATCTTATTCGTGTCGGAAGCGGTTTGCCAGATTTCGGTAGAACGAAAATGGGATCGATTTGGATTCGGGTAACCGACACCTTGGAGCAGCGCCAAATGCCCCTCATCGTAGAGAGTTTTAAACGGTGCCAGGGCTGGATTAAAGCCGATATGACCGTTCAAATTGATTACCTTGTCTTTGGCTATGCCAATAGTGGGACGTGCGCGATAGTAGGCATCATCGACATAGGGCACGACCGCATTGAGACCGTCGTTGCCGCCCGCCAACTGCAGGACCACCAAAATGGGGTGATCTTTGCCCGTGGCCGCCGGCAAAGAAGACTCGGCGGCTTCCGCGTCAAGCGCAGAAAACGTTCGTTCGATGAAAACGGGAACGGTCCAACTCAACGCGGCGCCGAGTACGGAGGTGCGCAGGAAATCGCGCCTGGTTACTACATCAGGTTCTTGAGACATACAATTAACTCACTTGATAGTTGGGTGTGGTCATCATGAGCATGACAAGATCTCGGATCGATCCGTCATCGAGGGGCAAAGTTTTGTTAGAAGCGACTTCGATGAAGTTCTTGAGCAGATCCGGCTGTGGTCGGGATTGAAAAATCTGGGTGTAGAGTTTTTCCAGCAATCGTTCGACGTCGCTCCGATCCTCAGTGTTGACATATTTTTCCACTGGCCAGGGCGGGGTAAGCGGTGGAAACGGCGTAGCCGCTGGCTCTGGAGTGCCGACGTCGAGGTTCGATGGCATAGCAGCAGCGACAGCGTTCCGCTCCACTGGTTCCGGGCTCGTGGAGGCAGCAGTTTTCGGAGGAAACTTAGGAAGGCCAGCCTGTTCTGGTCTGATTCCACTGATGAGAGCGCGCGCGATTTGGTAGCGGTAGGTTAGCGTTCCGGTGTTGATCCAACTCTTGCCGCCATCCCATCCCTTCACGTTTGGGGGATAGAATGGAACTTGGCCAAGCTGGCGATAAATGTTTGCCAGCGCCCGCCCCTCCGGTGCGTAAATGCCAAGTGAACGGCGCGCCTGTACTAGATATTGTACCGGACTCTTAATGATCGCGCCCTTGGCGCGATCGCTGTAGAATTCCTCTGAACTAAAGATGGTGCGCAGAAGCGGCTTTATCTCGTAATGCGTCTGGCGGAACCTGGCAGCTAGCTCGTCGACTAACGAGGGATCCGGATCTTCATACACAAAAGACCGCCAGATCTTTGTCACAACGAACCGGGCGCATTGAGGCTGCTCCAAGATAATGTCGATGATTTGATCACCGTTCCATGGACCAGCCTTTTTCATAAAGACTTTGATGGAAGGATCGAACTGATTCGCAGCAAACCGGAATTGTTGATCAATTGGATTAATCCGATAACCAGTGAAAGCCTTCGCTGCCTCCTTAACATCGTTCTCCGTGTAATTTCCCTCTCCGAGGGTGAATAATTCCATCAGTTCGCGTGCGAAGTTCTCGTTTGGCCGCTCTTTCTGACTGCTGGCCAAGTCCAGCCAGACCAGCATCGCTGGATCGCGGGAAACGGCTTTGGTCAAAGTACCAAAGTTTCCCAACGCATGGGCGCGTAGCGTCTGGTTCTGCAACCACATCTTATAAGCCGGCTTCGCTTTGGTAGCGCTGGTGGCGAAGTGTCCATGCCAAAAAAGAGTCATCTTTTCCAACAGCGGCGCGTTGGTATCGGTCATCTGCTGCGTCCACCACTGAATCAGGTTGACCATCTGCGCCCGGTTTGCCTGGTTAAAAGCTTGGCGCGCCTTAACCTCTTCTTCCGGGGTGGTGGATGAACGAATCTGGTCAAACAAATCCTTTAAGCTATTTGCATACGCCCAAGTTGGCGGTGTCGATGTCGCCGGAGCGGAATTTAACAACTTTTCCAGGCTTTGTTGCATTCCTCGATCGGTCAAATCCTGGACCTCAGCAATCGATCCACCGAATCCCGCGCGAACCAATAAATGACCGGCTGAGTCGTAGTCCCACTTGCTTGATGGTAAGGGGGTCAACATGGTAAATCGAAGCGGCTAAAGTTCAGATGGCAGGATTTTGTCTTATCATTTGCGCGGATTTGCGCGCAGGCGAGTGCTACCCGAACTTGATCCAACATCGTCGTTAAAGCTTCTATCTTGCTTAATGACGAGATGATGGGAGCTACGGTTTCAGCGAAAAGGTACAGCGATCATGCGTTTTATTAACCTCACGAGGCAGACGGAGATTGGGGCGAACTCTTATTTAGTTGAGATCGCTGAAAGGAAGATTGTTTTGGACGCCGGATTGCATCCGCGCCAGCTCGCGGAGGAGGCGCTGCCGAATTACCGGCATATTCCCGACGCGTCGGTGTCCAGCATTTTTATCAGTCATGCTCATCAGGATCATATCGGATCTCTTCCCGTGCTTATGCGTCGACAACCGCAGGCCCGCGTGTTCATGACCGAAGCGACCGCCAAGCTGAGCGAAGTAATGTTACATAATTCCGTCAATGTTATGACACGGCAGCGAGAGGATTTAGGACTGGCGACTTATCCGCTCTTCACCCATCGCGAAACCGAGCAAGCAGCAATGGTCTGGCACAAGGCACATGTCGGACAAAGGTGGAGCATGGAAGGCGAGCGAGTACCTGATGCTGAGAACGAAAATAATTTCGAATTTTTCGAAGCCGGTCACATTCTTGGGGCGGTCGGTATTTTGTTTCGAGCCGAAGGTAAGCGAATCTTCTATACCGGCGACGTGAATTTTTCCGACCAGAGCATGGTCCCGGGAGCTGCTTTTCCAGAGGAGCCGTTAGACGTCCTGATTATCGAAACGACGCGCGGCGACCGAGCTGCCGATCCGATGTTCTCTCGACTAAAAGAAGAAGAAAGATTTTTGGAGGCAATTCTGAGGGCCTTCGAAGGCGGAGGATCGGTTCTGGTTCCGGTCTTTGCTCTTGGGAAAACGCAGGAGGTGCTCACTATGTTGCATCGGTTCAGGATGAACGGTGCGTTGCTCAACACGCCGATTTACATCGGTGGGCTGAGTACAAAGGTTACGATTGTCCACGACCAGCTGGCAGCCAATACGCCGCGGCTGCATCCAGGTCTGCAGTTGTTACCGACAGTGGCTCCTCAGGTTCTCAACGGACGAGAGGGCCCGGCTACCAAGATTCAAACGAACGCTCTATATGTTCTTTCCAGCGGGATGATGACCGAAAAGACCTTATCGAATCGGCTGGCTGCTCGATTTATCGGAGATCGAAAACAATCGATATTCTTTGTCGGATATGCTGATCCCGATTCACCTGCCGGTCGCTTGAAAGCAGCTAGACGCGGAGAAGCGATTCAGCTGGATAACGATTTGCCGAAGCAATCGGTCGATTGTTCGATCGATGAATTTAATTTTAGCGGACATGCCGACCGGGAGTCTCTCTTGCGGTATATCCAAAAGACAAAACCGAAGGTACTTGTCCTGGTCCACGGAGATCCTCTTTCGCTGCAATGGTTTGCGGGCAAAGTCAAAGCAAGCCTTCCAGAAACCCACGTGATCGTGCCGGAGCCGGGCCATAGTTATGATATAGATTGAGGAAATGCGGAATGCGGATCGCAGATTGCGGAACGTTGTCAGAATCGTCCTCGTCGTCGTCCTCGAGCAGCGAAAACGCAAAACCGGCGCCGCGTAAGAGAGATCTGTAGATCCCGATGGCTAGAGGTAATTTTTCACTCCGGCTGGCCTTTTGAAACTACTCAGCGACCGAGCAACACCGGGGGGCGGGCGGAAATATTCGGCGAACGATTCGGCAATTCGAGGACGAGGGCGACGACGAGCACGAGGACGAAGGCTGAGCCGGCACTCTCAAGATGGGATTGAAACCTTTGCGTATTTTTCTACTGCTCGGCGAGCGAAGCGGGGCAAGAAAATAAGTGCGGCAATGGCAGCGAG
>Ga0070697_100003617_pt1 | contig 11873 bp, 11 predicted proteins | sample KBSK1501metaG_FD_65475 | JGI IMG/M metagenome (GOLD analysis project Ga0070697, IMG submission 65475) | Corn, switchgrass and miscanthus rhizosphere microbial communities from Kellogg Biological Station, Michigan, USA - KBS K1-50-1 metaG | ecosystem: Host-associated > Plants > Roots >... | reverse complement strand
GGCGATCGAGCGCGCCGACGACGACGCCGGCATCCGCGCGCTCCTGCTCACTGGGTCTGGGCGCGGGTTTTGCGCCGGGCAGGATCTCGCCGAGCGCAACGTCAGCCCCGGCGCCGCGCCGATCGATCTTTCGGTTTCCATCGGCTCGCACTACAACCCGCTCGTGCGGCGCCTGCGCGGGCTGCCGAAACCGGTCGTGTGCGCGGTCAACGGCATCGCCGCCGGCGCCGGCGCCAACATCGCCCTCGCCTGCGACCTGGTGCTCGCCGCGCGCTCGGCCGCCTTCGTCCAGTCGTTCACCAGGCTCGGCCTGGTGCCCGATTCGGGCGGCACCTATTTCCTGCCGCGGCTGGCCGGCACCGCGCGCGCGATGGGCCTCGCGCTGCTCGGCGAAAAGCTCTCCGCCGAGGACGCCGAGCGCTGGGGCCTGATCTGGAAAGCGGTGGACGACGACAAGCTGCTCGCCGAGGCGAACGCGCTGGCGCGCGCGCTGGCCGCCGGGCCGACGAAGGGCTACGGCCTGGTGAAGAGGGCGATCTATGCCTCCGCCGGCAACTCGCTCGAGGCGCAGCTCGATCTCGAGCGCGACCTGCAGCGCGAGGCGGGATTCTCCGCGGACTATCGCGAGGGCGTGTCGGCCTTCATGGAGAAGCGCGAGCCGCGCTACCAAGGCAAATGAACGCCTTTGCGCTCGAGCCGATCGAAAAGGCGCCGCTGGCGGACCTGAAGAAGCTGCAGCTGCAGCGGCTGCGCTGGACGCTGCAGCACGCGTACGACAACGTGCCGCACTACCGCGGGAAATTCGACGCCGCGGGGGTGAAGCCGGAGGACTGCCGCTCGCTGGCCGACCTGGCAAGGTTCCCGTTCACCACCAAGGCCGACCTGCGCGAGACCTATCCCTTCGGCATGTTCGCGGTGCCGATGGACAGGATCGTGCGCATCCACGCCTCCTCCGGCACCACCGGCAAGCCGACCGTCGTCGGCTACAGCGCGAAGGACATCGATACCTGGGCGAGCGTCATGGCGCGCTCGATCCGGGCCGCGGGCGCGCGCCCGGGCGACAAGGTCCACATCGCCTACGGCTACGGGCTGTTCACGGGCGGCCTGGGCGCGCACTACGGCGCCGAGCGGCTGGGGCTGGCCGTGATCCCGCTGGGCGGCGGCATGACCGAGCGGCAAGTGCAGCTGATCGCCGACTTCAAGCCGGAGATCATCATGGTGACGCCGAGCTACATGCTCGCGATCGCCGACGAGATGGAGCGGCAGGGACTGGATCCGCGGCGCTCGTCGCTGCGCCTCGGCATCTTCGGCGCCGAGCCCTGGACCAACGAAATGCGGGCCAACATAGAGAAGAGACTTTCCCTGGAGGCGTTCGACCTCTACGGCCTGTCCGAGGTGATCGGGCCGGGCGTGGCGCAGGAGTGCGCCGACACGAAGGACGGCCTCACCCTCTGGGAAGACCACTTCTATCCCGAGGTGGTGGAGGCGGCGGGCGGCAAGCCGCTCGCCGACGGCGAGAAAGGCGAGCTGATCCTCACCTCGCTCACCAAGGAGGCCCTGCCCATCATCCGCTACCGCACCCGGGACCTGACGCGCCTGCTGCCCGGGACCGCCCGCGCCATGCGCCGCATGGAGAAAGTCACCGGCCGCTCCGACGACATGCTGATCATCCGCGGCGTGAACGTGTTCCCGTCGCAGATCGAGGAGCTGATCCTCAGGCAGCCGGGGCTCAGCCCGCATTACGCGCTCGAGATTTCCAAGGATGGCCCTCTCGACCACCTGACCGTCCTGGTGGAAGGAAACGACGCCGCGCGAGCAGGCCTGCAGCACAGCATCAAGGCTTACATCGGCATTAGCGTCGATGTGAGAGCCAGCTCGATCGAGCGCTCGATCGGCAAGGCAAAGCGGATCATCGATAAACGACCCAAATCCTAGGAGAAACTAAAGCTGCCCGGATCGAATCGATTCGCAAACAGATTGTCGATGGAGGGCAGGTTCCAGGTGCCTTGCAGCCGCGGCACGATCGACAGGCTCCTCATGACGTAGTTGGGCGTGATCCCCGGCGCGGAGTCGACTTCCCTTCGCTCTACGCTGACAGTCCCGAAGCCCTGCGCTTTCATGTGCGCCATGATCCTGATCGCAAGCCGGGTGAGCGGCTCCGATCGCTGGGTCCATGCCGTGTGCCAGGTTCCCATCGGGTGGAAATAGTTCGGGATCCCGCCAACCATGAGGCCCTTGTAGAAATTGATGCGCTCCACGCTGACTCTTGCGCCCGCGACGTAGATATCGAAATTGAAGAACCTCAGATTGAGGCCGGTGGCGAGGATGCAGGCGTCGCATTCAATGCTTTCGCCGCTGCTGAGCACGATGGCTGATTGCGTGAAGCGCTCGATTTCGGCGGTCTTGATCGCGATCTCGCCCTTCCGCAGCTTTTCCTTCAGCCCGATCGCCACGGCGACGCGCTGCTCCCACGGGTTGTACCTGGGGCTGAAGTGCTCGCGGAAGGCTTCGCGGCCCACCGCCTTGAGCCAGTGATTCCTGAAGAACCACCTGGCAAAGCGCGGAAATTCGCGGAAGCCGACGAAGATCAGATCGTCTCTGAGCTGCAGGTAATGGCGCAGCCATTTCACCGGGAAGCGGATGCCGAGCTGGTAAAGCCTCTGGCAAAGGACGAACAGTGGGCCGGCCCGGTTGTCCATTTCATAGATGTAGGACGGGGACCTTTGCAGCAGGACCAGCGACTTCGACACCCGCGACAGCTCGGGCGCGCAGCAGATCGCCGTCGAGCCGCTTCCCACCAGCACGACATTCTTGCCGGTGAAGGTCCGTTTGCCGTCCAGATCGGAGGTGTGAATGATTTCTCCCCTGAATTTGTCGGCATCCTTGAAGGCCGGCACGTACGGCTGGTCCGAGAAATAGCCGTTGCCGTTGATGAGGAATTGGGCGCTGAAGACTCCGCGGGTGGTATGCACCCTCCAGCGCTTTTCCCTGCTGCTGAACACGGCCTTGGTGACGCGGGTATTGAAGCGGATGTTCTCCAGGATCGAGAACTCCTTGGCGACGGCGCGCAGGTACCGGCGTATCGTTGCGCTGCCTTGCAGGCACTGCGCGGACAGGAAGGGCTTGAAGCTGAACGAGTACTTGATGAAATCGGAGTCGCACCTCGCGCCGTGCCATCGATGGGTGTTCCAGACTCCGCCCAGATCGTCCTTGCCCTCGAGGATCGTGTAGGAAATATTGTTGGCGCGCAGGTAGTAGCCTGCGCCGATGCCGGTGATTCCGGCGCCGATGACGATGACATCGCAGTGGGTGCCCGGTTTCGCCATGGCCTCTACCTACGGCCTGTGTTGGCGGAACAAGCCGAGGCTCATGGCGCGGAACACGGCGGCCGCCGCCGTATGCACGTCGAGCTTGCGGTAGGCATTCTTGATGTGGCTGGCGACCGTATGCCTGGAGATGCCGAGCCGCACGCCTATCTGCGTGTAACTGCAGCCGAGCGACAGCAAGCGCAGAACGTCCAGCTCGCGTGCGGTGAGGATGGGCCGCGTCATTTGAGGAGCTGAGGCAAGCCGGTCGCCAGCCATGGCACAAAGGTGACCAGCAGTACGCCGATGGCCAGCACACCCACCACGGGGAGCGCGGCGCGGCACACCTCGGGAAGCGGCTTGCCGAAGCGGTAGGCGGCAAAGAACAGGTTCATGCCTACCGGCGGCGTCAGATAGCCGAGCTCCATGTTCACCAGGAAAACGATGCCCAGGTGAATCGGGTCGATGCCGAACGCGAGCCCGAGCGGCACGATGAGCGGCACCAGCACGACGGTGGCGGAAAAAATGTCGAGCAGGCATCCCGCCACCAGCAGGAACAGGTTGAGGGCAACGAGGAACATCCAGCGCGAATGGATTGCGCCGGTCACCCAATCCACGGCGCGCTCCGGGGTGCGCGCGTCGACCAGGTAGTTGGTGAAGCCCAGCGCCACGCCCAGGATCAGCAGCACGCCGCCGACCAGCAATCCGCATTCCGCCATCACGCGCGGCACGTCGCGCCTGAGGTCGAGGTCGCGGTGCACCAGGACTTCGACGATGAAGGCGTAGACCGCGGTAAGCGCGGCGGCCTCGACCGGCGTGGCAAAGCCCGCGAACAAGCCGAGGAACGCGACCGGCGGCAGCGCGAGCTCCCACTTCGCCGCAAGCAGCGCGGCGCGGGCTTCGCGCCAGTCGAACTTGCGCGCTGTCACGGCGGCGCGCGGCGCGCGGCTGAGGCCCCAGAGCGCGACCAGCGCCACCAGCAGCAGCCCGGGCAGGATGCCGGCGAGGAACATCTCTTCGATCGAGACGCTGGCGACGATGGCGTAGAGCACCAGCGGCAGGCCGGGCGGCAGCATGCCGCCGAGCGATCCCGCCCCCGCCAGCAGCCCGAGCGCGTTTTTTTGCGAATAGCCGGCGCTCAGCAATAGCGGCATCAGCATGCCGCCCAGGGCGATGATCGTGACCCCCGAGGCGCCCGAGAACGAGGTGAAGAACGCGCAAGCGAGGACGGTCACGATCGCGGCGCCGCCGCGCATCCCGCCGAACAGCGCGTCGAACACGCGGATCAGGCGGCGCGGGGCGCCGCCCTCGGCGAGGAAATAGCCCGCCAGGGTGAACAACGGGATCATGGGCAGCGACGGATTCACCACCAGGCGGTAGTGGTCGAGCGGAATCGACGCCATCGGCAGGCCGTCGCTCCAGAACAGGAACAGGGCCACGCCGCCCAGAGTCGTGAACACCGGCGAGCCGAGGATCGCCGCGGCCAGCACCACGCAAACGGCCGTGATGGCCATCCCATTGCCGAGGGGCAGCCGGCTCGCCGCGGCTGCCACCACGGCGGCAGCCAGGCCGAGGCTGGCAAGCCGGGCCGGCCAGCCGACGGCGGCCGACCGAGCCAGCCGCAGCGTGATGAGGGCAAAGCCAAGCGGCAGCGCGGCCTGGCCCAGCCACACTGGAATGCCGTAGGCGATAACGTTGCCCCCGGCGCGCTCGGCGAGCACCAGCTCGACGCTGGCGAGGCACAGGAGCGCGCCGACGATCACCGCCACGGTGCGGGTGAAGAAACGCACCAGCAGCGCGCTGCGTCCCTCCAGCAGCGAGTCGAGCGTGGACAGCGAAAGCAGGCGTTGCTCGCGCGTGGCCACCGCGGCCCCCAGCATGCCGGCGATCAGCGCGAAGTGCTGGGTGAGGGAAGCCACACCCGAGATGCCGACCCGGAATAGCGCCCGCAGCAGGATCTCGGCCATCGGCAGCAGCGCCATCGACGCCAGCGCCGCCGCCAGGACGAGATTTTCAGCGCGCTTGAGCACGGTATTCCTTCAGCAGGCGCTGGACTTCGTCGAACGATTCCGCCGGCACCATCTTGCCGCGGATCATCGGGTACATCTGCTCGGCGGCCCGGCGCCACTCGGCCTCGAGCTCGCGAGTGACCGGCTGCACCTTGAGGCCGCGTTTCCTCATCGCCGCCACGGACTCTTCCTGCTCGCGGCGGCTGTAGGCGCGCAGCTCCACGCCGGCGCCCTCGCCGGCATCCCGCAGCGCCTGCCGGCCGGCGGGCGACATCGCGTCCCAGGCCTTGCGCGTGACGACCACCGCGCCGACCATCGGCGCCCAGTCCATCTCGAGCATGTAGGAGGCGTGGTTGTAGAACTGCAGGGTGAGCGCCCAGAAGGGCGTGCTCGGCACCATGTTGATCATGCCGGTCTGCAGCCCGGGAAGGATGTCTGAGATCTCGAGCACCACCGGCTGGTAGCCGAGCGTCTTCATGATGTCGGCCTGCGGGTTGTCGCCGGCCCAGGCGAACACTTTCATCTTGCGGTAGTCGGCGGGATGCAGCGCGGGCTCCTTGGAGAAGAAGCGCACCCATCCCGCGTCGCCCCAGCACAGCACGACGAAGCCCTTGTCGAGAAACCGCTTCTCGAGGCCCGGGCGCAGCTTCTCGCGCACGTAGTCGAGCTCGGCCCACGAGCGGAACACCATCGGCATCTTCTGCAGCGCCGCCACCGAATCGTCGATCTCCGCCAGGCCGATCACCGTCAGCATCGCCGCGTTGAGCTGGCCGACGCGCATGCGCCGCACCATGTCGGCTTCGCCGCCCTGCGAGCCGCCGGGATAGACGATGAATTCCGCGCCGGCGCCCTGCGCCGCGCGCCACTTCTCGCCCATTTCGAGCAGGCTGCGGTGCCAGGTGGTGCCGCGCGGAGCGAGCGCGCCCAGCCGGATCCTCACAGCTTCCGCAGCTTGGGCTTCACCTGCGAGCAGGGCGGCGGCGAAGGCCAGTGTTTTGAGGAGGATCATGTCAGTTGGTGAAGAGATGATCGGTACGCGACAGCAGCCAGCGCGCGCGGCGCTGCGCGATCAGATTGGCAAGACGGTTATTGCCATCCTGGATTTGCAACGCCTTGTGGAGCAGCGCCTCGAATTCGGCGCGCCGCTGCTGCGGCACGCATACCGCCTCGGCCAGCGCGAGCAGCGGTGCCGCGTCTGTCCCGCCCGAGAGCTGCATCGCGCGCGCGAAGTGGCGGCGCGCCCGCAGGGCCGGGTCGCCGGCCCGGTCCTGGCGCACCGACTCGTAGGCGATCATGAAAGTGTGGATGGCGCCGCGCTCGAAGGACTCGTTTAGCTCGAGCGCCCGGTCCATCAGCGCCTCGACGATCGGCAACTCGCCGAGCACCTCGGGCTCGTCCTTGGACAGGCCGATTCGCGCGCCCCACGCCGCCGCGGTCCAATACAGCAACGGCACGTCCGCCACGGGGAGAGCGGCGGCGGCCCGCCGCGGCTCGGCGCGCAGCCGGCGCTCAAAATCGGGCCGGTTCAGCGCGAGCCCGCGCAAGCCGTAATCGCGTGCCCGCCGGTACATGCGACGCGCGCGATCTTCCAGGCGCAGGGACGCGGCCAGGTCGTGGGCCTCGGCTTCCTCGGCCTCCTGCTGCACGAACGCGTATGCGTACTGGGTGAAGCCGCGCGAGGCTGCGAGCAGCAGCCCTTTGTGCTCGGGGCTTTCGGCGAGCAGGCTCTCCATCAGCTTGAGGCTGAACGGGGCGGCGGCGCGGATCAGCTCGAGATCGTCGTCGGCGGCGAACGCGGCGCCGCCCTGCGCGATCGCGTTGCCGACGCTGTTCACGGCGAGCTGGCGCACCGCGCATCCGCCGAGCGCGAGCAGCGATGCCGCCAGCACCAGGCCGCGCTTCGCGGGAAGGGGGAGGTTCATCGAACGAATGCGGACATCGCATGGAAGTGGCGCGCGACCTCGCGCGCCGCGGCGAGCCACGACATCTCGCTGTAGGCAATGCCGTGCCTGCGGCAGAACTCGCGGGTGATGCGGCGCGCGCCGCGCAGGCGCGCCGTCGGCATCGACGGGAACAGGTGATGCTCGATGTGGTTGTTCAGCCCGCCGAAGAGGAAATCGTGCAGCCGCGAGGCGCCGAGGTTTCGCGTGACGCCGATCTCGTGCATGAAGAACGAGATCGGCTCATCGGGCTCGATCACGCGCGTGCCGATGTGGTTGACCAGGAAAATCGTGCCGAGGTAGGGACCGATCAGCAGGGTCATCAGCGCGTAGTTCAGCAGCGCATCGGCGAACCCGAGCGCGAGCACCGGCGCGATGAACCAGAGCGCGAAGTGCAGCGCCACGACGACCTGGTCGACGCGCGTTGCGCGCGGGTTGCGCCGCAGGAACTGCAGGCTGTCCAGCTTCAGCGTGAAGCCCTGCAGCCACACCAGGATCCAGATGAGCACCGCCTGGTGCCGGCTGACCAGCCTGCCGAGGCCGCTCTTGGAAAGCGCGGACTGCTCGTACATGCTGAAGACTCCCGACTGCATGTCGGGGTCGCGCGCCCGGTCGTTGCAATGCGGGTGGTGCAGGCGGTGAATGTGGCAGAAATACGAGTAGCACAGCGCGGTCAGCAGCGTGTTGAACACCTGCCCGATGAGCGCGGCCACGCGGCGGTCGCGGGTGACCGCTCCATGGCCCGCCTCGTGCGCCACGAAGCCGGCGTGAACGCTGACGAATGCGAGCACGACGATTGCCAGAGCGCGTACGCCGACACTCGGCGCGGTCAACAGCGTTGCGTACGCGGCTGCGTAGCTCGCCACGATGAACGCGCAGTAAGCAGCGGTGCGCGCGGCGGCCGGGCGGAAACATCCCGCACCGGAGAGCTCGGTGATCAGCATGCGGTGCAGGCGTTCCCCGCGCCGCACGTCCTTGGATTCAGCCATCATGGGTCTCTCCCCCGTTCATGTGATGCCTGGCCCTCGATCTGGCCTGCCGCCATGGTTGCGGGGCAGGACATTCGGATCGCTTATCGATTGCTTACGGATTGGTTAAAGCTGCGCGGGGAGAGCGCAAGATCCGGATGGCAGGCAGCCTCGACTGACGCTACAGTAGCGGCCATGGAAACAGCGGTCGAAAAAGCGAGGATCTACCTCGACGCGCGCCGCGGCGAGCGCGTCACGCTGGAGGAGCTCGCGCGCGCGGTCGGCGCGAGCCCGTTCCACCTGCAGCGCCGCTTCAAGCAGGCGTTCGGCATTTCGCCGCGCGACTACCAGGATGCGCACCGCCTGGAAGCGGTCAAGTCCTCGCTCAAGAACGGCGCCGGCGTGACCGCGGCGTTGTTCGACGCGGGTTACGGCTCGAGCTCGCGCTTCTACGAAAAGGCGGCCTCCAGCCTCGGCATGGCGGCGCGCCGCTACCGCGCCAGCGGCCGCGGCGAGAGAATCCGCTACGCCGTCTTCACGCTGCCGATCGGCAGGGTCCTGGTCGCAGCGACCTCGCGCGGCCTGTGCGCAGTCAAGCTCGGCGACGACGAGGCGACGCTGCGGCGGCTGATCGGCGAGGAGTTCAGCGCGGCGGAGCTGATCGAGGATCCTGCGGCGCTGGGAGAAATTCGCGACAGCATCGCCTCCTTCCTGTCGGGAGAAGGCGACCTGTCCCGGGTCCCGGTAGACATCCGCGGCACGGTGTTCCAGCGCCGCGTGTGGCGGGCGCTGAGCCGCATCCCGCGGGGCGAGACGCGCACTTACGCCCAGATCGCGCGCGCCATCGGCAACCCGGCCGCCGTGCGCGCGGTGGGCAGCGCGTGCGGCGCCAACCCGGTGGCGCTGGTCGTCCCCTGCCACCGCGCGGTGCGGACCGACGGCGGGCTCGGCGGCTACGCCTGGGGCATCGCGCGGAAGAAGCGAATTCTGGAGCTGGAGAAGCCGACGAAGAAATGAGGGCCGCCGATTTCGGGCGGCTCGTCGCGCTCGCCGCGATCTGGGGCGCGTCCTTCCTGTTCACCCGCATCGTCGCGCCGGTCCTGGGGCCGGTGCTGACCGCCGACCTGCGCATGCTGGTCGCCGGCCTCGCGCTGGTCGCCTATTTCCGTCTCGCCGGATTCGATCCGCAATGGCGGCGCTGGGGCAGAAAATACGCGTTCGTCGGGCTGCTGAATTCCGGGCTGCCGTTCCTGCTCTTTGCGTACGCGGCGCTTCATCTTTCCGCAGGGCTGATGGCCGTGCTGAACGCTACGGCCCCGATGTGGGGTGCGCTTCTCGCCGTGCTGCTGCTCGGCGAGCGGCTGACCGGGCGGCGCACGGTGGGCCTTGCCCTCGGCGTTGTCGGCGTCGCGGTGCTGTCACGGCCGGATGCAGGTACGACGCAGGCTTTCCTCGCCATCGCCGCGTGCCTCGCCGCCTCGTTCCTGTACGGCCTCGCCGGCGCATACATGAAGCGGTGGGCGGGCGATGTGCCGGCCCGCGGCATGGCGGTCGGCACGCAGGTGATGGGCGGCCTCTTGCTGCTGCCCCTGGTTCCCTTTTCAGCGCACAGCATTCAAGCAGACTTTCTCGTTGTTTCGAGCATCCTCGCCCTCGGCCTGGTCTGCGGCGCGGTGGCCTACTTGCTGTACTTCCGCCTGATCGTCGACATCGGGCCCGCCGGCGCGTTGACGGTGACTTACCTGATTCCGCTGTTCGGGGTGCTCTGGGGCACGCTGTTTCTCGGTGAAGCCCTGTCCATGACGATGCTGGCGGGCGGCGCGCTGGTCGTGCTCGGCACGGTTTTCGTTTTACGAAACTGAGTACACTACCGCGCATGGGGACAGTCGTAGTTCTCACCGCGCAGGTGGGGGGCGCCAAGCTTGCCGAGGGCCTGTACCGGCTGCGCGGAATGGACCTTGCCGTGGTGGTCAACACCGGCGACGACTACCGGCATCTCGGCCTCGCCTTCTCTCCCGATCTCGACACGACGCTGTTCACGCTCGCCGGCCTCGCGAGCGCGACGTCGGGCTGGGAACCCGACGGCGAGACGCGCGCGCTGCAGGGCATGCTGAAGCAGCTCGGCGGACCGGATCGCCCGCTGCTGGGCGACAAGTCGCTCGCCGCGCCATTGCTGCGCGCCGAAGGCCTGGCGAACGAGCGCCGGCTTACCGAGATTACTCTCGACTTCTGCAAGCGCCTGGGCATCGAAGCGCTGGTGCTGCCGATGAGCGACGACCCGGTGCGCACCAACGTGCTCACCGACGAGGGCGCGATGACCTTCCAGCAGTACTACAACGAGCTGGGCTGCGACCCCGCCGTGCGCGGCATGCAGTACGCGGGAGCCGCTGAAGCGCGCATCTCCGACGAAGTGCTCGATGCCCTGCACTCCGAGGACCTGGAAGCGGTGGTGATCGGCCCCGCCAATCCGTACCACGGCATCCGCCCGATCCTCGAGTTGAACGGCATGCGCGAGCTGATCCGCAGGCGCGGCGCGCCGGTCATCGCCGTGACGCCGGTGGTCGGCGGCAAGGCGCTGAAGGGCTCGGCCGGCAAGATGATGCGAGACATGGGCCGCGAGCCCACCGCGCTCGGCGCGGCGACCGAATACCGCCAGTTCGCCGACGGCTTCGTCATCGACCGCGAGGACCTCGCCCTGGCCGAAGGCGTGCGCTCGCTCGGCATGCAGGTGCTCGCTGTGCACACCGTGATGCGCACGCCCGAGGACCGCGCGGCGCTGGCGCGCTCGGTGCTGGAATTCGCGCGCTCCATTCGCGAGGCGCGCGCCCTCGAAGTCGAATGAAAGTCGTTCTTGGAGCGGTCCTGTCCGTCATCGCGCGGGTTTGCGCGGCAGATCCGACTGAACAAGCGATACAGCGAGCGCTGATCGAGCGCGACCAGCAATCGGCCGAGTTCGCGGCCCGGCTGCAGGGCCGCAGCCTCGATGCGCTGCATGCCAGGCAGTTGCTGGAGCCTGCGTCGCAGTTCCCCGACTACGACCGCTCGCGCATGGCGCGGGAGGGCGAAGCAGTGCTGCAGTTGCCGCCGCCGGTGGTCAGGAAATCGGGGTCAGAGCCCGATTTCCGTTCGCCGCTACCGCTCCCAGGGGGGCCGCGTCCCGGGGTCGATCCCGTAGCGCCGCAAGGCCTCGGGCAATAGCGGGCTCTCCAGGGCGGCGAGCGCCGCCACCGCGATATTGCGGGCATCCACCTCGAAGAACGCGCGCAACGCCGCGCGCGTATCGCTGCGCCCGAAGCCGTCGGTGCCAAGAGCGACGTATTTGCCCGGCACATAGGGGCGGATAAGGTCGGCCACTGCGCTCACGTAGTCGCTTGCGGCAACTACAGGGCCCTTGGTTTTCGACAGACATTCTTCCGCCCAGCCTGCGTCCGAGCCGCCGAAGCGCCGCGCACGCTCGGCCCGCATGCCGTCGCGCCGCAGCTCGGTGAACGAAGTGACGCTCCAGACGGCGGCTTGAATGCCCCAGTCCTTGTCCAGCAGCTCGGCCGCAGCGATCACTTCGCGCAGAATCGCTCCGGAGCCCAGCAATTGCAGTTTTGAATTTTCCGCTTTCTTGATTTGATACATCCCCTTCAGGATGCCTTCTTCCGC
>Ga0070697_100003616_pt1 | contig 11873 bp, 10 predicted proteins | sample KBSK1501metaG_FD_65475 | JGI IMG/M metagenome (GOLD analysis project Ga0070697, IMG submission 65475) | Corn, switchgrass and miscanthus rhizosphere microbial communities from Kellogg Biological Station, Michigan, USA - KBS K1-50-1 metaG | ecosystem: Host-associated > Plants > Roots >... | reverse complement strand
GGCCGAGGCGGTCGCTATGACGTGTGCTCCTGTAAGCTGGGCCAGTTGGACGGCGAAGACGCCAACACCGCCCGCACCTCCATGGATCAGGACGGTTTGCCCCGCGACCAGGCTCGCGTGCTCAAAGAGGCCTTGCCAGGCGGTCAGGGCAGGCAGCGGAACCGCTGCGGCTTGCACGGAGTCGAGCGTGCGTGGTTTGGGAGCCAGTTCGCCAGGCAGGGCAATAGTGTAGTCCGCTTCGGCACCGTCCCGACCATAGTCCAACATGGCGTAGACCTCCGCTCCTTCGCTGAGGGCGGTCACGCCAGGGCCTACCTCCACCACCACTCCTGAGAGATCACGCCCGGGAATGGGCAGGACACGCTTGCTGCCCGCTTTCGTTTCATAGGTTTCGTTCCATCTCAACTCGTGGACAAGGATCCCCGTCGCAGAGACCCGCACCAGCACCTCTCCTGGACTTGGATGGGGTTGTGGGACGTTTTCATAGAAAAGGTGATCGGGACCGCCACGGCCGTGTAGACGGATCGCTTTCATTTCCTTATTTCCTCCACTGTTGTGCATCAGCCGAACGTGAACACATAAGCCTCTACGCCCGTATCGAGAGACTCGATCTCGAACTGGCGATCAGCAATGTACCCCGGTTGTCGGATCAGTTGATACAGCCGCTGGTCGGTCACCGTACCGCTTCCCTGCTCGTCAACGTCAGTGCCGAAAGCCTCGCCCGGTGGCCGTCCATCGATGAGCACGCGAAAGCGCACGGACGTTCCTCGCGCTGGCGGTCCCATCACGAGATGTAAATCACGGGCGTGAAAGCGGTACGCGATACGCCCGTTGGCCGTGTTCAGCACTGTGGCCTCTCTCCCCATCGTCCACTCACCCGCCAGGGCCCAATGATTGAGCGAGAAGCGGGCGGGGGAAGCATAGACGCGACGCTTGTCCAGGACTGCCCCACCGGGAGACGCAAAGTGCTCGGTGCGCGCGTCCCCGACATTGGTTTCCGGAGACCTGAAGCTGCCCCAGTCGGCGGCAGCTTCAGCACCCTGGACATCGACCGAGACCAGTTCATGCGCGATGCGCAGGGTGCCCGCCTCGGCCAGCACGTGCTGAAGAATCAATTCCGACTGCTCGCAGTCGCCCTCGCCTCGCGTGATGAGAGCGAAGAGCAAGAACTGGTGTGCGTTCATGCTGTCTGCCTTTCAGATGCCGAGCCGACGGTAGCGACCGCGCTGAGGATCACGTCCGTGACGACCTGTGGCTGCGAGATCATGATCACGTGAGAGCCCTCGACCTCGGTGATCGTGGCCCCGGCGCGGCTAGCCATAGAACGGATGACATCGCTGCCGGCCGCTTTGTCACCGGTCGCCACCACGGCCCAGGAGGGTAAGGTCTTCCAGGCGGGCCGCCCAGACGGCTCGGAGAACGCCCCCTCGGCAACGGTGCGCTGGGTGGCGGCCATTATGGCGGTCTGCTCGGCGGGAAGGTCGGCGGCGAAGGCATCATGGAAGTGTGCGGGATTGATCGCAAACTCCACGGCGGTCTGCGCTCCCTGACCCGTCGGATAGTGCAGCGGGACCAGAGCGCTGCACAGGACGCTGTCCTTCGAGCCGCTTTCGACCTCGCCCAGGCGCTCCCCTTCGTCGGGGGTGAAGGCGGCGACATAGACCAGGCCGACGACGTTGCTGGCTGTGGTGGCGGCGTTGGTGATCACCGCACCGGCGTACGAATGACCGACGGCCAGGACTGGGCCGCTAATCTGGTCGAACACGCTGGCGATGTAGGCAGAGTCAAGAGAGAGGCCGCGCAGTGGATTCGCGGGGGCAGTCACCTGCACCCCGCGTGCCTGCAGCCGCTCAATCACGCCGGTCCAGCTTGACGCATCAGCAAAAGCGCCATGCACGAGCACGACGGTCAGAGGGCCAGTACTGGTAGAGGTTGTCTGAGACATGAGCGTTCCTTTCCTTCTCAGTTCTCCTTTGTTCGGGTGGTTTCCGAACAAAACAGAACCGATCGGTGAACAGAGTCAGCCCAGGCTTCTCCTCTTTTCGTTGCATATCAGCTCCCATCACTCCACCAGAGGCGAAGCCGTGGCTCCCATCGAGGTCTTTCACCCATCCTTCCCACCCCCACGCAGCCCACTGGGCTCTCCTCGCTTGCTGTCGAGAAGCGAGGACGAAGTCCCCAAAGTGGGCAACAGCCACTCTCCACGCTTCTGACCAGCAGCCGACCATGGGCCAGATTACCGCGAGCTGTTGTGAGGCGGCCCCAGGTAGGGAAACTCGGCGAGCAGATCGTCGTGCGGGCCGATCCCATCCCCCGTCACTTTCCCATTCGTGATGACCGTCAGGAAGGCATCGGGGGCGTCGTCGCTGGGTGTGCGGCCATTGTCCGGGTAGGCCGCCGGACGCGTGGGGTCATAGTACAGCAGGTCCGGCAGCAGTGTCCCTGCCACCCGCCTGGCTTCCACCGGCGTAAACCCCCCCCAATGCTCCAGCGAATGCGCGAAGGCGCCGACGAAACGGGCATCGTCCTTCGGCTCCGCGGCGCGATATGCTGCGTTCTGTTCGCCGGTAAGGAAGGGCGTTTGGGAGGCTCGCGCACCGCGCTCGGCCTGCACCCAGCTCCCGTCCATCCAAATCAGCGTGCGGGCCCACAGGCCCATCAATTCCCGCCCCAGAGCCGCGTTGGGCACTTCCAGCGCGATGCTGCAAATGTCTTTATCGGCGAAGAAATCCTCGCCCACGAACTGAAAGTTGTTAAAGGCCCCCGCGTCGAAGAAAAAGGGATCGCTGCGCCAGCCCGCAAAGAAGCGATAGGCGCCGGACTGCGTCACCTGGGCCTCCCGCCCCATCGAGACCGGCGCTCCCTGGACGATCACCTCTCCGCCCTCCCCCGTCGCGGCGGCCTGCGCGCCCTCCAGGCGGCGCAGCGTCGCCGTCTGCGCCCCGCCCCCACGAGACGCGAAGCGCACCTGGTATGCGATATCGGCGATGGCATCGCCGTCCGTGTCGATCTTGATCTCGTAGAGCCCCTCGGGCGCGAAGGGCTCGGCGGTAGTAGGTCCAGCCTGGATCACGTCGAAGGACGGGTGCACGTCCATCATGAGGATCGACTTGCTGGGATCTCCCGGCTTGGGGAAAGCAAACAAATCGGTGTAGTCGAGGCGGGCGTCCCCCCAGGGAAACCCGAATTGGGGCCCCGGCGAGATGGTAGAATAATGGTGTGACATGGTTCAACTTCTCCTTTCGGTTCTAGGTTGGGCCGAGCACAGCGCTCGCGCCTCTCGTTTGGGACGGACCCCGTCAGACGACACCTCACAGCTTGCAGGATCCCTGGCCAGGGATGCTGGCCAGGGCTCGCTGCCGCGCTTCTCTCGGGGCCCAGTTGCGTGTCAGGCGGCCCGCGCGTCAGGCCATGAATTTCAGCAAGGCGTTGTTGACCTGCTCGGCGTGGGTCCAGGGGATGGCGTGCGGGCCGCCGGCGATGACCACCGTCTGCACGTCCCTGATCAGGCCGGCCAGCCGTGCGCCCGTCTTGGCGTAGGGCAGGACCTGGTCGTCATCGCCATGGATGACCAGCATCGGCACGTCGATCTCGGGCAGGTCGGCGCGGAAGTCGGTCTCCCAGGTCGGGATACAGGCCACCGCCGCGGTGGCCGAGGCGGTCACGGCGAGGTTCCAGCTGGCCTGGTAGGCCTGGTCGCTGACCAGCGTACCGCGCAACTTCTCGAAGTTGTAGAAGTTGTCCAGGAACCCCTTCATCCACGCCGGGGTGTCCTGCCTGGCGGCTTGCATGAACCCTTCGAACAAGCTCGCTGGCACCCCCTCTGGGTTGTCGGGTGTCTCGAGCAGGAACGGTGGGATCGGCGAGACCAGCACCCCCCTGGCGACCCGCGCCGACCCGAAGCGGCCCGCCGACCCGAAGCGGCCCAGGTAGCGGGTCACCTCGCCGGTTCCCATCGAGTGACCAACCAGGGTGACCTCGCGCAGGCCCAGGGTGTGCAGGAGCGTGTGGAGGTCGTTGGCGAAGGTGTCGTAGTCATAGCCGGTGGTCGGCTGGCTGGACTTGCCAAAGCCGCGCCGGTCGTAGGTGATCACGCGGTGACCATGCTCCAGCAGCACCGGGATCTGCCTATCCCAGGCACGGCCACTGAGTGGGTAGCCATGGATCAGGACGACAGGCCGTCCCGAGCCGTGGTCTTCGTAGTACAGGTCGATCGAGCCAGAGTTCTCCTGGCCGACTTTGATGTAAGGCATAGCTTCCTCCTTTGTGGTGGTGCATTTCAGTTGTGCGAACAGGTTTCTGCGAAGACGTTTCGCTCGAAATGTGCTATGCTACAAGGATGAAGTTACACAGGAGAGTCTGGAGCCTCACAACGTTCCCCAGACCCTCCAATCAGCGTGGACCCGCCTCGGGCGCCACACAGTCCCCCGGACTGCGTCCAACATCTACCAGTATAGCGGGAGTGCCTGGGGAAGACAGCCACCAGAGGGTGGCATGTCACCTTCCATGACCTTGCATTCCTGGCTTGGCGCTGCCGGGTCATGTGGAAGGAGCACAGCGATGAAGCGGCACTCCTATCGTGAGCGCGACTATGCCTTCGGGCAGGCGATGCTGAGCCTGCGCACGCGCATGGGGCTGACACAAGCGGGCCTGGCCGACCTCCTGCAGATCTCCCGACACGCTGTCGGCGAGTGGGAGGCCGGCCTCAACTATCCCAAAGCCCACCATCTGCAACACTTTGTTGCGTTGTGTGTGCGAGCCTCCGTCTTCGCACCGGGACGGGAGGAAGCGGAGATCCGCGCCTTGTGGAAAACGGCCCATCAACGGGTGTTCCTCGATGAGGCCTGGCTCGCGGCCATGCTGACCCGGCCCTCTGCCCCACCGGCCCCGGTCGAAGAGGCCGGGGAGGCTGCCGTGGTGGAGGCCTCTCCTGCACCCGTTCCGCTTTCCCCATCGGCCCAGACGCCGCTTGTCCCGGCTTTCACAGAGCCTGCAGCCTCCCCGCGCGTGGACTGGGTCGGAGCCCTCGATGTGAGCCGCTTCACGGGTCGAGAGGCAGAACTGGCTGAACTTTCGCACTGGATTGTGCAAGAGCAGTGCCGGCTCGTGGCCATCCTCGGGATGGGCGGCATCGGCAAGAGCGCGCTGGTCTCGCTGCTTGGGAAGCAACTTGCCCCCCAGTTCGACGCGGTGCTCTGGCGCTCGCTGCGGGATGCCCCCTCCTGTGAGGAACTGGTTGCCGACTGCCTCACCTTCTGCTCCGAGACACCACCTGCCGCCTCCCCCCCGTTGCTGGAACAGCGCATCAACCGGTTGATCGGGCGCCTGCAAGAGCGGCGCTGCCTGCTCGTGCTGGACAATCTGGAGACGCTGCTGGAGGAGGGAGACCCCGAGGGCAACTACCGTGCCGGCTACCAGGGCTACGGGCGCCTGATCGAGCGGCTGGGGGAATCCGCCCACCGGAGCTGTGTGCTGCTGACCAGCCGCGAGAAACCGCGCGAGCTCGAGGCCCTGGAAGGGCTGCGCGGGCCCGTCCGGTCCCTGCGCCTGGTGGGCCTCTCCCAGGAGGCAGGACGCTCCCTGCTCTCTGACAAGGACCTGCGCGGGGACTCCTCCGCCTGGCGAGAGCTCATCGCCAGCTACGCGGGCAATCCGCTCGCCCTCAAGATCGTGGGGCAGGCCATCGTCGATCTCTTTGCCGGCGAGATCGTGCCGTTCCTTCACTCAGGGGAGCTGATCTTCAATGGCATCCGCCTGGTCCTGCGCCAGCAGGTGGCACGCCTGACGCCGCTGGAGCAGACGCTGCTCACCTGGCTGGCGGTGGTCCGCGAGTGGACGTCGCTCGATTCCTTGCTCTCCCTGCTGGTCAAGAGGCCATCGCGCGCACGGGTGCTGGAGGCGTTGGAAGCGCTCTCGCGCCGGTCCCTGATCGAGCATGGACAGGGGGCCAGTTTTACGCTGCAATCGGTGGTGATGGAGTATGTCACCGATGCCCTGCTCGATCACCTGAGCGGGGAGATCGTGACGCAGGAGACGGACCACCTGCACCGCTATGCACTCGAGCAGGCACACGCGAAAGACTACGTACGAGAGACCCAGGTACGTTTACTGGTGCGTCCGCTCCTGGAGCGACTGCGCGCCGAACTCGGCTCGGACACGCGCGTCGAGGAGCAGTGCCTCTCGCTGCTCAGGCACTTACGCACGGAAGATGGCGACAGCCAGGGCTATGGTCCGGCCAATGTGATCGCTCTGCTCAAAGCACTGCAGAGCGACCTGCGCGGCCTGGATCTCTCGCGGCTCGCCATTCGGGAGGCGTACTTGCAAGGGGTCCAGATGCAAGACGCGACACTTGCAGGAGCCGTGATGCGTGAGTGTGTCTTTTCGGAGGACTTCGATGCCATCACCGCCGTGGCCATCAGCAAGAGCGGAAAGTTTTGGGCGGCCCTCAGCAGGCGGGGAGAAATGCGGCTGTGGCGCGAGGTGGGCCAGATCTTGCACCTGGCCTGGCAAGCCCATACCAACACGACGTTAGCCCTCGCCTTGAGCCCGGATGAACACACGCTCGCCAGTGGAAGCGAGGATGGCAGCGTCAAGCTGTGGGACGTAGCGAGTGGGGCCTTGCTCTGGTCGGGCTGGCACACGAAGAGCACATGGTGCCTGGCTTTTTCCCCCGATGGAAGCCTGCTCGCCAGTGGAAGCGAGGATGGCAGCGTCCGGCTCTGGGAGGCTTCGCTGGGCACGCCTTTGGAGGACATACCGCATCCGGGTCCGGTCTTCTCACTGGCCTGGCACCCTGTCTGGGGGACAGGTAACCCGGATGGACGCAGGCTTGCCAGTGGCGACTTCGCGGGCACGATCCGGCTCTGGGAGATGCAGCAGAGCGGATCGGCTCGCTGCGTCGAGATCCTCTCCGGGCATACCAACCTGGTGCGCGGCCTGGTCTTTGCCCCCGACGGCAGCGTTCTCGCCAGCGGGAGCTGGATAGCACCGTCAAGCTCTGGGAACTCGAAAGCCTACGCTGTCTCGAGGCGCTGGTGGGACATACCGAGCGGGTGCAAGCCCTGGCCTGGAGTCCGGATGGAGGCACGCTGGCCAGTGGCGGTTGGGACCACACGATCCGGCTGTGGGATGGAAAGCTCGGCACAGTGCGGGCGGTGCTGCAAGGACATAGCGGCAATGTCCAGAGCCTGGCCTTCACCCCCGAGAGCCGTCACCTGCTCAGTGGCAGTGACGATGGCACCCTGCGGCTCTGGGAGGTCGAAAGTTCACAGTGCGTACGTGTGATGCAGGGCTCCATGGCCTCCCTCTACGACCTCGACTGGAGTCCAGACGGCAGGCAGTTGGTCACTGGCGGCACGGATACGCTGGTCACCATCTGGGACGTGGCCGGAGGACGAGGGGGGACGCTACCCAGGGAGTTGCACGGCCATCGCTGGGACGTCTACGGCGTGGCATGGAGTCCTGATGGGAACAGACTGGCAAGTTCCGGGTTGGATCATACCATCCGGCTCTGGGACCCAACCGTGGGCTCCTGTCTCCAGATCATGGGGGACTCCGACTCCGCTGACACCCTCTTCTTTGGCGTGGCGTGGAGTCCAGACGGAAAGCTGCTGGCCTGCGGCACCTATCAGCGTGGCGTGCAGGTGTGGGATGTGGCCGCACACACCCTGCACTGGGCAGATCGTGCGCATGCGACCTTGCTCCGGCGCGTGGCCTGGAGCCCCGATGGCACGCGGGTGGCCGGCGGGGGTAATGATGGCTCCGTCTCTCTGTGGGAGGCGACCGCTGGCACGCTGCTGCGGCAGCTGGCGGGACATCATGGAGCTGTCATGAGTGTGGCCTGGAGCCCTGATGGGAGGCAGCTGGCCTCTGGTGGCAGCGGGAGAGAGGGCGGAGAGCTGTTCGTATGGGATGCGGACAGTGGAAAGCCGGTGCATGCCTTTGAAGGGCATCCGGGAGTGGTCTCTGCGCTGAGCTGGGTCCCCAATGGGGAGGTGTTGGTCAGTGGACGTAGTGACGGCAGGCTGCGCTGGTGGGATCTTCAGAGCGGGGAGTGCGTGCGAGTGCAAGAGGCGCATCAGGGAACGGTGCAAGCGCTCAAGGTGAGTCCCGATGGCAGCATCCTGGCCAGTTGCGGGGATGATGGGGCCATCCAGCTCTGGGACCTCGAGAGTGGCTCGCCACTGCAAACACTGCGGCGAGATCGACTCTACGAGCGCCTCAATATCACCGGCATCCAGGGTCTCACCGAGGCACAAAAGGCGTCGCTGCTTGCCCTAGGAGCGTTCGAGGAAACGGGCGTCCGCGCCCAACGTAGTGAAGAGGCGTTGGCCACCCTCGGGTCGGAGGGAAGGTCCATGACGCCCGAACAAGCTCTCGCAGCACTGCAACGAGCGGAGATGCCCGAGCCGCGTCTTGCAGCCAAGTCATCAGCGCCCTCAACCTACCCGGCTGGACTGACAGAACGTGAGGTCGAAGTCCTGCGCTTAGTAGCAAAAGGATTAACAATCGCCCAGATCTCCGCACAACTTCGTATTAGTTTTCATACGGCCAATGCCCACGTGCGTTCCATCTACAAGAAGCTGGGAGTCACCTCACGCAGTGCCGCAGTTCGTTATGCTCTTGAGCATCACCTCTCCTGAAAAGAAGATCACCTCTCCGAGCCAATTGAACCATCTTCCGCCCCCCCCCGGCATCACTGTCCATCACATGAACGTGCTAGACACTGGGTTTCAGGTTACTCATGACGAGACGGCAAATAGCATGTTCATGTGATGCGTCTGCCTGTTGTATTGGCTACGTGCGCCGTTGTGCGGGCTACTTCGGACATCTGTTCAGATGGGTGACTCGTCTCTGAGCAGGAACCCTGAACAGTTACTGTTCCTTCCAGGGTGGAACGCGGCCCTGTGCAGCGAGCATTGAATCATATTCAGGTTGGGTAAAGAAGGCATGCAATTGGCGCCGACGCACCCCCATATTCCCTCCATCGTACAGCGGGAAAACGAGCGCATCTCGCAGCAAGCGCTCCAGTGGCGTCTTCTTCGTGTAACTTTCCACGCCAACCAGGCGCATCGCATCATAGACGACCTGCACCGCGAGTTCCGAACAATAGACCTTGGTCATAATCGCCAGCTCTTCCCCGCGCCCGTCCGTTTGCTCAAGGTAATGGCATGCCTTCCAGGTCAGGTAGCGCGCTGCCTCAATCCGCATCTTGATGTCAGCGAGCATATAGCCGACGTTCTGATGTTCAATGATCGGTCCTGAACCCAGGCGCCGCTCAGATTTTGCAAAGTCAAGGGCGTATTCAAAGGCAGCGCGCATTACGCCGACGCAAGCCGCCCCAATGAGCGCAGCCGTCCAGTTGAACGCACCTGACACGATTTCCAGACCTTGGTCCGGACGACCGATGAGATGGTTCGCTGGGACCCGGACCTCCTCAAAGTGGACTCGAGGAGTCATCACCCCACGATGCCCCAGCTTGTCGTAGACATCGATGACCTGCACGCCGGCAGCGTCCCCCGGTACCATCACCACTGCCAGCGATTCGCGTGCTCCTTTGGTCGGGTCGGTCCGGCAGACGACGGAGTACAGATGGGCTCCTTTGCCATGCCAGCCGGAACCATTGGTGGTGTAGTGTTTTTGCCCGGTGACCACCCATTCATCCCCATCGCGACGGGCGAAGGTCTGCACACCCGCTTCAGCATCAGCGGAGTCGAAATTTGCACCACCACCGACCTCAGTAAAGGCGAATGAAGCGAGCAATTCCCCATCCGCGTCATCACCGAAGGGTTGGAGGAACAGCGTGCGTTGGGCCGCATCACCGAATTGAATAACGGGCTGGAGTCCCAGTCCACTGGCCAGCAGCGTCGTGGGGACATTGACATCCACGCGTGCCAATTCCTCGGCAGCAAGGGCAAAATCAACCAGTCCGAAGCCCAGGCCTCCATTGGACACGGGAATGAACGACTTCGTGAACCCAGCTTTGGCCATTTCGCGGAACACCGCGCGTGAAATAAAACGCCTCAGCTGGGTCAGCAATCGCATTAATTTGCGCTGAAATAGGAGCCAATACTCCCTCGGCAAAGGCGCGGGCACCGTCCTGGAGTGCGCGTTGTTCTGGGCTAAGTGTAAAGTCAATTGGCATGTGAGTTTCCTTTCTCTCAGTGTGCTACCACCAAGCAGCAGCAACAAACAGGACTCTGAAACAACTCGGTTTGGAGAAAAGCAGCATTACGAAGCCAACAGAGAGAGTGACCGGAAGACTACTCCTAGTATAGGAAGCAGAACAGTATTGGTCAAGCTGAACAGTTTCTCTTGTCATCAGTCATCCCAGTTGCCGAAAACACGTTCCTGCCTCGACGACGCACCTCTCTCCAGTCTCCAAAATGGGCTGTGAGAGCATAGAAGTACAGGTTCAAGCCATCACTGGTGAACAGGGGCAGACAGAAAGACGGCAAGGCTCTCTCACAGGGAGTGGATCACCAGGTGGGCCATGTATTTCGTGCGGGGGCCGAGCTGGAGCTCCGGAAGAATCTTGGTGCGCGCATCGATAGCCAGCCACAGCACTTGTGTAGCGCAGCGGAGCCTGGTGCGTAGCTCGTCCAATTGGAGATGCGGGAGGTGCAGGTTAAGGCAGATTTTACTGGAGTCAACACGAGGTAGAAGGCAGGATGTCTCGCTTGCATTTGCGCAAAAGGTCTGGTAAAGTTGTTCTAGAGCGGCCTGAGGGTGTATCATCCTGCCTTCGCGAGAGGTTGACCTCTTTTGCCGGGGGCGTGCAACACCTTATCTCAGCGCCGCACGAAATCCGTTTGTAGTTGTTCTTTCGGCCTCTCAAGCCGATTCATACCGGGTGACCTGCGTTTTCGTGCGTACCTGCCTTCCAAGCAGGCTGTCGCGGGTTCGAGCCCCGTCTCCCGCTCTCTACACAACGACGTTTCTTGCGGGCCAGTCAGAGCCGTCCGGGAACAACCGGTCGGCGTTTGGAAAAGAGAGGGCGATGTATCCAGGTGTTTAATAGCAGACCTGTGAATAATCATGATTCATCATGCTGCTCTTTGTACAAGAAAATGGTGATAATCATCCCCTTCGCCCTCTTCGATCACAGAGAAGGACATCTGACCTATCCATATTCTGACCTGCGCTAGCGCTGGATAGTAATGATAAGAGCCTTCGTGTGCATATTCTCCCTCAACTACTGGAAGTCCCTGCTTCTGGCCCTCATGATAGGCGTAATCGCGTTCCTCAGCTGCAATGAGTTCGACGGTGAAATAGAGATGTCCACGGCTCTTCGAGGCGCGAGAGAAATTGTTGAGGACGAGGGGCCAGTCCTCTGGCGGGATGAACTCCATAGCGTCGAGGCACAGGACCCCATCGAAAGCCTCGGTGAAAGCGATCTCTTGCAGACCCATCTTTTCCGTGCGCTGCTTCGGGTATTTGTGCCTGGCTTGCAACAACATCTGCTCCGACTGATCGATTCCTACGACGAACCGACCGCTGTCCAGAATAAGGGACCAGTATTTGCCAGTGCCACAAGCGGCATCCAGGATCTCGCATCCGGGTGGGCAAAGGGTCAGAAAATGGTGGAGAAACGACCGGTGAGAAGCGTTGATGTGGCCCCAATGCTGGTCATAGGTGCTAGCGTGGAGCGTATCGTAGCGTACTTCTGAGACACGGCGTTTTTCTCTCAGCCACATGGATCTCTCCATCCAGTGTGGTCCTCCAGATCAGAACGAGCAAGCACAAGCGGTCAATCACACCTCCCTGATCGGCCTCAAGATGATTAGTCATATTGTATGATCCGGCTATGAGCGCTGTCAAAGAGTAAAGAGGTCAGGCGGTCCATTACCGTATTTCGGGGAGACAAAAGAATA
>Ga0070697_100003607_pt1 | contig 11890 bp, 11 predicted proteins | sample KBSK1501metaG_FD_65475 | JGI IMG/M metagenome (GOLD analysis project Ga0070697, IMG submission 65475) | Corn, switchgrass and miscanthus rhizosphere microbial communities from Kellogg Biological Station, Michigan, USA - KBS K1-50-1 metaG | ecosystem: Host-associated > Plants > Roots >... | reverse complement strand
TCCCTGATGGGGCCAAAAGGACCGAAGCCAGAGCTCAACTAACGACTGGTCCGCAAGTCGGCGCTTCTTTCCAATCCACGCCTTGGCGTGCGAGAATGCAGCTGCTGGTTGATCTCGGCGGGTACGCGGCCGAAGTGTGGGAGAAGGCAAAGAAGGACCCTCGGCCAGAGCAGTAGGCTTGGGCTACTGCTGGTTACAGCAGGAGCCGGCTGACTGCATCGCAGGCGAAAGAACGTATAGAAGACAATAACCCGCTGCGTCCGCGGGCTGTTTGGCAGACTGAGCGTCTCGGATGGAAGGGAGAAGCCGGGCCCATGATCGCAATGTGGCGGCCGCACTGATGAAAGCCGCGGCTTCGCCACAGGATTTTGATGCGCAATTCGAGCTCGGTCTTGCGTACCTCGTCAACGACATGTTCGAAGAAGCAATTGAACCCTTTGAACGGGCTTCGGAGCTCAGCCCGAGCTCTGTCCCAACCCTCAACAATCTGAGCGCGGCCTACACTCAGGCCGGCGACGGTGCCGCTGGGGAACTCGCTGCCCGGGCTGCACTCAGCATCGATCCTGATTCAGCGGGCAGTTACCGATGCCTGGGCAACGCCCTCCGCCGCAGGGCTGATCCAATCGGTGCAATCAACGCATACCACGAGTGCCTGAGGCGCCAACCCCACGACATGTATACCCATCACAACCTTGGCCTAGCTCTGGCTGAGGCCGGGCACCTGCAGGATGCTCTCCGAGAGCAGGAATTGGTACTTAGTCGGCGGCCGAGGGACATGCGGGCGCTCATCAATGCAGGCAAAGTCAGCGAGGAGCTGGGCGAATTTGAGGCAGCGGTACGCATGTTTCGGCGCGCGTGTGAGGTTGACCCGACCTCAACGCATGCCTGGGAATGCCTCGTGTGGCGCCTCCTGAAGCTGGCGCGTCAGGAAGACTCGCCAGCTAGGTACGAAGAATCGGTGGACGCGTTCCGACACGTGGTCGAACTCGACGGCGACAGCGTCATGGGCAATCTCAATCTTGGCGCTGCACTTCTCCTCTTGAATCGGCCGGCTGACGCGCTACCCTACGCCGAGCGCGCACACAAACTTGCCCCTAACAGCGAGGACGCGATCGAAAATCTCAGGCTTGCGCGACAGCGCTCGTCACGTTCGGAGCCGGGACCTGGTAAGAGAGTCGAGTAGCCGGCTGCGAATGCGGTGGTTGGTTGGCGAGGTGGTGGCGGCGATGGTCGCCCTGGCGGCGCGAACGATCGGAGATTTCTTCGTTAGGCCTCTCCGGAAGATTTGGCCAGTCTGCGGCAGGCTTTAGGGGCTAGATATCCGAGGACACGAGGCATCATGTGTTTCCTCGGCGGGCCTTGGCGGCGGCGATCGTCTCGTCCCTGTGCCTCTCCAACGCCTTGTCGGCCACCTTGGCGGTCCCGACCGCTGACTTCCAGGCACATTCGTGACAGATCGCCTGATACCGACGTGGCTTTTCATGCGCCCTGACCACGTCGATGTCGTGCGAGCCCTGGGCAATGTAGCCCTTGACGAGGCGGTGGATGACGTGGTGCGTCACTGTACTAAGCAGGTGCCACTGGCTGCGCCGTCGTCGCGACGGACAGGGGAACGACCGCCTGCAGCGCCCGTCGCATCCGCTCGCCAGCGTCGAGGAGGAAGTCGATGAATTCGTCGTGCCTCTCTTCCTGGGTGACGTCGGCGTTGGTGTAATCGGCGATGCGACTTGCCCGCTTGTCGGGAAGGGCCTCCCACTGGAGCGTGCGGCCGTAGGCCTTCTGGAACTCGTCCTTGCCAGCCACAAGTGAGTTGTAGATCGCGTCGGTGGTCATGGGATCGCCAGTGTCGATGTAGAGCTCGTGCCGGAGCCTGCTGCCGGTGGAGAAGCTGTTTGCAAGCTCGGTACCCTTGATGGGGGAGCGCATCGACATCCAGTTCACGCTCGACGGTAGAGAGGCGGTGGTCCAGTCTGGGTGGGTCTCGTGCACCCTCTCCAGATACTTCCCCCAAAAGGCCTTGTAAAGCGTGGCCCTTCCGGAGACGCCCGCCGTGGATGCAGCCTTGTGAGCCGCGGACTCCTCCCCGTAGATGGTCGGGACCAGGATCTCGACGTCGCCATCTTTCATGCGCTGCAACTCCAGACCGAGGAGCTCGAAGGTCCCGCCGGAATGACCGTTGATGTAGGTGACAGTACGCTTCAATTCGTCAGTCATTGCATCGACGGCAATGACGAGCCGAAGGCGCCCTGTTTTAAGGTTCTCAGCGATTCGCGTGCGGAGCTCTGACTCCTCGACTTCGTCCGGGAGCGCCGGCCTGAAAGAGCTGATGATGTCCGCGCCGGACCGCGTTCGCCAAAGATCGTCGAGTTCCTCCACACTCAACAGCGCAATCCCAGAAGCGTACGAAAACACCTGCCCGATCACCGTGCGGCGCATGTCCGGGTTACCGTGCAGCTTCGTCTCGATCACTGTTATGCCCCCATCGATGTCGATGACGACGACGTCGGCTGGACCGCTCTCAGGGACGTACAGTTGTGCAGCGACGGCGGCTGGACCGTGGGGGATGCCCGGGATGACCTCGGGCGACTCCTTGACCAAGTTCTCGAGGTCCTTCTCGGTCGGGTAGCCCGCGCCAGCCGGTTCCCGCCAGGTCTTGTCGCCGGCTCGACGTATCAGCATGTATGCGGCCCTCCTGAGTCAGGATTATCGGATACGGCGTCTGTCGGGGCGCCGTATGCAAGATGACGCGTTGAAGCCGAACGCGTTGCGGTTGTGATCGCGTTGTGAGGATGAGCTTTTCCCGGTTCGAGCCGTTTTTGGCCGTTTTCCGGTCCCTTCCAGCCCGATCACAGATTGGTCCGGGTTACTCTTCTTGAATCACTGCCGGCTGGGGGTCATAGAATCCGTCGCGTGCGGATAGAAGCCCTGATTTCGAATTACGGGTTGTTCTGGCTGGTTGATGAATTGAAATGGGCCAAGGCGCGAGGACTGAGGCCGACGTTGCGTCTGCTAGGCCGCCGCGGCAAGGGGGCTACATTCCGAGTCGCAGACTTTCGGACACAGAGCGGCCTTTACGTTCTTTACGGAAATTATGGGCCCTACTATGTCGGATTGGTGCGGAGTAATCGCCTTGGGAATCGCCTGAGGGACCACCTGACGGATCGGCACAAGGGAAAGTGGGATCGTTTCTCATGGTTCGGATTTCGCAACGTTCTTCGTGCGCCCAACCGGGATGGTATTTGCCTGTTGGGGGAGCCACTGCCCGCGATGCCGGTCGAGTCGACGTTTGCCATCCGTGATATAGAAGCTCTCCTCATTCGCGCTCTCGGATTGGGTTCCAATATCCAGAGGTCGGGCTTCGTCGGGGCAGACCAGTGGGTTCAAATCAAGGAACACGAAGTGGATCGATTCCTTCGAAGTCTTAGCCGAAATCGCCGGTAAAAAGTTTCGATCGTCCGGTCGGCCGGGGCACGGGAGCAGGGGCAACGCCGCGGCCGGCGCTGCCCCCCGGACGTTCAGGCGCCCATCAACTCGTCGAGCTGACGCAAGCACCGAAGGACCGTGTCGGCGAGATCGTTGACCCCGGTCGCGGCCTTGTTGATGCTGTTGATCGCGGCCTGATGCTGGCCGCGCACCGCGTCGAGCTTGCCCATCCCGTTCCGGATCTCGGAGACGATCCGGCGGTAGGCGTCGCGGTCGACCTCTTCTCCCTTGCTCTCGAGCACGTCCTGGAGGATGGCGATGCGAACCAGGCGGTACGCGATCGCCAGGCCGATGTCATCGCCGGCAGGGTCGAAGGCGACAGCGATGTTCGCGCAGCCGAACTCGTGAAAGCTGAGCCCGAGCGGCAGGACACCCGCAGACTCGACGATGAAGATGCCGCCTGCGGCGCCCCGGTTCCGCCGTGCGGCGGCCAGCGAATTCTGGATGTCCCGGGAGCTGAAGGCCTGCGCCTTCTCGCCGCGGCGCTTTGCCTCCAGGACGATGCGGACATCCGGCTCGCCACGCACCGCCTCGGCGGCGATCGTGATGATCACGTCGCCCGCCTTGGTCCGCGCCTGACCGAGCGTGTCGGCGCAGCGGGTGACCTTATCACCCAGCGGACGGGCGAGCCCCGTGACGCGCTCCTCCAGCGCATCCTCGTAAGGGCGGCCGGCGAGGGAGCTTTTGGTCAGGAGCGCATGACGGGCAGCCATCTGCTCGATGAGCAGGGCGACGGCCTTGTCCAGCTCCTTGCTGAACCGTTCCGCCAGGCGTCCGAGAGCGCTGTCGTCGCCCTCCTCCAGCAGCTTCTCGACGCGCTTGACCAGGCCATCAACCGCGGTGTCGAACACCTTGGTCATGACGGCCGGCAGGGATGCCTCGACTCCGGATCGAGGTGCCGAGCCAGCATGCTGGTCAGCTTGGCCCGGTGGTCGTCGAGGATCTCCTTCGTCTGCTTGAGCGCTTCCCCGCGGTCTTTCAGCAGCAAGCCGCCGAGCTTGATGTTGAGGTCCTGGGTCATCCCGGCGATCTGTGCCTCGACCAGGCGCAGCGTGGTGCTGGTGCGGATGGTTTCGGCGGTCTGGGTGCCGAGTTCGAGGATCCGCCGGAACTCGTGTTCCCGCTCGGCTTCCGGAATTCTTTCGAGCCGGTCGGCGGTGTCGGGCGCGTCGATTGCCATGGGTCCGGTCAGGAGGATGCGCGGCGCCTCCACCAGGATGCGAGCGGTTTGAGGACGATGTTGTATTGCCATTACGGGTTGACCTCCGTCGTGAACATCGGGTGGTTAGAGGTGCCCGTGCCGATCAGACCGGGTATCCTGTGGTTGCGCGCCTGGGCTGTCCGGCAACGGGCTGCTGAGGACGTAGACGGCTTCATGAGTTACAGCTCATGGAGCCGTCGGCCTTCTTAGGAAGGCGTGGCGGTCATGACTTCTAGCCTCACCCCCTTTCTTTCAACGATCTTGCGGCGACGCTTGCGGGTGGCGCGATCGAACGGCGGCAGCAGGCGACGTCGGTATTCCATGACGTATCCGCGGCCGGTGAGCGGGGCTTTTCTCCGGGTCCAGGTCTTGTCGAGCAGTCCGAATTCTTCAAGTTTTGCGAAGCCGCGTTCCACCGTGTCAGCGGATATCCCGTACCACTCTTGAGCCTTGTCGGCGGCGAGCGTGAACGGCTCCGGAAGGCTGAGCCCGATTAGCAGCATGGCCTTGGCGACAAGGGGCAGTTTCCGGTGCCACCCGTCCAGCCAGTACTCAACGGGAAGCTGGAACCAGGGATCGTCCTTGGAGACGGGACGCGTGTAGGGATCTCCGGAGCCGTCCTCGTTGAGGACGGTGATGGCGACCTTCCGACCGACCCGGCGTCGAGAGATCAGCTTGAGGTCCTCGAGCCGTCGCAGAGCGCGGGACACGACGGCGGTGGACACCGAGCCATGCGGGCCCAGGGCGCGAGCCCAGACGCCCGCGTCGAACCTGGCGACATACGGTTCGTGAGCCGCAACCGCCATGATGAGCAGGTAGAGATCAAGACCACGTTCATCACGGTGCCGGATCAGCGTCGCCATCTCGCCGGGCTTCGTCTTGGATCGTTTGCCGACCTGAACGAAGGTGTTCCTGAACGGAACGCGGATGCGTTGCGCCTTGTTGAGGAGGGCCTCGATCGTCTCCTGCGAGGTGGGGTCCTGTGGCGTCATTGCGATCATGAATATTGCACAGTTCGACTCGCTCGGTTGAGGTGCCGCCGGGTGGCGGCTTGCGGTGTCAGCGGGCCATATAACAAGGACAGTGCCACACCACAAGCAAGGGCACAGTCAAGCACAGTGACGAATGCAAACATCGAATTGCGCCGCAAGCCGCCGTCGTGAAACGGCTGACCGTCGACACCGCCGGGTTGATCGCGCGGAAAACATGTCCTTGTACCGGACGCTGACACACGCGGTTCTGCCGCGCCTTGCGCGGCAGATCGACGGCGCCCTCAGGCATCGCCGGCACCTTTTAGACACAGCGGCGATGGCGCTATCCCCGGCATTTCCACAGCTGGTTGTCCAGTGGCAACGCATCCCCGTGGAGAAATCGGGGAACATCCGTTGCCCACTGGACGCAGACCGGAACGGCCGCTACCGTTGGACTCTAGGAAGGGGTCCGGAGAGCGTACTTGACGAGGGGCAAGCGGCCCGCCTAGCATAGCGAACAAATGTTCGATTTGAACTTGTGGTCGTATTTGGAGGGCGCGGCAGGTGGGTAGCTTGGAGGAGCAAACCGCGGTGCTGGCGCTGGTTGCCGCCACCGAACATGACTGGTACCGCACAGCCGATCTAATCGAGCAGGCTGACGGCGCCGTTAGCCTCCTTGAGCGGCGTTGGAATGGCTTCGAGCCGTTCGAGCGCGAGACCGCCGAAAGACTTGTCGCGCGGGTGACCTCGCAGGACCTCGAGCGCGCGGGAATGCTGCTTCACAGCTTGGCGGACCAAGGCGTCCAGGTCGTGACTGTGCTCGACCCTGGCTACCCCGCCAACCTGCGCTACGTCTACAACCGGCCGCCGGTGCTTTTCATTCGGGGCTCGCTGCTCCCTCAGGACGATCGCGCGTTTGCCGTTGTAGGGACGCGCTCGCCATCGCCAGCAGGGCTCCAGCAGGCAGGTGAGCTGGGGTCGGGTCTGGCTCGGCATGGTGTCACCGTCCTCTCCGGCATGGCTAGAGGAATCGACACCGCAGCGCACACCGCTGCTCTCGACGCCGGCGGGCGCACCCTAGCCGTAATGGGCACGGGCATTAACCGGATCTACCCGCCGGAGAACGAGGCCTTGGCGCGGCGAATTTCCGGGATTTCCGGGAATGGGGCGTTGGTGTCGCAGTTTTGGCCGGACGCTCCGCCGACGAAGTTCTCGTTCCCGATGCGGAATGTCGTGATGAGCGGCATGGCTATCGGCACAGTCGTGGTAGAGGCCTCTTCGACAAGCGGAGCAAGAATGCAAGCTCGGATCGCGCTTGAGCATGGAAAGCGCCTGTTCCTGGTGGAATCACTGGTCATGCAACAGGGATGGGCGCGAGCGTATGCGAATCGGCCGGGAACAGTGGTTATCAAATCCGTGGACGAGCTCGTCCGTGCCGTCCGGACCGTCGACCGGCCAGCTAAGCAGCTCGCGTTCCCCTAGTCCTTGTCGCCGCCGACGGCGGAAGAAGTCACCGATCGCCTGCTCCGCACCTACACGCCCGTCCCGCCGGTCGGTCCAGGCGTCTGCGCCGTCTGCCATGGCGCTCCGACCTTGGGCTTCGACGTGTGCTACAGCTGCGAAGAAGCTATGGGCCAGGTTACACACCCTGTGCGGCTGATCGTCCCGATTTCGCTAACGCGGGTCGATAGCCCGCCGACCGATGACAGTACGCGGTTCCACGGCGGCCAGCAGCTGCACTATGTGCTGCGCCAGTACAAGGAGGACCGCGACCCTGACGTGAGACGGCAATTTTCCATGCAGCTCGCCGCCCTGGTCGCGCGTTTTTTACGGTCCCACGGCCGGCACATCGATGCCGCGGCGCGCGGTCGCATGTGGGATGGAGTCACAACGGTGCCCTCGAGCAAGGCTCGTGTGGGACGGCATCCGCTTGTGGATGTACTCCACATGGTTAGAGCTGTGCAGCCGATCTACATCGATGCCCTGGCGCCTGGCCCGGTCGCGACCGGCCACAAGACCGCCGATGACAATGGTTTCACGGTGTCCGCAGCAGTCACGGGGCGGTCGGTCCTGCTGGTCGACGACACGTTTACGAGTGGGGCTAGGCTACAAAGCGCTGCCTCAGCCCTCCAGCTTGGAGGTGCCGACGTCGTGGCAGCGCTGGTGATTGGACGCGTAATCACGCCCGAATTCAGTTCAACCGCGAAGGAGCTCTGGGAAAAAGCAACCGCAACTCCGTTCACTTTTGACCGCTGCTGTCTCGAGTGACCGGGATCCGGATGCGGGAGAGCCGTTTACCTCCGTAGCCTGATCATCTGATGGCCTATCACCTGAACTATCAGGGTCACCGCACCGCTGGATCTAGGAGCGCCGACGCTTCAGAAACGGCCGTGACTCGAAGTCGAAGGTAGATCACCTTTTTGCACTTTTGCAATCTCGTAGACCATTTGACTTCGACCATTTTGGCTGGGGCTTCGGGGTTTTTGTCGGGACGAAAGCGGACCGAAACCGAATTGAAAACCGAGGGAAAACGGAGGGGAAGTGCCTGCACCAGGATTCGAACCCGGGACCAACTGATTAAGAGTCAGCTGCTCTACCAACTGAGCTATGCAGGCGCACCGGCTATTCTATCCAGCCTTTCTTTGGGCCTGCGTCGCTCAACTACCTGTCGCGATCACCCCCCGCGTCATCAACCCGCGCGTCGATGATCGCGCGGCTCTAACACTTGCTCAGCGGAACTCTCCGGGTTCACCATGACCACCTCGAAGAGGTCCTCGAAGTTCACGTTGAAAAACTTGATCAGCGCCTGGCGCAACTTTGGGCCCGGCCGGCGTGCCCCCGACTCGAGTGCCGGAATATAGTTCTGGCTGATGCCAAGGTTGTGCGCCAGCTCGCGCTGTGTCAGACCCTTCTTCTCGCGCATCGCCCGCAGCCCGGTCGCTCGAACCTCGACATTCATCTCGGCATCATCACACGGTTGCGTATATTTGTCAAGACATGCCTACAAAAAGGTCTAGCAAGCCGCAGGCGGCCCCCCATCGGCCGACCGGCCGCCTCATCCTGTCGGGCCTGACGGCGTTCGGCTATCACGGCAACAAGCCCGCGGAACGAGCCCTCGGCCAGGTTTTCACGGCTGACCTCGAAGTGACCATCGACACCCGCAAAGCCGCCGCCAGCGACCGCATCAGCGACACCATCAGCTACCCGCTTCTCGAGAAGACCGTCCGGCAGATCCTCGAGGGCAAGCCGGCCAATCTACTGGAGACAGTCGCCGAACGGATTGCGAATGCCGTCCTCGAGCATCCCGAGGTGAGCCAGGTGACCGTCCGTGTGAGCAAGCGGCCGCCGCTACCGAATCTCAACGCCTTTACCGTCGAGATCACCCGGCCGGCTGACTAAACTCAACCGGTGCCTGCCCGCCTGATCGACGGCCGCGCCCACGCGCGCGCCATTCGCGAGGAGTTGAAACTGGCGGTCGAGCGCCATCCCGGGCAGCGCCGCCCTGGAATCACTGTCATCCAGGTCGGGGATGATCTCGCGTCGACCACATACGTCCGCGGCAAGCACAAGGCCGCCGAGGAGGTCGGGTTCAAATCCGCCATCGAGCATTTACGCGACATCACACAGGCCGACCTCAACGAACGGATCCGCGCCCTTGCCGACGACCCCACCATCGACGGCATCCTCGTCCAGATGCCGCTCCCGGACGGCCTCGACCCCGATTCAGCGCTCGAACAAATCCCTCCACATAAAGATGTCGACGGTCTCCACCCCTACAACGCCGGCCGCCTCGCGCAGGGGAATCCCACCTTCATTCCGGCCACGCCGCTTGGCGTGCTCGAACTGCTTCGCCGTGAGCACATCGATCCCACGGGCCAGCGGGCGGTGATCGTGGGTCGCTCCCGCCTCGTCGGACGACCACTGGCGCTCCTCCTCCTCCAGAACCATGCCACCATCACGATCGCGCACTCGCACACCGTCGACCTTCCCAGCGTCACGCGGACGGCCGACATCCTGGTGGCAGCCACCGGCAAACGCGGCCTCATCACTGGCCAGCACATCAAGCCGGGCGCGATCGTCATCGACGTCGGCATCACTCGTGATCCCGAGACCGGCAAGCTCACCGGCGATATCGACCGCGCGAGCGTCGAGATGGTCGCCCAGGCGCTGACTCCCGTTCCCGGCGGCGTCGGCCCGATGACCGTCGCCATGCTGCTGGTCAACACCTACCGCGCGTACCGCCAGCACCTCGGCCAGGCGTGACCTACCAGGAAGCGCTCGACTACCTGACGTCGCTTGGACGTTTCGGGATCAAGCTCGGCCTGGAGCGAACCGAGGCGTTGCTCCACACCCTCGGCGACCCCCATGAACTCTTCCAAGGCGTGCACGTCGCCGGGACGAACGGCAAGGGATCGGTCTGCGCCATGGTGGCCAGCGTCCTGCAGTCGGCGGGCTACCGCGTCGGCTTGATGCCGAAGCCCCACCTCATCTCCTACACGGAGCGGATCCAGGTCGACCAACGGCCGATCGCCGAGGCTGACTTCGCGGCGCTCCTGACGGAGCTGCAGCCCGTCATCAATAAGGTTGCATCGGAACTCGGCCCGCCCACCGAGTTCGAGATCCTGACCAGCGCGGCGCTCTACTACTTTGCGCGCGCCGGCATCGACCTCCTCGTCTGCGAGGTTGGCCTGGGCGGGCGCCTCGACTCCACGAACGTCCTCGATCTGGGCGTCAGCGTCATCACAAACATCGGGCTCGATCACACCCAGTATCTGGGCACGACCCTCGAGGCGATCGCGGCAGAAAAGGCCGGCATCCTCAAGCCGGACAGTGTGTCGATCACCGGCGCGCAGCCACCGGCACTCGGCGTCATCGAGGCGAAGGCTCGCGAGCTGAAGATCCCCGTGCTGCGCCTCGGTAAGGAGATCGAGGTCAGCGCCATCGATAAGGAATGGGCCGGGGTCCAGGCGACCGTCACCACGCCGGCGGACACCTACCGCGACCTGCGCATACCGCTACTGGGTCTGCACCAGGCGGACAATGCGGCCGTCGCGGTCGCCGCGATCGACGCCCTGCGGTCGCGCGGATGGGATATCTCGGATGGCGCGCTCCGCGACGGTCTTGCCCGGACGCGCTGGCCAGGCCGCCTCGAGGTCATCGACCGAAATCCAATTGTGCTCGTGGACGGTGCACACAATCCCGCTGGACTGGAACGATCGCTGGCCGCGGTTCAGAAGCTGGCGAAAGGCCGTCCCACTGTGATCGTCTTCGGGGCGATGAGTGACAAAGATCTCCCGTCGATGCTCGTGCTGGTGCGCAAGGTTGGTGCGCCGGTGATTTTCTCCCGGATCGGCTGGCACCGTGCCGCCGCGCCAGGTGACCTCGCCGCCCAGTTCCAGGGTGAAGCGGAAATCGCTGAATCCTCGGCCGAAGCGCTCGCTCGCGCGCGCGAAAAAGCCGGACGCGACGGCATCGTGTTCGTCTGCGGCTCGCTCTACCTCGTGGGCGAGGCGATTGCGGCGACGCGAGCCCGTCGTACGACGGGCTCCCCGGTATCGGCCCGCTAGGGCTGGGCCTGGGGAGAAAGGACTAACTTTCGGTGTGGCGATGAGGCCTGCTGCTTCCAGGCCTCCGGGGCAGCCTCCAGCGGTAGAACCTGCGTCTCGACCTTGATCTGGCCGGAGGCCGCATAGTCGACCAACCTGCGATAGGCCACAGCCTGGTCTTCCCAGGGGACAAAAAAGCTGCCGTATCCGAGGACCGAGAGGTAGCGGCCGCGGACGGTGCGCGACGTCAAGGTCGCTTCCGGACTGGCCGACTGCCCGAGCTGGATGAACCGGCCGTACAGGCTCATCGCGTCCATCGCAGCCACCGCCGACGCTCCCCAGATGGGATCGATGACGATGTGCAATTGCCCGTTGGTCGCTTCCTTGATCCGATCGGTCAGGCCGTCGGTCTGTTTCAGGTCGACGGTCGCGTCGGCGCCGAGTTCTTTTGCCCGAGCCAGGGCCCGCTCATCACGGGCCGCTGCAACCACCCGCGCGGCGCCAAGCAGCCGGGCCACTTGCACCGCAATCGAACCGAGCACGCCGCTCGCGCCGAGAACCAGGACCGTCTCCCCTGCTTTCGTCTCGGCTCGACGCGTGAGGCCAAGATAGGCCGCGATGCCCGGGGTGCCCAACGCCGCGGCGACAGCATCAGAGACCGTGTCTGGAAGGGGGACGGTCTCAGCGCG
>Ga0070697_100003603_pt1 | contig 11895 bp, 9 predicted proteins | sample KBSK1501metaG_FD_65475 | JGI IMG/M metagenome (GOLD analysis project Ga0070697, IMG submission 65475) | Corn, switchgrass and miscanthus rhizosphere microbial communities from Kellogg Biological Station, Michigan, USA - KBS K1-50-1 metaG | ecosystem: Host-associated > Plants > Roots >... | reverse complement strand
TGCTCGAGCGCGCTGATCGGCTCCTCGCGCGTCGCCTTCACAGTCGCGACGATTCCTCCCCCCGCCTTCGCTATCTCGGAGTAGGTCGCACCCGCGGAGCGCATCGCGACCTCCGCCAGCCGAGCGCCGGCGTAGACGGGATGCGTGTGTGCGTCTATGAGACCGGCGGTCACCAGGCCGCCCCCGCAGTCGTTCTCGTCGGTGAGCGATTCCAAGAGCTCGCGCGGCTCGTCGCCGGACTTTCCGCACCAGGCAATCTCCTCACCGTCGCAGATGACCGCGGCGCCTTCAATCACGCCGGCGGGCGTGCCGGTGAACAAGCGGCCGATGTTGCGAAGGCGCCTCAACGCGACACGACCGCGTTGCCGCCGACGACCACGTTGGTGACGTCGTGACCCGAGAACCCGTAGATGAGATAGGCGGGGTTGAGCTCTCGCCACTGACCGCGTGGCTGGTCGAGTGTGATGAAGTCGGCGAGCATCCCGACCTTCAACTCCCCGGCGTCCCAACCGAGCGACCGCATGCCATCGGCCGTGGCCGCGCGAAGCAGGTCCGCGGGTTGATGAAGCACCCGGCGCCCAAGGGCACGGCGCTGGTCGAGCTCCAGCGCACGCGCCTCCTCGAGGATGTCGATCACCGCGTTGGAATCGCTGCCCAGGTTCACGAGGCAGCCCGCCGACGCCAGGGCGCGTAGCGGCCCCACCCTGTCTCCGAGGTCACGCTCCGTCGTCGGGCACGCGCAGATCGAAACCTGGTTCTGGCCGAGAATGGCGACGTCGCCTTCGCTGACGTGGATGGCGTGGATCGCTGTGAGATCCGGGCCCAGGATGCCCTCTCGTTCAAGGAGCGCGACGGGCGTGCACCTCTCGACCTCCAGGCACTCGTCGACCTCCGCGGGCTGCTCGGCGAGGTGGATGTGCAATGGCGCCTTGCGCTCACGCGCGTAAGTGGCCACGATTCGCATCGACTCCGCGTCCACCGCGCGGACGCTGTGGATGGCCGCCCCAATACGCACGCCGTCGGCATCGCTCAGCTCGTCGACCCGTCTCGCCCAGCTGTCCGCGTCGCCGTCTGAAAACGACAGCTGCTCCGCCTCCAGCGGCCGGCCATCCAGACCGGCGCGCAGGTAGCAGGCGTCGAGCAGCGTGATCCGAATGCCTTCCTCCCGAGCCGCGTCGATGAGCGCCTCGCCCAGCTCGTTGCCGTGACCGTGCAGGTAGTGGAACTCGCCAACCGCGGTGATGCCCGCCTCGAGCATCTCGCGAAAAACCAGACGCGCGTGGTTGAAGTAGTCGGCGGGCTCCCACTCGGTGAAGCGATACATGCGATCGCGCCACTCCCAGAAGTCGCCGGCTCCTGATTCGATCTCGCCCCGAAGAAGGCGTTGAAACGCGTGGCTGTGCACGTTCGCCAGCCCGGGAACCGTCCAGCCCTTGAGCACCACCGCGTCAGGCGGCGCAAACGTGTTGTCCTCGATCGTCTTGATGCGTCCGTCTAGGACCTCGATCAAGACGTTCTCGGCACGACGGCCGAGCCACGCCTGCTCGGCGTGCCACGCGCCAGATCCGTTCAATCCTTGAGCATGGGGATGCGCACGCCGCGCTCACGCGCCACCTCGACCGCCCGTTCATAGCCCGCATCGGCGTGCCGCATGACTCCCGTGCCCGGATCGTTCGTCAGCACGCGATCGAGCTTCTTCGCGGCGACCTCGCTTCCATCCGCGACCACGACCATGCCGGCATGGATCGAACGACCGATGCCGACCCCACCGCCGTGGTGCACGCTGACCCACGACGCGCCGCTCGATGTGTTGAGAAGTGCGTTCAGGATGGGCCAGTCCGCGATGGCATCCGAGCCATCGAGCATGGACTCCGTCTCGCGGTACGGTGAGGCGACCGAGCCCGAATCGAGGTGATCGCGACCGATCACGATCGGCGCTTTGACCGCGCCCGAGCGCACGAGCTCGTTGAACCGATGGCCGGCGCGGGCCCGCTCGCCGTAGCCGAGCCAACAGATGCGCGCGGGCAGCCCTTGAAATTGGACACGTTCGCCCGCGGCTTTGATCCAGCGCACGAGCGCCGGATCGTCCGAGAACTCGTCGACGATCGCGCGGTCGGTAGCCGCGATGTCAGCCGGGTCGCCCGAAAGCGCAACCCATCGGAATGGGCCCTTGCCCTCGCAGAACAGGGGCCGGATGTACGCCGGCACAAAACCCGGATAGTCGAAAGCCCTCTTGCTGCCGCCAAGGCGCGCCTCCGCACGCAGGCTGTTGCCGTAGTCGAATACCTCGGCGCCCCGATCGAGAAAGGCCACCATCCCGTCCACATGGCGCGCCATGCTCTCGCGCGCGCGCCTGACATACGTGTCAGGCTCGTCGAGCCGCAGCTCCGCCGCATCGTCCGGCGACAGACCCGCCGGGACGTAGCTGAGCGGGTCGTGCGCGGGCGTCTGATCGGTGACGATGTCGACCTCGAAGGCGCGAGAGGCGAGCTCGGGGACTACCTCCGCAGCGTTGCCTAGGAGGCCGATCGAAAGCGCGCGCTTCACCCGCTTCGCGTCGAGGGCGAGCCGCAGTGCATGTTCGACGTCGTCGGCGCGCACGTCGAGATATCGATGGTCGAGCCGGCGCTGCATTCGCTCGGCGTCGACCTCCACGCAGATCGCCACACCGCCGTTCAGCGTCACGGCAAGCGGTTGCGCGCCGCCCATCCCGCCGAGGCCTGCGGTCAGGGTGATGGTTCCTGCCAGTGAATCGTGGAACCGCTTGCGGGCGATCGCCGCGAAGGTTTCGTAGGTCCCCTGGAGGATGCCCTGCGTGCCGATGTAGATCCACGACCCGGCCGTCATCTGGCCATACATCGTCAAGCCCATCGCCTCCAGGCGCCGGAACTCCTCCCATGTCGCCCATTCCGGGACGAGCAGCGAGTTGGCGATGAGGACCCGGGGCGCCCACTCGTGGGTGTCGAACACCCCGACCGGCTTGCCTGATTGGACAAGCAGCGTCTGGTCGTCCTGAAGCCGTTTGAGCTCTGTGACGATCGCGTCATAGGCCTCCCACGAGCGGGCGGCCCGCCCCGTGCCTCCATACACGACGAGGTCCTCCGGGCGCTCCGCAACCTCCGGGTCCAGGTTGTTCATCAGCATCCGCATCGCGGCCTCCTGCGGCCAGCCCTGGCAGGTGATCTCCGCGCCGCGCGGAGCACGGATCGTCCGACTCACTGAAGCTGTCCGGTCGCGGACTCCGCCGCCTCGATGACGGCGCCGCTCCGGATCAGAGCCTCCGCCGCGGCGAGCTCCGGCGCGACCACGCGGTCGGGGCCCACCCCGCCCACCGTCTTGCGAAGCACGCCGCGCACCGCGCCGGTGGCCGGCGATGGTTCGAGCGGCCGGCGCAGCTCCTGCCCGCGCGCGGCCGCGCACAGCTCGACCGCGAGGATGTGCGACAGGTTGTCGAGCACGGAGCGGAGCTTCAGCGCCGCGCCCCAGCCCATCGAGACGTGGTCCTCCTGCATGCCGGACGTGGGCACCGAGTCGACGCTTGCCGGCGCGGCAAGCCGGCGGTTTTCCGCGACCAGCGCCGCGGCCGTGTACTGGGCAACCATCAGCCCGGAGTTCACGCCAGGCTCTTCGGCGAGGAATGGCGGCAGGCCCTGGGAGCGGTGCGGATCGAGCAGGCGGTCGACGCGGCGCTCGGCGATCGAGCCAACCTCGGCGGCGGCGATGGCCAGAAAATCCGCGGCGAAGGCGAGCGGCTCGCCGTGGAAGTTCCCGTTCGACTCCACCTCTCCGCTCTCGAGAACGATCGGGTTGTCGATGGCCGATGACAGCTCCACCTCGGCGATGTGGCGCGCGAAGTCGAGCGTGTCGCGCGCGGCCCCGGCCACCTGCGGGCTGCAGCGGACCGAGTAGGAGTCCTGCACCGCATGCTGCGAGTGCCGGTGCGACGTGACGATCTGCGAGCCCCGCATCAGCTTCTCAAGATTGGATGCGCTCGCGATCTGGCCGGCGTGGGGACGCAGCTCATGTAGCCGAGACTGGAAGGCGCGGTCGGTGCCGAGCAAGGCCTCAGCCGACATCGCGGCGGTCACGTCGGCGGTGCGAAATAAGAGCTCGGCGTCCGCGCATGCGAGGACGAGCATCCCGAGCATGCCGTCGGTTCCGTTGATCAGCGCGAGACCCTCTTTGGTCTCGAGCCTGACCGGCTTGAGCTTGGCCGATTTGAGCGCTTGCGCCGCGGGCTTGCGCGCACCCTCTGCATCGGCTACGTCCCCTTCACCCACCAGCGCAAGGCCGATGTGCGCGAGCGGGGCGAGGTCTCCGCTGCAGCCGACGGATCCGTAGCGCGGCACCACCGGCGTGATTCCCGCGTTGAGCATGGCGATCAACGCGTCGGCAAGGACCGGCCGCACGCCGGACATTCCCATCGCCAGAGTGCGGGCGCGGAGAAGCATCGTCGCCCGGACGACCTCGGTGTCCACCGGGGGGCCGACGCCCGCGGCGTGCGACCGGATCAAGGCGAGCTGCAGCTCCGGCTGGCGAAGCGGCGCCACGCGCGTCCCGGCAAGCGCTCCGAACCCCGTCGACACGCCGTAGACGGGATCCCGCGAGCTCGCCGCGCGTTCGACGCGGGCACGGCTGTGCTCCATCTTCAGCCGGGCGGAGTCGGCAAGCGCGACGTTCTCGGCGTGACGTGCCACGGCGACGACCTGATCCTCGGTCAGGCCTGGGCCGCGCAGCGTCACGGTCATTGCGTCAAGGCTAACCGATGTTTTTGAGGGCTTCGCGCCGGCTTAGACCACTCAGCTGGGAGTCATGGGCGCGCACGTAGCGCGCGACTTCTTGCGGGTCGGTCCACGCGTACTGCCGCAGCGCCCACCCGATCGCCTTGCGGATGAAGAAGTCGCGGTCGGCCAGGTTCGGCTCGATGTTCGAGTAGAGCAAGTCGAGGTCCGTCTCGCGCTTGAACTTCAGCTGGCAGATGATCGAAACGCGGCGCTTCCAGAGGTTGGGATGGGTGCTCCACTTGCGCATGAGAGGCCGCATCTGCTTCGGATGGTGTTGCAGTAGATCGCCGATCACCATCGCGAGCTCATCGACGTGGTCCCACCACGCGCCGGTGACGACCATCTCTTCGAGCATCGGCATCAGCCCCGGCCTGACGCAGTCGCGATGACGCTTCATCGTCAGGAGAAACATGGCCGCGTAGCGCTCTTCGCGGTGGCGGGCGCCGCGCCATAGCTCGAGGAGCGTTTCCCGCCACTCGTGGCACCCCATCTCCATGTCTCCGAAGACCTGGCGCGAGACCCTCCGCACAGCAGGCAGGTTGAGGCCGTAGTAAGGCATCGTCGATTTCATATAGGCCTGCATACCGACCGCTTTCTTCGGATCAGCCGCGAGCGCCATCTCGCGGCGGAGCCTGGTGATTACGGCGCGGGCAGGTATGTAGCCTTCACCGGGCCTTCATCGTCGACGCTGAGCACCCACGTCGACCCTTTCTCGAATCCGCCCGCCCCGGCTCTGACGAGATTGCGGTGGACGAGGTCTTCGACCAGCTCCCACACGATATCGCCGTGCGTGCTCAGTACGGCGCCGTCGAGCTTTTGGTCCGTCAGGAACTCATCGAGGCCATTGAGTCCGTAACCTTCGGCGAGGGAATCCGTCTGCTTGATCGCGAGCCGCCGCGCCCTTGCTAGCGGTTCCACGGTCTGCACGCAACGGAGGTACGGGCTGGAGAAGATCGCCGAGACTTGAGAGTTCTTCAGGAGCTCGACCAGGTCTTCAGCCTGCTTGAAACCCTTCTTGCTCAGCGGCCGCTTGCGATCGTCGCCGCTCCAGTGGCTGCGGCTTCCGGCCTTCGCGTGCCGGACCACGTAAAACGTGCGCAATGCGGTTTACGGCATCCATCCGCGAAGCCGCTTCCGGTCGAGCGACTTCCAAACCTTCGGCCAATCCGACCGGGCCTTCTCGGCGGCAATCCCTTCCAGCGCGATCAGCTCGCCCGCGACGAATGCGCGGCGCCCCGTCACCTTCGCCGCGCGGAGCCAAGCCTGCGCCGTGACGCTGTCCTGGTGCTCCCCGAGCACGGTCTGAAGCTTGGCAGCGGCGCGGGCAAAGGCAGTCGCGTCCGCACCGACGATCGGCGCAACCGCCTCCGCTGCGTAACGTGCGCGCTTGGCCAGGATGCGGATGCGGTGCAATTCGGGATCGGTCGGGTTCTCGGGAAGCTGGCGCACCGCCGACCGCAGCCTCCGCCAGGGAGTGGTGGCCAGCGCGGGCAGCGACGTGGCGGCGGGCTGGTCAGCGTCCGGAAGTGTCATCGGAGAGTGAGACGCCTCGACCAGCCTCTCGAGAAGGTCGATGTAGCGCTGCGAGTCGAGATCGGCAGACAGCCTGTCACGCAGGGCGTCGATCTCGACTTCGAGAATGTGCAGCAGCGACGCCGCGGAGCGCAGGTCGTTCGCCGGCAGCGACCTGGCTCGTTCGCGAAGTCTCATCAACAGCACCTCGCGGTCGCGCACGACGCCCAGCCCGGAGGCAATCCACCCGAGCTCAGCGCGCAGCGCCTCGGTCCACTCGACGTCGAGCAGCGGTCCGGAGGTCCGCAGGTTCGAGCGCAGCTTGCGTGTCGCGACGCGCGCCTGGTGCACCGCTTCGGGATCGCGACCCGTGCGGACCAGCGGGTCGTGGTGCAGAAGCGCGGCGACCGATTCCGCGAGTCCGAACTTGATGACATTGCGCGCGGTTGCGTCCGGGGGCAGTGGCTCAGTCGCGACCTCGGGCGGCTCGATCGCCCGCGGGCCCAGGGCGCGGATGTGCTTCGGCGTCGGGTCGGGCGCTCCGGCCCCAGCGCCGCGCAGGCGGGTCACGAGGGGCGTGATGATCCCGTCCGCCCCATCGGCGCCCGCGACCTCCACCTCGATCTCCCGGAAGCGCGCCGCCACGCGCCGGCCATCGCGCACTGAGACCTCGTCGTCGACGACCTCGGCGACCCGCGCCCCGTTCCCGTCGACCAGCCGCACGCGGCGACGCACCGTCGACAGCCGCGCCACAGGCACGAGCTCGGCCTTCCGCACGTAGGCGCGAACCACCTCCAGCGCCGCCTCCGGCGGCTTCGCGCCGCCCTGGAAAGTCAGCTCTTGCCGTGCGAGGACTGTCGTGTTGGGCTTGCCGGGCGTCGAGGGCGGCTCGGCGAGCTTGAGGGTCCAACCCTCGCCGGCCCGCCGGCGCAGCGAAACGCCCCACCGCGCCAGGCGCAGGTCGGGCGTGTCGAAGTAGACCGTTTCCATGCGCACCGTCTCGGGCGGCCCGACCTCGACTCCTGCGACGACTCCGGCGAGGTCCGGGAGGTGGAACGCGGGGCCCGCCCCGAGCTTCACCTCACGCTCGATCACAGGGGTCCCCGCGAATCCAAGCCGCAGGCTCGGGATTCGTGGGGCTTAGGCATTCGCTAGGCCGCTCACTCCGTTGCCGTGCGTGCTCTCCAGGGCGAGCTCTTTGAAGCGTTCGTGTGAGTTCAGTCCGCGCACTGTGGGCACCCGGTGCCATGCGCCGTCTGGTCCGAGCTCCCACGCGAGCACATCGTCGGCGAGCGAGACGTCGAGGATCTGCTGCAGTCGGTGGCGCAGCTTGGAATCGGTGACAGGGACGACCGCTTCGACGCGACGGTCGAGGTTGCGCGGCATGAGGTCGGACGATCCGAGGTAGTACTCCGGCCTCCCGCCGTTGCCGAAGGCGAAAACGCGCGAATGCTCGAGGAATTGGCCCACGATCGAGCGCACGCGAATCCGGTCCGAGAGGCCCGGCACGCCAGGCCGCAGCGAGCACATCGACCGGACGAGAAGGTCGATCTGCGCGCCGTGCTGCGAAGCGGCGTACAGGGCGTCGATGATCTCCTGGTCGATCAGGTTGTTGACCTTGATGGTGATCCGACCGCCGACCACCGCCTCCCTCTCGATGAGCTGTGTGATCGCGGCACGCAGGTTGGTCGGCGCGACGAGGAGCTTGCGATAACGGCTCTGCCGGCTGTAGCCGGTCAAGAGGTTGAAAAGCTCGGTCACGTCCGCGCCAAGGTCCGAATCCGCCGACAGCAAGCTCACGTCTTCGTAACCACGCGCGGTGTTCGGGTTGTAGTTGCCGGTGCCAACGTGGAGGTAGTGCTGGATGTGCGCACCCTCGCGTCTAACGACCAGGGTCACCTTCGCGTGTGTCTTGAGCCCGAGGAGCCCGTACACGACGTGGACGTTCGCTTCCTCGAGCGCCCTCGCCCACCCGATGTTTGCCTGCTCGTCGCCGCGTGCCTTGATCTCGACCAGCGCCACGACCTGCTTGCCACGCTCCGCCGCGCGGATCAGTGCGCGCACGATTGGACTGGCCGGACCGGACGTGCGATACAGCGTCTGTTTGATTGCCAGCACTTCCGGGTCGCCGGCGGCGTGGTCGATCAACGCCTCGACCGAGGTGGCGAAGGAGTCGTACGGGTGATGCGCGAGGACATCGCCCGCCCGCAGCACGGCGAAGAGGTCTGGCACCTCCGCGGCCACGCCGCGAAGTCGAGGCTGCGTGGTCGGCGTCCACACCTCCGCCTTGAGGTCGGGACGGTCGAGCTGGGTTAGCACGAGGAGGCTGCCCATATCGAGCAATCCATCGAGCTGGTACACATCGCTGGGCTGCAGCTCTAGCTCACGCATGAGAAGCTCGAGCACCTCACGCGACATCCGGGGGTCGACCTCGAGCCGCACGACACGCGCGTGACGCCTACGGCGACGCAGCTCAGTCTGGATCGCGGCGAGGAGGTCCTCGGCGTCGCTGTCCACGTCGTCGAGGTCGCCATCGCGCGTCACGCGGAACGGAAAGTGACTCACGATCTCCATCCCCGGGAACAGCGCCTGCAGATGGATGGCGATCACGTCTTCGAGCGGCACGTATTGCTCGCCTTCGACGACAGGAATGAATCGCGGCAGGACCGGCGGCACCTTCACGCGGGCGAACCGCTGCTGCCTACGCTGCGGATCGCGAACCATGACCGCCAGGTTGAGCGATAGATGGGAGATGTAAGGGAACGGGTGGCCCGGATCCACCGCGAGCGGGGTCAGCACGGGAAAGATCTGCTCGCGGAACACCGTGTGCAGCTGGGTCAGCTCTTTCCGGCTGACATCATCCCCACGTACGAGCGAGATCCCCGCCTGGGCGAGCGCCGGCACGATCTCGCGGCTGTAGATGCCAACCTGCCGGTCGACGAGTCCCTCGACCCGGGCGCGTATCGCCTTGAGCTGTTCGGGTGGGGACATGCCGTCCGGGGACGCGACCGCCACCGCGGCCAGGACTTGCTCCTTCAGGCCGGCGACACGGACCTGGAAGAAGTCGTCGAGGTTTTGGCTGAAGATGGCCAGGAAACGCACCCGCTCGAGGACGGGCAGCTTCGGATCCTCCGCCATCGCCAGGACCCGTTCATCGAAGTCGAGCCGGGAAAGCTCGCGATTGATGTAGCGGGGGCTGGCGGGGGAGAAGACGGCTGAAGGTTCAGGCTCGGGGTGGGCTCCGACGGCCACGGAAGGAACTCTACAGTCTGATTCCGAACGTCAGGTTAACGGGCTGTGAAGGCGATCTCGGGCTTGGAGAATCCCCTCGCCTGGCTACTGTAAATAGCCTGGCAGCCGGCGGGTTTTTCGAGTACGCGCGCCGTGGGGACCGGCGGGCCGGCCCCCACCTCACGCGAGGGTCGAGGTCATGCGCCGAGCGCGGCGACCACGTTCGAGAAGACGTTGGCGATCTGGTTGCCCATGGTCAAAAGGATCACGATGACGACGATCGAAACCAGGACCAGGATCAAGGCGTACTCGACCATGCCTTGACCACTTTGGCGGCGGCGGAACAGGCTTCCCAAGCAAATACCTCCTTTTTCGGTAACTACGCGAGCGTTATGCACAGTAACCCGTACAACGGCCGAGTTCAGCTTTCATTCAGTCTTTTGCCACAACTATTTGTAATGCGTTACATAAGCCCAGCTAATATGTCGCCGTGCGCCGGCCGTCTTTCACCATCGAGCAGCTGCGCTCGTTCGTCGCCGTCGCCGAGCACGGGCATGTCTCGCGGGCGGCGGCCTCCCTATTCCTGACCCAGGCGGCCGTCACGCAGCAGGTCCGCAACTTCGAGCGCGCCCTCGGGCTGCAGCTGCTGGAACGCGACGGGCGGGGGGTGCGCCTCACCGACGCGGGCCGCTCGATGGCCGACGCCTGCCGGGCCGCCCTCCGGGCGGTCGAGGTTGTCGACGATTCGGCGCTCGCCATGAAGGAGCTCGAGTCCGGCTCCCTGCACCTCGGGGCAAGCCCAACCTGCGCGACCTACTACCTTCCGCCCCACCTCGCTGAGTTCAGCCGGCGCTATCCGGGCGTCAAGCTGTCAGTCATCGTCGAGCCGTCCGCCGAGCTCAACCGGCAGGTCCTCGCGGGCGCGCTCGACTGCGCCTTGATCGAGGGCGCACCCGACACGCAGCTCGTCCACTTCGAGCTGGCTCGCGACGAGCTTGTGCTGGTCGCGCACCGCGACCATCCGCTGTCGCATATGCGTCAGGTGAAGCCCGCCGACCTCGTCCACCACCGCTACCTGGGCCGCGGTCCGCAGTGGTCGGCGGAGCGGACGGTGCGCGACATGATCGGGGACGCATACGACCAGGTGGAGGTGTTGAACCTGGGCCATCCGGAGTACGTGCGCGCGGCCGCCGTCGCCGGCTTGGGTTTCGCGGCGCTCTCGAAGCGTGCCGTCGCCTCGGAGATTCATACCGGGCTCCTCAGGCGCCTGCCGATCCGGCCGCTCCTGCGCTCGATCACGGCGGTGCGTCGCGCGGACCGCGGTGGGCCGTCGCAGGAAGCCTTCTGGGATCTGCTCACCCGCGGCGCGGTCGCTGCATCCGCCAGAATTTCCGCCGATGGGTACGCAGCCGGCGGCTGAAGCCGTAATCGAGATACACGGCCTCCGCCGCGTCTTCACGACCCGGAAGCGTCAGATCGAGGCGGTGGTCGTCTCCTAGTCGAACGCGGTAAGGCTTTCGCGCTCGGCGGACCACATCTCCTCGAAAAGATGGTCGATCTCCTCGAGGGAGCAGACCGCTGCGGTCAACGGGTCGAGCATCAGGGCGTACTTCGCCTTGTTGCGGTCACGCTGGAGCAGCGCTTCGACGATCAACTCGTGCACGGCCATGTGAGCACGGTTCAGGGCGGCGAGCTGCTCCGGCAGAGACCCGAAGTGGCAGGGATGGATGCCGCTTCGATCGACGTCGCACTCGACCTCGACGCAACCGTCGGGCAGGTTGTCGATCCAGCCTTCGTTGCGCACGTTGCCGTGGATCGACGCGGGGCGCCCTCCCTCGATTGCCTCGACGATGAAGGACCCATACTCGTGTCCGCGCTCGCGCGGAATCGGTGCGTCGCCCCGCAGCATCGACGCGATCAGTTCGTCATTCGCGTGACGCCACCGCGGCCAGTTGTTGGCGTAGAAACCGCTCTCGCCGAGGTAACCGGCTCGCGTGTATTTCTGGATCAGGTCGGGACGCTTGCGGAAGTAGGGCACGTACTCGGAGAAGTGGCCGCTTGACTCGGTGACGAAAGCACCGAGACGTCGCATGACTTCGAATCGGACGGGATCCTGCTCGTAGATCTCCGGATTGCGGGCGCGCTCGCGAAGCCGCGGATAGAGGTCCTCCCCATGGTGGTTGAGCGTCGTGAACCAGGCGTTGTGGTTGATCCCCGCGCACCGCCACGTCATCTCCTCATAAGGAAGGTCGAGGTACTCCGCCACCTGACGCGAGGTGCCCTGCACGCTGTGGCACAGGCCGACCACCTGGAGGTCTGTCGCCTTCAACGCGGCAAGCGTGAGGATGGACATCGGGTTCGTGTAGTT